>Ga0209023_10001489_pt1 | contig 31351 bp, 35 predicted proteins | sample LakOneMetagenome_FD_187468 | JGI IMG/M metagenome (GOLD analysis project Ga0209023, IMG submission 187468) | Freshwater and sediment microbial communities from Lake Erie, Canada (SPAdes) (version 2) | ecosystem: Environmental > Aquatic > Freshwater > Lentic | place: Lake Erie, Canada...
TGCTCACCATCCCGGCCAGCCTCGGCGAGTTCTGGATGGTCGGCTACCTGCTGGTCCGCGGGGTACGCCGGTCGACGTACTCCCGCAGCGCAGCGTCGACCGCGGGGTCGATCCCCGGGTCCGCGTAGGACTCCAGGAGCCGCCGCCACTGCCCGCTCGCCGTCTGTCGGGTCTCGGGGGATCCCTGCTTGACCCAGGTGGGATGGGCGCTCGAGCGGAACAGGTGACTCATGAAGGACTCGGCGCGGAACCGCGCCAGGGTGTGGTCATGAGCCAGGAACAGGCCGCCCGGTCCGGTCTCGGCGATCACGTCGAACGCCAGGGTGTCGTCGTCGACGACGATGCCCTGGCGCAGCCGGTCGAACATGCGGAGCACCTCGAGGTCCAGGGCGAACTTCTCATAGGACGCCACCAGGCCGCCCTCCAGCCAGCCGGCGGCGTGGACGACGAGGTCGCAGCCCGCCAGGTGGGTGGCCCACAACGACATCGCGGTCTCCGTGGCCGACTGGGCGTCGAGAGGGATGCCCGAGCAGAGACCCCCACCGCCACGAAGGGGCAGGCCGTAGCGTCGGGCGATCTGTCCGCCGGCGAGCGTGGCGAGCACGAACTCCGGAAGCCCGAGCGAGGGCCCTCCCGAACGCATGTCGACCCCGGTGACGAAGGTGCCCAGGATGCACGGTGCCCCCGGTCGCACCAGCTGGGCCATGGCGACCCCGGAGAGCGTCTCGGCCACCAGCAGCGACAGGCCGGCCGCCAGCGTCACGGGCGCCGATGCGCCGGCCAGCAGGAAGGGCGTGATCGCCACCGGCTGGGCGTACTCCGCGCAGGCCGCCAGCTGACCGACCATCAGCCCGTCCCACACCAGCGGTGAGTTCGGGTTGACGATCCCCAGGGTCATCGGTCGTCCTGCGAGGGCCTCCCGACCCCCCGCGGCGATCGCGGCGAGCTCGAAGCCGTCTCGCGCCTTCGGCCCACTGGACCCATAGACGATGAACGGCCGGTCGCTCCAGCGCAGGATGGAGTAGTCCATCTGCAGGTGACGGTGGTCGGCGTCGAGATCCTGGGCCTCGACCGTGCCGCTCTGGAGCACTGGCAGCTGGTCGGAGGCATGCGCCAGCTTGACCAGCTCGATGTGGTCGGCCAGGGTGCCGTCACGTCGGCCGCGCTCCTCGTCGTGGGCGAACGGCGGCCCACCGACCGGGACGTGCACCAGGCTGCCGCCGCCGATGCGCACGGACCGCTCGGGGTTGCGCCCGGTCAGCGTGAAGGAGGAGGGTGCGAGCGCGAGCTGCTCCAGGACCCAGTCCGGGTCCCAGCGCACGCGGGTGTCCTCGATGCGCTGGCCGGCCGCCGCGAGGCGCGCCAGCATCTCGTCGTCGTGGACCTCCGTCCCGACGTCGGCGAGCAGTCGCATCGCCTGGTGATGCACCTTGTCGAGGTCGTCGGCTGACAGCGGCTCAAGGGGGAAGGCGGCGCCCGAGCCCGCGTCGTACGGCGTCATGGCGGGAGGCTACGCGGTTGAACGGCCGTTGAGGACCCCTCGGCGACTGTCCAGCGCGCGCCGCTGGTTCACCAAGGTAGGTCGTTGGACCCGCACTTACCGGGATCTGCGCGCCTAGGTAAGTGGCGGCCGACCCACTTACCGTGGTGAACCATCAACGCCGCGGCAGACTGGTCGACATGACCGACGACCAGGCGCCCTGGGTCCCCGTGACCTTCGACCACCACGACCACGTGGCCGGACCGTTCTTCCACGGGACGAGGTTCGCGCTTGAGATCGGCGAGGAGCTGGTGCCCGGCAAGGGCTCCAACTTCCAGGGCGGCCGCGTCTCCAACCACATCTACTTCACGGCCAAGGTCGACACCGCGGCCTGGGGGGCTGAGCTGCCGACCGCGCTGGCGGGGGCGGAGGGGCGCGGGCACATCTACGTCGTCGAGCCGCTCGGGCCGTTCGAGGACGACCCCAACGTCACCAACAAGAGGTTCCCCGGCAACGTCACCGAGTCCTACCGCAGCCGCGACCCGCTGAGGGTCGTCGCCGAGGTCGAGGACTGGGAGGGCCACAGCCCCGAGGCCCTGCAGGCGATGCTCGACAACCTGGCCAGGCTGCGCGAGCAGGGGCTCGACGTCATCGAGGACTAGGACGGACCGCTTCGAGCGGATCCGCCGCCGCTAGTGAGCGAGGCAGGGGCGGAGCTGGGTGTCGGTCTTGATGATGTGATTGCGGACCCAGTCACTCACGGCCTGCTGCGTCTCCAGCGCCAGCGCGTTGGTGACGCCCTCGGCCTCGACCTTGTCGGAGATTCCCTTGAAGGTCTGCAGGAAGCTGGCGTGCGCCTGCTTGTTCGCGGATGCCACAGGGCACTGGTGCTTGGCCATGCAGGTCTCCTCGGCGCCGAAGTGCCACACCGTGTACTCGCCGACGAACTTGAGCATGTTCTTGACCTCGGCGTCGGGCGCTCCGGACTCCAGGGCGGCGAACAGACCGTTGAGCTTGTCGATCAGCTTCCTGTGCTGATCGTCGATCTCCGGGTCCCCGGTGCTCATCAGGCGTTCGTTCCACGCGATGGCCATGGTCATCTTCCTTCCGTTGAGGCCGCAGCTCCTGCGGCGTGCTGCGAGGACGTCCCTTGCAGCGTCGTGATGAAGTCGGCAACACGCTGCAGGCTCTCCACCAAGCGCTCGCCGGTGAGCACAGCCGCGTCGATCCCGAAGAGGACGTCGGAAGTGGCTGCGGACTGGGCACGACTGTGGGTGCTGATCTGGTTGACCGCTGAGATGAGTCGGCTCGTGTCGGAGGCGATGCCGTGCAATGAGTCCCCGGCGTGGTCCACGTCGTCGAGGCCGACGTCGATCTGCTGCATGGCGACGGCGGCGCCCTTCGTCTTGGTCTCGAAGTCACCGATCACGCGTGTGATGTCACCCGCCGTCTCGGCAGCGCTGGTCGCCAGTCGCCGGATCTCCCGCGAGATGACGCCGAACTCCAGACCGTTGTCGCCAGCACGGGCGGCTGAGACGGCCGCGTTCAGCGCCAGGATCTTGGTCTGCTGGGCGATTCCGTCGATGGCCCCGGCCATGCGGGCGATCTCACCGCTCGAGTCACTGACGTCGAACACGTGGGCGAGCGACTCCCCGGCCTGTTCGGCGCGGGACTGCAGCCGAGAGACCACCGACTCGATCTCCGCCGTCCGCGTCTCGGTGGCCGCACCCAGCTCGGTCGCGACTTCCGCTGCCCCTTGTGCCAGACGGGAGTTGTCCACAATGGAGCCCTGCATCCGATCGGCAGCCTTGCTCGCCTCTTGCAGGAACTCGGTCTGCTCGGAGGTGATCTCACGCAGCTCGTCGATCGCCGCGACCGCCGCGTCGAGGTCATCAGGCGGGGCCGTGAGCCCCACCCCGCCAAGGCGCCGCTCCAACGATGTGAGTGCCCGTTCGATCCGGGCGCCGAAGTCGTCTGGCTCGGCGGACACGTCACCCGCGTCGATCCCCGCGAGCTGCTCGAGTCGAGCCAGCGTGGACTCCGTGAAGTCAGCCGCATGCTCAGCGCTCGCCCGGGCGAAGGGACGGGACTTCCTCGGCTTCGTCCGCGTGGGACCTGCCATGGGCGATGCTCCTGACACGACCGTTCTGACGCGGCCGCGAAGACCGCATCCAGTCCATCGGCGTTCATCGCCTCGACCTGAGGGCCCGAAGCGATTGTCTTGGTCGGCCCTGCGCCGCAGGGTCACGGTGCGGTTGCCACGGATCGGGGCTTATCCATAGAACAGCGTCGTGGCCACGGGAGCGAGCGCCCCTTGGGCGTTGCCGATCGTCATGGCCATCAGGATCAGGCTGACGCCGACGAGCGCGATGCCACCGCTGACGGACGGCCACCCGGCCGCGGAGCCTCCGCCGGAGCGACGTCCACGGCTGACCAGTCGACGCCAGAAGAGCGCGGTCGCCCAGAGCGCGACCCCGAGCAGGAGTGCCGACCCGACGGCCTTGGGCCCCTGCCAAGACACTCGTTGGAGAACGGCGTTCCGCACGTCCGAGGGCATCCGCCGGTCACCGGACCCGAGCCACCCGACGAAGGCCTCCTGCTGCGCGGCACGCGTCGTACCGGCCGGCGCATGGCCGATCACGCCGACCGCGTCGGCGAAGCCCTGCCGGGGGTCGATGACGTTGCTGAGGTTGGCCGCGACGAGGAGGCCGAACAGCAGGCCGACGAGCAGACTGGCCGACCCCAGGCCGATCGAGGCCCGGCGCTCGAGGGTCGCCACCGCTGCTGACCGCCGACGGGCCCTCCTCACCAGCCACACCCCGACGAGGATCGAGGCCACAGCAAAGGCTCCCGCCACCACCACGAAGACGACGTGGTACGCGGCATAGTCCCTCAGCAGCCGGTTGAGGGCAGGGTTGGCCGTCGAGCCGGACTCGAGCAGCTGTCGAAGGAGCGCAGGGAGGTCGTGGTCGGTGGACATGCCGCCAGGCTCGCTGCCTGACGCCCGCCGGCACATCCGCCTTGCGGCCCGGGATGCCCGCCGTTCGGGGGAGCTGCCGGAGGGGACCGCTCAGCCGATCGGACGACGGCGCCGAGCACGAGGTCGGCGGGATTCGGCTGGGGCGGGCGTCCCGGGCGTGCCACTGTGGGAAGGCATGACGGTCTTCGCACTGATCCACGGTTCCGGCGACAGCGGCTGGGCCTGGCACCTCGTCCAGCGTGAGCTCGCGTCTCTCGGTCACCACGGGGTCGCCCCGGACCTACCCACGGACCGCGAGGACGCGACGTGGGACGAGTGCGTCGATTCGGTCGTCACTGCCTTGGGAGGCGCCGAGGACCTCATCACCGTCGGTCACTCGTCGGGCGGCTTCGTCGCCCCGCTCGTCGCGGACCGGCTCGGTGCGCGGCTGCAGGTCTTCGTGGCAGGGATGGTGCCCCGACCTGGGGAGAACCCGTCCGAGTGGTTCCACAACGTCGGCTGGGAGCAGTCGGTCGCGGCCGTGGCCGAGCGTGACGGCGGGCTGACGGGAAGCCCGGACCCGAGGGTCGCCTTCTATCACGACGTCCCGGACGACCTCGCCGAGCAGGCAATGGCGAAGGAGCGTCCCACGAGCGGGCAGCTCGCCGAGGCGCCGTGGCCGTTGGAGACGCGCCCGGAGATCCCGAGTCGCTACGTCGTGACGGCCCAGGACCGCTTCATCCCGGCCTCGGTCCAGCGCCGGGTCGCCGACGTACGCCTCGGCATCGCCGAGCCCGACGAGATCGACGCCGGGCACTGCGCGCCCTTGGCTAGGCCCGCGGAGCTCGCCAGCCTGCTGGCCGGCTTCGCGGACCGGCTCACCCGCTCCTAGCCCACCCGACGTTCGGTCGGCCGAGTCGCGCAACCCCTTGCATCCTCACTACTCAGCGTTACTATCTACTAGTAGTTAGCATCACTGAGTAGCACGAGGGATGGAACGACATGGGCAAGCAGGCCACCGAGATGCTCAAGGGCACCCTCGAGGGGATCGTCCTGGCGATCCTCGCGTCGCGGCCGGCCTACGGCTACGAGATCACCGCGTCCCTGCGGGACAAGGGGTTCTCCGACATCGCCGAGGGCACGGTCTATGCGCTCCTGATCCGGATCGAGCAGCGCGGCCTGGTCGACGTCGAGAAGGTGCCCTCCGAGAAGGGCCCACCCCGCAAGGTCTACTCACTGAACGCCGACGGGCACGCCTACCTCGAAGAGTTCTGGAGGACCTGGAGCTTCCTCGCAGAACGCATCGCCGAGCTCCGTGAAGGAGGCCACTAGACATGGCCGCGAAGTGGATCGAGCTGGTCACCGGATCTCTCGAGCAGAAGAAGCAGTACCGCCAGGACAGCAAGCGCGTCGAGGCACTCCCCGAGCCGCACCGCACGGCCGCCAAGGCGCTCAACCGCTACCTGATGTATGCCGGCGGGGTCACCGACGGCGAGACGATGGTGCAGATGTTCGGCGACCACGCCGACCTGTGGGAGAGGGCCGCGGCGGACGGCACCCCGGTTCGTGCGGTCGTCGGCGACGACCCGGTCGACTTCGCCGAGACGTTCGCCGCTGCCTACGCCGGCAAGCGCTGGATCGACAAGGAGCGCGAGCGGTTGACCAAGGCGATCAACGACGCCGCTGCCGGGTCACCGTCATGACGGCCGGCACCGCCATCCGCGTCGCCGGGCTCGAGCACGCCTTCGGAGACGTGAGCGTGCTGCGCGGCGTCGATTTCGACGTCCCGCAGGGCAGCATCTTCGCGCTGCTCGGCTCGAACGGCGCCGGCAAGACCACGGTGATCCGCATCCTGACCACCTTGCTGAGGGCGGACGGCGGCACCGCCGTCGTCAACGGCCACGACGTGGTCGACGAGCCCACAAAGGTGCGGGCGTCGTTCAGCCTCACGGGCCAGTTCGCGGCCGTCGACGAGATCCTGACCGGCCGGGAGAACCTCATCCTGGTCGCGCGCCTGCGCCACCTCCCGGATCCCGCGACCATCGCCGATGAGCTGCTCGAGCGGTTCTCACTGTCCGAGGCCGGCGCCCGGCGAGTGGCGACGTACTCCGGCGGCATGCGCCGACGGCTCGACATCGCCATGAGCCTGATCGGCGATCCCCCGGTGATCTTCCTCGACGAGCCCACGACCGGGCTCGACCCCCAGGCCCGCCTGGAGGTCTGGGACACCGTCAAGCAGCTCGCCGCCGGCGGGACGACGGTCCTGCTGACCACGCAGACCCTCGACGAGGCCGAGCAGCTGGCCGACCGGATCGCGATCCTGCACGAGGGCCGGATCGTCGTGAACGGCACCCTCGCCGACCTCAAGGCACTGCTCCCGCCGGCACGCGTCGAGTACGTCGAGAAGCAGCCCACGCTCGAAGACGTCTTCCTCGCGATCGTCGGCGCCGACTCCACCCCGATCACGACCTCGACGGAGAAGCCATGACCACCCACGTCGCCGGCGACACCGGCATCCTCCTCGGCCGGTCGCTGCGCCACATCGCGCGGAGTCCGGACACGATCATCACGACCGCGGTCATGCCGATCGCGTTCATGCTGCTGTTCGTCTATGTCTTCGGGGGCGCGATCCAGGCGGGTTCCGGGTCCTACGTCGACTACCTGCTTCCCGGGATCCTGCTCATCACCATCGCGTCCGGCATCTCCTACACGGCGTTCCGGATCTTCCTCGACCTGCAGGCAGGGATCTTCGAGCGGTTCCAGTCGATGCCGATCGCTCGTCAGTCGGTGCTCTGGGCGCACGTCCTCACCTCGCTCGTCGCGAACCTGATCTCGGTCGTTGTGGTCGTACTCGTCGCACTTCTGATGGGTTTCCGGTCGAGTGCGGGGCCGCTGGCGTGGCTGGCGGTGCTCGGCATCCTCACCCTCTTCACGCTCGCCCTGACCTGGATCGCGGTCATCCCCGGGCTGACGGCGCGGTCGATCGACGGCGCCAGCGCGTTCGCCTACCCGCTGATCCTGCTGCCGTTCATCAGCTCGGCGTTCGTCCCCACCGACACCATGCCGGGTCCCGTGCGTGCGTTCGCGGAGCACCAGCCGGTCACCGCGATCGTCGACGCGATCCGCGCCCTGCTGGCCGGACAGCCGGTCGGCGGAGACCTGTGGACCGCCCTGGCGTGGTGCGTCGGCATCCTGCTCGTCGCCTATCTCGCGGCGATGCGGATCTATCGCCGTACGCACGGCTGATGTGGACCCGTCTGTCACGATGGGCCGATGTCTCGTGCCGCACTGGTTCGCCTCGTCCTGGCGCTGCTGATCCTCGGCGGCTCCATCGCGATCGCGGTGACCAGCAAGCCGCGGCTCGGGCTCGACCTCCGCGGCGGCACCCAGATCGTGCTCGAGACGCAGGACTCGCCGACCGTGGAAGCGGACGCCGAGGCGACGGACCGGACCCTGGAGGTCCTGCGCGGCCGGGTCGATGCGCTGGGCGTCGCCGAGCCGACCCTGGCTCGCACCGGGGAGAACCGGATCATCGTCGAGCTCCCGGACCTTCAGGACCCGCGCGAAGCCGCCCGCGTGATCGGGCGCACGGCCCAGCTCGCCTTCCACCCGGTGATCGAAGCCGTCGCCGCTGACGCGCGCCCGGAGGAGGGGCAACGGATCCTGCCCGACGAAGTCGGCCAGCCGCTGCGACTCGGACCTGTGGCCGTCCCCGGAGACCTGGTCTCCGGGTCCGACCCGGGCTCGGACCCCACCCAAGGGGCGGGGTGGTACGTCACCGTCGACTTCCGCGGCGACCAGGGCCGTGACGCGTGGCAGCAGCTCACCTCCGACGCCGCCTGCGCGCCGCTCGGAGATCCGGCTCGACGCGTCGCGATCGTGCTCGACGACGAGGTCATCTCCTCACCCCAGGTCGTCTCCGAGATCGCCTGCGGGGTCGGGATGTCGGGCGGGTCCACCCAGATCACCGGCGACTTCACCGTCGAGGAGGCGCGCAACCTCGCCATCCTCATCGAGGGCGGCGCCCTGCCCGTCCCGGTCGAGATCGTCGAGCAGCGCACCGTCGGTCCGACCCTCGGCGCCGAGGCGATCTCAGCCTCGGCCGAGGCCGGCGTCATCGGCCTGATCATCACGGGGTTGTTCATCGCCTTCGTCTATCGGCTGATGGGCCTGCTCGCGACGATCGCGCTGACGACGTACGCCGTCATCTCCTACGCGGCGCTCGCCGCACTGGGGGCGACCCTCACCCTCCCGGGCCTGGCCGGCTTCGTGCTGGCGATCGGGCTGGCCATCGACGCCAACGTGCTGATCTTCGAGCGCGCCCGCGAGGAGTTCACCGAGGCCCGCGAGGCCGGCCTGGCCAAGGCGCTGGGGATCGGGTTCAACAAGGCGTGGTCCGCGATCATCGACTCCAACGTCACGACGCTGCTGGCAGCCGGGCTGCTCTTCTTCCTGGCGTCGGGTCCGGTGAAGGGCTTCGGCGTCACGCTGTCGATCGGCGTGCTCGCATCGATGCTCTCCGCTCTGGTGATCGCCCGCGTGCTCACCGAGCAGGCGGCGCGTAGCAGCTGGCTGAGAGACCATCCCGAGGTCAGCGGCCTGGCCAGCACGGGGCGGGTCCGCACGTGGCTGCGCCACAGCAGCCCCGACCTGATGCGTCGCAGCCGGACCTGGCTGGCTGTCTCCGGTGTGGCGCTCGTGCTGGCCGTCACCGGGATCGCGGTGAACGGTCTCAACCTGGGGGTGGAGTTCACCGGCGGTCGTCTCATGCAGTACTCCACGACCCAGTCGATCACTGCGGACCAGGCCAGGGAAGCAGTCGTCGAGGCCGGGTTCCCCACCGCAGTCGTCCAGGAGGCCGACGACGGCCAGGTCGCCGTACGCACCGGGCAGATCAGCGACGACGACGCCCTCGCCATCCGTGACGCACTGGCCGCCGAGGCCGGCGGCGCCACCCAGGAGCGCGACGAGCTGATCGGCCCCAGCCTGGGCGACGAGCTTCGCCAGCAGGCCTTGATCGCCTTCGGCATCGCCCTCGTCGTCCAGATGATCTATCTCGCGATCCGCTTCAAGTGGACGATCGGAGCCTCCGCGGTGCTCGCGATGTTCCACGACGTCGTCCTGGTGGTCGGTGTCTTCGCCTGGCTGGGCAAGCCGATCGACGGAGTGTTCCTGGCAGCCGCCCTCACCATCATCGGACTCTCGGTCAACGACTCGGTCGTCGTCTTCGACCGGATCCGGGAGGAGTGGCGCGCCAGCAAGGACCGCGACATGGCCGCCGTGATCAACCGCGCGGTGATCGACACGCTGCCCCGCACCGTCAACACGGGCCTGGGCGCGATGTTCATCCTCGGCGCCCTCGCCGTCCTCGGGGGTGACTCGCTGCGCGACTTCGCAATCGCCCTGCTGCTCGGGCTCGGGATCGGCACCTACTCCTCGGTCTTCACCGCGGCCCCCCTATCGCTCCTGCTCCACCGACGCTGGCCGCTGCCCCGATCCGAGCCCGCCAAGAAGCGCCCGGTCCGCGAACCGGCCGACTCAGGCGCCGTGATCTGACACCCGCCTGTCTCGAAACCACCCCTTCGAGTGATACGAACACCAGTTCGGAAACTGTCACCGTTTCGTGACCTGGGGGTCGGTGGATAACCCCGATTTCGGGCCAGAACTGTCGGTGGTGCCTGGTTGGGTTGTCTTATGAGCAGCCAGCGTCACGAGCAGTCCCAGCCCCCGGGTTCCCCCGGTGCGGTGCTGGCTGTTGCGCGGGCTCACAAGCAGGCCTCGATCGCAGCGGAGGCGGGACTGATGGTCGCGGCGGTGGAGTGGGCCGCGATGCATGAGCCGGTCCCCGGGGACGAGGCGGCCTGGTTCGTGCACGGGGAGTTCCTCCCGATCGCCGGTGAAGGCGCCCCACACGTGGCGGAGTTCGCGGTCGCGGAGTTCGCCGCCGCGATCGGGCTGACCACCGACTCCGGCAAGGTCCTGGTCGGCCGCGCCGTGGAGATCGCGCACCGCCTCCCCAAGCTGTGGAAGCTGCTCCTGGCGGGTCGGGTGGCGGCGTGACAGGCCCGCCGGGTCGCCGACCACACGATCAGTTTGAATCGGACGGCCGCTGAGTTTGTGGACGACCAGGTCGCCGCAGTCGCGGGCAAGATCGGCCCGGTCCAGCTCGAACGGCTGATCGCCGAGGCCCAGTGCCGTCACATGCCTGAGGTGGCCCAGTGGCCCGACGACCCACGCAGCATGCCCGACCAACGGGGGGTGTGGATCGATTCGGACCAGGTGTCCATGGACGGGGTGGTCGAGATGCGCGGCAGCCTCGACCTGGGTGATGCCCTGGACCTGGACAAGGCACTGGCGGTGACCGCGAGCCAGCTGGCGCTGGCCGGCTCGGTGGAGTCGTTGGATGCCCGCCGCGCGACCGCCCTGGGTGAGCTCGCCCGCAACCAGCTCGCCTTCACCTACGACACCGACGCGACCACGGCGGTTGAGGTGCCCGACGAAGGAGGGCCTCGAAACCAGACCCGGCGCAAGAACGACGGCCGCCCGGTCACGTTGTACCTCCACCTGTCCGACCAAGCCCTCACCGGGGCCGGTGGGGTGGGGCGGTGTGAGAACACCCGGACCCCGATCACCCCGGACCGGATCCGGGAGTGGTGTGGCCGCGAGGGCGTCCAGCTGACGGTCAAGCCGGTCGTCGACCTGGCCGATCACGTCCACGTGGCCGCCTACGAGGTCCCCGACCGCCTCAAAGAAGCCACCGGCCTACGGGATGTGCAGTGCGTGTTCCCCTGGTGCACCCGGCCGGCCCGGGGCTGCGACCACGACCATGTCATCCCCCACGACCAGGGCGGAAGTACGTGCAGCTGCAACATCGCACCGTTGTGTCGACATCACCACCGGCTCAAGACGCTGACCGCGTGGCGCTACACGATGCCCGAACCGAGCGTCTACGTGTGGACCTCACCCCACGGCTACGTCTTCCTCCGCGACCACTCGGGCACGGTTGATGTCACCCCACCCGGACTCCGAGCAGTCCCCGCCTGCCACCCCGACACCGGCACGGGCACCGACCCACCCGACCAGTAGCCACCCCGCCCCAAGACCCCGCCAATGCACGATCCGGCGGGGCTTGAGGCACGCCCTAGCTCCCGCCCGAGGCAGTCGGAGCAGTCGATGTGCGCGACGTACGGAACCAGCCGCTGTGAGACTGCGTCCCATGCGAGTGAGATCGTCAGTCCGCATCGGCCTTGCCCTGCTCGCCTGCGGGGTTCTCGGCGCGTGTGCGGGCACCACCGACGGCGGTGACTGCGTCAGCCACTACGACTCAATCGCGAGCGCGCCCACTTGGCATGACCTGGAGGACGCGATGCTCCAGAGCACCGAGTGGGGGCAGGTGGCGTCGGTGCGCACCCAAGCGCGAGGACACGATGTCGGCGCGGGCGACCACGCGGCCGTGCGGGTGGTTGACCTCCTCAGCGAGGACGGCCGACGGCTCGTCCAGGCCGACGTCTGGCGGACCGACGCGGGCGCCTGGAGCGCTGGCGTCTGGAACCAGTGCACCGACTGACGGAGCCGGTCACCGGGCTCCGCGAGACAACCCGACGTCGCCAGGGCGAGCCCGACCTGCGACTCGCGGGGTGCGCCGCCCTCAGCGCTGGGGAAGGGAAGATCGCGTCGCGCGGCCGGATCGCGCTGACCCGCGTGCACGACCCGTTCACCCGACAGTGGACCAGGGTCTCGCGGTCCCCCAGACCGCCGACGGCCGCGATGAAGACGAGCGATCGGTCGCCCTCCCAGACCGGCACCAGGGCGCCCTCCTCAACCACTGGCTCGGCAAGCGTCACGAAATCTGCGTGAGCGGACCTACCGATTGGCGGTCACCCTGAGACATCGTCGATTGGCTCGAAGGTGACCTGGTTTCCGCCGAAGAAGGTGTGAACGTAGCCACAGGTGGCGCAGACGGCCAGCTGCCCGTTCGCGTTGAACCCGCTATTGGCTATGCCCGAAGTCAGCAAGGTCGCGGAATGGTGCTCGAACTCGTCTCCGTGACAGACGAAACAGACCAGTTGATGGCCCGCCGAACTCACGTGCGCGTAGTACTTCATGTTGCCTCCCCCGACCGACGGACATCACGACACCGCAGCCCAGTGCTGTGGCATTCCGTACCGTACTGCGACCGCCCGTAGGACGACTCGCTTCGCACTCGTCTTCACACGTCGCCACATGGAGGGCCTCCAATATGCCTGGTGTCGGCACCTAGCGTCCGAACCGGACTCATGCGTGCGCCGCCCTCAGCGCTGGGGAAGGGAGATCGCGTCGCGCGGCCGGATCGCGCTGACCCGCGTGCACGACCCGTTCACCCGACAGCGGACCAGGGTCTCGCGGTCCCCCAGACCGCCGACGGCCGCGATGAAGACGAACGATCGGTCGCCCTCCCAGACCGGAGCCTCGGACGCCAGGAACCGTACGGCGAACGACACACGCACGGTGCCCGTCTCCAGGTTGCGAACGCTGAGCAGACTGGCGCGCGACGTACCACGGCTCAACAGCCGGCCGGCGCTCGGTGCCACCACCACCTGGCGCATGGCGGCCGTCCACGCGGGCGCGCCGGGACCGACCAGCGAGGTGGGCCCGGACTCACCGCTGGCCGGGTCGGTGACGAACAGCAGGTCGTGGCGGAGGTCGGCGCCGGCGGCATCGACGCCCAGGGGGTCGACACTCTGAGCATCCACGTCCCAGTGCTGGGTGTCCGTGGCACCGACGACGAGCTCAGGGCCCGAGAAGGCCAGGACCTCGCGGTCATCGGCGAACTCCTGCCCGTCCACCTGGGTGTTGTCGAGGTTCCGCACCGAGATGGAGGTGGTGCTGTCACCGTCGAACGAGTGCACCAGGAACCGTCGATGGTTGTCGGAGAGCCGGAAGCCGACGACCTCGCCTTCGCTGACGCTGGCGCTGGTGATCGCATGACGTCGGCCGGCCTTGACCGACCAGAGCGTCCACGTGTCACCACCATCGAAGCTCTTGACCAGCCAGCCCTCCGAGATGTGTCCCACCAGCCGCACGAGGTCGCGCCGCGCTCCCGCACGAGTCCACGGCAGCGTGACTGTCCTGCCCTCGCCGGTGTGTACGACGTTGTCGACGAGCCACGGCACGACGGGCGGCGACCCACGGTGCAAAGCGGCCGGCCGGACCACGATCGGAGAGGGCGCATGGGCTGTGGCGCCGGCTCTTGCGGACGGCGACTGCTCGGCTCCGAACGTCCCTGGCACCACGCCGAGACCGAACGCGACCACGGTGAGCAGGGGCAGTGCCACCGCGCGAAGGCGGCGATGGGAAGGGGAAGGCACGCGTTCCTCAGACCTGACGTCAGTGTGTCGTGGACACTCCGGTCTCTCAGTATGCGCTCACGGCCCTCTCTCGCGTCGCCCAGCCGCGTCATGCGGCCTACGCCACCAGGCGACCCGGTCGGTGCCGTCACCCGGCTGTCGCGTTGCCGTTGGGCGGAGAGTGAGTCGGGCGTCAGCCCGCGGAACCGGCCCGCCGGCCCAGCTCCGAGGAGATCCCACGGGCTGCGAGCAGCAGCGGGTGCTTGAGGTTGCGGGCGCGGGCCGCGCTGGGGGCGGCGACGATGATCCCGAGGGCGGCGTACGCCGGTCCCGCGGGGCCGATCCGCACGGGGGCGGCGACGGCGACCGCGCCCTCGGACAGCGGCCGGTCGCTGACGAAGACCTGCTCAGTACGGATCCGGCTCAGCTCGGACCGAAGCTCCTCGGGGTCGGTGACGGCGTGCGGGGTGGACGCGCTCGGCGGCGCCTCGAGCGCGGCCTCTTGGATCTCCCGCGGCGCATGCGCGAGCAGCACCCGCCCCATCCCTGTGGCGGCGAGAGGGAACCGTGCGCCGACCGCCGTGGGCAGCTCGACCGACCGGTGGCCGGCGATGCCGTCGACGACGACCAGCTCGGTCCCCTCACGCACGGCGAGCTGGATGCTCTCGCGGGTGCCCTCATAGAGGTCCTGCATGAACGGGAGCGCCACGTCCCGCAAGATCTGCCCGCGTGGGCAGACCGTCCCGACCTCCCACAGCCGCAACCCGACATGCCAGGTGCCGTCGTCGGCACGCTCGAGAGCACCCCAGTCGGCGAGCTCGTTGACGACGCGATGCGTGGTGCTGACCGCAAGCCCCGTGTGGTGCGCGATCTGCGACAGCGTCTGGCTCTGCCGCTCTCGGTCGAACGTGGCGAGCACCGCGAGCACCTTCCCGGCCGCAGTCAGCTGCTCGCTCATGGATGCCAGTGTCGCAGCCCCTACGGGAGACACGCCCGCACGCCGACGGTTGTGGCATCCGATCGGTGCGGCGTGAGGCCACCAGCCCTCTGCTTGTGCCGTCCTCCGGCTGAAACTCGGTCCGTCGCCGCCTTCCCGGCTGGTCGACCAACCGGATGCTGACGGCGGGGTACCCGACCCACCCGTGGGCATGAGTGCCCCACCCCCAGCGGTGCGCGGATCGAACAGCCAGCGTCAGGCGATGCCGGTGTCGGCGTAGAGCCGGTCCTCGCCCTCCTGGGAGGTGATCTCGAGTCGCAACAGCCAGGCGATGTCATGAGGCAGACACGGCTGGGCGAGGCTGACCTGGAGCCAGGTGAACACCCAGGGCTGCTGCTCGAGCTCGATCCGTTGAGCCTCGGTGTCGGTGCGCAGCCAGACGACCGCCGCCCCGTCATAGCCAGGGAAGCAGTGCCCGTCGGAGACACCCCACGGTCGGAGGGTCTTCACAACGGGCAGAATGGCGGCGTCGAGTGATCGCGCGAGACGAGCCCGGGTCATGCGTCGACGTTAGGACCGGACCTACGGCACCGTCGGTGGATTGCTGGACTCTTCACTCAGCGCGGCCCCGCGGCGAAACAGTGACTAGACAGGACTGGAAAATGCGACTGATCCTCAACGTGCTCTGGTTGGTTCTGGCCGGGTTCTGGCTCTTTCTGGGGTATGTCGCCGCCGGCGTGCTCTGGTGCATCACCATCATCGGCATCCCGTTCGGCATCGCCTCGTTCCGCATCGGCTTCTTCGCCCTGTGGCCCTTCGGCCGCACGGTCGTCAAGAAACCGACGGCCGGAGTCGGCTCCGCGATCGGCAACGTCATCTGGTTCATCTTCTCCGGGCTCTGGCTCGCCATCGCCCACGCCGTCACCGGCGTCGCGTTGTGCGTGACGATCATCGGGATCCCGCTCGGGCTCGCGAACTTCAAGCTGATCCCGGTGTCCCTGCTGCCGTTGGGCCGCGACATCGTGCCGGTCGACGACGTCAACGCCGCCTGGGTCCAACAGTCGGTGCCGCAGGGTCAGGGAGCGACCTCGACGGGGAACTGAACCCCGAACTGGTGCGCGATGAGCGCCGTCGTCTCGCAGCCCCACGCGACGGGGACCGTCCCGGCCGGGATCCCGTGGTCACACACGCCGGAGCCGGTGCCGCAGTCGCGGTGCAGGGTCAGCACCTGGCGGGCGAACGGGTCGTTGATCCGGTTGAGCCGGCGCATCGCCTCGAGCCGACGCACGGCCGGCTCTGATCCGTCGTCGGCAGCGAGCGCAGCGTCGACCAGCAGCGCGTGGCTGGCCTGCTCGTCGTACTCGTACCGGTTCATGGTTCGACGGTAAAACCACGCGCCGACATCCGCCCCGGTTTCGGCAACATTCACACCGCGCCGTACGGCGTGTCGGCTTGACGTGTGGCCAGACGCGCTGGGCGCGACCGGGAGTGTGGGGGTCCGCCGGGGCGCTGGCCGCCCGTCACGCGTGGCGGGCGGAGTGGGGCGCTCAATGCCCGAGAAACTGAGCGAACTCAGCGCCCCGGCGGCAAGCCCGCTGCGGCGTCCACGAGGGAGACCGCCCCGGGGAGACCCACCGCTCGCCAACAGCGCGCGGTCAACCCCTCCGAGACGCGGGTGTCACCATGATTTTCACCCGCCCCGACCCACCAGCACCACCGACGATGCAGCGCAACTCCCGAGCCCGCACCCGCCAAATGGCGGATCAGTGACCCGCCGGGGGCGCGGCCTCCGGAGACGGCGTCGGCAGCTCGAGCACCCGGCTGTTCCGCAGTCGCCAGACCAGCCAGGCGACGCCGAGCCGGGCCCGTCCGTAGCCCTCGAGGGGGTCGAAGCCCAGCCGGTCCACGAGGGTGTCGATCCGGGACTGCATGGTGCTGTGGTGGACGTCGACCAGCCTCGACGCGTGCCGGACCGACCCCGACTGCACGACCGCCTCCAAGGTGGCCGGCCCCCAGGGATAGGCCGCGATCTCGGCCACGCGTTCGACGTCGGGCAACGTCGACTCCTCGGCCAGCTCCAGCAGCATCTCGAGCACACCGCCGAAGCGGTCCGCCTCCGACGTGCGGGTGCAGGAGTCGTCCCACAGGAGCAGGGCCACCACCGCCGTGCGGTAGGAGCGAGACAGATCGTCGGGGCACCCGGCAAGCCCGGTCCCCGACGGTTGGGCGGCGCAGCCCTCGTCGTCCGCGGGGACGACCAGCACGTGCAGCGGGCCGTAGGACGACGGCACGACATCCTCGGGCGCGACGGGGTGGTGCCGCCAGTTCGCGAACAGGGGCGCGACGACGACCCGGTAGCGGGCATCGACCCTCAGGCCGAGCCGGCCCGCGGCCTGACGGCGTACGTCGGTCGGCGTCGTGCCGTCGAGCAGGACGACCATGTCGCGCCGGTCGAGCTCGGCCCGAGAGCGACCGTGGCGGACCCGCAGCGCCATCGCCAGGCGCTCCAGGATGATCCCGTCGTTGGCGGCCGCCGGCCCCTCACGCTCGAGCCACACGGCCTGACCGTCCGCCTCGACCACACCGCTGCCAGGGGGCGCCGCATCGGGCAGCAGGCCGCCCCGCGGGTCGACCCGCATCTGCCGGGACGGCACCGCCTGACGGAAGCCCACGGCGCACCCGGCCAGTGCCGCCGCGGCGCTCAACAGGGCCCGGGTGTTGACGTTGCCGACGATGAGCTCGTCGAAGCAGGCGATGACACGCAGCCCCTGGCCGACCTCCGAGTCGAGGGCGCCCAGTCGTCCCAGGAGCTCCTGCATCTCGCGACCCTTCATCTGCGGCGGCGGCCGCATCCCGATGCCTCCAGGCTACCGCCGATCAGTCCGCCAGGACCTTCTCCAGCCACGCGGATCTTGTCGCGATCATCGACCGCGCGAGTGCGGAGTGGGGCGCGAAGACGTCGAAGGCGTGGAACCCTCCCGGCCACACGTGGAGCTCGGCATCCACCCCGGCTCGCCACAGCGCCTGGGCATAGCTCACGGTCTCGTCCCGGAACATCTCGGCCTCGCCGACGCTGAGGAACGCCGGGGGCAGGTCACCGAGATCGGTCGCCCGCGCCGGGGCGGCGTACGGCGACACGTCGGGGCCGCCTCGACGATCCCCCAGCAGTGCGTTCCACCCCGTGTCGTTGCTGACCCGGTCCCACACGCCCGTCTCCTGGAACTGGGCGGCCGACAGTGTGTCGCCGCGGTCGTCGAGCATCGGGTAGTCCAGCAGCTGAGCACACAGGGGCGGTCCGCCCCGGTCGCGCGCGGCCAAGGCCAGTCCCGCAGCGATCCCGGCCCCGGCACTGGCTCCGGCCACCATCAGGCGGTCGCCGCGGATGCCGAGCTGCTCGGCCCTGGCGGCCGTCCAGGCCAGCGCCGCGTAGGCGTCCTCGCGCGGATAGGGGTCCGGGTGCTCGGGCGCCAGCCGGTAGTCCATCGTCACCACGACCACACCCAACGTGTCGACCCAGTCGAGCGGCTGGTCGAGACCCGCGAACCGGTCGCCGAACACCATGCCGCCGGAGTGCACGTGGACCACCCCGGGTCGCTCACCGGTGATGGTCGGGTTGCGTAGCACCGACACGGTCATCGGGCTGCCGTCGAAGGTCGGTATCTCGTGGTCCTCACACACGATCGAACGGCCGGCGATCAGCTCCTCGACCGGCGGCGAGGCATGAACGCGACGGATCACGTCCAGCATGTCGAGAGTCGCCGGCGCCGGGAAGGCGCCGCCGATGACCGCGAGGCTCGCGCGCAGCTCGGGATCGAACTCCGGCCGCTTGGTCACGAGGGCAAGCCTGGCCATGTCAACCGCCGCGCGCAACCCCGACCAGATCATCTTCGCGGGGGCCGGACAGGGCGCGCCACTAGACCTTCGACATCAGCCAGTCGCGCTGGCCGCCGTGCGAGCCCCGGTGGACGAGCATGAAGTCGCCGCGCAAGCGTTCACCGTGCAGGGCGATCACCACGTAGCCCTCCTCGATGGCGTCGCGCAGCTCCACCGGCTCGCCGTCGCGTTCGGTGCGGTTCTCGTAGTGCCCGGCGTCCCAGGCCAGGCGTCCCTCGAGGTCGACGTCGTCCAGCGGGCGGTCGTCGGCCTGGGTCGCCAGCCGCTTCTCGGTCGGGTCCGTCGACGGCCCCAACGGCACCGCCCACGACACGAGGACGCCGTCGACCTCGAGGCTGAAGTCGAAGTGCACCCGCCCCTCGTCATGCTGCTCGACGACGAACCTCGGGAGCGGCGGCGCGTGCTTCGCTCCGCTCAGGGGTGACCGTGGCGACGGCACCACGGAGCGGCCGACGTCCTGATCGGTCGCGGCAGCGGAGAGAGGTCGGGCCCGAGTCATATCTCCACAGTGACACTCCGGTGGCTGGATGACACCCCCGATGTCTGGTTGCCCACATTTCGCCGAAAGGCCGGATCACTCCCGATGGGGCATGATCGGGCGCGTGGGGATCGACGCTCGGCACGCCGTGATCTGGCACGTCTACCCGTTGGGGTTCGTCGGTGCCGAGCCCACCTGCGACCCCGGGGAGGAGCCCCGCCACCGGCTCCCGGTGCTGACCGGCTGGCTGGACTACCTTGTCGCGCTCGGCGCCAATGTGCTCCAGCTCGGGCCCGTGTTCGACTCCGAGTCCCACGGTTATGACACCCGGGACCACCTGCGGATCGACCCACGGCTCGGCGACGAGGGTGATCTCGCCGCCCTGGTCGACGCCGCGCACGCACGAGGCATCGGCGTCGTCCTCGACGGCGTGTTCAACCACGTGGGCCGCAGCTTCCCGATGTTCGAGCGTGCCGAAGCGGGTGACGCCCAGGCGGCCGGCTGGTTCCGCCGCGAGGGCGACGACTGGGCAGCCTTCGAGGGGCACGGGGCCCTCGTCGAGCTTGACCACGACAACCCGGCCGTCGCCGACCACATCGTCACCGTCATGCGCCACTGGCTCGACCGCGGCATCGACGGCTGGCGCCTGGACGCGGCGTACGCCGTCCCCACGGGCGTCTGGCGGTCGGTCATCGACGAGGTCCGGACGACCCACCCGCAGGCCTGGTTCCTCGGCGAGGTGATCCATGGCGACTACGCCGCGTTCGTGGACGCGTCCGGTGTCGACTCGGTCACGCAGTACGAGCTGTGGAAGGCGATCTGGAGCAGCCTCAACGACCGCAACCTCTGGGAGCTCGCCTGGTCGCTGACCCGGCACGGCGAGATGCTCGGGTCATTCCTGCCGACCACATTCGTCGGCAACCACGACACCAGCCGGATCGCCAGCCAGCTGACCGACGAGTGGCTCCTCCCGCACGCACTCACGGTGCTCTTCACCGTCGGGGGCGTCCCGGCCGTCTATGCCGGCGACGAACAGGGGTTCCGCGGCCAGAAGGAGGAGCGCATCGGCGGGGATGACGAGGTCCGGCCGGCCTTCCCCGCCGACCCCGCCGATCTGTCGCCGGTGGGGGCACCAATCCTGCGGCTGCACCAGCAGCTGATCGCCGTACGCCGCCGCCACTCGTGGCTGGTCGACGCCGACCTGACGCAGGTACAGCTGACCAACGAGCTCTTCGTCTTTCGGCTGCACGAGCGCGACGGAGATGGTGAGCTGACCGTCGTGCTCAATCTCGACGACGCACCGGTCCCTGCCGCCCACGTGCCCCCCGGTGACTGCCTGGTGGGCGGCGTCGGCCCTCGCGAGGCGGGCGTCTTCGGCGTCGCCTGAACGTCGGTCGGGCGAGATGTCGAGAAACGTCCGCCGGCTCCGTCCCAGGGGTGGAAGCGGCCACAATGGCCGCGACAACCGAGGAGGCACCACCATGGCGAAGTACCTGCTGCTCAAGCACTACCGCGGCGCACCCGCGCCCCTCAACGACGTGCCGATGGACCAGTGGACCCCCGACGAGGTCGACGCCCACATCCGGTTCATGGGTGACTTCGCGACGCGCCTGACGGAGACGGGCGAGTTCGTCGACGGCCAGGCCGTCGCCCCCGACGGCCTGTGGGTCAGGTACGACGGCGAGGGCCGGCCGCCGGTGACCGACGGCCCGTTCGCCGAGACCAAGGACCTGATCGCGGGCTGGATGATCATCGACGTCGAGTCCCAGGAGCGCGCCGTCGAGCTGGCCGGCGAGCTGTCCGGGGCCCCGGCCGCAGGGGGCCGTCCGCTGCACGAGTGGATCGAGGTGCGCCCCTTCCTGGCCATCCCCGACGCCATCGCGGAGTGACCGGCGAGGCTGCGGCGATGGACGAGGCACTGGTCCGCGACCTGGCTCCCCAGGTGCTGGCCGTCCTCGTCCGTCGCGGCGCCGAGTTCAGCGCTGCGGAGGACGCCGTCCAGGAGGCCCTGGTCAAGGCCTGGCAGAGCTGGCCGGAGAGCAGTCCGGCCGACCCGAAGGCGTGGCTGGTCACGGTGGCCTGGCGGGCGCACCTCGACGCCGCCCGGTCCGAGACCTCCCGGCGTGCCCGCGAGCTCCGGGTGGACCTGGAGCCCGGCCCGGGTCCGGCCGCCAGCGCCGACGACACCTTGGACCTGTTCTTCCGGTGCGCGCACCCGGACCTGTCGCCGGCCAGCGCCGTCGCCCTCACCTTGCGCGCGGTCGGTGGCCTCACCACGCGGCAGATCGCCTCGGCCTATCTCGTCCCCGAGGCGACGATGGCCCAGCGGATCAGCCGCGCCAAGCGCACGGTGTCCGGCGTACGTCTGGACCGGCACGGTGACCTCGGGGTGGTGCTGCGGGTGCTCTACCTGGTGTTCAACGAGGGCTACGGCGGCGAGGTCGACCTCGAGGCCGAGGCGATCCGGCTGACCCGGCAGCTCCACCGGCTGACCGACGAACCCGAGGTGGCCGGGCTGCTCGCGCTGATGCTGCTGCACCATGCCCGGCGGGCGTCGCGGACGCGCGACAACGGCGGCCTGGTGCCGCTCGCCGAGCAGGACCGGTCCCGATGGGACACCGCGCTGATCGGGGAGGGAGTGACGATCCTCCAGGCCGCGCTCGCCCGGGACCGCCTCGGCGAGTTCCAGGCCCAGGCGGCCATCGCCGCGCTCCACGCCGACGCCGCGAGCGCCGACGAGACCGACTGGGTCCAGATCGTCGAGTGGTACGACGAGCTGCTCGCGCTCAACGACAGCCCGGTGATCCGGCTCAACCGGGCCATCGCGGTGGGCGAGGCCGACGGCGGTCCGGCGGGGCTGTCAGCCCTGGGCGAGGTCGACCCGGGCACCCCCCGGTTCGTCGCGGCGTCGGCGCACCTGCGTGAGCGCGCGGGCGACCTCACTGCCGCGGCCCGGCTCTATGCGGAGGCGGCGGCTCTCGCTCCGAGCCAGGCCGAGCGCGACCACCTGGTGCGCCAGGCCGCTCGACTCCACCAGGTGCTGCGCTCGGACGACACGCCGGCCGAGGGCCGGGAGGTCCCCGGCAACTAGTTTCTGAGGTGCTCCACAAGATCCTCTTAGCCTTGTTTTCGAACATGTGTTCGTAGTAGAATGGGCCCATGACCGCACTCCTGGACCTGCACCCGGACGCCACCGGCGTCCTGGGGATGCTGGCGGGGGTGCATTCGCTGCTGGACGACGCCACCGGCGACGAGCTGGTCTCGGGTGACTACGCGCATGCGGTCCGTGAGGCCGACCGGGCGATCTCACGCCTGCAGGCGTTGAAGCTGGCGTTGGTGGCCACGGCCGACAAGGCATCGGTGGCCGCCGGCTCGGGGATGTCCGGCACGGGCGCGTGGCTGGCCAAACAGACCCGCACGACGGGCGCGTCCGCCGCAGGTCAGGTCGCTCTGGCCGGAGCGCTCGAGACACTGCCCGCGACCGGGGCCGCGCTGCGCGAGGGTGTGGTCTCGACCGAGCACGCCGCGGTTATCGCCGCCGCCACCCGCCAGCTGCCCGCGTCGTTGGGTGCTGAGGATCGGGCGGTGGTCGAGGCGGGGCTGGTCGAGCAGGCCAAGCGGCTCGATCCGGTGGCGTTGCGGAAGAAGGCCCGCCGGGCCCTGGAGCTCGTCGCAAGCCGGGATGAGGCCGACCGGCACCACGACCAGGTGCTGCGTGAGGAGGAAGCCCGCGCGCGGGACAAGACGAGGCTGACCCTGCACGACAACCGCGACGGGACCGTCACCGGGCACTTCACGGTCCCGACCGTGGCCGGGGCGATCCTCAAGAAGGTCATCGGCCAGCTCGCCTCACCCCGCCGCGGAAGGCTCGGCGCTTCGGACGCCCAGGCCGGGCCGGTCGGTGACGCGGTCGACTGGGCCCAGCGGCAGGGCCAGGCGTTCGTCGAGCTGATCGAGCACCTGCCCACCGACCGCCTCCACGGCAAGACCGCCGCCACCATCGTGGTCACCCTCGACCACACCCAGCTGACCGCCGACCTGGCCGCCGCAGGCCTCGACACCGGCGACCAGATCAGCGCCTCAGAGGCCCGCAGACTCGCCTGCGGAGCCGGGATCCTCCCCGCGATCCTCAACGGCGCGTCCCTGCCGTTGGATCTGGGCCGGACCCAACGGTTCTTCACCGAAGCCCAACGCGTCGCCCTCGCCACCCGCCACACCACCTGCCTCGCCGACGGGTGTGACCGGCCCTACGCGTGGACCGAGCTCCACCACCGAGAACCCTGGGCCACCGGAGGACGCACCGACCTCGACAAAGCCGAGCCCTTGTGCGGGTTCCACCACCACCGGATCCACGACCCCAGCTACCTCCACAGACGACATCCCGACGGATCGATCACCTTCCACCGGCGGACGTGAGGTCTCAGCCTTGGTTGCCGAACCGTGCCGGCCGCTTCTCCTGGAAGGCAGCGACCCCCTCGCGGAAGTCGGCGCTCCCGAGCAGCCGGTTCTGGTCGCGCTCCTCGATCGTCAGCGCCGACTCGAGGTCGAGGCTCGCGGCGTTGATCGCGGCCTTGGTGGCCGCGGCCGCGGCGGGAGCCGACGCAGCCAGCTGGGCCAGCACGACCTCGCCTCGAGCGGCGAACGCCTCCACGGGTACCCACTCCGCGACCAGGCCCCACCGCTCCGCCGTGACGGCGTCGACCTTCTCGCCGGTGAGGGCCATCCGCAGCGCCTTCGCACGGCCGATCGAGGCGGCCACCAGCGCTGTCGCGCCGCCGTCGGGCATCAACCCGATCCGCGCGAACGCCAGGACGAACGACGCGGCCTCGTTCGCCACGACGTAGTCGCACGCGATGGCCAAGGAGACTCCCACTCCCGCGGCGACGCCGTTGACCAGCGCCACCGTCGGCGTCGCCGATCCGGTGAGCGCGCGAACCGCCGCGCCCGCCGCATCGAGAGTCGACGAGTCCACCTGGTCGGCGATGTCTGGCCCGTCGCCGAGGTCGGCACCCGCGCAGAAGCCACGGCCGTCACCGGTCAGCGCGATCACCCGGACGCTGCGGTCCGCGTCGAGGCGTCGTACGGCGTCGGCGACCGCGAACAGCATGGCGGCGTCGACCGCGTTGAGCCGGTCGGGGGCGGCGAGGGTGACCCGGCCGATCTCCCCGTCGACCTCGACGCGGACCAGGTCGCTCATGCGTCCCCCCCGGAGGGAGCGGCGGGCACTGCGTTGGGCAGTCGCGGCAGCCGGCCAAGCTCGGCACGCGCGATCGAGCGCAGGTGGACCTCGTCGGGGCCGTCGAAGATGCGCATCGCGCGCTGCCAGCCATACATCTCGGCGAGCGGCGTGTCGTCGCTGACGCCGGCACCCCCATGGACCTGGATCGCGCGGTCGATCACCTGGCAGCTCATCGCCGGGATCGCCGCCTTGGCCATGGCGACCAGGTGCCGCGCCGCCTTGTTGCCCTCGGTGTCGATCATCGCCGCGGCCAGGTGACACAGCGCCCGCCCCTGCTCGATCTCGATGCGAGACTGAGCGATCTTCTCCTGGACGCTGCTCTGTGCGGCCAGTGGCTTGCCGAAGGCGACCCGCTGCTGGGTGCGCGCGACCATCAGCGCGAGAGCGCGTTCAGCCACCCCGAGGGAGCGCATCACGTGGTGGATCCGGCCGGGGCCGAGACGAGCCTGCGCCGCCGCGAAGCCGCCGCCCTCCTCGCCCAGGAGGTTGGCGACCGGCACCCGGACGTCGTGGTAGCGGATCTCGACGTGGCCCTGGAAGTGGTGGTGACCCAGCACCGGCGTCGAGCGCACCAGCTCGACACCCGGGGTGTCGATCGGCACGAGCACCATCGACTGCTGGCGGTGGGCGGGGGCCTCGGGGTCGGTCTTGCCCATCACGACCAGGAGTCGGCAGCGCGGGTCGGCGGCACCGGTCGACCACCACTTCCGACCGGTGATGACGTAGTCGTCACCGTCCCGCACGATGCGCGTCCGGATGTTGGTGGCGTCGCTGCTCGCGACCTCGGGCTCGGTCATCGAGAACGCCGAGCGGATCTCGCCCTCGAGCAGTGGCTCGAGCCACTGCTTCTGCTGCTCTTCGGTGCCGAGCAGATGCAACAGCTCCATGTTGCCGGTGTCAGGAGCGGCGCAGTTGAGCGCCTCCGGGGCCAGCTCCATGCTCCAGCCGGTGAGCTCGGCGAGCCGGGCATACTCGAGCTGGGTCAGCCCCGACTCGTCCGGCAGGAAGAGGTTCCACAGCCCGAGCTCGCGGGCCGACGCCTTGAGCTCCTCGACGATCGGCGGGACGCTGTGGTCGGCCGGGCCGTGCACCTCCCGGTGCCGGCGATAGGCCCGCTCTCCGGGGATCACCTGCTCGACCATGAACCGCTCGAGGGTTCCCTCGAGCTCCAGCGCGCGGGCCGACGGTGTCATGTCCATGCTCCGACGCTATCGCTTGGTCAGGCCTGGGCGATCGCGCCCTCGGCGAGGAGGCCGTCCACCTCCGCCGGGGTGAATCCGTGGGTGAGCAGGTACGCCGAGGTGTCGGCGCCCGGGGCACGTTCCGGCCCGGGATCGAGCGCCGGGGTGTCGGAGAACCGGGGTGCCACCCGTGGGACGGTCTTGCCGTCCACCTCGGCGAAGACACCCCGCGCCCGCAGGTGCGGGTGGTCCGGCGCCTCGCCGAGGCCGAGCACCGGAGCCACGCAGGCGTCGGTGCCGGAGAACTGGTCGGCCCACTCGTCGCGGGTCCGGGTGGCGAACGCGGCGGCGAAGGCCTCGCGGTGACGCGGCCACGCCGCGACGTCGTACTGTCCCTCCTCGAAAGCGAGCCCGAGACCCTCGAGCAGGAGCGCATAGAACTGCGGCTCGAGCGCACCGACGCTGACGTGCTTGCCGTCCGCGCAGGCATAGGTGTCATAGAAGGGCGCGCCACCGTCCAGCAGGTTCACGGCGCGCCGGTCCTGCCACATCCCTGCGTTGAACATGCCGAACAACATCGTCACCAGGGAGGCGGCCCCGTCGACCATGGCCGCGTCGATGACCTGACCGCGTCCGGTGGTCTGACGCGCGTGCAGCGCCGACAGAATGCCGATGACGAGCGGGAAGGTGCCACCGCCGAAGTCCGCGAGGACGTTGGCGGGGGGCATCGGCTTGTCCGCGCTGCCGACCAGGTGAAGCGCGCCGGTGATCGAGGCGTAGCCGATGTCATGCCCGGCCATCTCGGCCCAGGGGCCGGTCTGTCCCCAGCCGGTCATCCGCCCGACGACGAGCCGGGAGTTGCGCGCGAGGCAGACGTCCGGCCCGAGCCCGAGGCGCTCCAGCACCCCCGGACGCATCCCTTCGACCAGGACGTCCGCGTCATCGAGCAGGCGAAGCACGACCTCGCGCCCCGCCTCGCTCTTGAGGTCGACGGCGACGCTCGGGCGCGAGCGGCGCAGGCCGTCGGAGGCCAGCGCCAACAACCCGCCGCCCCCGGGGCGGTCGATGCGGACCACGTCGGCCCCGAGCTCGGCCAGCAGGAGGGCGGCGAACGGAGCGGGGCCGATCCCGGCCAGCTCGACGACCCGCATACCGGCCAGCGGACCACCGGTCGTCGGGTCCGGGACGGTGTCGCGCGCATCGCGGGCATCGTGGGTGTCAGGCGGGAGCGTGTTCACCTGGCCGATGATGCCGCACGGGCGCGCATGATCCGCACCTTGAGCGGGTGCTCCTCCCGCTTCCACAGCACCACGACGTCACCGTTGCGGGCGACCTTGGTCGTCACCGACTCCATGCCCGCCTGCTCGGCCTCCGCCGACAGCCTGATCGGCGTCGACCACAGTCCGCCGGCGGGCCGATAGGAGCCATGCAGCTCGTCGTAACCCCAGGCGAGGAAGACGTCGCCGGTCTCGTTCGTCGCGAGTGCGAGGAACCCGAAGCTGTCGTTGGTGAGGAGCCGGTCCGGCTTCGACCAAACCCCATCGGAGCCGCGCACGATCAGGTCGATCCAGCCGCCGTCCGCGCTGCCGCTGATGGCGACCACGGCGGTCTCGTGCTGGCCGGTCGAGAGGGCGTACCAGTCCACGTCTGGTGGACCGAGCTGCTCGGGGTGGCTCCAGACACCGTCCGGCGCCCGGGTCAGTCCGTGGGCGGAGGAGAAGTCGGGCGAGAAGAGGACCGTGGTGTTCCCGGCGGGGTCGACGGCCAGCACAGGGCTGTACCCCTCGGGCGTGACCCGCACAGGGTCCGACCAGCGTCCACCGGGCAGCCGCACACGCTCGAACAGCGCACCGGGATGGCTCAGGGTCTGCCGTCCATAGAGCACGACGGCCCGCCCGGCGGCATCGATTCCTACCGACGGGCACTCCGACCCGTCCTCACCAGTCAGCGATGTCACGGCGCTCCACGGTCCCTGCCGGCCGCGCCAGGCCGCCCGGACCCGCCAGCCGGCGGAGGCGTCACTGCGGACCGCCCACGCGATCACGACATCGCCGCTGGCGTTGGCGGCCACGGCCACGCTCGAGGCGTACGACGTCGGGGTCCCGGGCTCGAGGACGACCGGCTCGCTCCAGCCCACGTCCTCGTCGCACCAGCGAGCCGCCTGGACGCCGTTCATGCGGGGACCGTCCATGCTCAGCCAGGCCGCCGTGACCGATCCGTGGTCGTCGACGGCCAGCTTGGGGTGCCACCCGTGACCGATCACCAGGGGTGCGCCCCACCCACCCCCGACGGGGTGCCGCACCACCATGACCTCGCGGGGCGGGGCGAAGTCGGACCACACCACGGTCACGTTCCCGTCGGGGTCGATGACCGCGTCGGCACCGTAGGGCGACTCCGCGAGCTCCTTGATCGGAGTCCACAGCATGGGGCCACCTCCGAACCCGCCCCGAGACCGAGGCCACGGGGGCGGCCTGCTCAGGGCCTCCGGGGTTGGTCCTGCCTTCAGGGTAGGGCCGCAGGGCGAAGGTGACGGTGTGACCAGCGACACCTTGACGTGCCGATCTCCTCACCTCGTGGAGTCACGAGCGCGGGCGGTGCGTCTCCCGCATCCGCACGAGCACGACCAGCCCGGAGAGGACGGTCAGGCCGGCCACGACGGTGACGGCCGCGCGGACGCCCCAGAGGTCGGCGAGGATGCCGGCGAGCAGGGCCCCGACGGCGAACCCCCCGTCGCGCCACAGCCGATAGGTGCCGACGGCGCGGGCACGCCAGCTCGGATGGGCCACGTCGCCGATCGCCGCGAGCAGGGTCGGATAGACCATGGCCGTGCCGAGTCCCAACAGCACGACGGCCAGAGCCCACCACCCGAAGGAGGCGACGGCCGCGACCATGACCAGGGCCGCGCCCTGCAGCACCATGCCGAGGACGATGAAGCCCTTGCGGCCCCAACGGTCCGACAGCGCCCCGGTAGCGAGCTGGGCCAGGCCCCACACGGCCGGATAGAGGGCGACGAGGACGCCGATGCGCTCCACGGACAGCCCGGTCGAGAGGAACAGGACGGGGAAGAGTCCCCAGGCAAGGCCGTCGTTGAGGTTGTTGACCAGTCCTGCCTGACTGGCCGCGGAGAGGCTGGGGTCTCGGAATGAGGTGCGTAGGAAGACCTCGCGATCGCTGAGCGCGCCCCCGGGACCGTCGCGCCGGTGGCCGGCCGCCGGCGGGAGCCCTGCGGCCTCGACGCGTGCGTGGCCGTGGGTCTCCCGCACGGCGACGGCACTGAGCCCCAGCCCGAGGGCGGCGATGACGAGACCGAGATAGAAGGGCTCCGGACGCAGGCCGTACGACGCCGCAAGCAGGCCGGTGGCCAACGCGGTCGCGGCGACGGCGGCATAACCGGCCGCCTCGTTGAGCCCCATCGCGAGCCCGCGGCGATGCGGACCGACCAGGTCGATCTTCATGACGACCGTGGTGGACCAGGTCAGCCCCTGGCTGACGCCGAGGAGCAGGTTGGCGAGGATGACCCAGCCCCAGGCCGGCGCCCAGATCAACAGCAGCGGGACCGGCACGGCCACCAGCCAGCCCGTCACCAGCACGGGCTTGCGACCGACGCGGTCCGACCAGGTGCCGGCGAGGTAGTTGGTCATCGCCTTGGCGAGACCGAACGCGAGGATGTAGGTGAGCGCCGTCGTGTAGGCACCCAGGTGGAACACCTGGGTGGCGAGCAGCGGCAGGATCGTGCGCTCCTGCCCGAGCATGCCGCCGACCAACGCGTTGACGCCGACCAGCAGGCCGAACTGGGCAAGGTTCTGGCGCAGGCCGAGGACCGGCGGGGCGTCCTGGGGAGTCATCGTCGCGGCCACTCTCCCACGGTCGTCGATCGGGTGGAGCTCCGGGACCCGGCGACGCAGCGACCCGGGTGAGGAGCGGTCATGCCGCTCCTGCCCGAGTCGTTCATCGTGCTGGCCATCGGTTCCCGTCGCCTCCCGGGCCACCGCATCCTTCAACCCCGAGATGAGCAAGGAGTCGGATGCCCTGGAAGACGCTCTCCGATGGGCCGCTGGTCGGTGGAGTCATCCGCACTGGTGGGATGGGGTGACTCCACCGATCAGCCGGAGCTCGGGTGGGCGGGGGGACGTATCCGCCCGAACTCCTTTACTATTCAAGTGATTGCTTGAACAATAGCAAACAGGAAGAATACTTGTCATGCCCGACGAGCAAAATGTGGTCTACCCGACACAAGCCATGGAGTTCCGGGATGAGGTGTTCGGGCACTTCGCGCGGATGGGGGCCGCGTTCGGCCACGCCAATCGCCTCCAGCTGATCATGGTGCTGGCCCAAGGCGAGCGCTCCGTGGAGACGCTGGCCAACGAAGTGGGCGCCACCGTCGCCAACACCTCGCGCCACCTCAGGATCCTCGCCGGCGCCGGCCTCGTCACCCGGCGGGTCGAGGGCACCTCCCGGATCTACCGGCTGTCCAGTCCGGCGGTGGCCGAGGCCTACTACACCCTGGTCAACCTGGCCGAGCAGCACATCGCCGACGTCAGCTCGCTCGCGGACGCCTTCTTCAACGACATCGACGGCACCACGCCCATCAGCCTCGAGGAGCTCGCCGAGATCTCCCGGGAGGGCGACGTCCTGCTCGTCGACGTGCGGCCGCCCCAGGAGTACGCCCACGGGCACCTCGACGGGGCGATCAACCTCCCGGTGGGTGAGATCGCCGGACGGCTGGCCGAGCTGCCACCGGACGCCAAGGTCGTCGCCTACTGTCGCGGTCCCTACTGCGTCATGTCCGCCACCGCGGTCCACCAGCTGCGAGCCTCGGGCCATGACGCCGTGCGCCTCGCCGAGGTCTTCAAGCCCAGCGGCTGAGTCAGCCGACCCGGCGCGCGGTCCAGGTCACCAGGACCCCGATCTTCTCGATCCGGTGCTCGGGATTGTCGAACTCGTCGGCCCAGTAGTTGCCCGCCGCATGGTCCTCGGCGGTCGCGCACGTCGACAGCGTGACCATGGCGCGCGTCGGCACGACGCCGGGGTGTCCGGGCACGGGCGCCCGCTGGGCTCGCAGCGAGGCCTCGCTGCGAAACGACGTACGCCGGGTCCCGACGACGCGATAGACGAGGCGGGCCAGCCGCGTGGTCACCACGATGCGGTCGCCGCGCCGCAGCGCCGGCAGGTCCTCGAACGCCCGGGTCGACGACGTCCGGTGCCCGGTGACCAGGTAGTTGCCGATGCCGCCGGGGCCGACTCCCCCGCGGCGCCCGAACGGACTGGCCGCGCGGCCGCCGTCCTGGATCTCGGTGCCGGGCGCGTCGTCGGTGTGGCCCCGATAGGGCACCACGACCAGCCCGCGGACGCCGATCGCCGGGATGGTCATGACCGCCCTCATCGGTCGACCGTCACCCGGCGGCGAGGAGCGCTGGAGGGCCGCGGAGGGCGGGGAAGCGAGCGACGGCTGGCTCCGCTGCTGCTCCCTCGACCACGCACTCGGGTCGGGTCCCGACACGTCGACGCTGCAGGCGCACACCAGCACGCTTCCAGCCAGCAGCGCCATGGGGCGGGATCCCCTCATGCCTTTCGACGGTAACCAGGTCGGGGAAGCCGATCGACGCAGCCGCGGGCCCGCCGGGTCTGCTCAGCGCCCCCTCGGCACGTTCAGCGCCCGGGCCAGTCGGGGCACCCGGGTGACGACCAGCTGGTCGAAGAGCAGCACCAGGAGCAGCGACACCCCGAACAGCGGCAGGAAGACCCCGAGGACGACCAGCGCCACGAGCAGGAGCGGCTTGGACAGGACCGGCATCCGCCCGCGCGGAGCAGCGATGCCGCCGCCGTGCGGACGGCGTCGCCACCACATCAGCGGACC
>Ga0209023_10001491_pt1 | contig 31289 bp, 32 predicted proteins | sample LakOneMetagenome_FD_187468 | JGI IMG/M metagenome (GOLD analysis project Ga0209023, IMG submission 187468) | Freshwater and sediment microbial communities from Lake Erie, Canada (SPAdes) (version 2) | ecosystem: Environmental > Aquatic > Freshwater > Lentic | place: Lake Erie, Canada...
ATCCGCAATGCAGCGGAAACTTCGGCGGCCGTTACGTTGTACGAACGCATTTTGTCGGGATCGACCCAGACATTTATCTGCCGTTCCTGTCCGCCGACGATCGAGATCTGACCGACGCCGTTGATCGATTCGATGCGTTCCTTGACCCTGTGCTTGGCGATCTCGGTCACCTCGCGAAGCGATGTCGGCGCGGAGATCGAGATTCGCAAAACCGGTGCGGCGTCGGTGTCGAGTTTTTGTACGGTCGGCTGTTTCGCCGTTTCGGGAAGGTTTGGAATGACCGTCTGAACGCGGTTTTCGACTTCCTGAGCCGCGACGTTCACGTCCTTTTCGAGCACAAAAGCAACAAAAACCTGCGAGATGCCCTCGATCGAGGTCGAGCGCAGTTCATCAATACCTGAGATCGTGTTGACAGCTTCCTCGATCTTGTCGGTGACCTCGGTCTCCATTTCCTGCGGGCTCGCGCCCGGATTTACGACCGTGATCGTGATCGTCGGAAAATCGATCTTTGGAAACAGATCGACGCCGAGGCTCAAAAACGAAAATGCACCGACCACCACGAGTGACAGGATCAACATCGTGGCGAAAACCGGACGCTTTACACAAACTTCAGCAAGCCATTGCATACTTCTTTACCCCTAGTTCATCTGCCGAACAAGCACGCCATCGAACAGCGTGCTGACGTTGCTGGTTGCGATCACATCGCCCTCGGCGACGCCAGCTTTTATCTGGATCAGGCCGTTTTCGAGCAGTCCCGTCTGGACTAAAACCTCGCGAGCCGCGCCGTCTTTGATGATGTAGACCTTGTTAATATCGCCCTCGGCCTTGACCGCTGTGGCCGGGATCATGACCGCCGGTTCGGGCTTGGACTGCGTGACACGAACGGTCGCGAACTGCCCCGGTTTGAGCAAACCTTCGCCATTTGCAACTTCGGCCTCGACCGTCAATGTACGGGCCGTTACGTTGACGTTAGGCAAAATGCGGACGACCGTGCCGGCGAAATTGCGGTCGGGATACGCACTTGTCTGAAGCGAAATTCCCTGGCCGATGGCGACCTTTCCGATGGACGCTTCCGGGATGTCGATTCGCATACGCAGGCTCGATGTTCGAACGATCGTTCCGATCTTGGTGTTCGGTGCGGACGGGCTGATGTACTCGCCGGGATCGGCCGTACGTTCCGAGATATAGCCGCTGATCGGTGCGTAGATCGCCGTGTCGCTGACCGCCTTGCGGGCCTGATCGACCTGCGTTTGGGCCGTTGCGATCGCCGATTTGGCAGCGTTGACCTGAGCTTCGGCCGAGTTGATCGCTTTTACCGCGACTGCCGCGTTCGAACGGGCTTCGTCGAGCTGTCCGAGCAAGGCATCACGCGTGGCGCGTCGCTGATCGAGCGTTGATTTCGAAACGTCGCCGGTATCAAACAAACGCTGGGTTCTCGCCAGCTCTTTTTCGGCAAGCGCGAGGTTGGCGTTGACCGATTTGACCTGCGAAAACGTCTCGATGTTGAACGTCTGGCCGTCCTTCACGCCGAGCCTGATCTGTGCCTGACGCAGAGCCGCAACCGCCGTATCGACGGCACGACGTTGCTGGACGACCTGTGCTTCGGCCTGTTCGAGCCGGATCTGGGCATCACGCGGGTCGAGCCGGACCATCACGCTGCCTTTTGTCACGTAGCTGCCAACGTCGAAATTGACATCGACGATCTTGCCCGCGACGGCTGGTGCGACGTCGGTCGCCTCGTCGCTCGCGAGGTTGCCGGTTGCCTCAAAATAGGTCGGGATCGGCTTGGTGACGGCCTGTGTGGTCGTTACGTCTATGGTCTGCGGCTGATTGTTGGCATTGGCATTAACGGCCGCTTTCGAACCGCAGCCCGCTGCCGCAAACGCCGCCGCAAACACGGCCAGTGCCAAAGTAATTGTTACTTTCTTAACTCTCATGATAATTTTCGCTTTCGCTAAATTTCGTCCTGATCTTACGCTCTGATCCCGCGGAGCAGGATGTCAGCAAAATTTCTCGCCGCTTCTTCGTTCGGAATATCCAGGATCACGCGGTTTTTGTCCCACAGAATGTTGTTCAGAGAATGATGGATCAACATACCGAGCAGAGAACGGACCGCGATACGCGGATTCATCTCGCGAAAGGCACCATCCTGTTGGCGCATTTCGATATATCCACCGATAAACTGATATATCTTTTCAATAAACTCGTGAAAAAAACGATCTGCCAGTTCGTGTTCCTCGAGGGCCGAATAGAACAGCAGCCGCATAAAGCCGACATCCGATTCGTGCTTATTCAATGCATCAAACGCGATGTTATAAAATACGGCAAAGTCGTCTTTTTGTTCGATGGCCGTCCTGAGCACCTCGTTCTCTTCCCACGGAAAGCGGTGAACGCCGTCGTGACAACCCTTGGTATCGAGGATCGCACCGTACAGAGCATCCTTGTTCTCGAAATGGCGAAAGACCATCGCCTCGGACACGCCCGCGGCCGTCGCGATCTCTTTGGTCGTTGTGCCCTTAAATCCGCGTTTGGAAAACAGCGAAACGGCAGTTTGCAATATCTGCTCGCGGCGTTCGTCTCCTTTCATCCGGCCGACCGGGTCACATTTGAAAAATTCTTTGATCAAATTTATACTCTCTATTTAAGTAAGTAAGCACTTACTATTTTTGTAAGATTCTCATTTTGGGAAATGGCTTGTCAAGACAAATTGTGACGAAAATCACAAAGTCGCGATTTTGCGAACAAAAAATATGTAAATTTCGTTACAACTAACAGGGAAACAGCTACATCTGAATCGACGCTTTATTTGATATCAATTTGTACGGAGGTAGGATTTAATATGTCGGAATTTGAAGCAGAAGTTAAGAAAGCAGAGCAGGAATTGGAACAGAGCCTCGTGCCGGTGGGCGGTACAGGTGACGACAAGAGCGGTTTTATCGACGACGAATTTTTAGGAGATCTCAAGATGCAGGCACAGGAATACGGCCAGAAAATACAGGACGCGGCGGCACAGGCCAAGGATTATGCGAGCGAGAAATTTGCTGCGGCAGGCGATAAATTCAAGGAAATTTCCGCCAAGGACCCGAAAGAACTGATCGAGGACGCCAAGGAATTTGCCCGCCAAAAGCCGGGTCAGACCATCCTCATCTCCGCCGCCGTCGGCGTCGTTCTCGGCTTACTTCTCCGCAGTGGACGCCGATCATAGTTTTAGACGGGTTTACCCATTTGTAGAACATACCAACAGGCCGCCTCATTTAGAGGCGGTTTTTTTGTTCGAGATCGAATCGATAAATGCGGGGTGGCCTCCATTACGGTTGGGTTTCTGCCTTTTGTTTTGTTATCTTTTAGACATGGAAAATTCGAGTGGATTATCGAAGACGGCGGGGCGGTTGGGTTCGCTGTTGTGCTTCTTGGGTGTAGTGGCGTTTTTCGTCGGTATTTTTGGTGGGCCCCGCATATTTGCGTTTGCCGGTGTTGCCCTGATGGTCGTCTCATTGGCCGGCTTTTTTATTGAGGAAACGGCCGCTAGCAAATAGGCTGCCCACAGAGCCTAATTGTAGTACTGCCGGGTGACAAGGGCATTATGCTGCTCGCCAGTATTGGCCGTTTCGTCAAATAGGCGGCCTTTCAGTTTTAAAAGGAGGAGAACCATGGAACGCAAAACGGCAGACGAATATCCACAGGAATTATTGGATCTTTTTCATGAGTATCAGCATGGCGACATCGACCGGCGCTCGTTCCTTCGAGGGGCCGCGAAGTTCGCCATCGGCGGGCTGACGGTGGCGGCGATATTTGACAGCCTGACGCCAAATTATGCATGGGCCCAGACGGTGCAAAAGGACGACAAGGATATCAAGGTCGGCTACGAGAGCGTCGATTCGCCCGCTGGAAACGGTACTATCAAGGGATATCTCGCGAAACCCGCGAAAGGCAAGAAATTTCGCACGGTGATCGTCATCCACGAAAATCGCGGCCTTAATCCGTATATCGAGGACGTCGCCCGCCGTCTGGCGAAGGCCGGCTACATGGCGTTCGCTCCGGACGGGCTGACCTCGGTCGGCGGTTATCCCGGCGATGACCCGAAGGGTGCTGAATTGTTTCGCAAGGTTGACGGTAAGAAGATGACCGAGGATTTTGTCGCGGCGGCGTTATGGTTAAAAAACCGGCCCGATAGCAAACATAAACTCGGCGCTGTCGGATTCTGCTTTGGCGGCGGAATGGTCAATCAGCTTGCCGTTCGTTTAGGCAAAGACCTCAATGCCGGTGTCGCATTCTACGGCCGTCAGGCCGGTGCCGACGATGTACCAAAGATCTTTGCCCCGCTGCAGCTCCACTACGCCGGTGCCGACACGGGTGTCAACGCGGGCATCGCCGCCTACGAGAACGCCCTCAAAGCGAACAAGAAAAAGTACGAGATCTACACCTACGACGGCAAACAGCACGGCTTCCACAACGACACCACGCCGAGATACGACGCCGATGCCGCGAAACTAGCATGGGAACGGACGCTGGCGTTTTTTAAGAAACATCTCAAATAATAAAAGGCTCCCCTCCTAACGAAGGAGAGGAGCCTTTTTTTACTTTCTATCCTTTGTCGCGGACGTTGTGAACGTGCATGTCGCGGGCAATGCCATTGTTGTCGGTGCCAGGTTTAGCGGCGACAGGTTGTTTTTGGTGAGCAGGCGGTTAAATTCGACCAGGTCGGTGCTGAGCATCGTCTTCCACGCGTCTGCCGTTCCGGTGTATTCGCGGCAGCCTGATTCCCACGTGTTTATCATCGCCTTGGTTGGCGGCATGTCGATGCCGTTTTGCGAAAGCGGGCCGAGAACGGTGTAAAACGTATTGTTGATCGCCGTAAACGAAAGGATGCTGCCCGGTACGCGTGGAGCTCCGCCAAATCCGCCGCGACCGCCCTGGACAGGCCCGCCAAAGGTCGCAAGCTTTGTACTGAGAACCGCTGCCGCAGCCGCGACTTCGGCAGGCGGGGAACCGGCGGTTATTTTTGCGAGCTGAGCACGGACCGCTGTCACCTCGTCGTTGGCATCGAACGAATTCTTCATTCCATCCCACGCTTCCAAAGCCAATTTGGTTTGTCCACGCAGTGCGGCGAGCATCGCCGGGCTTTCGCCGATACGCGGATCGTTGTGAACGACGACGGGCTGGGTATACGTTTGGCCGTCGACGGTCAGCTTGATGGTATAGGTTCCCGGTAGAACGAGCGGCCCGTGCGGCCCGGCCGTGACCGAGTCGGGAGCGGCGTTCATTTGGTTATTGATGTCGGGGTTAAATCCCGGCGGGTCGTCATAACGGAGGTTCCAGTTCGTCCGGTTGGTGCCGACATTTGTTGATAGTGCTCTGGACTCCGACGATTTTAGCCAGTAATCGGGGTACGGAGCTCGCTCGAACTTTGCCGGAATGACGCTTGTGATGGTCCGGACGAGTTTGCCCGCCGCGTCGTAGATCTGCATCTTGATATCACCGGCAGGCTTTTTGGCAAGATGGTAATAGATGAGCGCGCCGAATGGTGCGTTTTGCGCATGCGGCAACTCGGGATTCATCGGCTGGTCCCAGTTGCCGTTCTCACGCGAACGGATCGCATCGCCGGGTTTGAATAAATATGCCGGAGCCGAGGCGATGGCCTGTGCCCTGGCCGCGACCTCGCGAAGCGGGCTCATATCGTCGAGCACCCAAAATCCGCGGCCGTATGTGCAGATCACGAGATCATTCATATGATCGTCGGTGTGAAAGACCATGTCGCGGATCGACGTGCTCGGCAGATTTTGCCGCAGCGAACGCCAGTGGTCGCCGTCATCGAACGACACGAAAACGGTCGTCTCGGTACCGGCAAAGAGCAGGCCTTTTTGTTTGGGGTCCTCACGGATGACGTGCACCTGGCTGCCCGTGCGTTCGTCGACAGGCAGGCCGTTTGCGATCCGCGTCCACGTCTTGCCGCCGTCGTGCGTGCGATAAATATAATGCTGCTCAGGCGCCGCCGGTGCAGCTGCTCCGCGGCCAAAGCCGAGATTGGCGACGACGTACGCGGTATTGACGTCGTTGTGTCCGGCCTCGACGGTGACAAAATTAGAATTAGGCGGCAGATCGGTGAAATTTGTTACGTTGTTCCACGTCTTGCCGCCGTCGAACGTGTTGTACACCTGGCCGTTGGTACTGCCCGTCCAGACGACGCCGCGTTTTAGTGTAGAGATCGAAAAATCGGTGATCGACGCAGGACCAAAACCGCGAAATGCCGGTACCGGCGTCGGTGTCGGCGATGCCGCTGCCGCCGGTGCCTTGGCTGGTTCGGGAGCCGGTGTTGGCCGGGTGCCGCACGGTTTCATGGGCTCGCCTTTGGCCGTGGTCAGGTCCGGGCTAAACGTTTTCCACGTTTCGGCGCTGTCGCGGGTCACGAGGATGCAGTTGTAGGCGACATACATTGCCTTTGGTTCAAATGCCGTATCGAATCGCTTCCAGAAATCGCGGCCCTCGGCATACAGGTCGCGGTCGGTGCCGAAATTCGGTGCGACGTTGCCCCACTGGCCGGTTTCAGTATCGATCTTGATCATGCCGTTCCCCTGCCCGAGGCCGTAGCCGACGCCGTAAACCGTTGTCGGTTTAAGCGGATCCGGGACGGCGGTGCCGAATTCGGAGGACTGCAGCGGGTACCAATCGAGATTCGTGATCTGGCCGAGATCGCCGCGGCTGCGGGTCATGACGGCACCCGTGTCCTGCTGCGAGCCCATGACCCAGTACGGGTACCGGTTGTCGGTCGCGACTTTATAAAGCTGGGCGATAGGTATCTGGTAATAACCGCTCCAGGTGTGGCCGTTATCGAGCGTGACCGCCGGGCCCTGGTCAAAACCGAACAGCATACGATGTCCATTCGTCGGGTCGATCCAGATGTCGTGCGGGTCTTCGCCGCCCGGAGCACCCTTGTAAACGTTAAAGGTCTTGCCGCCGTCGGTCGATTGAGAGACGTACGTGCTGACCGTGTAGAGGATGTCGGGATCCTGCGAATCGACCCATACACCGGAGCTGAATGAGCCTTGACCGTTGCCTATCCGCGTGTCGCCGATCGCCATGTGCTGCCACGTCGCTCCCTGATCGTCCGAGCGATATAGGCCCGACGCTCCGGCGGGCTGCGGCGGATTGCCGATGACATAGATACGCTTGCCGTCGGTATGCATTGCGACGGCGACGCTGATACGCCCCGTGTAGGCCGGCAGCGATTCGACCTTTTTCCAAGTTTTGCCTTCGTCGGTCGATTTGAAGAGAGCCGTTCCGTTTGGTCCCGTCGGGGCAGGAGCGCCAAATCCGCCGCCGGCACCCTGGCTGGTTGCAAAGATCACCTTTGGCTCGTCAAAAGCGTACTCGACGTCGCGTGTGCCGTTGGCGTTCTCGGGGCGTAGGACGTTCGTCCATGTTTTGCCGCCGTCGGTCGTGCGATATATTCCCTGGCCGGTGTGTTTAGCGTCGCCCTGTGTCGAGCAAATGACGACGTCAGGGTCCTTGGGGTTGATAACGATCTTGTTGATTTTGGTCGTTTCTTCGAGGCCGATGTGCGTCCATGTTTTGCCGGCGTCGTTCGACCTGTACATACCGTCGCCGGACGAACCCTGGACCGAGTCGCCTGTGCCGACATAGACAATATTTGGATCGGATGGCGCCACCTGGACCGCACCGATACTATCGACGTTTTGAAATTGGTCAAAGATGGGGAACCACGTCACGCCTGCGCTCGTCGTTTTCCAGACGCCGCCCGCCGGTGTGCCGACGTAGTAAACGCCGGGCTGGCCGATCGGTGCCGTCACGGCCGAGATGCGTCCGCCGTGAAACGGGCCGATGTTGCGCCATTGCAGGCCGCTTAAAAGGCTGTCAGGCGGTGTATTTTGTGCCCCGACACCATACGACATAACCAACAAAACTGCCGCAAACAAAGTGAGTAAGAACGACGGACGATAGTATTTATGCATCTGGAAACAGACCTCTTTTATCAGGATATACGCGGACCTTTAGCCGGATCATTTTACGCTATCACATAATACGCAGGCTGGTGAGAAAAAGTATGTAAGGTTTTTAATCCGCCGATCTGCGGGCGACGTAGACCGAGTTGACAGATGTGGAGCCGGTGTACGGATTTGGAAACTCGACATTGGTTGCGATTGCCGTGCTGAATATTGATCTGAGATGCTCGGTGAATTCAGAGCTTGCCGGGTCGTCCGACCAGAGAGCGAATACGCCGCCAGTCTTTAGCTGGCTTAGGACTGCGTTAAGGCCGTCGGCCGTGTAAAAAGATCCGTTTTCGGGGTCGAGGTGGTGTTTGGGCGAGTGGTCGATATCTAAAAGAACGGCGTCGAATTTTCGCTTCGGTTCTTTGGCGTCCAAGCCGATTCGAGCGAGCTCGAAAAAATCGCCTTGGCGAAGCTCGCATCTGGGATCGCTGGTTAATATTTCGCCGTTGGGGACGAGTCCGGCCTTGTGCCAGTCGATGACCGGCTGAAATAGATCGATGACGAGCAGGCTTCGCACGTTGTCATTTTTTAAGGCCTCGACGGCGGTGTAGCCGAGGCCAAGACCGCCGATGACCACATCGACGTCGCCTGTGAGCGGTGCGAGGCCGAGGGTTGCGAGCACTCGTTCGCTCTCGGTGAAGAGGCTCGACATCAGGTATTCGTCGCCGAGCTTTACCTCGAAAACCTCGCGGTTCTGCAAAAGCGGTTCCAGCCTGCGGCGAAGCGTCAGTTCGCCGAGCGGTGTCTGTGCAAAGCCAAGTTCGCGAATATCCATATTAAACGTTCTGTCCCGCTCCCAAGTTTACGCCACTTGCCGATCCTAACCTAGATCGCATCGCCCGCAAGTATTTGGCAGCGGGGCGTTCTGGTAAGTATGAGATATTCGAAAGCTATTGTATCGGTCGCGATGGGGTTTGTTTTTACGTCGGTCTCGTTTGCGCAGACGTACAAGCTGGATGAATTTGGGCAGGCAGATGACGCCGACCTGAAGGACAGGGTCAATTGGATCTTTACATTTCTCAATCATTCCGAACCCGTGACCGCCTATGTGATCGTTTATGGTGCTGTCGACCGGCAGATCTCCGACAGCGAGCAGACAGAATTGTTGGTCCGCATTCGACACTCGATCGCGCGCAGCCCCGACCACGAAAAACGTATTACGACGATGTTTGGCGGATTGCGCAAAGACGAGACCGCCGAGGTTTATATAGTGCCGGAGGGTGGCGAGCCGCCCGTGCCGACGTGGACGATCGCAAATTCCGGCGGAAAGAAAGAGGCATTGCTGTGGACAACCAGCCGGTTTCATGAGGAAGACGGCGTGCTCGAGGATTTCGTCAACCGTGCCGTGCTGTATCGTATCGCCGAAGAGGAATCGAAAGACCAGACCGAACCACCCGATGCAGATTACAACGGCCCCGCATATACGCTTCCTGACGAAAGTGTTCCGGTCACGACGGAAGACGAGCCCGAGACTGCGCCTGAGACCATCACCGAAACCAATTTGCAGCCCGAGATAAAGAGCCCTTCGATCGAGATCGCCACCCAAGCCGAACCGACACCCGCGTTGACCGCCGAAGATCTCGAGGAGATAAGGTTTAGTTGGATACAAAAGGAATTTGGCGCGGCCGTCATCAGGCGTGACGGCGCACACGGCGTGATGATCTATTACGCCGACGACCAATTCTATGACATCTCACGTCTCGAACCGTTTATCGAACACGGCCGCGACCGCATCGCAGAAAAGGCCGGTATCGACCCCGCACTGATCCAGGTCACATTCGGCGGCTACCGCGGCCGGGCCCAGATCGAATACTACATCGTCCCCGAAGACGGTATCGAGCCGGAAGGGAGGCCGGAGGAACGATGACATGAATCAATGGCAGAGAATTTGCCTGATCTTTTGTAAGTAGTAAATAGTCGGTCAGGTGAGAACGATGTCACATTACAAACTCCTATCAGTAATTCTCATAACCATTGCGTTCGCATTGATTTCACTTGCGCAGGATGATACTGCCGCCTCCGACAGCAAAAATCCGAAAACGACAACATCAATCGATGAGTTCGGACGAGCCGGCGATTGTGAACTCGGCGCTCATGTAGACAATCTATTTATTCAGTTAAACGACCACGTTAATGCAAAGGGGTACATTATCACCTATAAGGGAAGGGATTTTCTCCCTTCAGAGATCAAAAATTCACCGATGCTTTCAGGGATTCGCCGAAATATTGCATTTCGCAAATACGACGAATCACGCATTGTTTTTATTGACGGCGGGTTTCGCGAGACGGTTACTACGCAGTTCTTTTTCGTTCCGGACGGAGCCGAGCCACCCGAGCCGACAGAAACCGTTTCTGCTCCTGATGCTCCGAAAGGCACTTTTCTTTGGGGCGATTCGTGGATTAAGACAGAGGTTAACTATCAGGATTTCGACGAATTCGTTCTGCCGTCGGTGAAAGCAGAAGAGGCCGAAGAAGAAAGAGTCGCCGAATTAGAGAGATCACTCGAAACCGGATCGGATGACACGACCAACTCGCCGGAGATCAGCTCAGCCGATATTGAAGAAGATCAGTTGTCGCCTAGGGAGATCCGCGAATTGAAATTTGACTGGGCCGATCTCAAATTTGGCGACGAGATCGCCAACCGTAAGAAATCGCATGGCGTGATGATCTTTTATGCCGATGACAAGTATTACGATGTCAGTAAGTTAAAGCGGTTTGTAGAAGAAGGCCGTGATATTATCGCCGAAGCATCTGGGCTTCGTCCTAATCAAATCCAAGTCGTTTTCGGCGGCTACCGAGATTCAGAGAAAGTCGAATATTACGTCGTTCCCAAAGGCGGCAAAGCGCCGGAACCAAAACCGGAAGAACGTAAAGTCGAAACACCCGAAGTACCCTAACGCAACCTCATTCACCCCTCCGCGAAATATGCATTTATTCGCGCTTATAATATTCTTATAGGCAGGATGAAAAAGATAATCGAGTGCGTTCCTAATTTTAGCGAGGGACGCGATATGGGTGTGATCAGGCAGATCACGGACGAGGTCGAAAAGATCGACGGCGTGAAGTTGCTCGATGTCGATCCGGGCTATTCGACGAACCGGACGGTGGTAACGTTTGTCGGGACGCCGGACGAGGTTCTGGAGGCGGCTTTTCAGGCTGTTAAAAAGGCTCAGGAGCTGATCGACATGCGGCGGCACAAGGGCGACCATCCGCGGTTTGGCGCGACCGATGTGCTGCCGCTGATACCGATCTCGGGCGTGACGATGGCGGAGACGGCGGAATATGCTCGTGTTTTGGGGAAACGTATCGGCGACGAGCTTGGTATTCCGGTCTATTCCTACGAAAACGCTGCGACCGAAGAGAAACGCCGAAATCTCGCCAATTGCCGTGCCGGGGAATACGAAGGATTAAAAGACAAGATCGCCTCGGCTGACTGGAAGCCCGATTTTGGTCCGACAGAATTTAACGAGTCGGTCGCGCGTTCGGGCGCGGTGGCGGTCGGGGCGAGGGATTTTTTGATTGCGGTCAATTTTAATCTCAATACGACATCGACACGGCGGGCGAACGCGATCGCGTTTGACGTTCGCGAGAAAGGCCGCACCTTGCGCGAGGGAAATCCGATCACCGGCAAGATCGTCAAGGACGAGAACGGCGAGCCCGTGATGCTGCCGGGAACGCTCAAGGGCACCAAGGCGATCGGCTGGTACATTGCCGAATACGGCATCGCGCAGGTTTCGATGAACATTACGAATCTGAGCGAAACGCCGCTGCATGTGGCGTTTGACGAGGTGAGCGAAAAAGCGCGCCTGCGGGGATTGCGGGTGACTGGGCTTGAGATCGTCGGGCTCGTGCCAAAAAAGGCGATCATCGACGCCGGAATTCACTACCTGACAAAGCAAGGACGCTCAATCGGCGTGACGGAGGCCGAGATCGTAAAGATCGCCATTAAATCGATGGGCCTCGACGACCTCAAACCGTTCGATCCGAACGAAAAGATCATCGAATATTTGCTCGCGGCGGAATATAAGACTGAGAGCCTCGTCGATATGACATGCCGTGCGTTTGCCGACGAGACGGCGTCCGAATCGCCCGCTCCGGGCGGCGGTTCGATCTCGGCGTATATGGGCGCGCTTGGTGCGGCACTCGCGACGATGGTGGCAAATCTGTCTTCGCACAAGGCAGGTTGGGACGACCGTTGGCAGGAATTTTCGGACTGGGCCGTGAAAGGGCAACGGGTCAAGGACGAACTGCTGTTCCTTGTCGACGAAGATACGAATTCATTTAACAAGGTAATGGACGCCTTCGGTTTGCCGAAAACTACCGACGAGGAAAAGGCTTCGCGAACGGCCGCGATCCAACGGGCGACAAGGTACGCGACCGAAGTGCCGTTTCGAACGATGCAGCGTACCTTTGACGCGTTTGAGATCATCAAGGCGATGGCGCTCGAGGGCAATCCGAATTCGGTCTCGGACGCGGGTGTCGGTGCTCTCTGTGCACGGTCCGCCGTGATGGGCGCTTACTTGAACGTCAAGATCAACGCCGCCGGACTAAAAGACCGCGAATTTGCAGACGACATGATAGCTCGCGGTGCGCAGATCGAACAGAGCGCGATCGCGATCGAGGCCGAGATCATGAAGATCGTGAACGAGAAAATTGCAAGGTAGATCAAATGACCTCTCTCCGAACTCGGCGTCATAATCTCTGTGCCCTCCGCGTGGAAAGGCTGTAAACATTTTTGACGCCGAGGAGGCGGAGATCTTCGCAGAGATCGGTGAGTCAACTTCAGACTATCGGTCGAATGAGACCTTGACCGCTAAGATCGAGAACGATAAAATTCCGGATACAAAAAAACGGAGGAGGATATTGATATGAAACGGCGCTTGATCTTAGGGGTTTTGATCGTGGTTTGTTGGTCGGGCTTTCTTACTTCGCAGGCCCTTGGCCAAAAACCAACGGCGGCGGCAAAGGGTGTTGTCAGCGTTTGCAAGGAGATCGACGACGACTGGAAATGCGTCGGCGAATCGGCCACGTGGGCGGCGAATACGAATTTTAACGTCCTGTTCGTAAACCCGACGCCGACCGGACAGGACTTCATCGGCATTGTTATCCACAAACAGGACAGCAGCGGCAAAGATGTTGATTTTATCAATGAATATCAGCAAAACATCGGCGAAGAAAACCGCAAATACGCGACAGTCGGTGACAATTTCAAACTGCCGGCCGGTTTCTACAGCATTTACATTATCTCGTGGCCTAAACGCGAATCGCTGGTTCACAACGGCAACTTTACCGAGTATTTTGCCAAAACGACGCTGACCGTGAAGTGAGCCGATGGAAAAGGTAGATCGACAGTCGCCAGTTTTCGGTCACCAGTTTCCAGTTGTTATAGTTTTGCGCGTTCGTATTGAGCGAACAGCTTGGTGATCTCGGCATTGATCTTGGCTTTGGCCGCGAGGTTGGTTTCGCGGTCGCGTTGTTTTACGAGTTCCTCGATCTGGGCGGCGATGATCTCGATCTTGGTTTCGGGCTTTTTGGCCTTGGGGACGTTGTATTTGTTGTCCATATTTTTATAGAAAAAGACCGTTCCAAACTTTGACAGTTCGGAGCGGCCTTTTCAAATTAACTGACTGCAAGCGGTTAGCTTTGCGAATGGATCAGGCGGCGGGTCTGGTCGCCGAAAAGCACGTCAATTTTGTGCGGTTCGATGACGGCCGTGACTTCGCCGTGGCCGAATGTGGTGTGCATCATCGCCTGTCCCTTGCGGTATTTGCGCGTGCGGTCATAGTCGGATGCGGCCTTGGCACGGCCAACGCTAACTGCGGTTTTGACGCCGCGGCTAAATGTGCTGGCCGTTCCGCATTCCGAACAAACTGCCTTCGTGATCTTGCCCTGTTTGGTAACCGTTTCGATGTTGTGATCTTTCTCGACATCACATGCAGAGCACATCATTTCGAGTGTATCGCCAACTTCGTACTTCTTTGTCAACATAATTGTCTACCTTCCTTTTTCTATCTGTGACGACGCTGGCGGAACTGACGAAAGTTCTTTTTGCCCGGAGCGGACGCTGCCGCAGCTGATGCAAGCATTTGTCCACCGAATTCCGGATGGAATACCCGCTCGACCTTTTCTCCCGTCAGTTTTTCGATGGCTCGCATCGAATGTTCCTCGGCGATCGTAAACAATGTGATGGCCCGTCCGGTCTTTCCGGCCCGTCCGGTTCGCCCGATGCGATGAACGTAATCCTCCGCAACCTCGGGTATATCATAGTTTATCACATGTGAGACCGAATCGATATCGATGCCGCGTGCAGCAACGTCGGTCGCGACCAGCACGTTGGTGTGTCCCGATTTGAAGCTGCGAAGGGCGGCCTCACGCTGCGATTGCGAACGGTCGCCGTGGATGCGGTTCGATTTGTGCGAACGAGCCTCAAGGATATGTGCGAGACGGTCGGCACCGCGTTTTGTGCGGGTGAAAACCAGTACGCGTTCGAAATCTTCTTTCTCGAGCAGGTCGAGCAGCAGAACCGTTTTCGACTGAGCAGCAACAGGATATGCCGTCTGTTCGATCAGCATCGCAGCTTTGCCACGCGGGCTGACCTCGACATAAACAGGGTCATTGAGCATGGGTGTCGCGATGCGTTCGATCTCGTTTGACATGGTCGCCGAGAAGAAAAGCGTCTGACGCTGTGCCGGAATTACCTTTGCAATGCGTTTGATCGCCGGCAGAAAGCCCATATCGAGCATACGGTCGGCTTCGTCGAGGACGAGGCAGGTCAATTTCGAAAAATTGAGCATTCCCTGATCCATAAAATCGATCAGGCGACCGGGTGTTGCGACAATAATGTCGCAGCCGCGGCGAAGAGCCTGTATCTGTTTGTTGTAACCGGCACCTCCGATGATCGCCGTGCAGCTAACACCTTTCGGTGCGAACTGTCGGCAAGCGGCCTCGGTCTGATTTGCCAGCTCTCGCGTCGGCGAGAGAATAAGAACGCTCGTTCCGCGGCGTTTTTTATCGGCGGCGAGATTCTGAAGAATTGGAAGCAGGAATGCGGCAGTTTTGCCGGTGCCGGTCTCGGCACAAGCGAAAATATCGCGGCCGGTCAAAACAACAGGAATAGCCTGTTCTTGAATTGGTGTAGGCTGTGTATAGCCCATTTGCTCACATTTGTCGGTAAAAACCGGCAGTAAGCCTAAGTCTGTAAAAGTCATTTTTAAATTAAAATATCTCTAGATCAACTAAAGGTTCGCGTAGGTTTTGAGTACACGTATCCGTGTATCGATCGAGTGTGTGACTCGCAAATGCAGGCACACAGACGAATATCCGGCATGAGCCGGAACTCTAAACAAATCTTCAGGATGTAATAAGAAGTTACTAACCTAGGAGTGATCTTCAGTCTAACGGTGAAAACGAAGGAACCTACGTTCGAGGGGATCTGCATTCATGGTGCGAATCCTCTTCTAACAGTCATAACGACCCGTCTCTCGAACTATCCATTACGCTTAAACATATAAGCGAGTTTACCGTCGATGAATGAGATACGGAATTATCAAACTATGAGACTAGCGCGGCTGGGGATAAATAGCAAGCTAATTATTCGTTATCCATTCCGACGCTACTTCGCGGGGCGTGCGCTTCTTGCCGTCGACCTCGTAATTCAGCCGGCGCATTTCGGCGGTAGAGATCGCATTGGTCAATTTATCAAGGACATTTTTCAACACTGGCGATGTTTCTTGCCGGGCGATGTAGACCGCTTGGTAGGGCGGGAAATAGTGGCGGTCATCCTCCAGTTGGACGAGGTCGAGGGCGGCGATTAGGCCGTCGGTGGAATTGCCGGCGATGATGTCGAGCTTATTGGACGCGAGGGCGTTGTAGGTTAGTGAGAGATCCATTTCTTTTGGTTGTTTCGTGAAATTGAACCCGTACGCTTTCGAGAATCCGGCGTAGCCATCGGCACGCGACATAAAATCCTGGCCGAAACCGGCTTGCCAGTCTTTAGCTAACGGGACGGCGTCGGAGATGGTCTTGAGGTTATTTTTGCGCGCGACATCGCCGCGAACGAGGATCGCAAAATCGTTTGAGAAACCGAGCGGCGGACTCACCTCGAGGTTGAATTGACTGGCATACTCGGCTTTTGTCTGATCGTAGACGGCCTGCGGGTCGGTAACGGGTTTATGTTTTAATATCGCCGTGTACGCGGTACCGGTGTATTCGGGATAGACGTCGATCTGGTTTGATAACAGGCTCTCATGGGCGATGTTGCCGCCGAGCTCGAGTTTTCGCGTGACCTCAATGCCGCGTTTTTCGAGCAATTGAGCGAGTATCTCGGCGAGAATTATCGATTCTGTAAAATCTTTTGAACCAACAACGACAGGTTTGGAGTCTCCGGCAATAACGCCCGAATTAGAGATCTCGGATCTGAAATTCGAAATATAACCAAGACCGACGATCATCGCCAGAACGGCCGCGACTCCGACGGCAATGAACCTTCGACGCGGCGCAGTTGGACGTTCGGCGATCTCGTAGCTTTTTTCGAATTGACCAAGTGCGAAATCGCAAAGCAATGCCAGAACAGCAGCGGCGAGGGCACCGGCGATCAGCAAATTGTTGTCGTTTTGACGAAGCCCGCGAAATATGTACGTTCCGAGCCCGCCTGCTCCGACTGCGGCGGCAACCGTCGCGACGCCGACCGAGATCACAACGGCAACGCGGATGCCGGTAAGAATTACGGGAGCGGCAAGCGGTAGCTCGACCATTTTGAGGATCTGGCCGTTCGTCATGCCCATCGCAACGGCGGCCTCGCGAATCTTTGGGTCGATGCCGAGAATTCCAGTCACCGTATTTCGAATAACGGGGAGCAATGCGTAGAGAGCGAGAGCGATTATCGCCGTTCTCGCTCCGATGCCACCGATAAACGGCATCGGTATCAGCAAACCAAACAGCGCGAGGCTTGGAACGGTCTGCATAATATTTGCAAACCCGAGCACGGGCGTTCGCAATCCTTTGACCCGCGTCAGCAAAACCCCAAGAGGCACCCCAACCGCGATTGCGAGCCCGGTCGAGACGAACACAAGAAAAATATGCTCACGCGTCAACGTCAACAGCTCGGCCCGGTTGTTTTTGATAAATGTCAGAAAATCATTCATCTGCTGTTATGGTGCATCGACTTTTCGCAGGATTCTACTGTGCTTTCAAAACCCAGCCCTTTGGATCAACGACGGGAACCGCTCCTGTAAACGTGATGGTCCCTGTCCCGTTTTTCATCTCGACCCGTTCCGTCTTACCGTTAACGACAACGTCGATCGGCATCGGGAACGGCATATCATTGGGTGTTTCCCATCTTAGTATCAACTGTCGCGGCAATGTGGTCGCACTTCCGTCAGCGGGGCCCGAAGCCATCACAACGAGTTTTGGCAACTTTGGCTGACGTAGATATAACTCGAAGAGCCAGTCGAGTTTCATGCCGGAGTCCGTTTCGGCGATCGTGAGAAAATCATCGGTGTTGACGAGGCGTTCCTGACGGCCGTCGGTGTAGGTTTCCATTTCCTTGGTGGGGTATGCCATGTGGTGGAGGGCGTTGAAGAACGCTTTGTCGCCGATCAGGTAACGGAGTGTGTGCAGGAAATACGCGCCTTTTCCGTAGATGTCGCCGTCGGAATTTAAGTAATCCGGCTCGGACATATAGACCTGATAGGCGATCTTTGGTTCCCGCGGGGCGATGGGTTGTTTGTTTTTGAAGCCCTTTTGGCGTCCGGTCATTGCCTTGACGTAGGCGTCTTGGCCGTGGAGATATTCCTGATAGAGCGTGTCCATATACGACTGGAAACCCTCGTGTATCCAGAAATCGCGCCAGTCGCTGGCGGTGACGAGATTGGCCCAATATTCGTGGCCAAATTCATGGAGCAGCAGGCCGTCGGTGCCGTCGGCGTTGTATTTAAATTTGTTGCCGTAGGCGATATTTGTCGAGTGTTCCATGCCGAGATGCGGCGTTTCGACGATGCCGACCTTGATCGCGCGAAACGGGAACGGGCCGAGATATTTCTCGTAAAACGCTATGTATTTCTTTTGCTCGGCGATCAATCCGGCTCCTTTGTCAAAGCTCTCGGGCAGGATGTAAAAATCGATCGGCATCGTCTCGCCGGTGATCGATTTGTATTTGTCCTCGATCAATTTGTACGGGGCGGCGTTAAAAACGAGCGAGTAGTTGCTGATCGGATTTGGCATCTGCCAGTTGTAGGTCGAGGTGCCGTCGTTGTTTTTCTTTACAGACGCCAGTTTTCCGGGCCCGGTAGCGATCAGCGGATCGGGGACGGTGATGTGCATCGCCGAGGTTGCCGGTTTGTCGGACGGGTGGTCTTTGCACGGGAACATCAGATCGGCACCGTCGTTCTGCAATGCGACCGATATCCAATCGGCACCGCTCGGCGTTTTTGTCCAGATAAAACCTCCGACCCAGGGCGGCCGCGGGGCTTCGCGGGGTGTTCCGGAATAGGTGATCGCCGTTTTGATCTCTTCGCCGACCTGCTTGGTCATCGGAAACCAGATCCAGATCTTGCCTGCCTTTCGCTCCCATTTTACAGCGTGGCCGCTTTCGGTGAGCGAGCTGATCGTGTAAGGCGTGTCGAGGTCGAGCGCGATGACATTGGTCGGGATGACGGTCCGGGCGCTCATTACTGTGGTGCCGGAGATCGATTTTGACTTTGGATCAGCACTTATCGAGATGTCGTAATTCTGCACATCAAAAACGGCCTGTTCAAACATCAGCGGCCCGCCGGTGTCTGTTGGCCGGGCACCGAGTTCGCGTTGGGCAAAGGTAAATGTGAAGGCCGCAAAGATTAGAAAAAGAGACGAAATGACGCGCATAGATTTGAACTCCCGTAACTTGCTTTACTTATAAACCGATCTATCTGAAAATACATCAAAACGAAATGATGTTAAAGAATTGTTTGTTAAGTCTGACGATTATTACGCTGGCGGCAGTCGCTGGGTTTTCGCAAGGCACGAAAGCCAAACCAGCCGCGACGCCCGTTCCAAAGGAAACCGTCAAGGCCAATCCGCGTCCGACGCCAAAGCCCGAGGAACCAACGAGTGAGCCTTTTGACAAGGCCGACGTAAAAACGATGGCGTCGCAGTGCGTGACGCTTGATACCGAGGCCGGTGTGATCGAGCTCGAGCTTTATCCAGAAAGCGCTCCGGAATCTGTTCGGAGCTTTCTAAATCTCGCGGCGACCGGTTTGTTTGACACGACGACGTTCAGCCGCGTGGTGCCGGGGTTTGTCATTCAGGGTGGACATCTGTGGACGCACGACGGCGGCATCACGAAAAAAGTGGGCGACCGGGCACGGCGGTTTCTGCCCGACGAACCGAACAAGATCCTGCACGAACGCGGCGTCCTCTCGATGGCGCGTGGCGACGAACCAAATTCGGCCACCACCGACTTTTTTATTCTCGTTGAAAAAGCATCGTATCTCGACGGCAAATTCGCCGCATTTGGTCGAGTGACGAAAGGAATGGACGTGGTCGATGCGATCAATAAAGCACCCGTCGTCGACGAAAAACCTGAAAAACCTGTGAAGATCAAAAAGGCAAAAGTATTTGCGTGTATGGAATCAAAACCATAAGTATTCTAGATACCCGAGTGTTCTTACACTTTACGACCTTCTAATTCTTCATCAAACGACTCCTGTAGAAACGATGAAAAGCTCCCAGAGACGAGTTGAGTTTTCAATTCCCCCTCTCGATATCCATATACAGGCGGATCGTCCTCGTTGAAGGTAGTGTCAAAGAAGTGAAAAATGTAGCCCTGATGATTTTGGAAAATAAATTTTTTGTTTGAAAGCGAAAACGGATTTTTATCCAAGGCTAAAACAGTCTCAAAGGCATGCCGATTTTCAGAAAGTGAATCGTAAAAGACATCAGTACCTTTTAAGAAACGTCCCGCGGCCATCCCCAATTTTCCTAAGAAAGGCTTTGTAAATTGCTGGAAGTTCGATGTCGAATCTGGTCTCGATTTCGCGGATTTCAACATCGGTACAACCTAAAATACCCCATTTTGAGGACAATCCGCTCTCGATTAACTGGATCACGAAATTGTCGATAAAGTCATTCATGGGCAAATGTACTCAGTCGCCAAAATCCAGATCGAGCGTCATCCGATATTCGTTCGCCATCGATGGGTGTCCGTGAGCCATTGAGACTTCGATGCCTTTGGTGTAGGTTTCGATCGCTTTTTCGCGGTTTCCGGTTTGGTTGTAGGCTTGGGCGAGGACGCCATAGGCGTTGCCTTCGTCATCGGCATTTGCGAGGTAATTTTCGAGCAGATCGATCACTTTTTGATGTTGATCCAGCTTTTCGTATTCCTTGGCGAGGCCGAACATCACCATTGTATTTGCGGGGTCTGCCGCGAGCATTTGTTCAAAGACTTGGATTCGATCTTGCATGACTCTAGCGTAGCGTAAGATCGCCAACATATAAAGCAGTGATCCGATCCGGTTATCAGGCCGGCCGGATCACTGCTTTTTTGACCGCGTGAGAGTGGGTCAATAGCGAAAATGAAGATTTAGATCAAAGCCGAGCCCTGGCTTGTCATCCTTTTCGAGTTCGACCCCGACATCACCGATCTGCCACTTGCCCGGCTTCATCGATTTGATAGCGTCTTTCGCCTCGTTCGAAAGGGGCTTGCCGGTTGTTAGATTAGCGAGGTCGTCTCCGCCCGCGGCCATCGCGTCGAGCAGGGCGGTCCGCAGGTCGCTCTCAATTTTTTTCGACGCTCCTTTCATCATGTCAATATCGGTGTCGTCGAGGATACTATCGAGCGAAAGTTCGAGATGATCGACGAGTGTGCGGTCACCCGATGCAAAGAACCGCAAAGCCCTCTGCCGGCCGCTCGGCCCGACGTATTTGGAAGAGCTGCAACTCGAAATGCTGTATTTTTCGTCCCATTCGTACTCTCCGGGCTTCAGTCCGGCCTTTTCAAAAGCAGCGCACGCTTTCAGGGGTTCAAGGCCCGATTTTTTGGCCGTGGCCGTGTTTGCCGGGCTGCCCGCAGGGGCCGCGTTGCCAGGTTTTGTCTGGTTGCTGTTACCGGCCGGGGAACAGGCTGTCAGCACCAATGCGATGATAAATGTGTAAGTAGATTTCATTTTTTCTCCTATTGTTTTAACGAGATCTTGAGTGTGTAATCGCCGGTCGTTGCACCGTTTGGACCGGCGACGACGAGCATCAATGTGTGCGAGCCGTCGATCGCATTAAAGGTCATGGTGCGGGCGTCGGTCTGAGTCTTGCCGGCCTTTGGTCGGTCCCATTTGTAATCGGCCTCGCAGGTTACGACGGAACCTAGGCTATCGGGCAGTGTCGTCTTGTCGGGCGGCAGTTGATAACCATAAAGACTGAGGTCGGTCCCCGCGACCTTTGGCACGACCGTTACAGTGACGATCGAATGCGGCGGCATCTTGACGGTGTAGAAAACGTGATTGCCCGTAAATTTCGCTTGCTGCGTTGCCGGAAAACACGCGATCGAACTGTTCCATGCAAACGATAGATCGGCGAGTTTGCTCCCTTCGCTGAGGTTGCCGGTGACGTTTGAGGTCAGATTCGGCCTGATCTCAACGCTGTTTACGGTGCGTTCGATCTGTGCTGCTGCAGTTGCAGACAAAGCCAGCATTAGAATAATCGCTATTTTGATCGGTCTCATATTAGTTATCCTTTTTCTTGATCATTTTCGCCGTGAATTTACCTGTCACTGATTCCTTACCATCAACAAACGCGATCTCGCCCGACACCGTATCGTCTTTCACCGAGGTCAGTTTCACGAAAGAATCCTGATTCGAACCCATGCGCGCAAAGACCTGTTCGCTGCCGTCGCTGAAGGTGAAGACGCGAAACGAATTGATGGTGATGCCCTTATCGCCGTAGTTCGACGAAGCACCTTTGAACGAGCCCGTCTTGAGCTTCATTTCCTTGTTGTCCTCAGAACTATCGACGACGAGATTGAAATGGATCTTGATCTGTTCAGGTGAGGTCAGTTCTGGACCGTACGCGTCGAGGTCTTTGCCGGCTGGATCGAAATTGGTTAGCAGGAAGGTGTACGGTCGAAATTCGCGCCCACCGCTGAGGTCGCGAGACTCGCCAACGCTGAACGTCGCCGATTTGATCGTCATACCCGCATTCTTTTTTTCGAGCTTAACGGTAATGTCGGCTGGCGGCCCGCACGCGGCGAACAATAGACATAACACAAACGCATATTTTGCTTTCATTTGATCTCTCCTATTTTTTAATATCGATCAATATGCAGGAAGACAGATCGGGTTTGCCGTTCGAACCTCTGGTGTAAGTTCCTTTAACGGTCACGCTCGGGGATCGCTTTTTGTAACGCAGGTCGTCGATCCGGCTCTGCATGTCCATGTATTCGCTAAAGCTTCCGTTGCAGTTAAATCCGTATCCGCTGCCATCGCGGATCAGTAGATAGCTGTACGAGATAGAATCGAGCTCGCCGCCATCGACCGTTACGGTGCGGCCTTCGTTATCGGCATCGTAGCTCGTCATAAATTCGCCGACCGACATGGTTGTCGGCGGCAGACTTTTGCCCTTGTCAATCTCGGTCGGGGTTGACGATGGGCTCGGCGAGGCGGAATTCGCCGCTTTGCTGTTCGAGTTATTAGCATTCTTCGAGCCGAGCATTCCGCAGGCAGAAAACACGAGCAATATCGTGACGGTTAATATCGTTATTTTCATGTCATTCCTCCGTTGTCTTTTTCTTTCCCAATATCATGACCAGCGCAAAAATTCCCGTGATCAATATTCCGATAAATATAAAGACCGCCGACGGAACGATGCCGAGCATGGCTTCCTTTTTATTGACGTGATTGCTCGTCAACGTCGGCAGCATGAAGCACACGATGAGAGCGATAGTTGAAAGAACGGTCAATCCGATCCCGGTTAAAAGGCCTGCAATTTTCATATGTCTCCTTTACTGGCAGTAACAAGGTGCCAGCCATCTTCTAAAATTCTTTGCCCTCAAATCTGTATTTATTTGTCTTTCCCGTACCAAATGGAACGGCCTCGAAAGAAAGTCGTATATCTCTTCCATCCATGACGCCAGTGCCTTTCAGGATCTGGTATTCCTGGCCTTCGGCAGTGCATTTTTTCGAGCCGTCCTCGGTCCAGTCGTTGCCGATCTTTATCATCTGGAGCGTGCAGCTTTCCATTTCGGTTTTGATCTTAGTGTCGCCGGCGGTTTTGAAGTTGATCGACACCTTGTCTTCACCCGCTTTGGTGACGGTCACATCGACCTCATCATTTCCGCTTCCGACGTAGTCGCCGGAGGCGGATTTTTCGATAGTGGTCGTAAGCGTGCCTTTATAAATGTGGCGTTCGCCGCCGCATGACGGTGAGAACAGCAACGCGGTGACAAATAAGACCACTCTAAAATTTCCGCTCATGTTTTGCCTCCATTTGGTCATTTTGTACAAGGGCAATCTGACGGCTTTTTGCTAAAATGTCCTCAAGAATCAACTCATTTATTTATCAAGCGTTTCTCAATGGCGTATAAACCTATACAGGACAGGCATTTATACAAATTCGGCGAATTTTGCGTCGATGATGTCGAACGAGCTTTGAGGCGGAATGGCGAGATCGTTTTGCTGCCGCCGAGGGTTTTCGACACTCTGTTTCTGCTTGTATCGAGACATGGTGAGCTTCTGACCAAACGCGAAATGCTCGACGAGATCTGGAAAGATGCCTTTGTCGAAGAAGGAAACCTGACGCAGAACATCTATCTCCTGCGAAAAACGCTTGGTAAAATGCCAGACGGACGCGAATGGATCGAGACGTTGCCGCGAAAGGGCTATGTGTTTGCGGGCGAGGTAACGACTGGTGAAGAGAACGACATTTTGCCGACTAAAAGCGAAGGAATAAACGCGACAGCCGATCGCGGCATCCCAAAATGGCTCAAGGCCGCGGTCGCAGCTTTAGTTTTGCTGGGAATAACCGCCGGAGCGTATTTTGCATATTCATCGATGTCGGGTCGCGACAACATGGCGACGAGCCGCGACGTGAAATTAAAAAAACTTTCCTTCTCGGGCGATGTTGAGTTTCCGGCCATCTCGCCGGATGGTAAACAGATCGCTTTCTCTCGAAACGGACGGCTTTTTGTGCAGCCTGTAGATGGCGAAACGGTGCGTGAGATCACCTTGCCCGACAAGACCGAGGCGGGCTTTATACAATTTACGCCCGATGGACGCTCGATCGCTTTTCGGAACAAACGGCGGTATTTTCTCGCCGGAAATGTTGAGCGCCTCTCGCTCGACGGAGGCAAGCCCGAGACGATAGCTCAAAATGTATGGAGCGGCTTTTCGTTTTCACCGGATGGCAGGACGATTGCGTTCGTCCGAGTTTTGCCTGACGAAAACCGGCACGAGCTGCTCTTGCGCGATCTCACAAATGGCAGCGAAAGGGTTTTGTCAGAGCTGATCAATCCGTCGGCGTTTATTCTTGTGAGTGCTCCGGCCTTTTCGGCAGATGCGACAAGGCTCGCAGTGGCGATCACCAAGCAGGAGGCTCAAACACCGCGTTCGCAGCTTTCGGTCTATAACATTTCGAATGGTACTGTCGAGGAATTTGCTCCGCCGCAGCTTAGGCAGGTCGAACAGCCCGTGTGGCGTCCCGACGGCAGCTCGATCGAAGTTATAGGGCGTGAAAAGCAGAAATTTTTTCAGATTTGGGAATTGTCGTATCCGGCAGGCCGCGTTTCGCATGTGACGAACGACCTCAACATCTATCGCAGCCTGTCGATGTCGGCGGACGGACGACGGCTGATCTCGTCAAATTTCACCACATATTCCCACATCTGGACCGCCCAAACAGGAAATCTGACGGCTCAAAAACAGACAACTTTTGGCAATCTGAACCGCGACGGCACGGTCGGTATGCAGTGGATGCCGGACGGCAGCATCCTGTATTCATCGAGGATCTTTGGCAATGTCGATCTCTGGCGTGCCGGTCCCGGCGAACTCGATAAGCAGCAATTGACCCGCGAATCAGGCGACCTTAATGCCTATCCTGAGCTCGCTCCGGATGGCAGTACGATCTATTTTACGTCAAACCGGACCGGCACGACACAGATATGGAAGATGGATATCGGCAAACCAACCGAGCAAACCCAGATAACGTCAGGTGATAGGGAAGTGAACGAATTTCCGCAGATATCGCCCGAAGGCCGCTGGCTCTATTACCTCAAAAAAGCTAAGAACGAAAAGGCCATCTGGCGTCGCTCGCTGACCGATGGGGAAGATAAACCTGTTGAGGTCGAGGGCAAACTCTCGCCCGCAAGCTTTCTCGAATTGTCGCCCGACGGTAAATTTCTCGCGACCTGCAACCTCGTCGTAAGATCAGAGGAAGATAACGAATCACAGAGCTTTCAGGTCGCGATCGTCGCGACCGACAAAAAAACAAAACCGCGTATTTTCAATCTGCCGAGCCAATGGATCGCCTGGTCGGCGGATGGAAACGGTTTTGAATATGCCGAGAACAAGGGCGGTGTGGCAAAGCTGTGGCACCAAGGTCTCGATCAAACTTCGCCGACGTTGTTGCTTGAACTGACTGGTGACTACATCGCCGATGTTCACTGGGCGCCGGACGGCAAAACGCTTGCGGTCTCGAAAGGCAAACGCCTGAACGACGCCGTTCTGATAACTGATTTCTAAAACAATCTTTGTTGTACGGGCATCGCCGCGACCTCTGGTTCTGTCTCAACCGGTTTTTCATGTCCTCGCGAAAAGCCGAGGCGTTTCGCGTGGAAATCGAATAGTTTTTTCGTCACTTCCCATTGCTCGGTCTTGCCTGTCATACGGTCTTTGTAGGTCGCGTGGCGGAGCGTGCCGCCGCGTTCGCGTTTGATGGTGTTGATGATCTTGGTTACGCGCGTCGGCGGCAGGCGTTCGTGCATTTTCTGGACGAAATACGCCTCGATCGAATCGGTGTCGAGATGGAGCATCGACATAAAGGCGCGCGTCGCACCGGATTCTTTCGCACGTTCTAAAAGGCCCGGAATGTCCGATTCGTTATAACCCGGAATTATCGGTGCGATGCCGATACCAACCTCGATCCCAGCGTCGGCGATCTCCCGCATCGCCCGGAAACGAGCTTCGGGAACAGGCGTATATGGCTCAAACGGATTGGACTTTTCCTTGGTAAGAAATGGCAGAGAAAAGAAAACCGATACTTTCTTGAGCTTCTTCAAAAGATCGATGTCACGCGTGACAAGTGGCGCTTTTGTAATTACACCGACGGGAACCTGAAAATCGACACAAACCTCGAGGCATTTCCGGGTCAGCTCATAGCTCGCCTCGAGCGGCAGATACGGGTCGGTCGCGAAGGAAAAATCAAGATGTGGCATTTTGTCACGAGTCTTTTTTAGCTCTTGCCTCAGGATTTGAGGAGCGTTCGGTTTGACAACGATCTTTGTCTCAAAATCGGTTCCTGCTCCGTAACCGAGATACTCGTGATACTGCCGTGCAAAACAATACGTACACCCATGAACACACCCACGATAGCAATTCACCGTGTACCGCCAACCGCCTTCCCAGTCGGAGGCGAACGCCTTGGTGATGATCTTTTTGGTGGCGAGTTCCTCGAATATCTCTAATTTGGTCGGCGGCGGCTCGCCAACGTATTCGGCAGAGTATTGATTGTAGGGATTTGGCGGATTGGTAATTTGTCGCACAAGTGCAACATTATCGCATTCAACAAGCAAAGGCAAGAGTGTTAACGCAGAGAACGCAATGTACGCAGGGGCGATCTAAGAGAAATCTCCGCGTCCTTTGCGGTCTCTGCGTTTAAAGTTCCCGTTGCATCAACAGATCCGTCTGCGGATCACTGCCCAGTTGAAATGTGTGTTTGCCGACCTCGCGAAAGCCGTTTTTGGTGTAAAACGCCTGGGCTCGCGGGTTGTATTCCCATACGCCGAGCCACATTACGTCGTGGCCATTTGCTTTGCCGTGTTCAAAACACGCGTCCATCAGATTTTGCCCGACGCCTTTGCCCAAGAATTCCTGATGCGAATAGAGCCGTGAAAGCTCGATGGGGTTTTCGCTCGTGATGCCGTCCTCGGTGTTTCCGATGATCAGCTTTGCATATCCCGCGGGCTTGCCCTCGACCTCGGCTATCAGAAATATGGAATTCCCGTCCGCGAGCTCTGCTGCGATCTGTTCAGGATTAAAAGCCTGACGCATGTAGTGATTCAGGTCCTCAGGAGCGTTTTTCGGATGATGCGCAAATGCGTCCCAGAACGTGGTGTAGGCGAGATCAGTGATCAGTTTAGCGTCATCGGATGTGGATTTGCGGATGTTGATTTGCTCAGACACGATTTAAGAAATTCTCCATTACAAAAACTTTTCGGAGCCGCATGCGAACGGGTGTCTCGACAAGACTGATTGCTTTTAGATTTTCGATTCCTGACATAAAGTACGGCTCTCGACAAGCAGGAACTGTCGCGAGCCAAACCGGAATTGTGATACCGAGTTCGTCGCAAAGAGTTTCAATGATGCTAGCCAGGACGGCATCTTTTCGCTCATCGTTCAATTCGAATGGTTCGGCGATTGCGGCCATGTCCTTGTGAAAGCGAAAATCGTCGACGAAATCCATAAGTGGAATCTTCCACCACTTTGGATCGCGCTCCATTTCATATTTTGTTTGAACAGCAGTGATCATTTTTCAAAAAGTTCTTCAATAAAATATTGAGTTACGGGCTTTATCCGATTCCTTGGATAATATTTTTCTATGATTGAAAAGACTTCTTGTGGTTTTGTAAGTTTTAGCACGCTGATAAGCGTTCTGACATCTTCACGATCATATGAAGGATCTCTCGCGGCAATTGATTTCATAGCCAAGAGATAATCTGGTTCCGGAACAAAGACGGTCAAATTGGGAAGATCGAACAATACAGTCTCTTTGTGTTCGACCCAATATCCCTTGACTGCGTCATTAAACCAATTTTCATTCAAATCGTAACGATCAGCAATTATGGAGACTGCTTTGCGAATCTCTGTGGTTGGCCTGAAGATCGCGGCCGGTCGGGCATCATACACCAAACACATCACGGCGCCGCCATAAAGCGAAACTTCGCCCTTGATATCCATCAGGCGAAGTTCTTCGTTTAGCTCGGTCAGGTATTTTGTGATCTCTTCGGCGGTCATAACATCATTTTCCGCTCATTATCAGCTTAGCAATGGTTTGAAGCTGCATGTTTGAGGTGCCTTCGTAGATAGCTCCGATCTTGCTGTCGCGCCAGAATTTTTCTACCGGGTAATCTTTTACGTAGCCGTAGCCTCCGAATAGTTCGATCGCTTTACTTGAGACCGCTTCGGCGCAGCGGGATGAATAGAGTTTGGCGATCGCGGCTTCTTTTAGGAACGACTGGCCGGCGTCTTTTAGACGGGCGGCGTTGTACACTAGCAGGCGTGTTGCCTCGATCTCGACGGCCATTTCGGCTAGCTGAAATTGGACAGCCTGAAAATTGCTGATTGCCTGGCCAAACTGTTCGCGTTCCTGCGTATATTTTAGAGCGGCTTCGTATGCACCCTGGGCGATGCCGAGCATCTGAGCGGCGATGCCGATGCGGCCTTCGTTGAGGGTTTCGATCGAGACCTTGTAGCCTTTGCCGACCTCTCCAAGGACGTTCTCTTTCGGCACTTTGCAGTTGTCGAAGATCAGTTCGGTCGTCGAACTCGCGCGAATGCCGAGCTTGTCCTCTTTCTTTCCGACCGAAAAACCTTCGAATCCTTTTTCGACGATAAATGCCGTGATGCCTTTGTAGCCGGCATCAGGATCAAGCGTTGCAAAGACGATGAAGATCTCGGCCTCGTTGCCGTTAGTGATCCAAAGTTTTTGTCCGTTGAGCGCGTAATGGTCACCTGCATCTGCCGCTCGGGTTTTTAACGCGAATGCATCCGAACCGGACGAGGCCTCGGAAAGTGCGTACGCGCCGACCTTGCTCGTCGCCATTTGCGTGAGGTATTTCTTTTTCAATTCGTCGCTGCCCCATTTCATAAAGGCGTTGGTGACGAGCGTGTTGTGTACATCAACGAATACCGAAATGCTGGCATCGACACGGGCGAGTTCCTCGATGGCGAGGATCGCGTTAAAGATCGTCGAGCCCGCACCGCCGTATTCATCGGGCGATTCGATCGCCATCAGGCCGAGTTCGAAGCATTGTTTGACCAGATCGGGGTCGAGTTTCGCGTTCTTTTCCATGTGCTCGACACGCGGGCGGACCTCGCCTTCGGCAAATTCGCGGACAGACGCGCGAAACATTTCTTCGTCTTCAGAAAGTATCGTAAGACCGGCATTTGATATTGCGGCTGCAGTTGCTGTGCTCATATTTATATCCTAAAACGTACTTTGTTATTCAGATTAGCTAAAATACCATTTTAGACTCGCGGCAACGCAAAGGCAAAGCAACCATTCGGCGAAACCGGAGTCTAATGTTCGACCGGATGCAGGAACAAAACTCGTCAAAACACATGAACCGGCTCAAGATCGCGGGTGTGATATTAACGCTCGGGGGGATCGCTCTGTTTGCGTATTTCATTTACGCGGTGGGCGTGGGTGAGGTTGTTGACGGGATCGTAAGGTTTGGTGTGGTTGGATTTGCGGTGATCCTGGGACTCTTTTTCGCCCGCATTTTCGTCCGGGCGTGGGCATGGTCGCTGTCGGTTTACGAGCCGTACCATCTCAAGCTTCGCGACACGATACCGGCGGTAATTATCGGCGAAGCGACGAGCAGCGTGATCCCGCTCGGAATATTGATCAGCGGCACCACCAAGGCCGTCGCGGTGCGGCATCGCGTGCCGTTAGTGGTCGGGCTTTCTTCAGTTGCGACCGAAAATCTCTTTTACAGTTTAACGACGAGCCTTTTTCTGATCGCAGGTGCGGTCACTTTCCTCAGAAATTCGACGCTCGACGATAGCTGGATTTGGACGATCGATGTGCTGATCGCGGGCATTGTTTTGCTGCTCGTTTTTCTATTTCTGATGGTCGTCCGGCAGTGGAATATCTTTAGCGAGGCGTGCGAATCGCTTTACCGACGAGGCTATTTTAAGAACCTGCTCGAAAATGGGCGTCTGGAGGTGCGACTTTTTGAGAATCTGATCTTCGCGTTTTACCGGCGTTATCCCAAACGTTTTCTGCCTATCTGCGGTCTTGGGACGGTATACCATCTACTCGGCGTTGTCGAGGTCTACTATGTCCTCAGCCGTTTGAGCGATGCGGTGCCGAGCATGCACACGTCGTTTTTGCTCGAATCGGTCAGCCGTCTGATCACAATTCTTTTTAAACTCATCCCGCTAACGGTCGGCGTTGATGAGGCCGGAGCGAAATTCGTCGGAGACACGGTCGCCCTCGCGGCCGGAGTCGGCGTGACGCTGGCGATTATTCGAAAGGGGCGAATACTTTTTTGGACGGCGATCGGATTTCTCCTGATCATCAAACGCGGGCTTTCGTTCAAAGATATCTCAAAAGCAAGGCAAGATTAGAGCGGCCAGAAAACCGGCACAAGCACGATCGAAACCGCGAAAACGATGATCGTAAGTATTGTGCCGATCTTCACAAAATCCATAAATTTATAACGGCCGGGCGTGTAAACGAGAACGCACGCGGGTTCGAGCGGCGTGATGAACGAGAACGACGCCGCGTATGTGACGGCAACGATAAATGTGCGTGGATTTAGCCCTAGCGCGACGGCCGCCTTAACGGCAACTGGCAGAACGACGAGGGCGGCGGCCTGATTGGACATCGGCTGTGTCAGGGCAACGGTCAGTAAAAAGAAACCGGCGAGAACGGCGGTGCCGCCGAACTGGCCGAAATAATCCGTGATAAGTCCGGCCAAAAACTTGTCCGCTCCCGTAACCTCCATCGCCACACCAAAGCTCATCATGCACGCGATCAGCACCAGCAGACGAAAATCGATCAACGAATACATCTCGCTATAACGCACCGTTTTGGTCGCGAGCAGCAGCATCACCCCGCACAAAACGCAGATCGCGAGCGGGATATCGTAACCGGTGACCGTTTTCGACAGCGAAAGTGCGATAAAAAGCCCGAATGCGGCGGCCGCCCATTTGCGTTTATCGACGCGGACATTGGCGGCGGACATATCTTCGAGAACGAGCAATTCGCGGTCGGTGATGAGCGGTGCGATGCCGGTGCGGTTGCCCTGCACGAGCAGAACGTCACCAAAGATAAACGCCACATCGCTGAGTTTGTTGACGAGCGTTTCGCCGTGGCGGT
>Ga0209023_10001492_pt1 | contig 31275 bp, 20 predicted proteins | sample LakOneMetagenome_FD_187468 | JGI IMG/M metagenome (GOLD analysis project Ga0209023, IMG submission 187468) | Freshwater and sediment microbial communities from Lake Erie, Canada (SPAdes) (version 2) | ecosystem: Environmental > Aquatic > Freshwater > Lentic | place: Lake Erie, Canada...
AGGAAGACCAAATCGTGGTTACGCACGCTGCACCTGTGGCCGCTGGAGCACTAATCGCGAAGTATAGGGAATGGCGCGCCTGGAGGGATTCGAACCCCCGACCTGGCTTCGGAAGCCACTTTTGAATGATGTTCTTACTTGGTGTTAATTTGTCCTAACTACTATCGACAAGTCAAGCATGCAATAAAAATCAATGAGTTAGAAATCAGGCTCATTTCTTGATCTGTGCAGTGTGCGTCAAAGAAGGTCGATTAACGCGCGAAAACGTGTCCAATAATTTGTCACGCACTCTAGATCGTTCTCTGAGTAATAGCTATCGTGGGCTACCCCCAATGCGGCGTGATCGTGTCCCGTGCAGCCTGAAGCGAGCCCGCCGTTCGATCCTAATAGGGTAGCGGAGGAATACCTAGCACTCATCCCGAGCCATCAGGCATATGCGCCCGCGCTTGTTGAGTTGGCGACAGTCGCCTGGGATGGCTCCTGGCCCGGACTCTTCTTCCGGGACGTGGCTTTTTTGCTGGAAGCAGTACCGTGGCTCGCTGATCGCTGGATCGACGCCGAGACCATCAATGCCCTGAGTAACCCCCAGTTTCCAGACGACTGGCTAGATACTGCAGCGGGTTGGGAGGCGCCGCCGGGCAAGTGGCGCCGGCGCTCGCCATTTCGACAGTTTGAGGGGCTTGTGCTCCTGGCCGGACTTGAAGAAAGCACTGCAGCCCAAGCGCTGCTGGCGCGTGCGCTCGATCAAATCGATCAAGGGCTCACCAGCGATCTCAGGGGCACAGCCAAGAGAACCAGGCGCCGGCACCCACTCAAAAACGTGCTGTTCGAGCTGGGCAGACCCCAAAGCATGGCGGCGTTGGCGAAAGCCCTCTCCGGGCTGATTCCCAAGGTTTGGGTCCTGTACCCGAAGTTCGGGCAGTTCTTGGCCGAGGCGTTCTGGCCGCTCGCTACCGGCCGGAGCTCCGCTTGGTCCCCATCGATGGACGCAGGTGACCTCCTCGGTCTGGACCTGGACGCATGCTCCGAGTACGAAACAGCAGCGGATATTCCAGAACTCGATTTCCAACCTCAACAGTTGCGTGCATTCAGTGCGGCGGACTTGGTTGAAGAGTTGGACGTAATGGTGCCGCTGAGCGGAAAGCAGAAAATCGCTGCCGCGGCACTAACGCCCGCCTGGCGCGGAGAAGACACCTGGGACTTCTACGATTCGGTCTACCGCGTTTCGCATGTGGCGACGTGGTTGCGGCCTTTCCTGCAGCAACGCGCGGATATTTCCGCGTTGCAGTCATTGGGCCAGTCGATCCACTCGACGCAACGCGTTTTCGCCACCCGCAGGGCCGCAAGGTGGCGAGAGAGAAGAGGAATTGAGCCGAGGACCATAAATCCCCCAAGAGCCTTGGTCGCTCCAGCTGATCGCAACAGGCGACAGGGAATCTTTCATCTGCGTGGGTTATTGGTCTTCAGCCGGCTCCTTGGGGTGTCCAATTCGGATGTCGGCGCGGACAACGATCTTTGTGAGTTGATTAGCGAACTGCAGAGCGGCATCCGTCGTCCGCTTTCGGATGCAGAGATCGCGAGCGGACTCCAAGTGGCGAATCCGCTGGAGCGGGTCCTGGACCAGATCGGCAAGCCCAAGTCGGCCGGAGAGCTGCATTCGACCCTGCGTGAACTTCTGCCGGAGATCTCGGTTGCGCATCCTGCGGCAGGCCGGCTGCTTGGCGAGGTGTACTTAGATCAACTTATCTATGAGTCGCCACAAGTAGCGAAGAAGTCGAATCGCAGAAGGTCACGAAAGCTGCGCCATGGCCTCAAGACACGTCGCGTTCGCATACCCACACGTGAGCAAGTCCTTCCTGGTGAGTCTAGGGAAGAGGCAGAGCCGGGTCTTGTTGCTTACCGCCGGTCAGAGGCCAGCAAATCGCGAACTACGATCAAGGAAGAGATCCAGTGGGTGCATCAGAAGATCTGGGGGTCAAACCCCCTGCTGATCCGAAACCACATCGAATCGGTCAGCGACGCCGAGATGACGTTGATCGCCCGGAGCATCGAAGGCCGCATACACGCTGCCTTGGATACCGGACAATGTGAAGTTGCACGCATCGGCATCGTGGCGGCGTTGACCGCACTGACGGGCCGTGGACCCAACACGTTTGCCGAGGCGGACAGTCGGCTAGGTAACCGCCGCAGGAGCGTAACGAGACCTCGACTCTGGTTGAGTGAAGGGGCCTTCGAGTTGCCGCTCGTTCGTCCCGAGGACGCATTCGAGCCCACCGATGCAACCGCGCACCTGCTGGAGAAGACAGTGGCGGTCATGCGATTGTCGCTACCGCCCAAGTTGCGCGGTTGGATCAACTCGCTGCTGGAAAAGAGCAGCGATCATTGGCACTGGAAGCCGGAGGACCTGCGCACAGCGCTGAGCTCCTTCTTCGCCAGCGTGGAAGAGGAAATAGGCTCGGGAATCAGTTTCGCGCGGGTACGAAACTTTGCGCGTGCGCGCTTTCGGGATGTCACCCAAGACACCAGCAAGACCATGTTGCTATGTGGCGACACCTTTGGACTGTCGACCGCCCCCTTGTACTACGTGAACCTCCCGCTGCGGGAGCTTGAGGCGTCTTTCCGGGCGGCAATGTGGCCGGTGTTGGGCGACCTCCCCTCGCCGTCGCCAAGCGGCGGCGGGGATCCCGTCCGTGTTGGATCCCAGCTGCTGGTTACAGTGGAAACGGCGCGCGAGCTTGCACGCAGTCCGAGTGCCCTGATGCATGCCTCGGGGAAGCATCGGATTGACGGCGGGCGTCGGGTGCAGGATCACAACGCGCTAACGAATCACGTCCTGTGCATGCTGATGGCGGTCGGTGGTCACAGGCCCACGGCGGCGCTCCTGAAGTTGGGCCGATTCGACTTTGACATCGATCAACCGGGCGCAATCTTCCGGGACAAGCAGTGTGATCCAGCGCACTTTTCTCGCTACGCTCCAACCGCCGACCTGATTGCGCAGCAAGTCGTGCAATATTTCGAGCACCTTCGAGGTCTTGCACGGAGCGCAGACGATGGAATTCACGCGTCACGGCGAGCAAACCAGGCGCTTTGCGGTGACGCATCGCTGTTTTTCCATCTGACGCAAGATGGAACTCCCACCGAGCTCGAGATGCCTTCGTGGCGTGCGACGCTCCCTGGCAATTGGGGCGCACTGCCGCTGAACTGGGGACGTACATGGTTGGCGAGCCGAGGTCGCGAAGCTGGGATTGAGGCCGACCATCTGGCAATCGTCCTAGGCCACCTGGAAGCTACGGGGTACCCATACTCGCGAGAGAGTCCACTCGAGCCCGCCCAACTCTCACGGAAAGTCTCGGGCCCTTTGGGGTTGCTGGCACGCTCTGCTGGCTGGGTTGTGCGCAAGGGGCTAGGCGCAGACGCAACGGTCGACGAACTCCTGAGGGAGGCAGGGCCTCTGCGAGACTGGAAGCGCGAGCGTCATGAACTGGCGGCGCAGATGCGCCAGTTCCAAGCGGAAGCAGACCACGCCCGACGTTCTCAGGTGCGCGGCAAGCGCGAGGAAGGCGAACGGCTGGTGTACTCGATTCTCCGGGAGGTCATTTCGGCCGAAATCCCCGCATTCGGCGACCTCGTCAAGGTCACTCCTCCCGTACCCGCTGAGGGCATAACTTCGGAACAGCCTAGCCACAGGATCCACATGTCTCTGGACGAACTGGAGGACATCGAAAAGAGAGTGGAAGACGCCTCCGGATCCGACAAGGTCCTGGCCATTGCCGCCCACAATTGCCTGCACCGCTACCTCAAGCACGCGGCCCAACAACTGCATTGGGATTGTCCGATCCCGAGCCCTTGGCTGGCACCGCCTACCCAAGAGCCCACGCCGTTCTTTCCAGGAATGTTCCGGGCAACGACCCAGTTGCGCGTCCTACGGGAACAATTCGGACGCATTCCGCCCCGACCCGGCGCGAGCGCGGTGTTCACCGATTTCGAATGGGCATGCGGCATTTCGGCCATGTCGCTCTGCATCTTTTCATTCGAGGACAACGCCCAGCGCGTACGCAACATCCTGGCTGGCCGGATGTCGATGACGGGCAGCAGAACAATCGATGACTTGCTGTTGTTGGAGACTTCTGATCGCGCACGTTCAGCCGGCGTACGCAGCATCGCAGCCGCCGCGCTCGCCCGACTACGGCGTGACCACCCGTCCGAACTTCTACCCTCGCAGGAAAGGCTAGACGAGGTTCTGGCGGCGCAAATGCCTCGCGTTCTTGCAGGACCCGCCGCAGGACTCCTGGAACGACTCTGCGCCACGATCGAGGTGGCGAACCGGATAGAACTATCCGGACTCGCCCGCCTTGCAAACGACAGTCAATCCGGATGCGTTTCGATGCCGGTTTCGCGCCAACGGCAATTCCTCGAAGAGGGCTGGGGGGCCTTGGAGTCCCTACCGCCGCTTCCGTCGAACACCGGACGCCAGAGTAGCCCAGTCGGCGGGCGCAAGCGCAAGCCCAGCGAAGCTCGGAAGAACTACCGCCGATTGCGACAGACCCTTCATGTCGGGACAGGGCCGAAGAAGTTCCGACTGACCGGGGAGTCGCTGTCGCAAGCCAACATCGGTGCATTCCGTGGCCCGCTGCAACGCGAACTTGAAGCCCTTCTGTCGGAAGGGAAGCTCAGCCCGCTAGTGGCCTGCATCACTGCCTACGCACTTCACTTGACGATGCATGGCACGGTGGAGAAAAGAGAACCCGCGTGGAGCACGGTCTACAAATACATCACGTCCTTTGGTGCGGAACTGGTCGCACAAGGAAGTGAGGTCGACTTCCCGAACCTGGATGCCGACGAGCACCTTGACCTCTATCAATCCGTGATAGATCGGAAAAGCGCCAACACTTGCAAGGAACTGGCCGGCCGCGCGTTGGCCGAATTCCACGCCTACCTGCAAAAGCATCACGGCTTTGATGCCGTTGACTTTGCCGACCTCGAGGGCGTGGTTGTTGCGGCAGAGCATCAGGTCGATGCCGACGTGGTACAGCCACAGGAAGTGGCACGCGGACTCGACCATATGACGGCGCTGGCCTGGCCCGCCACTCAAGAACGGCAAAACGATCCTGTGCGCACGCGATTGGATCGCCAGGCGCTGGTGTTCACTCTGCTGCTTCGGGCATCAGGCGCCCGACACAACGAGCTGGCAGCCCTACGGTTCAAAGACGTCCTGGCCAACGACAAAGCCACAGTGCTGTTCGTGCGCCCATCCCGATATCGTCGGCTCAAGACCCCGGCTGCCCGACGCATCATCGACGCCACGAAACGACTGTCGCGTAGGCAGCGTCAGGTCGTCAGCGATTGGCTCGCGGCTGAGGAGGCGCGACTTGGCAAGACTTGGAAAAGTACGCTGCCGATCTTCGGAGCCCACGGCACACCGAAGGAGCGGGTTGCACCTGAAGTGCTTCGCGACAAGTCAATGGAGGCACTCGGTATCGTGATTGGAAGTCGTTCACGCGTGCATCGGGTGCGACACTTGGTGGCTGGCGAAGACCTCGCGGCGCTCTGGCTCTCGGATCAGGATTGGCGCTCACTTCGCCTTGCGCGGGTACTTGCACGAAGGTTTGCCTTTGGCCAGCGCCGCATGGATGTGCCCCTACCGCGGAACGTCCGTGAGCAAGGAGTTCGGTTCGGCCATCGCCGTAGTTCGACCACGGTCTTGAACTATTTCCACATGCCATGGATGACGAAGAGCCGGGCTGTAGCGGCATTGCACCAGTACGAGACCCGTCATGCCGCTGCGGTTGCACTCGGAGTTTCGGTCGCAGGCGCCGACAAGATCCTGCAGCGAAAGAAATCAATGCTCGAAGGGCAGCCTTCGCCTGCACCCATTTCAGCGTGGGTACTGCACGCGGCGGGGGAGCGGACATTGACCCCAGGGAATGCCACTGTACAGCTGCCTAGGGCGGTTGCAGAGGAAAACCCCACTCCTGTAAGTGCGCTATTGGTGAGTCGCATGCTCCGGGATGTTCAGCGCGGACTGTCACTCGCGCACGTCGTTCTCACTCACGGGCTCAACCGTCAGCAAGCAGACCTCCTGCTCGAGTCGGTAAACGAGATCGAGAAGAAGACCGCATTCAGGTTGATGCCGCGCACAGATCGCAAGGGGCGCCCACGCGCCGCCAGAGCATTCGAGTCTGCACGACCCGCCGAGCGGATCATCGAACTTTTGGACAATGGCTCCGCGGATGAACAAGCTTTGGTTCGGGATCTCGCAAATTGCCACCTGCTTTGGGCGCGTCGAGGCAAACGGGATGAGCTCGTTTGGCCAGTCCGGGATGTAGATCGGATAGTCAATCTTCTGCTCAAGTTGGGTGTCTCAGAGTCGCAGATACGACGTTCAGCGGTTGCCGGCGAAGCAGGGTTCGAGCAACTCGTCGTACTGCGGCACGCCTGGAAGAATGCGACGATGAACCACGCGATCGCATGGGCTCTTGCGGTTACCCACGCGACCTCAAAGCTGCGCTGAACTATCACAGGAGCCTGATCGCCATGCGGACAGCCTGCTCGGGCCTGTACTTCGACATCCGGCCAGAAGCGGACGTCTTGGTTGGAGCCCTGCGGTTGGGGGATGACGCAGTTGAGCAGCTTTAATCCCGATTCGGAAATTCTTCCGGGTTCTCTGGATGCACTCCTCGTGAAGCCTCGTCCCATTTGTTCCACAAATCCACGTAACGCAAGCGGAGCCCTTGAAGCTCGATGTCGACAGGAAGGGGCATAACTCCGGAGAGCACGAAGCCTTCTTCCTGACGCAAGGCCTCGTGCATCCGCCCAATCACGCTCGGCGCAGGCCCGACCTGCAACCGAACTCTTCTGAACTGAGGCCAAGACGCTACTGAAAGAAACGGGTTCGTAACCGGAAAGCCATAACCATGAGTCCTAGCGACTGTTCTGGAAACAACGAACAGGAACACCGAGGTGATTCTTTGAGGGCCCTTCAGTTTCAAGCGAAGCGATTGTGCGACCTGATCCGGCGGATTGACCGACAGCCACTCAGTAACCTTGTCTCCCCAAGTGTCAACTTCCGTTGCGAGATTTCGCGCCTTGCTGCGAAGTTCGCGCACGTCGTTTGTCGAATAGTCCTGCCACTTGATCTGAATTAGCGCAAGCTCGCCATTCGTCCGATCGAAAACTGCTGCATCAACGTCAGTCAGTTTCTTCCCGTCTTTTCGCAAAGCAATGTTGCCATCTACACACGTGTACCGACGCCCGCCAAACACGCTATAGATTTCGTCTCGCATCCACGACTCCCGCGAGAGAGCAATTGCGTTTCTCGATGACGGGTTCCGCCAGCGCGCGATCGTGTGGAACCCGGCCAGCGGATTGCGAGACAACGAAGACACGGGCTTCAGAATGTACCCATTCCCCAGATCGATGAGCATCGGGAGCAAAGGTGTCGTCTCCTTCTCAAGAAGCCCAGTATCGCGTGGACCAACCGTGAGTGCCTTGAGCACGGCTTTGACTTTGCTGCGCTGCATTCCGAGTGCGTTGCTGATGGTTTGAGCCAGTTCGTCCTTTGGCCCCCAGATCGTCAAACTCTCTCTGGTACTTATTTCTGGGACATGCCGCTGAGCGAGCAACCCGAAAATAACGTGTTTCCTGAAAAAACTAAGAAGCATCCACGTGACCTTCAAGAGGTCAACGCCGGTGAACTTTCCGAAGTCTGTACTCGGATGTATGCCAGCGTCTTCCTGAAAGTGGAGGAGGACTGGCCCTGCCTCGTCCAAGAAGTGGTCGTCTATTTCGGGGATCGCGTCGTATCCCATCAACGTCCCTTGGGGGATTCTCCAAGGCTTGATTAGGGGCACCATGAGGTCGCGGAGCTGTTCCGGACTCAGGCGGTCAAGAGATTGCTTCTTGGGACGTGCCCAGAAAGCACCGGGTGACTGTAACCCCTCCAGTTCGTCACTTTCGCGCATCGCCCAGCCTTGGGGTGAAACACCACTCTTCGACCACTCCGCTTCGGCGCGATTGAGGATATCTCGTTCTACCTGGTCCATGAGCTGGATTGCGCCGGTACCCGAGTCACGAAGAACAACGGTTTCGCCGTCGAGCGCTGGTAGCAAGAAGCCCTGCTCAACCATGTCCGCGGTTCTTCGTGCGAGGTTGACCAAGCCGAATGAGTACAGGAGGCGGGTAGCGGCCTCGCGTGTTGCGTCACTGGCGGTGCCAAGCGGCAAAGCGAAAGGAACTTTCAATCGTAGAAGAAGATGGACGGTGGCGAGGTTCATTCCAAACCGGAGGATGTCGAGAAATGACACCTCGCCATCGGTGGTCTCACGATCTCCGTAGTGACGTTGGATCGTGTGAACGTCGAAGATCCGCTGGATTTCCAGGAACCAAACAAACCTTGATTCTGGGTCTTGAGGGAGTCGTTGAAGGATCGACTCAAGCTGCGCGGTTGCAGCTTCGCGAAGACGTTGTGCGAGAGATGCGGCATCCATCTAGGCAGTTTAACCACCCCACCGCTGCCGGATGCTCTCCAGCCGATTGAGACAGTTTGGTAGTAGCTCGATGGATCGCATCCCATCGAGCCATTGACCGGCGCCTATAAGGATCGAGTCACTTGCCGTACACGCTCACGCACAGAAACCGTGTTCCGCCCCGCGAAGGATGGAATGAACCAGATCAGTCCGACCCGCCAGCACCATTTCGATCGGACACAGATCGCGTCCGAGTGGGCTGCAGACCCATTCGGCGGCGACGTCATCGTTTGGCCACATCGCGCTGATGTCAGTAGCTAGGTGAGGGCTGACCTTGCGGAGAGCCTCCCATGCCACCCTGCAGGCTGCCAAGTGCGCTTTACGCGAGAGATTGACTTCGGTGAGTGCGCTTCGGAGCTCTTCCATCATCGTGGTGTCCGAGGGACGGGTGCCAAGCCAATCTGAAAATGATCGGGGTCGCTATGTACTGTGCCCAATGTGCTCGCCGGACGGGTGATTGCGCCGGCACGGATAGCACTCCAAAGGGATCCGAACCTCACTGGTTTGGCGTGGAACATTGGAGTATTTCCAGATGCAAGTCGCGGAACGGCCCGGCCGATATACTTGAGCTTGCAGGTAATCAAAGACGTAGACGTTAGTTCCAAGGTAACCGCGCGCCCATGTCCATTGGTTACCTCCAGGCTCGAGACCTCCTGCCGGATCAACCATGCCTCGCAGCAGTCCAACACGTAGTACGTCCAGTACGTTGGCTTGTCCTCGAACGTCTTGATGGATAGAGAGGTAGGGCAGAATCAGATTGAAGTCCTCTCGGCTCCATGTCCGCGGATCATCAGTTGCAATGCGGATATACCGCATGATCCTTTCTTTGGGCCCGGTTGCAGGCAATCCCAACGACTTTGCCGCCTTCTGAAGAAGAACCCGGGGCCATTCGGCTGTTGGGGTGGACAGGTTAGCCTCGTACACAGCGGCCACGCCGACCCTGTCATTCATGTGAGTTCCTCAGCGGACGGTCTTCACCGGCCATTCCTTCTGGCACGGAAGAAGCCCCATGCTTTCACCGTAGTTCTGTGCAATGGCCGGCGACTGGAATCGCATGGGTCGCGGTTTGTCCCAGCCAAGCGGACGTATGACGCCCGGTAGTGGAAGCGGATCGTCCCGGAGAATACGAGTGAAGCCCCTGCCCCGCGCCAGCAATGCCCAACTATGCTGACTGCGATCATCGAGTTCAACGATGTCGATGGCACGCACCAGACAGGCGATGCGCGCGAGCTGCAGGGGAAGTAGCGAGATGAGCTTGTACTGCATTCGTGCCTCCGCGATGTCCCTCGTGAGGGCGAAGCGTGATCTGATCGCTTCTCTAGAACTGCGACAGTGATTCGCTCGTTATCAGGGTTCGAAGATCACCGGCGTGGGGCGATCTTCCCAAGCACTTGGCGTCCAGACGGGACGCGACATGCGCCGGAACCCATTCGCTGTGCGTTCCCGTTCACAGCTGCGCTGATCGCATGCCTTGATGCGCTGGAGCAATGCACTAGGAAGCGAGCCATTCTCACGCATCCGGGAGTTGCCGCTGAGCAGGCTGCGCATGACGTAAGCCCCATCGGGCCACGCCTGTTCCAGTCGTGCCAGTTCCGGTTCAAGCCGGCACAGGCCCACCAATTCATGCCCCATGGCCAAGCTAGCGGCATTGGGGAACATGTCATCGGTGTAGCTCCACACCTTGCCGATATCGTGCAGGAGCGAGCCGGCGATACCGAGATCCGCTTCCACCTCCGTCAAGCCGAGGTGGACGGACAGGTCATCGGCGACTTCACAGGAGTGAACAGCCAACCCACCCGGATAGCTGTGGTGGTCACGGCCAGACGCAGGCATCATCCAGAAGGCGTTGACCACATCGCGCCGCTGGAACACGTTTGTGACGAAGATGCGCAACGGGTGGGTCTTGATCTCGGAAATCAGTTCCTTGATCCGCACGACGGTACCGGCAACCGGACACACTTCATCCGGCAGGTACTTCAGGCCGCTGGAGAACGGCTCATCTTCCAGTCCCAGCAGGATCGGCAGCTGGTCGCCGCCATCGGCATGTGCGAGACGGACTGCCCATGCACTCAGCGGGGCGTCCAGGGCCTGTTCCAGCCACGGCGCACTGAATGCCAACGCCTCGAACGTGCCCCCCTCCTGTCCGATCCGCACGGTGCGCGGTATGTGATGGCCATGCAAACCCGTGGCGGACAGGATCACGCCGACCTGCAGCGTGGCATGCGGGATGCAAGTGCTAATGCGCATTGGGGGTCTCCTTGTTGGCAGCCTGCTGTTCAAACTCGCGAAGCAGCGATTCCAATTGGGTGCGGCTGAGGGCCGCAAGCGATGCGGGCAATTTGTTGTCCGCCGCAACGGCGCCACCCGTCACTAGCCCCGTGAACGCGCGCCCATCATTGCGTGTTACGTTCGGCACGTACCGCGAATAGACGCGGAAGAGCATCTCGGTGGACGAATGGCCCAGGATGCGTGCCACCCACTCGGGGTTCTCACCGGCCGCCAACATCAGCGTCGCCGCCGTGTGGCGCGTCTGGTACGGGCGCCGACTACGCAGGCCAAGATGCCGCAGCAAGGGATGCCACACGCGATTGGTGAAATTGACGAGGTTGATCGGGCCACCCTCCGGCGACACGAACACCCAACGACTGTCTTCTGGCGTGATCTTGCGCTGCTCCAGCAACGCCTGCCGCACTGAGGGGATCATCGGCACGTCGCGAGTAGAGCCGTCGGTCTTGGTTTCGACCAACTCGTCCTTCACAAGAACCTGCCTGACTCGAATCAGGTCGTTCTCAAAGTCGATGTGCTTCCACTCTAGGGCGTTCGCCTCACCTGAACGAAGGCCAGTGAAGAAGCGGACGGTGAGGTAGGGCTGGAAGTCCGACCGCACTGTGGTCAGCATCCGCTCCACTTCGTCGAGCGAGAACGGTTCGATGTCGGCCTTCTTCGCGCGAAGCGGCTTGATGTTGCGATAGGGCGACACGAAGCCAAGCTTGTCCGACGCATCGGCCAGCACCATGCGCGCCACACCCATGATGTGGTTTACCCGGGAAGCCGATAGCGTTTCCTGCTCTTTCCGATTGGAGGTGCCTGCCACTTGGGCGCGGAAAGTAAGAAGTTCGGCACGGGTGATCGCATCCACGAGCTTGTCCGAAAAAGCCGGCAGCAGGCGCTTGTCGAGGATCGACTGTGTCGTTGACGCGTTGGTGTGGCGCCACCGAGGCTTGTTCTCGGTGAACCAAGCCTCGGACGCTTCGCGGAAGGTGACCTGCACACCCGGCGACTGGTCACCGATCGGTGCGAGCTGGACCGGGGAGACCAGCGATGCATCGAATGCAGCGGCACGAGGACTGTCCGGAAAGTACGTGCGGTACTGGAACAGCCCCTTGGCAAGATCCCGCTTGATACGGGTTGCCAGCGCCTCGAGCGTCTTCCGGTTCTGGGGCGTATCCGGAAGCGCGGTCTGCTCACGGCAACGCACACCGCGATAACTGAAGTCCAAATAGAGGTTGCCCGTCTCGGGCCGGACGCGGACCTTAGCCACGGGCCACCCCGCCGTTCGCCATCGGGATCAACGGCGCATGGGCAGCAGATGCGGTGTGGATGTCCTTCTCGATCGCCTCCCAGAGAAAGAGCAGTTTCCTGCCGCCAAAGGGGCGGATGTAGTGGATTCCCTCGAACAGCACGCTGTCCTTGAGACGGTCACGGATGGTCCGGACGTCGTAATGGATCCTTTCGGAGAGCTGTTCAGTGGTAAGGTACGTTGCGCTCATTTTCGCCATCCTCTGCTAGTCAACGTCATCGTTTGATCATTAAAATGATCGTGCGATGACGATAGTAGCAATCACGTGATGACGATCAATAGCGTTTGATCATTTAAATAATCATGGTTCAGCTTATGTTAAGGTTCAAATTGCGGGAGCTCATAAGCGAACTCGAGTTTCGCGAGAGGCGTCGCATTCAACTTCAAGAGATCGCGACGGCTACTGGGCTGAACCGGATGACACTTTCAAAGCTGGCCAACCAGCATGGAGCCAACGTCCAGACGGACGTGCTCGACAAGCTCTGCAGTTACTTCGCCTGCCGGATTGAAGAACTTGTGGAGCACGTTCCCGAAGTCGCCCAAGACCCCACGGGTATCACCCCGTGAGATGTCCGTTGGGTAGCCTGATGCCGGGGAACTGAGCGATGCGCAGGGGATGCGCATGAGCTTGATTAGGGGCGGCCACAGCCGAGCCAGCTACGTTGCTTCCATTTGCACGACGGACTCGCCGCGGTTGAGCAACTCGACACCGGTGGAGTCGGAGCGGATCCAGGAGACAAGGCGACTGCCGGTGTCCTGGGGGTTATGCCTCAAAGCGCATTCCCAGACTACGGCCACGCGCCATCCGGCCACGCGCAGCATGCGGATTGCATCGAGGTCGCGCGCCCGGTTCCGTACCAGTTTTGCCTCCCAAAAATCCGTTCTGGTCGCAGGCAGCCGGAACAGTGGGCAATTGTCATGGTGGTGCCAGAAGCATCCGTGGACGAAGACCGCCACGCGCCACCTTCTCAGGACGATGTCAGGCCGCCCGGGAAGACCGCTTCCGTGCAGCCGGAAGCGGAGTCCTGAGCGCCACAGCAGCTTGCGCACCAGCACTTCTGGCGCTGTGTCCTTGCCTCGGATTCTCGACATCAGAGCCGAACGTTTGTCCGGGCTCATTACATCAACCATCTGCAGAGACTCCAGCCTTGTCAGTACCAGCTAAACGCAAACCTAGTTCTATCGGCGTGATCGACATTTTTGCCGGTCCAGGTGGGCTTGGGGAAGGCTTCAGCAGCTTCGAGTCGAGTGATGGTGTTCATCCCTTTGAGATAGCTGTATCTGCGGAAATGGAGCGAACTGCTCATGCCACCTTGCGCCTCCGCTCCTTCGTTCGCTTGTTGAGAGAGAAGAACGGATCGCTACCGGATGCATATGCCAAGTACATCTCCGCCATCGTCAATGGCACTGCGCTACCGCCAGATGAGCATTTCGGGAAAGGACCGCATTCCTCGCTGTGGAAGATTGCGGATTCAGAAGCGCTCAACCTGACTCTTGGTGTGGAGCAACACAATGCAAAGCTCTACGAAAGAATTGATTCGGCAAAAAAGAAACACGACTCGCTGGTGTTGATTGGCGGCCCACCGTGCCAGGCATACTCGCTTGTCGGCCGTGCTCGACAGACAAACGTTCCCGGCTTTCATACAAAAGGGGACGTCAAGCACTTCCTGTACTTGGAATACCTGCAAGTGCTGGCCAGGTATACACCTGACGTTTTCATCATGGAGAACGTGAAAGGAATACTCTCGTCGACGGTTGGTGGACGAAACATGTTCAACCGAATACGTGCTGATCTCGTCAATCCAAAGCGAGCGCTTGGCGGCAATGCATCCGCAGACAATGACTACGTCCTCCTGCCCGTACACGTCGGAGCGGGCGAGTTGCGTGATCCCGAGGATGTCGCATCGAATCCAGCCGGATTCATTGTCAGGTGCGAACAGCATGGAGTACCGCAGGCGCGGCATCGCGTCATCATCATGGGAGTTAAAGCGAAGCTCCTAGGCAAAGCGCTGCGCGCACCTTGCCTTACTGCGCCCGAGGAAAAGGAACGAATTGAAACCGCCCTGTCCGGGTTGCCTGAACTGCGTAGTGGCCTGAGCAGGCGGCCGGACGATGCGGCAGACTGGATGAAAACCATGGAGCGTCAGCGGAAGGTGGTGATCAACGCACTGGGGCGGAAGGCGGACGATGAGCTGAGGAAGTTCGTCGAAGGAATTACTTTCGACCCCAAGCTGGAGAGAAGGTCGACAACCTACAACGGGAAGTGTTCTGGAGTGGCCTCCAAGCTCCAGCATCCCGAGCTCACAGTAGTCACCAGTCACGAAACCAGAGGGCACATGCCTGCCGATTTAGGTCGGTATCTCTTTGCCTCAGCTTTCGCGTGGATCAACAAGCGGTCTCCAGGAAGTGCAGCTTTTCCCGCACGATTGGCACCCGAGCACACGAACTGGAACACAGGAGACTTCGCTGACAGGTTCCGGGTGCAGATCAAGGACAATCCTGGAAGCACTGTTACCAGCCACCTCTCAAAGGATGGGCATGCTTTCATTCACTGGGACCCGCGCCAATGCCGCAGCCTGACAGTGCGTGAGGCTGCGAGAATCCAAACCTTCCCGGACGACTATGTTTTCCTCGGCAACAGGACACAACAATTTGTCCAGGTTGGAAATGCAGTGCCACCGTTGATTGCGCGTCAAATTGCCAAGGTCGTCTGGTCGATTCTCAGCTGACGGTAGGACTCCTGAGGATTTCAGAGATCAAGGGCACGGCGCTCTTGGCATGGTCGCAGTCCTTATGGAGGATCACTCTCAGGTTGCTCTTTGCCCTTGAGGCTCCAACGTAGAAGAGACCACGAGAGGTTCCGCTTGAAAACTCTTTGATGCCGAGCAGCACAACCGCTTTCGCTTCAAGTCCCTTGTAAGCCTGGACGCTCGAGATCTGAATGCAGTCATCTGGTGGGGAGTCCGGGCTGAACGTGGTCACCGCGCGCAGGAAGAAGCCCGGTCTCGTAACCTCATCCGGAACAAAATCCCTGTCAGCGAACAGGATCACGATCTCTGAAGCAGCGATGCCTGCATTGGAGAAAGATTGGACTAGTTCATTGACGACCTTCTTGAGAATCCGAAGATAGTCGTCGCGTGAATCAAAATAGCGAAACCCGGGTGTCTCGCCGTCGACTCCCCGCGTACTTGTAGATCCCTCACCAGAGAAACCAGCAACATACGCCGCGATCTGGCGCGTGTTGCGGCAGTTGAGCGTCAACGGGGTTTTTCTGGAGATCGCACCAAGTCTTGTGAGAAGGGTTTCGTCAAAGTTGTCACGGAATATTGCCTGCCGGACGTCACAGGCAATCATCCAGTTCCCTTTTTCGAGGCCGCCCCTAAGCACGCAGTCGACGAGCCCCATGAACTCCTCGTTCATGAGGTCCTGTCCCTCATCGATCAGGACGTAGTCATACATGTCGTCCGCAGTTAGAGACGAGATCAGCTCCGCCGATCGCTCCTTCAGGGATGAGCAAAACTCATCCCACGATTCCGAAAAAGGTATATCCAGGCCGGATCTCGTGCAAAGACCGACGGCGAACTGGTGATAGCTGCCGACGTCAACACTGCTACAGCCTTGAAGATCTGCTGCAATCTTTCTGGAGAGATACTTGTTGAAGCAGAGTACCAGCACTCGCTTCCCGACACTGCTCATTCGGCGAGCCTGTTCCACCAATAATACGGTCTTTCCGGTACCAGCTGCGCCGACGAGCATGTTTCTTGGCTCGAGTGCCATGTATTCCAGCGCCACAAGCTGGGCATCTGTCAGCCTTATAAGTTCCCTTTCAATGTGAGCGCTTTCCGCACCCAGCCCGGCAACAAGTTCGAACTCTGGCCGAAGCAGCCGGAGCAGCTCCTGACGCCGGGCTGGACCGATGGTGGTGCTCCTTGATCGCGCTTTGCGCGAGCTCGATTCATCGCTGTCGTGACGGTTTGTCCAATACTCGGAAAGTTCGTTGATAAAGGTCGAGAGTCCGCCAGGAAAGCCCCTTTCATCAAGTAGCATCTTGGGATCAACGAATGGATCGTTGCCCGGAACATGAAGAATGCAGTCAGGGCAAATGACGCCGTAACCCCACACGACTTCTTTGAACAGTTCTGGATGCCCGCAGTCGTTCAGGTGCTTTCGTAGGCCGTAGTAGGCTCCGCGCGCTTGGTCAAAGGGTCCTTCTGGCTTGATGTCTTCTCTACTGCCTGACTTTGTCCGGAAGTGCCACCCGTGACCGTCTCGCCAAACTTCCCCACCCTTGACCTCGAGAATTAGTACGGCGCGATCAGTGATCAGGACGAAGTCGGCTTCCGCGTGTAGCTTTCGGCTGTGTGTCTTCATCCAGAGCGAATGGAGGACGAGCCAGTTGTCTGGAAGCGTGGCTAGCGCGTCAAGCACATCAAGTTCGGCGCCACTGACCTTGTCTGAACGACCCGGGCGGAAGGATGGATAGATCAGTGCCATCAGCGCGAGCTGTCCAGTTCTTTGATGAGCCTCGCGAAGAACCCGGTATCGGGATCTGAAAGCGTCCCCACGACAAGGCCGCGGTCAAGGAACATGTTCCTGCGCTCGCAGGAGGTTTCCGCGATCAAGGCACATGCATGACAAGCCGCAAGGTTTAGCGCATCACTGCCTTGGCCAGTGCTTTCGATACAAAGGGGGTCAGACGAGCACCAGCGAGCAGCTTCGATGGCACTACATAGCATCTGCTCAAAGACCTCCGGATCACCTTGGCTGACCAGACCCCCGAGAGTCCCGTCCGCTGAAGAGGACGCCGTGTACATGAGGAATCCTGCACAAGCCTGCGAAGCATCATCATTGGACACATATAGCCGCTCCCGAATCGATGAGCCGGAGTAGCCGCACTCAAGTGAAAGCTGCTTCATCAGCATGTGCGACAGCGTGTGTACAAGAATGAATCTGGCCGAGGGGAGATGGTCTGGATTTCGTCCCGCGTTGGTGCATGCCCTCTCATAATTCCCCTTGACACGACCAATTCTCTCCTGCACGAGGGGTGATGTCTCCCATTCCGCGACCGCGTTTGGGTCAAGCTCCACATAGATGCCTTCGCCGCGAACCTCAATCGCGGGAAGCCAGGGTTGTGGTGTCCTGGAAAGAGGAGCGCATTGCAGCTGATAGGGGTCACCGTCAAACGTCGGCTCGACCCGCTGGAACCCACGAAGCGCGCGGACTTCACGGAGGCGATGCACTTGGACCAGGTTGCCTATCAAGCCACTCAACGAATTTCTGGTCGGCGTGAAATCTGAGGGAATGGCTTCGAAGTCGCCAGCGTCTTCATCAGATTGACCAACTACAAGCGCGTTTCGTTCAAGCAGCTTCTGCTCCGCTTCCGTCTTTGCGAAGTTTGCATTGTGGACACCAGCGACGATCAGGATGCCGTCGCGGATCTGCTGGTCCGTAAATTCATCCGGGTCATCCAGTCCAGGCGTATTTCTTAGATTTGCAACCTCATTCTCCAGGCCGCCGAGGTCGCCGCCACGGATGCGGTTAATGACCCCTTGTCCCACCACGTCCAGCAGCAGGGTGTTCAACCTGTTCGAGAATGGAGGAATCGATAAAGCCGAGGCTGTTACCGGGAAGTAGACGTTTGATGCGCCGCGCTGAAGGACTCGAAGCTGCCGGCTGCAACCATCTTCGCTGTCGCCAAGCCAAGGTCGCCGACCACGGCACTTGAGCCGGGCAAGCGAACCTTCTGAGAAGACACGGGCCAAACTTTGACCCTTCCCGGTAACAGCCCAACGGAGCCAGAGACCCTCAAGACCGGACTTCTCCGAGCTTCCTGTCAAAGCGATCACTGGCTCCGCGCAGATATCCGCGTCGTGCGCCCACCATTTGTATGGGAAATCCTCTATGTGCCCGGGCTGGGCAGGGTCAAGCTTGTCGTGGCAGGCGACGACAAAGCGAAAGGGGACGCCCTTTCCGGAACAGTCGCTCCGAGCGCAAAGGACACCGCGTTTGCGCTCATCCGTGAACTCTTTTCCAACATACCCCACACGTCCACATGATTCCCTGCTGCAATAGTGCAGCCCCGGAAATCGAACGGCGGGTATGGATTTCGAAGTGCGCGAATCACCATTATCAACTGGCGGGCGACGAAACTCGCTGACGCCGAGTGCATGTGCCAAAGATGGCTCGCGCAGAATGCTCGCATTGTCCATCGGCCAAGATTGAAGCCCAGCCACCATGACCGAATGAAGCACCAGATCGGCAGAGCCGCCGCCGACCGAGCGCATTTCGTAGATTGATCCAACGCCGAAAGTCGATACTGCTTGGGACATGCCAAGCTTTCCGACTGTGGTTTTCGGTGGCTCTGCGCCGGAGCGAGAACGAGATGGCTTACGATTCATTGGGAGGTTCCGATCAAGGCGAGATTGATTTCAGTTCAATGGAACATGGCGGATCGACATCCCGCATCGACTGTGGCGTCTCCACGCCGCCGCCCACACCTCTTGCCTCATTCGGCCTTCGAAGGAAACGAACCCCACGCCCCTGCCATCCACCCTCCATGTCCGCGACCGAGCGGATTTGGTCGCGGACATGCTCAAGCTCTTCTCGAACCTCATCAGCGACAGAATCTGACCTTGAAACAAGTCTTGCCCGGTCGACGATGGCATCGACTATCGAGTCAACTTTCAGTTTCACCGTCGAGTCATCGATGGCTTTCGGAGAATCAGCCAAGGATTGTACCGAGAGGCGCAAAAGTGAAACGAAGACTCCGTGGAGGCCGCGATCTCGCGCTCGCATCGAGAAAGGGGTTACGCTGGTTGATTCAACGTTCCTGTAGAAACTTTCGTGGTACGACCTAAACCGCTCGTAGTGCGAGCGATCTCGTGGCCTCGTCCAGTTGTATAGAGCAACGACAAGGCCGGCAGCGCCTTCAGGCCTACCAACTCGGCTGGATGCCTGTATGTACTCCGCAGTGGTCTTCGGCTGGCCATTGACGATCATGAGCCCGAGGCGGTCGATGTCCACTCCGACCGAGATCATGTTCGTGCAAAGCAACAAGCCGACGGCCTCCCGGTCATCGTCCTCGGAGTTCTTGGATGCAGCGATGTTCTCGAGGACAAGAGGGATGTGCGTGGAGGGCAGGTGGCTCGTCAGCTCAGTCGGCTCTCCCAAACGGCGGTCCGGCTCTTTCTTTGCGGGCATTGCCTTGATGTACTTCGGGACGTCGTCCAGCCCAAGGACCCAGGCTCCTCCGAGTTCCCTCAGGCTGTTGAAGTAGGTGACAAGCGTCCAGTAATGATCCTGCGCCTCTTCATCCTCGATCGTGGTCGCTCCCTGAGCCAGAACCCCGATCAGCCTTGCCAGAGTATGTTTCGGGGATCTGCCCTGCGCGTGAACACCGAGGTAGACGCGCCCAGGCACAGAACGATCTTCGCGATAAAAGAAGGAATCGTCGTAGTTGAGTCCGCTGGGAGGAAACTGCTCGACGTTTCGAAGAAAGACAGAATGTGTCTGGGAGGCGGCCCGTCGGATTGTCGCAGTCGACCCGACAATTTTTGGCGGTTTTCCTCCATCAGAGCAGAGAAGGTCGATCGCAGTCTCATAAAGACCGGTGATGGAGCCCAAGGCATCTCCGATGAGGTGCAGCTCATCCTGGATGATGAGGCTTGGCGGCTTGAAGCCGTGCTTACTGCCGAAAAGGCTGGCGATTCTTGGCTCCCAAGCCATCATCGCAAACTTGTCTACGGTGCCGATTATCATCGAGGGAGGGTTGGCGAAAAGCTCTTCATCGACACACGCGATCGGCATGCCGCCATGAAACTCGCAATTCTGGCCGGGACACTTGGTGACTACTTTGCGTGCATTCTTATCGACTTTCTGATCACGCGCAGTGCGGATCTTCGTCGAGCACCACGGACACTTGGCTACAGGCAGAGTGGCGAGCGACTTGTCTTCGCTGGTTCCGTCTATGACCTTCTGAGCCGTATCAAGGTCACCCGGCGTAACGCCGTTGCCGACGAACAACCCGATTGAGTACGGTTCGGTGCCAAACGATGCTGGATCCCTTCGACGCAGCACCTCGCAGGCCATTACCACTCTGGCGGCGCGATCAAACTGCTGCAGCGTCAATAGACGCAAGGTGTAACGGGTCATTACGGCCGTTCCTCCGCCATCCTTGATATCCGCTGCCGAAAGGCGTCGGTGGAACAGCGTGAACGCAACGAGTCCGAGATATGCCTCGGTCTTGCCGCCACCGGTTGGAAACCAGATCAGATCAAGAGTGGACCTTTCCGGATGCTCGCCAGCGGCGGTGGATGGAATTGCCAGGAGCAGGAATGCCAGCTGAAATGGACGCCAGAGTGGCTTCTTGCCTGGACGCGCAATCTTCATGCTCTCGCTCATGGCCGCGTTGGCGAGAGCGAAGGAGCGAAACACGTGCGCGTCAGACTTCATCAGCGCGATGCCCTCTTTGATGCGGGCTTGAACGCGGTCGCACTTTGCAAGATTTTCTTCTGCGACGCTTCGAACGCGATCAGCAACCCGCGGGCTGCACTGCTGGACGGCCTCGTTCACGGACGAACGTAGGCCCTCGATCCAGGCGCCATAAGCGCTCGGCAAGGCAAGGAGGTCCTTGACAACGTCCTCTTGCGAAGCAGAGCTCAAGCGCTCTACATCGAGCGCCAGGGTGCCTTCCAAAGAATCGACCTTTGACGAAGCCTTGAAGACCTCCGATGTCGGTAGCCAGTCTGAAAATATCCTTGCCGCTTCCACACCGTCGCCGTTCGATAGCCAATCCGTTGCACAACCATGACCCACGGAGAACTGCCTGACGTTCCGGTACAGGAGTTCGTGGACAAGGTACTCAGGATCTGCAATGAACTCGCTGCTTGATCTGGCGATGAAAATGTCGGAATCGTCGATGGAGCGGGCAGCTAACGACACCTGATAGACATTGCGATCCTCTGGAGGCGTACCTTTTTCTCTTTTCTTCTCTCGATCAGGACGAGCCCGGCGGTTGACTAGCGAAACAGTAATGATCCTCACGTTCCCATTTCGTCGCTCGTGAACCTCAAGGCGGATACCTCCAGTTTCAGCGAGAACCCGCGAGCCGGATTCGTCAGAAATCTCGGGAGGGAGCTCGATATCTGGCAGTGCATGCGGATAACGACGCCACACGAAGTCGCTTGTACCGCTGATAGTTGTCTCGGAGCTGACCGCGCCACCAGCATCGGACTGGACGTTGCTGCCCGCCCCCTTCTTTGGTCGCTCGATTGATTCAGCAAGATATTCTGCCCAAGAGGCATCGATCCGCACGCGTCTGTTGACCGGGACTTGGAAGGTGAATCCCATTGCAGATTGCTGACTTGCATTCGCCAAAGTCAGAACACCATCGCCATTGCTCCCTTCTGATCCTCCTGTGTCATTGGAGTCGGTAGCGTCGTCCTCCTCCTGGGAGATGGCAGTGCCCGATGGCGAGAGGCTGCCTACGTGATATCGATCACTGGCCCGCTCGGGGATCACTTCGTTATCGCCTTCTGCCGGCCCGAGGAGATACTTTCTCAGGTCAGCTACAAGGAGATCCCTAGCCTCTTCAAATTTGTTCATGTCATGCCTATATGGATGTGACACCGGTTACTACTGGAACAATAGCCATGCGTGCAGTGCCCAGCTCCTCTTGGGCATGACTACCGAAGCCAGGAAATGCCACGGTTGCAAGGTCGACTATCCGGAGGCCGCCAAGCGCAGAATCCGATGCCCCCCTGACTCGACGGATAGTGCGTATGTCTTCCAAAATCCTGCGGGAGATGTTCCCAAACTCACATCCGGAAACAGCTGCCGATACTCCAGAAACATCCATAGTCCTAGGTCGGCCAGCGCACTCCTCCCAGAGGCGCTTCTGCGCGGAAAGCGGTTCATCCAACGCAAGAATTGAATCGGGGTCTATGACGTCGTGCCCGTCAACAAGAAGCCCGATCTGAGGTGCTTCAGGATAGGAGAACACATGAAATCCACTGGTGTTCATCCCTCTGCCGCGTTTGCCCCCACTTCTGATCGCCTTCTCGTCGCGCTTCAACACTCTGAGAGAACGCTTGGCGCGGGTGGCAGCGACATAGACGACACGCGCATCCTCGTCGCTATTCATTCGGGATGGTGCAAGGAGCAGAACGTCGTCGAACTCAAGACCTTTAGAGCGATGGATGGTGGAAATAACGATGCGGGATCTTGGCCCGCCGTCAGTAAGCACCGGCGCGCTATTGAGGATGAGATCAGCGATGGTTGCGAGCGGAATGTAATCCGTTCCGCTCTCCATAAGCCCTTGTGTCTGAAGGAAGCGAATCGCTTGTTGAAAACTTGTATCAACATATGGGGCCACGTACTTTTCCCAGCGTTTCTGGGCCATCTCCATGGACATCGATTCGCCTTGAAATCCGAGAAACAGCCGGCCGATCCAGCCCGGCCAGTAGCTGCCTCTCGCGCCTCGCCACAGATCCGCGGCCACGCCACGCTCTCTGAGCCAGTCCCAGATCCAGTAGGCCTCCAGGTTGTTCCTAGTCAATATCGCGGTCGTCACCGATAAATCGATGGCAGTGGGGACATTGGCTAGTGGTACCCGGTCGCCCAGTGTTCCTAGTAGCTCATCCAGATGCGAGCCATCAGGAGATAGACCGTCGCTACCCATCGCCGTCCGTGCTTTCCTGACGAAATCCAGCATGGCTTCCGTTTCAAACCGACGATATTCGGAATACTTCTTTTCGGCGGGCGGTCGACCGCAGTAGGTGCCTTGATAAAGCTGCCGCAGAAAGTCGACAGAAGTCATGGCGTTTTCTGAGTCGTCTTCCTCGTAGTCGTAGATCGCCTGAGCGGGGTCTCCAAGAAACATTGAGCAGCCGTTGTTCTTGGCCACTTCCCGCGCGATTGCTAGAACCATTCTCGCCCGGTGACCATTGAGGTCCTGAACCTCATCCACCAGCAGGAAGCGCACTCCAGATAGCGCTTCCCTCGTCTGGGGGAGCTTCTCCGCAGCAAATAGTTCATTGAACTGCCCAATGCGTTCGGCGTATCCGTTGACAATTGCGTCGGGGACTAGGTCCTGCCGAAGAAAGTTTGTTGCCAGCGAATCGAAGGTTCGTATCTGGACGTAAAGCAGATCGTCAGGGCCGCCAGCGCGAACCTTGGCGATTAGACGTTTCTTGAGTTCTGCAACTGCAGAGCGAGTGAAACTGAGAACTAGGATCTGTTCCCTAGGATTCTCAACATGACGTTGCGCTACGAGGTGAGCAATCCGCTCTACAAGCGTATGCGTCTTGCCTGTGCCAGGTGGGGCCACGATAAGCAAGTCTTCATCAATGCCTGCAGTAATGACTGCATCCTGCTCAGAAACGATTTCACCCGGGACTGCGGGAGCGGGTGCTATCGGCGACCCTAGTGCCGGTGCGGGCTTTGAAACCGATTCTTCCTTTGGCCCCGGATCAACTGGAGAATCAAACGGATTGTCGGATTGAATCGGAGGAACTGGCGGCAGGACCGAGCGGCTCCAAAGACTTCCATGCGCGCCATTGCTACGCCCACGAGGACCCTCGAGCTCCCATCTCTGGCGGTCAGTCCAGCGATAGTCCGGAGTTTGGGCCCAGAGGATGGGGTTGATTCGTCGATACTCCATAAGTTCGAAGTATCCAAGCCGCGAGACAATTTCATTGTGGCTCAGCCGTTCGTCACCCTGTCGGATGCAGAGCAAATTTGTCTGAAGACGAACGTTCGGCTTCATGAATCGAGTCCGTTCAACCGGATCAGCAATGGAACACCAGAAATGCTTTGGGTCGCTGATGAACCTCCTACGTTGGACTCGGCGTAAACGGTGATAGCCAGTGTCGGCGTGATACCAGAGTAGAGGCGCACAACGTCAAAGGATCCGCCCCGTAGTTGGCCCGCGTGTTGTTGGCAGCGCAGGAACATGGAGCTCAAGCTCACGAAGCCTTCGGCTTCGCTGGACAACATGCCGCGGGATTGATCCGAGGCCAGGATACCGAAGTCGAAAACCGCTTCCGCCGCAAGTGGATCGGTGACCATGAAATCGGCCACACGGTAGGCGCCTAGGCCAAGGTCGTGGCCGGTTGGAAGGATCTGGCAGAAAGTGCCATCGGATTGCCTTGCGCCAAAGTCGGCGGCAAGCTGCACTTCGAACCCATAGTGCAGCAGACGCCCACAGCCGCGCCCGGTCAGTTGCTGAGGGGCAGACGTCTCGATCACCTCCACATCCGGGAGTCTTTCCTGGAGGCGCTCCCGGATGAGGGCGCATTGGCAGACCCCTCCCGCGAAAAGAACGTGTGAGATCTGCGAAAGGTTCATTCCAGAGCGGAATAGGAACTCAAGAACTCGCTCCGCAGCCTGATTGGCCATTTCTGTAGCCACCCGAACTACTTCGGCTCCCCGCAGGACAAGTGGGTGTTCCAGATCGAGTCCAGGCGGCCAGAACTCGACATCATCATCCTCTGGGAAGGCAGTCTCTAGAATCTCTCGCTTGTGCTGCTCGATTTGCACCTTGAGCAGGTCGCGTCCCTCAGGTTTGGCAGCAAGCTTTGCCTTGAGTCCGGGCTGTTGAACGATAAGACCATCAAGAAGGCGCGCGTCCATCTGTGAGCCACCAAGCTTCGAAACGTCCCCGTCCACCGCAAGTTCACGTAACGCGTCGCCGCTGCGCTTGACGATGGACAGATCAAGCGTGCCCCCGCCCCAATCGATTACGAGAATGGTGCTTTGCCTATTCATTCGACTTGGATCGATTGCGCCGACAAGTGCGCTGGTGGGCTCGTAGACGAGCCGTGTCTTCCGAAATCCCGCCAGCGCTGCGCTGCGAAGCAGTGCAGCACGATGCTCTTCCGAAACGTTCACTGGAGTCCCGACTACAGCTTCCTCAATCACATGGGTTCCAGCAACCCGTTTAGCCAAGGCGCGCATGAGCTCCGCAACAAGCTTTTCCGTCGACTCAATGTGCGGACCAATCCGGACATCATTCTCGCCAAGACTGAGTTTCAGATCACGGACGGGAAATGCTTTCTGGTCAGCGTTCCTTAGCGAAGTGTAGGCATCTTCACCAAACACGATCTCCCCATTTCTCCACGCGCCGAGCGACGGTATAGGTGGGTTTGCACGAACCCTGCCATCCGGATCGAGTATCGACACGGTAGATGTTGTGGTCCCGAGGTCGATGCCAATTCTCATGGCGTATTGCCACCCGGGGCAGCTGAGGCTTCGATCTTCGCGATCTCGTCCGGCATTGTGTACTTGCTGTTGGTCAGGAAGCGCGCAAAGTTATTGAAGTTCGTCACGACCTGCCTTACGGCTCTCTCATGGCTGTGCGTTCGACTCAGCTCTGCGATGCAATCTCTGATCGATCTCAAGGTAACAAGCTGTTTTTCAGCCAGCTCGCGCTTTGTCCTGGTCACTGCATCTTGCTCGCGAGTCTCGGCATCTGCGATGACAACGTTGTGTGTTGCCTTGTACTTGTCCAGTTCGGATTGAACAACTACAACATGTCTTGCGGAATCATTTAGCTGTACTTGAAGCGCACGAATCTGCTCATTGAGTCTTGCGGCCTCGTCACGCTGGACGCTGGCTTTATTCGACTCGAGTTCCAGCTGACTAGCAAGCTCAGTGCGGTCAGATTCAATTCTTTGTATGAGTTTTGATTGATTGGCCAGGCGGCTTTCAACATCAGTCGAAAGTTGTTTGAGAATGACCTTGAGAGCATCCGAGAGCTTTTCAACTTCTGGTAGCAAGCTGGGTTGAGTAAACGCAGTAGGCGCCTGTGGTGTATTGGGCTCCGTTGCTCCTGTCTGTGCCTGTTGATCAATGGCGGGCGCGTTCCTCCCGCACATCTGGGTAAGAGGCGTGATGCTCAAGCGAACGGCAGCGGGAAGGTCATGCGCCCCGTCACTCAAGAGAGCAACAAGCGCGGCTGCACCAGCCTGTGACAGAGGAATCTTGTTGCGAGAAGCAAGTTCTGGAACCAATGGCAACCAACGTGCGCGGGTGCGGGAAAGCTCTGCACTCTGCATGCCGTGTGAAAGGACTGCATCAAACGCGGCTACTAGGCTGTCGATAGAAGCCAAGCTGTCAAAGTGAAGAGCAGTGGAACCCTTGGTTTTCTCCGCTTCCGTCTCGGCCGCTGTGACAAGCGTCATAAAGAGAGATGAGGTGGCGGTTGCTGCTTGTTGACCAGCCAGCGCGGCAGCGCAATCGAAGAGGGATTTCACGTACTTCGGCAGAAAATCAGGCTTGTTGCTTGCGCCTGGGCTTACCAACGGTGAAAGCAGGGCGACGACTGTCGAAGGATCCCTGTCCACCCGCCTTGTTCTAGCGCGCTCGCGCAACACATCAAAGAAGTCTCGTCTCATGGCGGCTGGTTCTTTGGCCAGATCCTGCGCCATATCTTGTGGCGACTTCCCGGCGCCGTCCAATGAAGAGAGCACATCGTGCGCAATGGCGCTCAGTTCGCCCTTAGGTGGCTTCTTGCTCATCGATCAATTCCCTAGCCATGTTCCAACATCGGACGACAGTCGCCCGATGGATAAATGCAAGTCGGATCCAGTATCAAATGAGGCCGAGTCCGTAGTCGTCCAACTGGTGCCTGTGGAAAGTTGCTCCACTTTCTCGACATGTCGGGCAAATCCCGATGCTAGGAGAGCGAAGTCCCTTATCCGTTTGTCAGGCAGCGAATATGCGGATTGCGCGAGTGTAGCTGCACGGGAAAAGTCTGTTGGGTTCAGTAGCCCTGCTACTGCATAGCGTCTTGAAAGGAGAAGCCAGGCAGAGGACGCCAGCACCGAGAGCGCCGGATCAACTTCAAGGAACGAAGGCAGGGCTTGATAGGCAGCAGACCCTGAAGCCATCGCCACAAGCATCTTCAATGTCAGTCTCAGCGCGGTCTCTGACTCCGGGTTTGCGCCGGTGCCAATTTTGTTCGCGATGCCTGAAAGCACATGCTCGCGACTTGCTTCTTCAAAGTTGCACAGATAGGCAAGAAGTATCTCGGTGAGATAGGGCGTTGATCCTGTTTCGCGATATGCCACAACCAATTGTTTGATGCCCTCCCCAACGGATGGGCTGACAGTCGGTCGAGCAATATTCAAGTCCGAAATGTGGATCAGCTCGTGGCCATTCATGACTCGAATCTTCAGCGAGCTTTCCGCTACATCAGGTCTCCTTGTAGGTAAGGAAAACTTGAGGCGCTCCTCGAATGCTGTGTCAGGACCTGTCCAGAAGCGCCTCATCGAGGGAGCTTCGTCACCACAGTCGATGCATAGCTGCAGTTCTGTGGGGAAAAGGCTCGCCAGCTGAACAGAGACTTCAACTTGGAGTAGACCATTCACATCGGAGGCAACTTCTGCAACTAGGTGGCGGACGCATGGCGACGCATCGACAACCCATTCAATTCGCACATCTCCTGAGTTGGCTATCAGTGGGGCTGCCGCGACCTGCTGGCGTGCCATCGCCGATCGGATCAGAGGTAACAGATCGCAGGTCTGTCCAGCTTCAATGCTGATTTCAGATCCCGAGAACAGGATCGCTGCAGAACTTCTGTGGGTAAGGACTGCTTGACACAGCACTTCAGTCGGAAGGAACCGTTGTGCAAACACCTTGTACCGGTACCGGCTCTCAGCACCTGGTCGGTCGCCAACGATCACATCAACAAGGTCAGGCTTCCAGCGGGCTGTCACCTCCCATCGCTCCCCCCGAATTGTTGCTAGGCAGAACTTCGACTCGGCTGCATCTGCCAATGAAATCGGCAGGTCCGATTCCATGCTCAGCGGCGCTGCCGCTGGTATGCCGAGGTTTATTCGGGATGGTTTCCCCAGCTGCGAAGCCTCTACACTAGGGTGGAAAGGTGGGATAAAGAAGTTGAATGAAACGTCTCCCGGGCCAGACGGAGTTCCGATCGTCGCCTTGAGCTCGCCGGCCTGTACGAAGAGGCCATTCAACTCAGCCATTCGCCCGACATCGATTTCGGACGCCTTGTCAGTCGAATTCTCCAGCCTGCAGAAGCACTCCATTTCATCAGCTGCAAGCCAAAGTCCCAGATCGGAGTCACTGGACGGACTGTCGCATCTGAGGATTGCGTCCTGGATACGATCAATGACCCTGATGTTTCCAGCCCCGACAAACGAAATGTTGCCGCGTACAACTTCTCGGTCTGGGAGGTACGAAAGGCTCAGTCGATTCCTGTATTCGACGACCCACTTCTGCTTGCCAACCTGCACGAGTGCTCGCGTGCCTAGGGAAGGTGCAAGCTTTACCTCTACATACGGAGATCCATGGACATTGATGTCGCTACGCGAGGTTTCGCAGACATCGCTGAGCAAGATGCTGCCAGCGGGCGCCCTGACCATCAGTGAAGTGCGCCAGTTTCCGCCGCTTGGTTCCATCCAGCGGATGATGGGCGTGGTTGCGGTACAAACGGTGGTGCCACAGACAAGGAAGGCATTGTCCTGCAATGGCCAAACAGGAACCGTCTCTTGCGCGGTGACTATGTCGTCTCGCAGAAGAGAGAATTTGAGCCCTGTTTCACTGGTGGCCAGCAGACGATCGAGGCCACATGGACGTGAAGTCCACCCAGTGAGATAACCGTTGCGAATTTCTCCGGACCAGACTTCATGGCTCCCTATGCGGAGACTGTACCCGCCGCCATCCTCGACAGAAGTCCTGATGGTTCCAAGGATTGCGACAAGTCTGTTGTAGCGCCACTTGAAACGGACCGGAACTCGAAGCGTCGCTGAGGTGGTGGGGCGATAGTTCTTGGAACGACGCCCCCAGTAATGAATATGTGGCGTCCTATCCCAGGCGTTGGCAAATACCGGGACAGAGCGGATCGAACCGAAATCCGGATGACTGTCGATGAAGGGCTTATCAGATGTTCTGCAGTGAAAAGTATCGTCTACGGACTGCCAAACATCGCGGTCTAGATTGAGGATCGCGGCCAAGCCTAATTCATCCGTGTCGACAACGACCACGTCCTGGATGGCATTCCCAACCCTGATTTTCGCTATTCCAAGTGGCAATTCGAGGGGGCCTTCGTAAGAGGAGGCCGATGATCCGTCGGGCCAATGACAATCGATTCGACCTATGCGGCAAAGACGAAAGATGTCGGATCGCTTCCAGGTAGATGAAAGTTTGGATATCCAGCCAAGCAGTATCGTTGCGGCTGAAGGTGTAAGCGCATCCAGATCGGACCCTGATTCAGTCAGCCACCAGTCCCGCAATCGACTCCATGGCCACTCGATGATGTCGACCCGATCGGGACGGGCTTCGATCGCCGCCACCAATGCGATCAACTCCGTGCCAATACGTGCGAGGACGCCGCCGAGCAGGGTTATGTCATGACTGGATGCTTCCGGCTGTGACCGCATGAATGTGTGGACTGCATGAGTCGACCACTCAGAATTTTTTCCGATGCCCAATGAGGAACGTGCTGCAACGAGCCAATTGAGGAACTCGTAGATGATCCGGTTTCGGTCCCTGCCTATTCCGGCCTGCTCCAGGATCAGGGCCAGGAAGCAGTGGTGTATCCCATGTGCGCGGAGTTTTTGCAGTGAGGCCTTGTCGGTGACTTCAAAGAGGTCGCGCCCGAACTTCGTCAGCTCCGGTTCGCTCGGGCGTCGCTGCCCGTCAGGCAGGCGTTTGGAGACTTCGCGGTGCAGATCCGGCCAGTAATAGTTCGAGCTGGCCTCGGGAAGGCAGCTCATCGAAATGTTGAAGATGAACTCCCTGAAGCGCTCGCGATCTTCCCTAGAGCAATGGGAAGGGGGTGTCGAGGTTTTCTGGGCCAGTTCGGCCGCAACCACATTCAGCTTCGCGTCGGTCCAACGCTCTGCTGTGACCCAATATGGTTTTCTGGAAGAAGCCCCGCCCAAATCCGACTCCGGAACTCATCGAGCCAAACGGGGCGCATTGCAGGATGGAAAGCGCCCTTCGGCTGATATTCCACCAAGGCATCCCCAATGCCCGCAGTAGCTGACTTCTAACACGGCGGCATCAAACCGTCATTTCGACGATTTCTCTCTCGTTGCAATCTCATCATGCAATGAGACTTGTTCAGGGTTCTGCTCCAGAGCGTCCGAAACCTTATAGCAGGAGGAGTCGCCTGCAGTGGCCAGCCGCTGTTGGAACGATATGATTGAACTGAGCATCCCCGGCAAGGTCGTATTGGACAGGGCTCTTGCGCGAGTCTGGACTTCGTCGTGTTGGCCGCTGCGACGCAGCAAGTCCAGTTCCAAGATCGAGTCAGTGACGTGGTCGTTGGTGAAAAACTGCCCGTTCAGGTGCAGGCCCTTCAACAACCGAAGGACTGCATTCCGGCATTTGCGCGCGGAATCGAGATATTCGTTTGCTTGGTCATCGCAGACCCATGCAGCGTTCCTGTGGGCCCAAGCCGCTGCCCCAAGGTCGCCGGACGACTCTGATAGGAATGCGTACGCAACGAATGCCCGGGCCAGATCTGGATATCCTTCGTCGGCGAGGATGGCTTGGTATTCGCGCGACTCCAACGAACCATCACGCCCGACCCATTTCTCAAGATCGGGGGCACAGTATCCGCACCCCTCGCAACGGTGGATCCGATGGATAAGCGTGTCCCGATCCATGGGTGGCGGGCGCATATCCAGATCCATGGAGCCAAATGCATTGGTGCTCCCGATCCCAACAACCTCGTTCTTGGTCCCGCAATGGGCGCAGGTCGTTGATTGCTGGAAAATCGTGGTCACGGCTCATCCCCCTGAGATTGGAGTGGGAGGGTGTCTCCAAGCCGTCTCAGGTGGTGAGATTTGCGCCTCTTGCAAAGAGGCCAATACTCGCAGGAAGGAAGGCACCAAATCAGACATGTCCCAGATTTGGCACAGATTCGTCACAGAGGGGATGGCGCGCCTGGAGGGATTCGAACCCCCGACCAATGGCTTCGGAAGCCACTACTCTATCCGGCTGAGCTACAGGCGCTTAAATCAACAACTTACAGCGTTTTGATGCATTCCCTGACCACTGGCCCTGTGACACCTGCCGGACCCCATTTCGGGGCTGAGTAATTGCTTCGGAAGCCACTACTCTATCCGGCTGAGCTACAGGCGCCGGGCCGCGTATTGTCCATGATCGACGCGCGGGGCGCGACCCGCGGGCGCGCTTGCT
>Ga0209023_10001493_pt1 | contig 31252 bp, 24 predicted proteins | sample LakOneMetagenome_FD_187468 | JGI IMG/M metagenome (GOLD analysis project Ga0209023, IMG submission 187468) | Freshwater and sediment microbial communities from Lake Erie, Canada (SPAdes) (version 2) | ecosystem: Environmental > Aquatic > Freshwater > Lentic | place: Lake Erie, Canada...
TCTTTTTGGTGGTGGGGGCTGGATTCGAACCAGCGTACTCAGAGAGGGCAGATTTACAGTCTGCTGCCTTTAACCACTCGGCCACCCCACCGCGAAGAACCGCAGAGTATGAAGCAAGCTCAACGTAGTGTCAACTATGTTCCAGCAGACTTTGTCTGTCGTCGCATAGCAGCGTTGCTTCGGGGCGTGATTGTAACGGGCGGGGTGCAAAACCACAAGGGTGATTTTGTGGGAATTGCAGGGAATCGCGAAAAGGCCGATGTTCGTCGGCTCACGCAGGCGCCAGCGCTGCAAGAACCTGCCCTTTGAGCGCCTTGATCAGCGCGGTTTCATCCGGCGGCACGCCCTCCGGCGCCTCCAGGGCCCGGTCCGCATAGAACAGCCCCAGCTGCACCTTCCCCACCACCAGCGGCAACACGATGAAGCTCCTGGCATCGGGCAGCAGCCGGCGGTGCCATTCCGGCAGCAGGTCGCGGATCTTGGTGCTGGACGCATCCGAGATCATCAGGTCGGCGTCGTTCTCCATCGCCAGGTGGAACAGGTCGCGCGAGGACGCCATCGGGAAGGCGAAGCCTGCCTGCAAGCTGGCGCCGTCCTCCCCCAGCGCCAGGCGCGCGCGGAACTGCTTGCTGCGCACGTCCTTCAGGCAGACGGTCGCGAAACGGAAGCCCAGCGCGCTGTACAGGGTCTCGAGCACGGCCATCACCACGTCGTTGACCTTGCCGCCGGTGGCGCGCAGCTGGGTCACGTCCTGCACCCCGGCCAGCAGCAGCTCCCTGGCGTTCTTCGGCTTGCCGCTCGGATGCGCGCCTTCCTGCTCTTCCTCGCCGGCGTCGAGCGTGGCCAGCAGCAGCACATTCGGCAGGCCGCTGCCCGTTTCCTTCGGTTCGCTGCGCGGCGCCGGCTGCAGGTTCATGCTCTCCAGCAGGCAGCGCATGCCCTCCTGCACCGCGTTCATCAAGGCGTCCATGCGCGCGCCGTCGAGGTCGAGGGCATCGCCGTAGCGGCCCAGCAAGGCCTTGGCTTCGGGCGAACCGACCGGCTCGTGGGTCTGGGCCAGCAGGCGCGCCACGTCCTGGCTGAAGGAGGCCACCTGGCGCATCCATTCGCCGCGGTTGCCGGCAACCCTTACCGCCGTGGGCGCGAGGCTGTTCTGGGCGCGCACGATCATGTCGGGGAGCTTCCACTCCTGCAGCACGGCCTGCGACAGGGCGTCGTAGCTGCAGCCGAGGATCATCTGGGAGGCCTGCCCCACCGTATGCTTGCCGCCCGCCATCAGGGCGGCGATCTCGCGGTAGCGCTCGTGCGCGTGGCTGGCCACCAGCAGCGGGCCCAGGTTCTTGAACAGCGCGCAGATCGCCGCTTCCTCGGCGCCCTGGTAGAAGCTGTGGCGCGCCATCTCGCGCCCCACCAGGCTGGCGCACAGGGCGGCTTCCAGTTCGACGCGCACGCTGCCGGCGTGCTCGGAACTGTCGAGGGCGTCGACCAGCAGCATGGCCAGCGCGGTGGCCCTGACGTTGTCGAAGCCCAGCAGCGAGATCGCGCGCGAGATCGTCGTCACCGGCGCGCCGGAGGTGGTGCGGTACTGGATGGTGTTCGACAGGCGCAGGATGCGCTGGGTCAGCGCAGGGTCCGACACCACGTAATAGGCCAGGTCGTGGGTACCCTGGTCGTCGCTGGAGGCCATCTCGACCACGCGGGCGATCGAGGCGCCGAGGGCGAACATTTCTTCGTCGCCGCAGACCTTGTTCATCAGGGCGGCGCGCACGCGGCGGGTCGCGCCTTCGGACGGCAAATGTGATTCGGACATTGATTAATCTATTCTGGCAATCAGACTGCCGCTTTTTGAACCGCGGCCGGCTTGCTCACCCGTCCCTGTCCGTTGCGTTCGTATTTCTTGAGGATCTGGTGGTGCAGCGCCGACAGCGCGCCCAGTTTCGGATTGCCCGGGTCGAGCTTGCGCACATTGCCGATCAGGCCGGCGATCTGCTGGCCGAGGCGGTCCTCCCAGCCGTCGTGCTCGAGGCAGCGCAGCACGGCCAGCGCCGCATTGAAGGCCACCGAGGGGTTGTTCGGCAGCTTGGCCGCCGCTTCCAGCATCAGCTCGACCGCGCCCCGGTAGTCGCCGCTTTTCGCGCGCGCGGCGCCGCCGTTGACCAGGTCGACCACGTGCTGGCGGCTTTCCTGCGCCAGCGTGCGCGCCAGGTCAGGGAAGCCTGCGCCCTCCAGCACGCCCATGGCGCGCGCCATGCCGGCGTCGCTCGAGGCGTCACGCATCACTTCGCGCACGATCTCGGCGCCGCCCTCTTCCATATTGTTTTCCAGGCAGGTGCGCGCCAGTTCCAGCTTGAGGTCGGCCGACAGCGCCGGCGCGTCCTTGCAGGCGTCCAGCGCCGCGTTGAGGGCCTCGTTCAGGCGCGTCTCGTTGCCGGTGAATTCATGCAGCAGGGCCGAGGAGATCGCGCTGCACACGGCCGTGTTGGGACGCCCGCCCATCGAGCGGTCGAGGTCGCGGATGACCGAGGCCGCCGCCACCGGATCGCCCTTCTTCACCAGGGTGCGCACCAGTTTCACGTGGTCTTCGGGGTCGCGGAATTCCGAATACTTGGCCTTGCTGACCACCTGCTTGAGGAATTTTTCGGCCGACTCGTTGTCGCCGGCCTCGAAGGCGGTCTCGCCCAGGGTGCGCAGGCGCCGCACCGCATGCGGCGACACCGCCACCGCCTCGCCCAGCACCGTTTGCGCCTGGGCCAGGTCGCCCACCGCCGCATGGGTGCGCGCCAGCCAGTCGTAGGCGTCGACGAAGTTGCGGTTGGAGTCGACCAGCTCTTCGAGCATCTCCTTGGCTTCGCCATACTGCTTGCGCAGGAACAGGGTCTTGGCCAGGCCCAGGCGCGCCCAGGCGATCGCCTTCATCTCGATCAGCTTGCGATAGATCGGCTCGGCATGCTCCGGTTCTCCCAGGAAGACGTGCAGCTCGGCGCGCAGGCGCATGAAGTCGACCGCATAGCGCGGATGCAGGCGCTCGCCCTCGATGCAGGCTTCGATCGCCTCGCGCTGGTCGCCCGCTTCCATCAGGGTATAGACCGGCATGAAGGCGCTGCGCCGGTCGAGGGCGCGCGCGATGCGTTCGAGCAGGCGGTCGGCGGTGAAGGGTTTCAGGATGTAGTCGGTGGGCGCCAGCTCGGCGGCGCTGACCACCTTGCTGTGGTTGCCCTCGGCCGTGACCATGAAGAACATGGTCGACAGGGGCATCAGCTTGTGATGGCGCACGTCTTCCAGCAGCTGCTGGCCGTCCTGGCCGCCCTCGAGGTCGTATTCGCACAACACCATGTCGAAGCCGCGCAAACCGAGGTGCTTGACCGCCAGGTTGGACGAACTGGCATGTTCGATGCGCGTCAGCCCGCACATATTGAGCATGCTGTGGATATTGGCGCGCATGCCCGCGTGGGGCTCGATGATCAGGGCCGTGAGGCCTTCCAGTTCGTTCATGGGGTTTCCGTAAGCCTGCGTTGGGCGTCAGTCGGCTGCTGCATAGGCTTGCCGTTCACGTCACTGAGCGATTCAGTATATTACGGCCGAGGAACGAAATAGTTAAATTGGGTAAAGACCCGGTAATTACCGGTAAGGGATGCGGGGAAAAAGCGACACAGTGGCGTGTCAACCGCCGGGAGCGAAGGCGGCGGCCTGGCGCAATGGCATGCGGCGGCCGTTGATGCACTCGGTCTTGCTCTCTCCGACGATGATGTTCTGGTAACGGACTTCGTACTTGCCGGCGGCCAGCTTGTCGATAATGAAATTACCGTTCGGCAGGACGTAGGCGTGGCGCACGTTCGAGCGGCGGTCCAGGTCGTAGAGCTTGACGAAGATCGGCGAAGGATTCTCGCTGTTGTCGATGATCACCTGCATCTCGCTGCCACTGTTGCCGACCGGATAACCCGGCAGGTAGCCGGACTCGGCCGGCCACGGATCGCCGCTGGGCGCGGCCAGGGTCTGCAGGTCGGTGCCGCAGTCGGGGGCGCGCGCCGGCACCACCAGCTGGGTCACGGCCAGGGCCTTGATTTCGGGGGGAGGCTCTTTGCCTTCGCCGCCGAAGCGGCGCGCCCAGCCTTCAGTGCTGGCATCAGACCCGAGATCGTCGGGGCGGTCGGGCACCGGCGCGGCCTTCGCGCCCGGCGCGGCTGTGGCGACCGGCTCGGACTTGCCGGCCCAGGACAGCACATCCGGCAGCTTGCCGCGCGGCTGCTGTCCGATAAACACCGCTGCGGCGGCGCCCAGCACGAAGCAGGTCGACAGGCCCAGCCACCAGCGCGGATCGCGCAGCAGCCTGGCGCGCGGGCGGCGTTCGCCGGTGGCGTGCGGCTCCCAGCTTTCCGGCCGGCCGCGTCCCGCCGCTTGCTCTCCCTCTTCGGCGCCGCTGCTTTCCAGCCATTCGACTTCCCATTCCTCGGAAGCGATCCACTCGTCGTGCTCCTTGCGGCGCACCGGGTCGGACAGGGCGTTGTAGGCGGTGTTGACGATCGCCATGATGCGGGCGGCCTTTTCGTCGCCCGGGTTCTTGTCGGGATGGTATTTCTGGCTCAGGGCCTTGTACGCCGCACGAATGACTTCCGCCGGCGCGCCGCGCGCAACCTTCAGGTTGTCATAGTGGGTATGGATCTTGGCCATGTTCTCTAGAGTGCCCCGCTGCTGCCGGTCGTGTGAATGTTCAGGCGATCCGGGCCGATCCGGGGTGGTACAGCTTAGCCGGATTTGTATCCAGAGCGCAAGATGTCAAAAATTCTACAGGCGGTGAGCCCGGTCCGCCCGCACGATAGCGTCAAGCAAGTCCACGTCTTGTCCGACCACCAGCACCTTGAACAACTCGCCCATCTCGGCCGGCGACACCAGCTTCTGCACGGCGCGCGATTGCGGCAGGAAGTCCAGGGCCTGCTCCGGGTCGCTCTCCATCAGGAGCTCGCCGATGCCGGCGCCCAGCAGGAAGGAAGCCTGGTTCATGTAGGCCAGCACCGGCAGGCCGGCTTCCTGCGACGCCAGCGCCATCGCGCTGAAGTCGACGTGGGACGTGATGTCCTGCAGGCCGGGCAGGTAAAAGGGGTCGGGGTGGGCATGGTGGCGGTAGTGGCACATCAGGGTGCCGCCCATGCGCTGGTCGAGGTAGTACTCGTGGGCCGGGAAACCGTAGTCCAGCAGGATGGCGGCGCCGCGCCCCTCCTTCATCATGGCGGCCAGCGAGGCCATGAAGCCCTCGGCCACCGGGTGGATCTCGGTGAGGTAGCCGTCCGGCAGATGGTCGGCATCGGGGATCTGGCGCGCCACATGGGCTGCAAGGTCGGCCGGCAGCGGCGCCGCAACGAAAGCGAAGGCGCCGTCCCGCACCGTGACCATCTGGCGCATCCAGTGGCCGTCCTGGCGGATGACGAGCTCCACCGGCATCGCGTCGAGCACCTCGTTGGCCAGCACCACGCCGCTGAAGCGTTCCGGCATGCCGTCCAGCCAGCGGACCTGCGGCAGGTCCTTCAGCGCTTCCTGCTGGCGCGCGCGCAGCTCGCCCGACAGTTCGATGATGGTGTAGGAATTGACGGCCACGCCCATGCGCGCCAGTGCCGCGAGCACGTCGCGCGCCAGCTTGCCGGTGCCGGCGCCGAATTCGATGATGTCCGGCGCGCTTTGGGCGATAATAGCGGCGGCCACGCGCGCCAGGGCAGCCCCGAACAGGGGAGAAATCTCGGGCGCGGTCGTGAAGTCGCCGCTCGCGCCCAGTTTTGCTGCGCCGCCGCTGTAATACCCGAGCCTGGGCGCATACAGCGCCAGTTCCATGAACCGTGAAAACGCCATCGCTCCGCCGAGCTCTTCGATTTCGGCGGCGATCAGTTGTTGCAGGGATTGGGATGCGGCAAGCGCGTCGGGTGTAGGTGCGGGCAGGGACATGCCGGCATTGTAGCGAAATCAGCCTCCATCAACTAATGCAGACACTTAGCCGAGCAATGGAAAACGCCATGCACCCTGTTCCCAAGGTCGCGCTCGTGACCGGCGCAGGCCGCCGCCTGGGCCGCGCCATCGCGCTGGGGCTGGCCGGCGCCGGCTGGGACGTGGCCGTGCACTACCGCCATTCGGAAAGCGAAGCGCGAGAGACGGCGGAAGCGATCCGCGCCCTGGGCCGGCGCGCCGCGCTGTTTCCCTGCGAGCTGCAGGATGAAGCGGCCGTGCGCGCCCTGCCCGGCCGCGTGGCCGCGGAACTGGGCGTGATCACTTGTATAGTGAACAACGCTTCGTTGTTCGAATACGACAGTGCCACCACCTTCTCGCCGGCCCTGCTGCACACCCACATGGCGGCGAACGTGACGGCGCCGTTGCTGCTGGCCCAGGCCCTGCACGCCATGACGCCCCAGGGCAGCCAGGCCGTGGTGGTCAACCTGCTGGACCAGAAACTGTACAATCTCAACCCGGATTTTCTGTCGTACACGCTATCGAAGGCGGCGCTGCACACGGCCACCACGTTGCTGGCGCAGGCGCTGGCGCCCCTGGTGCGCGTGGTCGGCGTGGCGCCGGGCATCACGCTGGTGTCGGGCGAGCAGAGCGAGGCAGGCTTCGCGCAGGCGCACACCATGACGCCATTGAAGCGTTCCTCGACCCCGCAGGACATCGCCGACGCCGTGGTCTATGCGGCCGGCGCGCGCGCCCTGACCGGCACGACCTTGCTGGTCGACGGCGGCCAGCATCTGCAGGCATCGCCGCGCGACGTGATGTTCCTGACCGAACCGAACAACCATTCTTAAAAGGCTTTATCCATGTTATCCGCCCTGATTCACCCGAGCTTGCGCGACTGCCGCCGGCTGTTCCTGCGCAATTACGAAGTGATGATCAACATCGGCGTGCATGACTTCGAGAAGAAGGCGGAACAGCGTGTGCTGATCAACGTCGACCTCTACATCCCGCTCGAGCAGTCGACGCCGAAGGCCGACCAGCTGTCGGAAGTGGTCGACTATGACTTCATGCGCGAGACCATCGCCAAGCGCATCTCGAAGGGCCACATCCACCTGCAGGAAACCCTGTGCGACGACGTGGTCAAGGCGATGCTGACCCACCCGCGCGTGCGCGCGGCGCGCGTGTCGACCATGAAGCCGGACGTCTACGCCGATTGCGAAGGCGTGGGCGTGGAAGTGTTTTCGGTGAAGGAAGAAGCATGAGCGAAGCGGATCTCGACCAGCTGAACCCGGACGCGAAGAAACTCGAGAAGGCCGCGTACGAGAACAACAAGCTGCACAAGCGCCTGTGCCGCCTGGTGGGCCAGGCCATCGGCGACTTCAACATGATCGAGGACGGCGACAAGGTGATGGTCTGCCTGTCGGGCGGCAAGGACAGCTATGCCCTGCTCGACATCCTGACGACCCTGCGCGAGCGCGCGCCGATCCACTTCGACATCGTTGCGGTGAACCTCGACCAGAAACAGCCGAACTTCCCGGCCGACATCCTGCCGGCCTACCTCGACAAGCTGGGCGTGCCCTACCACATCGAGAACCAGGACACCTACAGCATCGTCAAGCGCCTCATCCCGGAAGGCAAGACCACCTGCTCGCTCTGTTCCAGGCTGCGGCGCGGCATCCTGTACCGCGTGGCCGATGAACTGGGCTGCAACAAGATCGCCCTGGGCCACCACCGCGACGACATCCTCGAGACCTTCTTCCTGAACATGTTCTTCGGCGGGAAGCTGAAGGGCATGCCGGCCAAGCTGGTGTCGGACGACGGCAAGCACATGGTGATCCGTCCGCTGGCCTATGTGAAGGAAGCGGACACCGAGCGCTACGCCGAGGTGAAGGGCTTCCCGATCATTCCGTGCGACCTGTGCGGCTCGCAGGAAAACCTGCAGCGCAAGCAGATCAAGGCGATGATCCGCGACTGGGAAAAGAAGCATCCGGGCCGCGTCGAGAACATCTTCTCCTCGCTGTCCACCGTGGTGCCTTCGCACCTGCAGGACCGCAATCTGTTCGGCTTCGTCGACCTCAAGACCGACGGCGTGCCGAACCCGCTGGGCGACATCGCTTTCGATGAGGAGCCGTGCTCGACGCCGGCGCCGAACACGATCTCGCTGACGCAGCTGTAATCACCGGGTCCGGGCCTGGCGCCGGCGCAGGCCCAGCAGGGCCAGCCCGGCAAGGAGCATCGCGCCGTGCGCCGGTTCCGGTACCGCCGACACCATTAGTTGCGTGTCCTCGGTCCAGTAGTAGTAGCCGAACAGCTCCCGGTAGACCTGGAAGCGGTAATTCTGGTTCTGGGCGCCGACATCGAGCAGCACCTCCCGCATGCCGTAGCCCACGCCCTGGCTCCACTGCGCCGTCATCTCGAAGATGGGTCCGAGCGGCCCGTCGGGTGCGAACCGGAAGTGCGACAGCACGCAGGAATTGCTGGCCGTGCCCGACGAGGCGCAGCCGGCATAATCCCCGGCGATATTGTCGTGCCCGAAACGCAGTTCGCTCACTTCCGTCTCGTCGATCCAGCCGTCGCCGTTACCGTCCTCGCCCCTGACGAAGGCAGCCAAGTCGGCCGGCTCGAAGGGTGGCGGTGGGGGTGGCTCCGGACTCCAGCCGTAGGTGATCCGGCCCATGACGTCGGTGAATTCCACCTTCCACGCGCCCTCCTGGGCTTGCGCCAGGCTGGCGGCAAGCGCCAATGCTGCTGCCGGCAGCGTCCGTTTCTTCATTTCACTCTCCCATGGAAAAGTGCAAAAAGAAAGCCGGCGGCCTGTCGCCGAGCGGCCTCTGGCCTAGAGTAGCTTCGCATGGGAGCCATGTCGCGGATGCACCAATCGTGTGCACGAAAATACAACTCGACAGTGGCAGGCGCCGTGCTACCCTGCCCTTTTCGCCTGCCACACAGAAAGGATTCCGATGAGCCTGCTGCGCCTGTTCCGCCGCCTGTCCCTGCCCCTGTCCCTCGGCTTCGCCATGCTCGCCCCCGCCGCGGCGCTGGCCGAGCCGGGTGCGCTCTACCTGGTCCGTCACGGCGAAAAGGCAACGGTCGGCAAGGACCCGGAACTGACGGCGCAAGGCAAGCTGCGGGCCGAGAACGTGGCTGCCATCCTCGGCAAGGCCGGCATCACCGCCATCTACAGTTCCAATACCCAGCGCACCCGCCAGACCGCCGAGCCGCTGGCGCAGAAAAGCGGCATCGCCGTGGCGCTGTATGATCCGGGCAATCCGAAGGCCCTCGTCGCGCAGGTGCAGAACGTGCGCGCATCCGGCGACAACGTGCTGTTGGTCGGCCACTCGAACACCCTGCCCGAGCTGGTGCGCCTGTTCGGCGGCGCACCTGGCCCCGACATCCTCGATGAGGAATACGACCGTCTCTACCAGCTCACGGGCAGGGAAGGCGCGGTGCGCACCGTCCTGCTGCGTTCCCTTCCTGTCACGCCCCAGCAATAACCAGCGGTTCCAAAGTACCCCGGCATCGGTTACGATGCTAAAAAAACATCAATACGGGGAAGATCTTGGACTTGTCGCAGGAGCGCTTCGAGCGCGCCGTCAATCTCATCTACGAGACGCTGGAAAACCGGGCCGGCTGGCGTCCCGTGCTGGAGTGCCTGCACGAAGCGATCGGTGGGCGCGCCATCCACCTGCTCGCCTTCGACGCCGAGCACGGGGCGCTGTCGTACAGCGACGGCGCCGACATGGCGCCCCAGATCGACCTCGAGTACATCCAGAAATACCAGTTCATCGATTCGCGCGTGGGTCTCTTGCGCACCCTGGCGCCGGATGTCTGGCTGCACTGCCACAAGCACTTCGACGATGCCTTCGTGGCCGGCGACCCCTTCTACCAGGAATTCCTGATCCCCCACGGGGCGCGCTACCTGTCGGCCTGCAAGCTGGTGGAGAACGCCGAGGCGACCGTGATCCTGGCCTGCCTGCGGCGCACGGGCGAAGGCCCGATGCCGCCTGACGCCCTGGACTTCCTCGACCGCCTGCGCCCCCACCTGCAGCGCGCCGTGCGCCTGGGGCTGGCCCGCTTTGTGTACTCGGCCCAGGCCCTGGTCGGCCACGCGCTGGTCGACAAGCTGCGCCAGCCGGTCATGCTGCTCACCACCACCGGCGACGTGGTGCTGGCCAACGAGGCCGCGCGCTGCCTGCTCGGCTCGACCAGCCTGGTGCAGGTCGTCGACGGGCGCCTGGCGCTGCCCCAGGCCTACCGGCGCACCTTCCTCGATCAATGCGCCGCGCTCGAACACGCGGTGCGCGCCACCGGGGCGGCCCCCGGTGTCGGCAGCGGCAAGGATTTCCGCTCCCTGCACATGACGAGCGAGCCCGGCGCGGCGCCGGACGTGCTGTATGGTTTCTTCACGATGCTGGTGCCGGAACGCACCCTGGGCAGCTTCGGCCTGCGGCCGCTGGTGATGCTGATCTTCTACCACCCGGGCTCGGCCCAGGTGATCGACTCGGCCTTGCTTACCGCCGCCTTCGGGCTCTCGCACGCGGAGTGCCGGGTGGCCTCCCACCTGGCCGACGGCATGCCGGTCAAGGCGATCGCGGAGGCGCTGGGGGTGCAGTACGACACGGTGCGCAAGCAGCTGCTGTCGATCTACCAGAAGACGGCGACGAACCGGCAACCGGAGCTGGTGCGCTTGTTGATGAATTTGCCGGCGTCGGCGGTGCAGCGGGCGCTGAAGACCGAGGCGGCCGTGATTTCGTAGGGTGGGCGGTCCTCCGCCCACGCGTTCAAAAACATGGTGAGATGCGGCTCATCGTCCATATTCACGTTGGTTGAACGCGTGGGCGGGAGACCCGCCCACCCTACGGTGAAACGTCAGGGCGCGACGTTGGTGCGCAGCACCGGATAGAGCTTGAAGCGCTCGTCCCACGACGCGTGGCGCTGGGCGAAGAACTCCAGGCGCGCGTGCGGGTTCTTGGCAAACGCCGGGTCGGTCTCGAGGCGGCGCTTGAACTCGGCGGCCACCGCGGGATCCTTCAGCTGCTCGCGCGCCACGTCCTCGGCCACGTACTCTTCCATGTATTCCTTGCGCTCGTAGGCGTTGTTGAAGAAGCCCCAGGCCAGCAGCGAATCCGGCGCCTGCGGTTCCAGCATCGCCACCACCAGGCGCGCCTTCGGCTGGTTCACCGGCACGTAGAGGGAACCGGCCAGCACGGCCCGCGCCTCGCGCTTCCAGTTGCCTTCCACCGTCAGGCGCTGGTGCGACTCGAAGGAGGTGGCGCCGAAGGCGGCCTTGTCGGCGCGGAAGGTTTCCACATCCGCCTTGGCCAAGGGCTTGGCCAGCTTGCGGAAGCTGATGCCGTGCAGCGCCAGCTTGTTCGCCACGATGTCGGCATAGGCCGCCGGCACGATGTAACCGGCGCGCGGCGCCGCGATCACCTTGTCGGCGACGACTTCCTCGCGCAGCGGCACGCGCCACACCTGCGGGCGGCTTTCATCGTAGCGCGTCATCAGCATGCCCGAGATATCCGACTGGGTGCGGGTGAACGCGTAGCCGTTGAAGTCGACCATCCGGGTTTTATCGGTAGTGCGGTAGCTCAGCGCCACGTCGCCGCCGGCCAGTGTCGATGCGCGCGCATCGGCGGCTTTCGCCGCAGCCTGCCACTGCGCGCCGTGCTTCGCCACCTGCTCGAGGATCGAGATCACGGTGTTGTGGGTCACGCGCACGCGGGTCGGGTAATCCTTCCACGAGTGGGTTTCGACCAGCAGGGCCATGCGGTTGCGCAGCTGGAAGTAGCCGGTCGAGAAGCGCGGGTCCGAGACGCTGTCGATGAAACCCGACATCGGGTCGTCGGTCTTGGCGAAGGACATGTAGTAGGACTGCGGGGTCGAACCCTGCTTGGCGATGTCGTCGATCACGCCGGTGCGCAGGGCCAGGCCGGCCTTGCGGAATTCCGGATCGCCCGAGTACACCGGCTCGACCTGGATCGAGACGTCGTGCTGGAACATGGCGCCGTCGGTCACGTGCAGGTCGACGTAGGTCAGCGGATCCCAGGCGTTCACGAGTTTCAGCATCGCCTGCATCTCGGGCGCGTCGGCCTTGACGTAGTCGCGGTTCAGGTTGAAGTTCTGCGCCGTGGTGCGCCAGCCCATCTCGACCGGGCCGCGCTGGTTCGGGCGGTTGTTCTTGCTGAAGCGCTCGTGGCCGTCGACGTTGAAGACCGGGACGAAGACCAGCACCTGCTTCTCTAACGCACCCTTGGCGAGCTTGCCGTCCAGGGTTTCGCGCAGGGCCAGGAAGCCGGCGTCCTTGCCGTCGATCTCGCCGGCGTGGATGCCGCCCTGGATCAGGGTCACCGGCAGATTCGCCTTCTGCGCCGCAGCCGGAGTGAACACACCCTTGCCGTTGACGACCAGCGCCAGCATCGGGCGCCCTTCCGGCGTGCGGCCGAACTCGATGCACTTGACCTGTTTCGGATACGCCTTCTGGAACTCGCCGCACAGCTTGACGACTTCGTCGTAGCGGCCGGTGGCCTGGAAGCCGGAACGCTCGGAAACGGTCGTCAGGTCGGGAGCGGCATGGGCCTCGTGCGAGGGGTGGAAGGCGGCCAGCATGGCCAGCAATACGGCGGAACGGATCATCCTTGAATCTCCGGCAATTGACGAGGTGACAAAGCGAATGATTATAGTCCCGTTTTTCCCAAATGAAACGGCCCGGGCAGCGGGCGCTGGCCGGGCCGTTTTCACCGCCTCAGGGGCTAACGCCGGATCAGTTCTTGTGCTTGCTGAAGCGGTAACCCTGGTCGAACAGCGTCGCCACGGTCACCATCAGGCCGGCGCCGGCAAGGATCAGCACGACGCCGCCCGTGGGGTGCGATGCGCTGCCGGCTACCAGCGACAGGGCCCACAGCGGCGCCAGTCCGCCGGCGAGCGCGGTCCCGATCTCACGGGCGGTGCCGACCCCGGTCGAGCGGCTCTGCACCGAGAACTGGCGGCTGAGGTACGAGCCTTGCGGGGCGAACATCATCGGCGCCAGGATGCCGGTGCCGATGATCAAGGCGATGTAGATCAGCGCGTTCTCGCCGCTGCCCAGCAGCGCCATGAACGGGTAAGCGAACAGGGCCGACAGGACGCCGCCGGTGGCCAGCACCTTCTTGCTGCTGTATTTGTCGCACAGCCAGCCGAACGTCGGCACGGCGACGATGGCGACCAGGCTGGCGAGCGTCACCGACAGCGAGGTGACGTTTGCCGTCACACCCTTGAACTGGGTGAGGTAGGCCAGCGAGAAGGTCTTGAAAATATAGCTGAGGGCGTTATAGCCGACCGCCACGAAGAACACCACGCCCAGGCCCTTCAGGTTTGTGCTGAACAATTCCTTGAACGGTCTGGCGGAGGCGCCGCTTCCTTCCACGCGGTCGAACTGGGGCGTTTCGGGCAGCTTCTTGCGCACCCACAGTCCGATCATGACCAGCACCGCACTCAGCAGGAACGGAATGCGCCAGCCGCCGGACAGCAGGAATTCGTCGCCGCCGAGCGTCAGCAGGTAGACCGTCACCGACGACAGCAGCAGCCCGAGGTTCAGGCCCAGCGCCGGCCACGACCCCTGGCTGCCGCGCTTGTGGTCGGCTGCGTGTTCATACGACGTGATGGCGGCGCCGGCCAGTTCCGCGCCCGCGCCCAGGCCCTGCACGATGCGGATCGTGACCAGCAGGAATGGCGCCCAGACGCCGATCGCGGCATACGAAGGGATCAAGCCGATGGCGCAGGTACAGATGCCCATCAGGCAGAATGTAACGTACAGCATCTTCTTGCGGCCGTAGCGGTCGCCGAAATAGCCGAACATCATGCCGCCGATCGGGCGCGCCACGAAGCCGATGGCAAACGTCGCAAATGCCGCCATCGAGGCCGCGGCCGGGTCCGATGTGTCGAAGAAGATCTTGCTGAATACAATCGACGCCATCGTCGCGTACAGGTAGAAGTCGTACCACTCCAGCATCGAGCCGACGATGGTCGCGGCAGCCACTTTTTTCAGGCGCTTGCTGGCCTGTTCAGGGGTTTCAATATCGGGTTTGATAATATCCATGAAGTCTCCAGGTCGGGGCGTTTTTGTCTTGTAAGAAAAGTCGGGGCGGGCAGCCTGATCCAGGGCCCTATTGTTTGGCGATCACTTCGCCCACGATGTACTCGGCGATCGCCATGGAGGACGTCGCCCCCGGCGAAGGCGCATTGCGGATGTGCGTGATGTTGCCCTGGCGGCGGATGACGAAATCGTCGACCAGCGTGCCGTCGTTCTGCATCGCCTGCGCGCGGATGCCGCGCGTCGCCGGGCTCACCGCCACGTCGGCCAGCGTCGGCACATAGCGCGCAGCCTCGCGTACGAATACCGATTCGCTCAGGACTGTTTTGAGTTCGCGCAAGGTGGCCGGGACGTTGCGCGACGCGAATTTCCAGAAGCCGGGGTAGCTCAGGAAATCGGCCATGTCGCGCAGGCTGGGGCGGCGCCCGTCGTAGTTTTCGCGGCCCAGCGAAATGAAGGCGTTCGGCCCGATGGTCATCTGGCCATCGATGCGCTTCGTGAAATGGACGCCCAGGAAAGGAAAACGCGGGTCCGGTACCGGATAGATCAGGCCCTTGACGTGCGATTTGAATGCTTCGTCGATGACGTAGTACTGGCCGAAGAAAGGTACGATCTTCGGGGTCGATTCGTCGCCCGAACGTACCGCCAGCCGGTCCGACTGCAGGCCGGAACAAGCGATCGCAGCATCGAAATGCTGCGAGTGCACTTCGCCGCTCTCGAGTTCGACGTGGATCCGGGCGCCACGTTCGATCAGCCGCGCCACCGGCGCGTTCAGGCGGATGCTGCCGCCCCGCTGCTCGATCTCCTGCGCGATATGGCGCGCGATCTGCCCATAGCTGACGATCGCCGTATGCGGCGAGTGCAGCGCGCGGATGCCGACGCAGTTCGGTTCGATCTCGCGCAATTCGCCCGCGTCGACCAGGCGTATGCCGGGCACGCCGTTGGCCAGCGACTTTTGATAGATGGCGTCCAGGCGCGGCAATTCTTCCTCGTTCAGCGCCACCACCACCTTGCCGCACTCGTCGTAGGGAATGGCGTTGTCCAGGCAGTAGTTCCTGACCAGTTCCACGCCGCGCCGGCACAGGCGGGCCTTGAGTCCGCCCGGCTCATAGTAGAGCCCGGCGTGCACGACACCCGAGTTATGGCTCGACTGGTGTTGCGCCACTGCGGCTTCCTTTTCAAACACCGTCACCGACACGTCCGGATCGTCCAGCAACAATTGCCGGGCCACGGACAGGCCGTTGATGCCGCCGCCGATGACGGCATAGCGCTTCTTGTTCATGCAAACCTCTTGATCATGCAAACTTGACAGCCACATAGTAATGTTTGGCATATCAAGTAAAAGCGAATAATTTGAGATAAACTTGTTTCCCTAAACGAAACGAGTTCATCGCATGACCTTGAAGCAGCTGGAAGCGTTTTACTGGGCCGCGACTTGCGCGAATTTCGCCATTGCAGCCGAGCGCCTGCACTTGTCGGTGTCGTCGCTGTCGAAGCGGATCGTCGAACTGGAGGAATCGCTGGGGAGCGCGCTGTTCGACCGCAGCGGCCACCGTGCGACCCTGACCGAAGCTGGCCAAGGCTTGCTGCCGCGTGCACTGGACCTGCTCGACGCCGCCGCTGCCATCCGCAACGACTTCGCACCGGACGCCGGCCTGGTCGGCCGCTGCGCCTTCGGCGTCGGCGAACTGAGCGCCCTGACCTGGCTGCCGCGCTTCATCGCGCAGGTACGCGCGGAGAACCCGCGGCTGGTACTCGAGCCCTACGTCGACGTCGGCGCGGTGCTGGAAACACGGGTGGACAACGGTGAACTCGATTTCGCGATCGTCGCCGGCCGCTCGTCGCGCCAGACCGTGCTGTCCCAGCCGGTCACCCAGGCCCAGTTCGTCTGGGTGGGGGCGCCGACCCTGGCCGGCAAGTATCCGGACCTGTCGGCCATGCTCGCCGACAGGCAGCCGATCATCGCCCTGCCGCGCTCGGCGGGGACGACCCGCCTGATCGACGACTGGCTGCTGGCGAACCGGATTGCCGCGGTCGAGCGCATCAGCTGCAATAACTGGGGGGCAATTGCCGGCATGTTGATCGCATCGGTCGGCGTCGGCATCCTGCCCGAGGGCTGGGCCGGGAAACTGGTGCGCCAGGGTGTCCTGTCCATGCTGGAAGGCGAGGTAACGCTGACTCCGCTCACCTATTCCTTCCAGTGGCGGCGCGGCGATTCGAGGCCGCTGGTCGGCCAGATGCTGGCCGTGACGGCGGGCGTCGCGGACTTCCTGGCGGATGCGCAAACGCCGCTGTTGGCGTGACGAGGCGGGTCGGCACGATCCTGGCCAGGCTCAGGTTGGCGATGACCCGGCACGAGGTCGACGAGCGCGGGTGTGGGGCCGTCGGGCGAACGCTGCGTCGCTATGGCCTGCTCCTTCCGCACCGCGATCGCATGCCACGGCTACGTGGCCGATTCCGGCCGGACCCTCGTGCGGATCAGGGCCGCGGCCGCGTGCGGATCGCGATTTCCTTCACTGGCGGACGCACGATCTCCATCGGGATCATGCGCGCACGGCTGGCCGGCGGGCAGGCGCCGGTCAGGCGGTAGTTCAGGGCCGCGGCCAACAGGCCTTCGGCCGGGTCGCCGACCTCGCGCGACAGGTCGTCGGCCACCTGGCAGGTGGCGGCCAGGCCGTCGGCGTAGTCGCCGAAGCCCTTGTCGTTCACGCCCATGAACTCGATCGAGAAATAGGTCGTGCCGCAGTTCGGCACCGGCGTGAAGCCATAGGGCTTGCCGCAGGTCTTGCTGCCGATGATGTCGACCTGGATGTCGGCGCCGCGCAGGCCGTTGATCACGGCTTCGCTGGCCGAGCAGCTGCCCTCGGTGGTAAGCACGGTGACGCGCTTCAGCCCGAGGTAGGGCAGCGGCGTGCCGGCCCGCGCCGGATTCGGCGCCGGGAAGCCGTAGGCGGTGTCGAGGAAGGGGATCGCCGGCTCCTGCGGGATCTTGTCGTTGTACAGGGGGCGCTCGAAGATCTTGCCCTTCGTGGCCTCGGGGCCTGCGATCATGTAGGAGAGTTCGCTCGCGACGTAGAGCAGGCCGCCGCCGTTGTAGCGCATGTCGAGCACCAGGTCGCTCACGGCGGCCTGCTTGAAGGTGGTGAAGGCGTCCATCAGTTCTTTTTCCGACACGCCGTCGTGGGTCTCGAAGCTCAGGTAGCCGACCTTGCCGCTCGGGGTATCGATCACCTGCACGTGCTTGACCGGGTCGGTGCTCACTTCCAGCGCCGTCATGCTCACGTCGTAGCTGTTCCCGCCGCGGCGCAGCGTGAAGTTGTGCGCGCTACCTGCGACTTCGGGGAAGAGGCCGGCATTGATGCGGTCGACCGAGGCGGCGTCAGAGCCGTTGACGAAGTCGACGCCATCGACCCGCAGCAGCATGTCGCCGCGCTTCAGGCCGGCCGCGGCGGCCGGCGAACCCGGTTCGACCAGGGTCACCAGCCAGGTGCGCGGGGCGGTCGAGCTGTTGCGTTTCCATGTCACGCCATAGCCCAGTTCGATGCCGGCGTTCTGCAACTTGTCCCACTCGTCGCTCGCGTAGGTGAAGTGGTACTTGTCCTTCGGCTGGCCGGAAGGCGTGATCGCGTTGGTCTTGAGGACGGCGAAGTAATCGATCGGGTTGGTGAAATCCGCCATCTTGTAGGTGTTCGGCACCTCCCTGTACCAGAGATAGTACTGGTGCGTCCATGCGCGCAGGAACTTCAGCTCGTCGAGCAAGGTGCCCTGGCGGTCGCGGTAGGGTTTGCCCTCGAAGTCGACGCCGGTGCGCGGCGTGGCGCACATATTCCAGTAGCTCAGGAAGGCATCGCCCAGGGTGCTCGGGTCGAGGTCGGCCGCCGACGGCGTGGTCGGGGTCGTGGGCGTGGTCGGCGTGGTGGGATTGGTCACCGGCGGCGTCGTCGTGCCGCCGGAGGGCGGACGCGCACCGACACCGGGCGAGCCGCCGCCGCCGCCGCAAGCGGCGAGGACAAGGCTGGCAAGGACAAAGGGGACGATCAGGCGGGAGGCGGTCGACGCGCGACCGGCGAAGGATGGCGATCTCATGCGCCTGATTATAGACGTGTGAAATCGCCTGAAGTGCAACCAACTGTAACAGTTGGAGCCTGATCACAACAAAGCATGTCAATCGGATATGGCCGGACGCGCCGACCATATCCCACAGTCATCAAGCCGCCCGTGACGGCGCGCCCGCAGGTGCGTGGAAGGCCGCGACCAGGGCCGCTTCCTTCTGCTTCGCCGCCTTCAGGTGGCGCTCCTTCACGTGGCCGTAGCCGCGGATGTCTTCCGGGATGCTGGCGATCGCCACTGCCTGCGCCAAATTGTCGGGCGTCAGTTTCGGCAGCAGCGCTTCCACGATCTGGCGGTACTCGCCGATCAGGCCGCGCTCGGCGCGGCGTTCGGCCGTGTAGCCGAATACGTCGAACGGCGTGCCGCGCAGGCGCTTCAACTTGGCCAGCACGCCGAAGGCCCCCATCATCCATTGGCCGTATTCCTGCTTCAGGGCGCGGCCTTCCTTGTCGTGCTTGGCCAGCAGCGGCGGCGCCAGGTGGAACTTGAGCTTGATGTCGCCTTCGAACATGTTCGCGATCTTGGCCTTGAAGGCGGGATCGGTGTGCAGGCGGGCGACTTCGTACTCGTCCTTGTAGGCCATCAGCTTGTAGAAGTAGCGCGCCACGGATTCGCTCAGGCGGGTGCCCTTGCCGAGTTTCGCTTCCCCGGCGCGCACCCGGTCCACGAAGGCCTTGTACTGCGCGGCATAGGCGGCGTCCTGGTAGGCGGTGAGCAGCTCCATGCGGCGATTCACGATGTCGTCCAGGGACTCGACGCGCTTGAATTCGATCACCTGGCTTGGCGTCACCAGCTTCTTCACCGACGCCAGGTCGTGCGCCGCCGTACGGCCCCAGTGGAAGGCGGCCTTGTTGAAGGGCACCGAGACGCCGTTCAGTTCGATCGCCTTCAGGAGCGCGGCTTCCGTCAGCGGCACATGGCCCTTCTGGAAGGCGTAGCCCAGCATGAACATATTGGTCGCGATCGCGTCGCCCATCAGGGCGGTGGCAATCTTGCCGGCGTCGACGAAGTCGACATTGTCAGCACCGCAGGCTTGCACGATGGCGTTCTTCGAGCCTTCGCCCGGGAACTGCCAGTCCGGGTTCTTCACGAAGGCCGCAGTGGTGGCGCCGGTCGAGTTGACGGCGGCCCAGGTGCGGCCCTCGCCCATGCGGGAGAGTGCGTCGCGGGCGGCGGTCACGATCTGGTCGCAGCCGATCACGAGGTCGGCGCTGCCGGTGCCCACACGGGTCGAGTGCAGGTCGGCCTGGTGCTGGGCCAGGCGCACGTGCGACATCACCGGACCGCCCTTCTGGGCCAGGCCAGACTGGTCGAGGACGAGGGCGCCCTTGCCTTCCACGTGGGCCGCCATCGCCAGGATCTGGCCGACGGTGACGACGCCGGTGCCGCCCACGCCGGCGATCAGGATGCCGAATGGTTCGGCGACTTGCGGGATCTGCGGCATCGGCAGCGCAGGCGGAGCCGCATCAGCGGTAGCAGCTTTCTTCGGCTTCTTCAGTCCACCGCCTTCGACGGTGACGAAACTCGGGCAGAAGCCGGAAACGCACGAAAAATCCTTGTTGCAGGAGGACTGGTTGATCTGGCGCTTGCGGCCCAGTTCCGTTTCCAGCGGTTCCACCGACAGGCAGTTCGACTGCACCGAGCAGTCGCCGCAGCCTTCGCAGACGGCTTCGTTGATGACGGCGCGCTTGGCCGGGTCGGGGAACTCGCCTTTCTTGCGGCGGCGGCGCTTCTCGGAGGCGCAGGTCTGGTCGTAGATGACGGCCGACACGCCCGGCATCTCGCGCAATTCCTTCTGCACGTCCATCAGCTCGGAACGGTGGCGCACGGTGACGCCTTCGGCCCAGGCGTAGTCCTCCGGGTATTTTTCCGGCTCGTCGGTGACGACGATGATCGGACGCACGCCTTCGGCGGCGATCTGGCGCGTGATCATGCCCGGATCGAGCGGACCGTCGACGTTCTGGCCGCCGGTCATCGCGACCGCATCGTTATACAGGATCTTGTAGGTGATGTTGACCTTGGCCGCCACCGCCGCGCGGATCGCCAGGATGCCGGAGTGGAAGTAGGTGCCGTCGCCCAGGTTGACGAAGACGTGCTTCTCGTCGGTGAAGGGCGACTGGCCGATCCAGGTCGTGCCTTCCGCGCCCATGTGGGTGAAAGTGGAGGTTTCGCGGTCCATCCACAGCACCATGTAGTGGCAGCCGATGCCGGCCATGGCGCGCGAGCCTTCCGGCACCTTGGTCGAGCTGTTGTGCGGGCAGCCGGAGCAGAAGAAGGGAATGCGGTCGGTTTCCGGATTGGCTTTCGCCGGAATCGACTTCAGCACCAGCTCCTTGTTCTCCAGGTAGGCGATGCGCTCTTTCACGCGCTGCTCGACCGGGTGGCCGGCGCAGTAGTGCGAGATGCGCGAAGCGATGGCGCGTGCGATCTGGGCCGGGTTCAGTTCGTAGGTGGCCGGCAGCAGCCAGTCGCCGTGGCCCATGCGGTCCTTGTTGCTCCACTCGCCGGTGTCGTCGAACTTGCCGACCACGCGCGGACGCTCGCCGTCCGGCAGGTTGTACAGCGCTTCCTTGAGCGCGTATTCCATCACCTGGCGCTTTTCTTCCACGACCAGGATTTCATCGAGGCCGCGCGCGAATTCGTGCACGCCTTCGGATTCGAGCGGCCAGGTCATGCCGACCTTGTACAGGCGCAGACCGATGTCGGCGGCTGCCTGTTCGTCGATGCCGAGGTCGGCCAGGGCCTGGCGGGTGTCGACATAGCTCTTGCCGGCGGTGATGATGCCGATCTTCGGCTTCTTGCTGTCCCAGATGATGCGATTGAGCTTGTTGGCGCGCGCATAGGCCAGGGCCGCGTACCACTTGAAGTTGCTCATGCGGACTTCCTGGTCCAGCACGGCATCCGGCCAGCGGATGTTCAGGCCGCCCTGCGGCATGTCGAAGTCGGTCGGCAGCGCGATCTGCACGCGGTCCGGGTCGAGGTCGACCACGGCGCCGGATTCGATAATGTCGGTAACGCATTTCATCGACACCCACAGGCCGGTGTAGCGGCTCATGGCCCAGGCGTGCAGGCCGAAGTCCAGGTATTCCTGCACCGAGGAGGGATACAGGACCGGGATGCCGCAGTGGGTCAGGATGTGGTCGGACTGGTGGGCGGTGGACGAGGATTTGGCCGCATGGTCGTCGCCGGCCAGCACCAGTACGCCGCCGTGCTTGGCCGAACCGGCGTTGTTGCCGTGTTTAAACACGTCGCCGCAGCGGTCCACGCCCGGGCCCTTGCCGTACCACATGGCGAAGACGCCGTCGTACTTGGCGTCCTTGTACAGATTGGTCTGCTGGGTGCCCCAGACGGCGGTCGCCGCCAGGTCCTCGTTCATGCCCGGGTGGAACTTCACGTGGTGGGCGTCGAGGTGCTTCTTCGCCTTCATCGCGGTCTGGTCGACGGCGGTGACGGGCGAACCGCGGTAGCCGGTGATGTAGCCGGCGGTATTCAGGCCTGCCTTCAGGTCGCGCTCGCGCTGGAGCATGGGCAGGCGGACCAGGGCCTGGGTGCCGGTCATGAACGCGCGGCCGCGGTCGAGCGTCCACTTGTCGTCTAGCGTAATGTCGTGCTGGGGCAGCGCCAGGTTGGCGCGCTCGAGGGGTGCGTTCATGCGGTGTCTCCGTGGGTGTTCGCTGCGAATGCGGAACGTGGCGCCATCGGCTCTTGTCGGCCTGTCGTGCGCGCAGGACTGGATTTGTCCAGCCTGCTCCCGCCTGGCGCACAGTATAGGGCTGGTGATCCGGCATTAAATTCCAAACAATTCCCCCCGCAGGGTGATTTGCGCAATAAAATTGCCGTGTTAGCGAATCAACCGAGGAAACCATGTCAAAAATCGAGCTCGACAAGACCGACCGCAAGATCCTGGCGGTGCTACAGACGGATGGGCGGCTGTCGAACCAGGACGTGGCCGGGCGCGTCAACCTGTCCCCCTCCCCCTGCCTGCGCCGCATCAAGCGCCTGGAAGAAGCCGGCGTGATCCGCCAGTACGTGGCGCTGGTCGACCCCGACAAGATCGGACTGGGCCTGCTGGCCTATGTGAACGTGCGCCTCGAAAAGCACAGCGAAGTCGCCGGCGGCGCCCGCGGCGCCCCGAGCCTGCCGGCCACCTCGCCGCGCAACGACTTCGCGGTCTCGGTCGGCACCTGGCCGGAAGTGGTGGCCTGCTATGCGATGACGGGGGAGATGGATTTCCTGCTGCGCGTGCACGTCGAGGACATGGACCACTTCTCGCGCTTCATGATGGGCACCCTGCTCAAGCACCCGGCGGTGCTGGACGTGAAGTCGAGTTTCGCCCTGCAGCGGATCAAGGAGACCACGGCGCTCCCAGTGGCCGGGTAGGGTGGACGGCTTCGCCGTCCGCGCGTTCAACCAGCCGGGGAGCAATCGCGTCGCATCAGTTCATGCGGGATTTGAACGCGTGGTCGGCAGAGCCGACCACCCTACTTTTTCGGCATCAGCCACTTTACGGCGGCGCGCGCATTGGCCTTGACGGCGTAGTCGATCACCGCCCACTGCTCCTCCAGCGCCTCGGCCATCACGCTGCCCGGGCTCGGTGGCGGCAGCTGCAGGTAGGCGTCGGCCTCGCCGTATTCGCGCTTGATCTCCATCCCCGCCTTGCGGGCGATGTGCATCATGGTCTGGTTGGAGGTCAGGCACTGCATGTAGAGGGTGTCGACGTCGGCGTTGCGGCAGTGGATGGCGGCGCGCCCGAACAGGCGCGAGCCGACGCCCTGGCCGCGCGCGGATGCCGACACCGACACGCCGAATTCGGCCACCCGCGCTTTCTGCGTCGGCTTGCCCTTGTCGGCCGGCGCAAAGGCCAGGTGGCCGACGCCCACCAGCTGGAACACGCGGTTCACCACCCCGAACACGATGTCGCGCTTGAAGTCGATCCTGGCGACATAGGCCTGGATCTGCTCGTCCGGGATCATGCTGCCGAAGCGCAGCAGGCGGTCATTGCTGTCCAGCGCCAGGAAGTGGCGCAGGATGCGGCGGCGGTCGCGCTCGCCCAACTCCTTGACGAGCACGGTCGGACGACCAAGCTTGCCATCATCGCGTTTGCCACCCAGGCCGCGCAGCCAGCGTCCCAGCGGATTGTCCAGCATGGTGTCTTCCTTTTTTGTGCAGTGCAGCAATGACGGGATTCTAGCGGATTCTACCCTGTCGTGCCGCCGTCGCCGGGAACCGCCCACTGGGCCTGCGGACTGACCACGAACACACCCTTGCCCGAATTCTTGGCCTCGTACATGGCCTTGTCGGCTTCCGCCAGCAGGGCGGCCGAGCCGCGCGCGGCGCCGGCATGGCCGCGGGCGCTGGAAATGCCGATGCTGGCCGAGATCGACACCGGATTGCCGTCGGCCTCGGTGACCGACTTGATCTGGTCGAGCGCGATCTGGGCCACCCGCAGCGCGCCTTCGCGCGAGGCGACTTCTTCCAGCATGATGACGAACTCGTCGCCGCCCAGGCGCGCCAGGGCGTCCTCGGCGCGCAATTTGTCCTGCACCCGGCGCGCGACCATCTGCAGCACCAGGTCGCCGGTGGCGTGGCCGTAGGTGTCGTTGACCGCCTTGAAGCCGTCCAGGTCGATGAACATGATGACCACCACCGTATCGCGGCGGTCGGCCCGGGCCAGGGCCCGCTCGAGCAGACGGGTCAGCTGGCGGTAATTGATCAGGCCGGTGAGGCTGTCGTGCTGGGCCAGGCGCTCCAGCTGTTTCGACTGCGATTCCAGCTCGGCGGTGCGCTCGGCCACGCGGTGTTCGAGGTGTTCGTTGGCCGCGTGCAGCCGGTGGTTGACCTCGCCGATGATGCGGTAGCTGCGCCACAGGCGCACGGCGGCATAGGCCAGCAGCACCAGCAGCACGGCCGAATAGGCGAACAGGTAGCCGCGGTAGCGCTCGCGCACCGCCAGCGCGGCGTCGAAGGAGCGGGTGAACTCCCGTCCCAGGCGGTCGAACGCTGCGCTGGTGGCGGTGGAGGCGATCTGCGCTTCCAGGCGGTTTTCCAGCGGGCGCTTTTCCAGGATTACGCGGCTGGCCTTGATGATGGCGTCCATCTTCTCGACCACGGCCGGCGAAAAGGCGATCTGCTGGGCCGCGATGTCGCCCAGGATCTCGTCGATGCGCGCCGCCAGCGGCGCCGACGGGATCACGTTGTAGCGCAGGATTTCAGTGAGCAGGGCATTGAGCGAGGCGTCCAGGCGCACCACCAACCTGGCCGGCGCCAGCGCGCCCTCGATGCCGCCGAGTTCCGTCTTGAGGTCGGCCACCGCCGGCGGCAGGTAGCCCAGCGCTTCGCGCAGCGGCGGATTGTGGCGCGCAAACTGGACCGTGATCAGTTCCTTGCGCTTCATGGCGTCGCTCAGCTGGGCATAGGCGCTGCGCAGCGCCGGGTCGCCGCCGTCGGGCACCGCTTCGCCCAGGCGCACCAGCAGCGTCGTCATGCGCGGCAGCTGGGTGGTCAACTGCGGGGTCGCGGGGGCGCGGCCGATGTGGGCGCGCAGGATGTTGGCATCCCATTCGGCGTCGAGCTTTTCCAGCTCGCGCAGGCTGAGCATGACGTCGTTGCGGATCTCGGGATCGGCCGCTTCGGAGCGGACGAACAGGAAGGCAAGCAGCAGGGCCAGTACCACGACCGCCGCGCCGGCAAGTTGCAGGCGGCGGCGCGGTGTCCACTTTGCTACCCGCTGCGCCAGCACGGCAACCATCTTTCTCCTCCGTTACATCAGTTGAACCATTGTTATCCGGCCAAGCATAGCAAAAGCTTGTGGAACAGCCGCGCACTCCTGAGTTGCCATGTCACAACTCAGCGGCCACCGCCTCGACCCGGGCCGCGTGCACGGCCCGCGGGATGGCGGCCTTGTCGGCGCAGCGTGCCGCCACCTCGCCCGCGTTCACGGCGCGCCCCGCCGCCAGGGCGCGCGGCAGGCGGGATGGCGGCGATCGGGCGCCGTCCGCGATGCAGGCCGCCGCCATCAGCATCTGGGCGAAGCGCTCCGGCTTGCGGAAGGCGTCGCTGCGCTCGAACAGGGTGACGATGGCCTCGGCGTCGAGTTCTCCCGCCCGCTGGACGACATCGAGTTCGCGCCTGGTCAATTGGGCCAGGTCGCGGCATTCATTGGGCACCTTCAGGCGCTTGCTCACCGCCAGCACGTCCGGCTGCGCCAAGCGGTGCAGCAGCACCGCATACCGCAGCTCCAGCGGCGCGCCCTGCGCCGCGGCGCCGTCGAGCATCCGCATCAGGGAGGCATCGGCATTGAGTTCCGGCAGGATGCGCGCCAATGCCCCGCAGTCGCCGAGCACCGCGAACATGCGCGAAGGCCGTTCTTCCATCAGGCCGCGCGCCAGTTCCTGCCAGACGCGTTCCGGCACCAGGGCGTCGACTTCGCCGCTCGCGACCATCCGGCGCATCAAATCAAGGGTGCTCGCGTGGACGCGGAAATCCGGGAAGCGCGCGGCGAAGCGCGCCAGGCGCAGGATGCGTACCGGGTCTTCGGCGAAGGCGCTCGATACGTGACGGAAGATGCGGTCGCGCAGGTCCTCCCGGCCCCCGTAGGGGTCGACGATGCTGCCGTCCTCTGCGCGCGCCATCGCATTGATGGTGAGGTCGCGCCGCACCAGGTCTTCTTCCAGCGTGACCTCGGGCGAGGTGTGGAAAACGAAGCCATGGTAGCCGGGCGCGGTCTTGCGCTCGGTGCGGGCGAGCGCGTATTCCTCCTGCGTGTCCGGATGCAGGAAGACCGGAAAATCCTTGCCGACCGGGCGGAAACCCTGCGCCACCATCTGCTCGGGGGTGGCGCCGACCACCACGTGGTCGTGGTCGCTCACGGGACGCCCCAGCAGGGCGTCGCGCACCGCGCCGCCGACCACGTAGGTCCGCATCCTGTTCACTGGTCCTCGCGCGGCAGTTCGAGGTCGTGCAGCGGGGTCGGATCGGTCTCGCGCATGGCGTCCCCGACCCATTGGGCCACGGCCGGGTGGGCCAGCACGCGGTCGCAGTAGGCCTGCAGGGCCGGCGCCAGCGCCACGCCATAGGTCTTGAAGCGGCACACCACCGGCGCGTAGAAGGCGTCGGCGATCGAGAACTCGCCGAAGAGGAAATGGTGATGGCCGAATCGGGACAGGCAGTCTTCCCAGATCTCGCAGATGCGGCCGATGTCGGCCTGGGCGCCCGGCGTGCGCCCGCGTCCCGGCAGGCGCGCCTGGATGTTCATCGACATATGGGTGCGCAGCTCGGCGAAGCCCGAGTGCATCTCGGCCACGATGGCACGGGCCAGCGCGCGCGCGGCGACGTCCTGCGGCCACATGTGCTTGTCCGGGAACTGCTCGGCCAGGTATTCGGTGATGGCGAGGCTGTCCCAGATCGTCATCTCGCCCGCCAGCAGCACCGGCACCCGGCCGGCGTGCGAGTAGCGTGCGATGTTGGTCGCGGTATCGGGCTGGTCGAGCAGGATGCGGACCTCGGTGAACGGGATCCCGAAGGCCTTGGCCGCCACCCAGGGGCGCATCGACCACGAGGACACGTTCTTGTTGCCGATGACGAGGGTCAGTCCCGGCTGGCGGGCCTGGTCGAGGGTGGAAGACAGGGTCGGGTCGAGTTCGATGGTCTGCATGGTATCCGGTTCGGTTGAGGTGTCAGCGGCCCGCGTGCTCGCGGTAGTCGTCGAGTCCGCGCGCGGGCGCCAGGTAATGCGGCGCGACGGCTTCGAGCGGTGTGAGCTTGATTCCCAGCGCCCCCAATGTCAAGACTCCTTCGTGGGGAACGAGCACATTGTCGGTCTTCATCGAGGCCAGCTTGTCGCGGCTGATCACCGGTTCCCCAGGCAGCAGCTCGAACAGCCGCGCCTGCGCCCGCGCGGCCCATTCCGGCAGCGCGAGCACATGGCGCTCGTGGCCCGCATAGCGTCCGGCCAGGCGCACCAGTTCCGCCAGGGTGTAGATCCCGGGGCCGGCCAGCTCGATGGTAGCCCCAAGCGTGCGTGGGTCGCGCAGGGCCGCGGCGAAGGCGGCGGCCACGTCCTCGACGTACACCGGCTGGAAGCGCGCCCCGGCGCAGGCCAGCGGCACCGCGGGCAGGCGGCGCTGCAGGGCCGCGAACATTGCCAGGAAACGGTCACCCGGTCCGAACACCACCGAGGGGCGGAAGATGGTGGCAGCCACCTGCGGCTGGCTGCGCGCGGCCAGCTCGCCGTCGGCCTTGGAGCGCTGGTACATCGAGGCCCCGGTGGGACTGGCGCCGAGGGCGCTCATGTGCAGGTAGCGCCGCACGCCCGCATCGACGCAGGCCTGCACGATGCGGCGCGGCAGTTCGACGTGCAGGCGGCGGAACAGCGGGCCGTAACGCGCGCCCTGCCCGCCGTGCAGCACGCCGACCAGGTTGATCACCGCGTCGCGGCCCGCGAACAGGCGCCGCAGGGTGGCGTCGTCGTGGATATCGGCCACCTCGAGGTCGAGGTAGGGCAAGGTGGTGAGGTGCTTGGCCGCCTCATAGTGGCGCGCCGGCACGAGGGTGTTGAATCCGTCCTGCGCCAGGCGGTTCAGGAGATGGCCGCCGATGAAGCCGGTGCCGCCGATGACCACCACGTTCTGTTCACGCATGGCCAAATCCTCATAACGGTTCAGGGGAGGATGGCGGCGCGTTCGCGCGGTTGCACCGGCCGCACGCGGGTCTTGATCGACTGCGGCTTGTTCTCGAACACGGCGGCATAGTTGGTGGCGTTGGCCAGCACATTGCGCACGTAGCTGCGGGTTTCGGAGAACGGGATCGACTCGACGAAGATCGCCCCTTCCATCGGCTGGTCGAGCAGGCCGCGCCAGGCGCGCGCGCGTCCGGGGCCGGCGTTGTAGGCAGCCGTGGCGAGGATCTCATCGCCGTCAAAGTTCTCCAGCACCATGTTCATGTAATTGGCGCCGAGCGTGATATTGGTCCGCAAGTCGTTGAGCATGCCGTGCACAAAATTGTCCATCCCAATCTTGGCCGCCACCCATTTGCCGGTGGACGGCATCACCTGCATCAGGCCGGAGGCGCCGACGCCGGAACGCGCATCGGTGATGAAGCGCGATTCCTGGCGGATCAGGCCGTAGACCCAGGCCTTGTCGAGGCCCAGGCCCTGCGCGGTCGGGTGCAGGACGTCCAGGTGCGGCGCCGGGAAACGCTGCGCGAAATCGATCTCGGAGCGTGTGCGCAGCGAGGTCTCGACCGTGCGGTCGAGCAGCTCGTTGCGGCGCGCGAGTTCTCCGGCGGCCAGCAACTGACGGTCAGACATGCCGCGCAGCCCCCAGTTCCATTCGCGGTTGCCTTCCGCGCGCAGGCGCAAGGAATAGAACTTCAGCGCGCGCTGCAGGCTCGGGTTGGCGCCGGCCTGGGCCAGTTCCTCGGGCGTGAGCGGGCTCGGTGCCGGCGGCGCCGTGACCTGGCGGCCGAGCTCGTCCAGCGCGAGCTGGCCATAGAAATTGTGCTGGCTGGCGACGCGCTCGAAGGCCGCATTCGCGTCCTCGGTCCGCCCGTCGGCCTTGTCGGCGCGGCCCAGCCAGTAAACCCAGGCATTGTCGTTGCGCAGATTCTGCGGCATGGCCTCGATGGTGGCGCGCACCAGCTTCCAGTCGCCGCGGCGCAGGGCGATCCGGGTCTTCCACTGCGATTGTTCGTTGGTGAGGCGCACGCCATTGGCGCGCTGCCAGTAGGTGAAGGCGTCGGGCGAGAGGCCGATCGAGGCGGCGTGCGCGAGGCTGGCCCAGCCGGTAGCCCGTTCCTCCGGCGTGAGTTTCGGGCTGTTCTTCTCGAGCGCGACGGCGGCCAGCTTGAGGCTGGTGCGCGCCATGCGGCCGACGGCGACCAGGTAGATCGCGCGCTCGGCGCGGGTGTTGCCGATGCCGCGCGCCATGGCGACGGCCGGCAGGTCGACGGCCTGGGCGGCGCGCGTGTCGGAGGCGCCCAGCAGCAGCGCGATACGGCGCGCCGGCCCGGTGGCGTCGGCTTCGCCGGCCAGGCGCAGTTGCCAGTAGAGGTCGTCCTCGCTGAACTGGCGTGCTTGATAGAGCTGGGCGATCAGGCCGGCGCAAGCTTCGCCGTAGCCGGGCGGGCTTTGCAGGAGGGCGCGCGCTTCATTGGCCACCTGTTCGCCGCGGCCGGCGCGCGCCATCAGGGCGTAGCAGCGCACCTGCAGGTTGTCGCCCCGCGCCAGCTGCCCCGCTTCGCGTTCGAAGCCGGCGAAGTCGCGGCGCCGGCCGAGATCGAGCAGCCACTCGGTGCGCAGCTGCTCGGCGACGGCCGTGCCCTCGTGGCGGCGCAGGACCTCGCGGATCTCCTCGGCCGTGGCGTCGCGCAAACGGGGTTTCAGACGATAATAGTCGACATAGGACGCCAGCACGTAGTTCGGCAGGCGCGATGCGAGGGCATTGACGCGCGCCGCGTCGTTCTGGCGCGCGGCCTCGCGCAGCAGCAGGAAGGTGTCGTCATCGGCGCGGGAATCCGGCGCGGTGGCGCCGGGCACCGTGGGTGCGCCGGCCGGCACCGGAGAGATGGTCTGCTGGACGTCCGGCGCCGCATCTGGCGCGGATTCCGCGTGGACTGCGCCAAGGGGCAGCATCCACGAAGCGATTGCAAGAAAAAAGGCGGCCGGCAAGGCGCCGGTTGTCAATCTCGATTGAAACATCCACAACTCTCACTCAACGCTGCATTCACACCATGACCGGCGATCCAAGAATACCACGCGCCCCCGGGCTCCTGCCAGGCGAAGGCGCAAGCTCCTTCCCCGATAAACCACAGTTGCGCCGCCTCTTGAAGGAAGGCCGCCGCGCCCTCGATCCCGCCCTCAAGCGCGCCTGGGATGACCGCATCGGCGCGCGCGTGCTGGCCTGGGTGAAGGAACACGGCGTCGGCCTGCTGGGGGTCTACTGGCCGCTCGGCGGCGAACCGGACCTGCGTCCAGCCTACGCGGATTTGGCGGAGGCAGGCGTACGGCTGGCCCTGCCAGTCGTGGTGGAACGCGACGCGGCGCTGGGATTTGCCGAGTGGGTGCCGGGCGAGGCGACGGTGGCGGACAGCATGGGGATCGCGGTCCCAGGCGACTTGCGCATGATCGCGCGGCCAGATGCATTGCTGTTGCCGTGCCTGGGCTTCGATGCGCGCGGCTACCGGCTGGGGTATGGCGGGGGGTTTTATGACAGGACGCTGGAGGCTGAACCGCGTCCGAAGACGCTGGGCATCGCGTATGCGTTCCAGCAGGTGGCGTTCGAGATCGGGGAATATGACATCCCCCTCGACCGGATGATCACCGAAGTGTAGGGTGGGCCTGGGCGGCCCCGCGAGTCCTCCGCCCACGCGTTCAACCAGCGTGGAAACGGACGATGCGCGTGCATTCATCGTGCAGTTGAACGCGCGGCCGGCAAAGCCGACCACCCTACGGCTTATTTCACCAGCCGCTGCCAGATTGCGGTGGTCGCCGCCGCCTGGTTCATGCTGTAGAAATGCAGCCCCGGCGCCCCGCCAACCAGCAGCTTCTCGCACAGGCCGGTCACGACATCCAGCCCGAAGGCCTTGATCGAGGCGCTGTCGTCGCCGAAGCTGGCCAGCTTGACGCGCACCCAGCGCGGGATCTCGGCGCCGCACATGTCCGAGAAGCGCATCAGCTGCGTGTAATTGGTGATCGGCATGATGCCCGCCACCACCGGCACGTCCACGCCCAGCTTGCGCACATTGTCGACGAACTGGAAGTAGGCGTCCGGGTTGTAGAAATACTGCGTGATCGCCGAATTCGCACCGGCGGCTACCTTGCGCGCGAAAGCCTGCAGGTCGTCCTGGGGCGAACGGGCCTGCGGGTGCATTTCCGGATAGGCCGCCACTTCGATGTGGAACCAGTCGCCGGTTTCCTTGCGGATGAACTCGACGAGCTCGTTGGCGTAGCGGAATTCGCCGCCGGCGCCATAGCCGCTCGGCAGGTCGCCGCGCAGGGCGACCAGGCGGCGGATGCCCTTGGCCTGGAATTCCTGCAGGATGGCGCGCAGCGAGTCGCGGGTGCCGCCGATGCAGGACAGGTGCGGCGCCGCGTCGAAGCCCTCGTTCTGGATCTCGAGCACGGTCTGCAGGGTGCCCTGCTGGGTG
>Ga0209023_10001494_pt1 | contig 31250 bp, 31 predicted proteins | sample LakOneMetagenome_FD_187468 | JGI IMG/M metagenome (GOLD analysis project Ga0209023, IMG submission 187468) | Freshwater and sediment microbial communities from Lake Erie, Canada (SPAdes) (version 2) | ecosystem: Environmental > Aquatic > Freshwater > Lentic | place: Lake Erie, Canada...
CAGCGGCAACCGCGCAAGCCTGCACGAAACCGCGTGCAAACCCCGTGACCGAACGTTTCCTCATTGCCTTGTTGCGTGGCTACAAGCGCTGGATCAGCCCGCTGCTGGGGCCGCGTTGCCGATTCACGCCGACCTGCTCGGAATATGCGATGACGGCGATCGAACGCTTCGGCGCGCTGCGCGGCGGCTGGCTGGCGTTGCGCCGCATCGGCCGTTGCCATCCCCTCAATCCCGGCGGCCATGACCCGGTGCCGCCCGCTCCCGGAGACCACCGATGCCAGACACCCTGATCGTCAATGCACGGCTCGTGAACGAGGGCCGTGAATTCGACGGCGACCTGAGGATTTCCGGTGGGCGCATTGCCGAAATCGGCAGCGGACTGCCTGCGCGCGGCAACGAGGCCGTGATCGACGCGAACGGGCGTCGCCTGTTGCCCGGGATGATCGACGACCAGGTGCATTTCCGCGAACCGGGCATGGAATACAAGGCCGACATCGCCAGCGAGGCCGCGGCGGCGGTCGCCGGTGGCCTGACCAGTTTCATGGACATGCCCAACACCCGGCCACCGACCCTCGACGCCGGCGCGCTGGAGGACAAGTACCGCCGCGCCGCCGGGCGTTCGCGCGCCAACTACGGCTTCTACATGGGCGCATCGAACGACAACCTGGCCGCGATCCGCGCCATCGACCCGCTCGCCACCCCGGGCGTGAAGGTGTTCATGGGCGCCTCCACCGGCAACATGCTGGTCGACGACCCGGAGGTGCTGGACGGCATCTTCCGCGAGACCCCGGTGCCGATCATCACCCACTGCGAAGACACGCCGATGATCGATGCCAACATCGCTGCGTACCAGGCGAAGTACGGCGAGGACATCCCGGTCGAATGCCACCCGGACATCCGTTCGCGCGAGGCCTGCATCAAGTCCACGCGGCTGGCGCTGTCGCTGGCGCGGCGGCACGACACGCGCCTGCACGTGCTGCACATCTCCACCGCCGACGAACTGGCGCTGTTCGAACACGGCCCTCTGATCCGCGCCGACGGATCGCGCAAGCGCATCACCGCCGAGACCTGCATCCACTTCCTGCGTTTCGATCGCGGCGACTACGCGCGGCTCGGCAACCTGATCAAGTGCAATCCCGCGATCAAGGACGCTTCCGACCGCGAAGCGCTGATCGCCGCCCTCGCCAACGACGCGATCGACGTGCTCGCCACCGACCACGCACCGCACACGCTGGAAGAAAAATCGAAGCATTACGCACAGGCGCCGAGTGGCCTGCCACTGGTGCAGTACGCGCTGGTCGCCGCGCTGGAACTCGTCCACGAAGGCCGGCTCAGCACCGCACAGATCGTGCAGAAACTGGCGCACGCGCCGGCACAGCTTTTCGATGTGGCCGAACGCGGCTTCCTGCGCGAAGGCTATTTCGCCGACCTCGCGCTGATCGACGACACGCCGTTCACCGTTCGCCGCGAGGATGTGCTGTCGAAATGCGGCTGGTCGCCGTTCGAGGGCACGACGTTCCGTTCGCGCATCGCCTCGACCTGGGTGAATGGCCAACTCGCCTGGGATGGTGCGAAGCTGGTCGGCGAGCCGGTGGGTTCGCGGCTGGGGTTCGCGCGATGAGGGTTTTCCGCTCTCGCCTTTGCATTTTCCTCTCCCCTCGTGGGAGAGGATGTCCCGAAGGGACAGGAGAGGGGGCGCGAGTTATCCCCTCTCCCGGCGCTGCGCGCCACCTTCTCCCTCAAGGGGAGAGGGAAAAAGTCGGGCGCTACGTCGGAATCGCCCTGGCGTTGATGTTCACGACTTTCGCGATTGCCGCACAAACACCGCCACCCACCTGGCGTTGATGTTCACGACTTTCGCGATTGCCGCACAAACACCGCCACCCACGACGCCCATGGTCGGTGGCGGCGGCGCGATTCCCGCACGCGCCACGCGCTTGCCCGCGTCCGTTTCGCAGGGCGCGATGGTGGTCGGCAATACGCATCCGGCCGCGACAGTGGAATACGCGGGACACACGTTGCTGGTCGCGCCGGACGGAAACTTCGTGTTCGGCGTCGGCCGCGACGAGAAAGGCCCGCTGGTCGTCAAGATCAAGCAGCCCGCGACCGGCTGGATCGAACAGCGCATCGCCGTGGCCGCGCGCGACTGGCCGATCGAGAACATCAAGGGCGTGCCGCCGAAAACGGTGAACCCGCCGCCGGAGATCGCCGCGCGGATCGAACGCGAGCAGGCGCAGGTCGTGGCCGCGCGCCAGCGCGACGACGCCCGCGAGGATTTCGCCGAATCCTTCCAGTGGCCGGTGCAGGGCCGCATCAGCGGCCGCTTCGGCAACCAGCGCGTGTACAACGGCACGCCGAAATCGCCGCATTCGGGCATGGATATCGCCGTGCCCAAGGGCACGCCGGTGCACGCGCCCGCCTCGGGCGTCGTCACCTTCGTCGCGCCCGATCTCTACCTCACCGGCGGTACCGTGCTGCTCGACCACGGCCACGGCATCAGCAGCAATTTCCTGCATCTTTCGCGCATCGACGTGAAGGTCGGCGACGTGGTGAAACAGGGCGACGTCATCGGCGCCGTGGGCATGACCGGCCGCGCCACCGGCCCGCATTTGCACTGGGGCATGAGCTGGTTCGACGTGCGGATCGATCCGTTGCTGGTGCTGGGGCGCGGGAAATAGTCGACCGCATGGACGCCACCGAGCTACTAACAAAGACGGCTGCCAATATCTGGGTCTATCGGTTTGACGCAGTGCATCCTGCTTGGGTCGATGACAACACATTGCCGATTGTCGCCTCTACCGGATTCATCGAGTTCGTGAATGGCGATCTTGTCGAAATCGGTCCATGCGAAGTGAATTTGGAGCCTGACAGGTACCCATCTCTCGGCCTCGAATTTCTGCCAAGTACTGAAGAATCTCTGCGCACGCTCCTATCCAACGGACAAGTCGTTGATGCAATCCCTTTAGTGGATGCAACTCCATTAATGCCATTCGTGATTACTCAAATCGAGGCATCGGATCCGCTTGGCGAAGAAGCGATTAGCCAATACACGCTGATTTCCCGTAGTGGCGGACGGATAACATTCCGTCACATCATGCCGCCTATGACTTTAGGGATTCGCGTAGATTCCGCGGGAAATTCGTAAGAGCGAAGGACCGTAGGCTGGGATGAAATCCCAGCAAACGTAGCCCGGGTAAGCGCAGCGCACCCGGGATCCCTATTCGATGATGAAATCCCGGATGCGGCCTGCGGCCTTATCCGGGCTACGAGTGCAACGACCAATCAGGCGTTGACGCCGCTCACCCGCGCCACCGCGTCGTGCGGGTGCAGGCTTTCGAAGTGCGAAACCGTCGCGTCGTAGCGTTCCACGCGCGGATCGTTCGCGAGCACCGAAGCCACGCGGCGCGCGGCGTCCTCGCAGAACATCAGGTTCTCGGCATTCAACCGGGCGAAGGCCTGTTCGTCCTCGCGCTTCACCGCGGTCTGCACCGGCGTCGCCAGCGCCGCTTCCAGCGCATCGACCAGCGCGATCAGCGGCAATTCGTCGAACTGCGGCTTCAACTCCACCCGCACCTGCGCGCGGCTGCGCTGCGCGTGCGGAGTCGCGGCCATGCCGCGATCGGAGGCGAGCCAGTCGCGCACCACGCCCACCGACAGCGGGCGCGCGGCGGCGAAGTCCTCGGCGAAGCGTTCCGCGTTCGCCTGCCGCGACAGCGCGGCCGAGGCCGGACAGGTGCTGGAGTATTCGACTGCGAACGCGAGCGCGATGTGCAAATGCCCATCGGCAAGGCTCGCTTCGATTTCCACCGGATAGCGCTTCCATCCGCTGAAGCCGCTTTCCAGCGCGGGTCGCTGCAGCAGCGCGTCGTAGCGAATCCTCAACTGCGCCTGCGTGGCCAGACCCTGCTGCGAGGCGATGCCATCCTGCAGCAGGTGGCGCAGGCCGGCGGGCGTGATCGCTTCGCGCGCAAGGCCGTCCTGCAGTTGCAGGTACAGCCGCGACATGTGGATGCCGCGCGCGTCGGCATCGGCGAGGTTCACCGCGACATCGATGTCGGCGGCGACCTGGAGCTGGCCGCCCTGCCCGTCGGCGATGCGCACCGGCAGCGCGATGTGGTCCATGCCGACCCAGTCCAGCGGCCGCGCGAACGCGACGGTATCGCCGGCGACATCGGGCAGCGGGGCGGGATTGCGATTCGACATGCGCGCCATTCTACCGGGGTGGACGCGAACGCCCCCGGAACGCTGCGTTCAGCTGCGGGCGATCACCCGACAGCGCCAGGGCAGGGTCATGCGCGACCATGACGAGGGCGAACGGCCATCGGCACAGGCCTGCAGCCGTTCGCGCACCAGCAGCGCGTGCAGGCGCCCGGGCAAGGAGCCGTGGTGCGGCGGCGCCCAGCGCTGCAGCAGGCGCGCGGCCCAGGCGCGGGCGGCATCGTTGCCGGCTTCCGCGCGCACCGATTCCGGGACCGCGACCTCGCCCTGGCGCAACAGCCGTTCCCCCAGCAGTCCGTACACCACGCTGCGTGGCGGCGGCGGCGATGGCGGCGGTTGCGCGGCATCGGCGAACAGGGTGACGCCGATCCCGGCCACGCCCTCGGCGAAGGGTTCCAGCCGGATCGCCGCCTGGTCGGGATCGGGCGCGCTGCCGCGGCTGGCGAACAGGGCGGGGATCGAATCGGCCAGCAGGATCCATGGCACCGGCTGCTTCTGCAGCACCGACCCGAGTGGATGACGGCGACGGCCCTGGGTCCAGCCCTGCAGTTCTTCCCGCCACCAGGCCAGCTTGGCCTCGCCCGGGCGCGGATCGTCGAAGCCCCAGGCCGCTTCGCTCAGCTCATGCCGCAGCGCGAACCACGCATTCGCCACTTCGCGCTGTTCCTCGGGCACGAACGTTTCCGCCACCGACCACTCCGGCCAGTGTTCGCGCCACTTGGCGATGAACTCGGCAGGGGCGGCATCGGTATCCATCACGGCCACCGTAACGGATCGAGCAGGTCGGCCGCCACTTCCACCAGTACGTCGCCGCCCCATTCCGCCGGAACCTCTTCGGGCAGGCGATATCCCCACAGCGCGACCACCGAACGCATGCCGGCCGCGCGCGCGGCGTCGATGTCGCGCTGGTCGTCGCCGACATAGACGCAATCGGCGATATCCGCGCCCAGCGTTCGCGCCGCATGCTGCAAGGGCAATGGATGTGGCTTGCGTTCGGGCAAGGTGTCGCCGCCAACCAGCACCGCGCAGCGCGCATCCCAGCCGAGCTGCGGCAACACCTGCTTCGCCAGGTATTCCGGCTTGTTGGTGACGATGCCCCAGCGGCTGCCGGCCGCTTCCAGCGCATCGAGCAATCCCGGCACGCCATCGAACGGCAAGCCGTGCTTGCCAAGTTCGGATTCGTAGGTGTCGAGGAACTCGCGGATCATTTCCTGCGGCACGTCGCCGCCGAGTTCGGGGAAGGCCGCCGCGCTCATCGCGCGCGAACCGCGGGAAACATGCGGGCGCAGTTCGGCCAGCGGCATCGGTGCGCGCCCGCGCACGGCGCGCATGCGGTTCACCGTGGCGACCATGTCCGGCGCGCTGTCGAGCAGGGTGCCGTCGAGGTCGAACAGTGCGAGTTTGGGGAACATCCTCATGTCATCCTGAGCGTAGCGAAGGACCTGTTGTTGATGGAAGGACGAATGGAAAAGCAGGTCCTTCACTTCGTCCAGGATGACACCTCAGCCAGGTTTTCGCGCATAGGCAAGGTAATTCACATCCGTGCGCGAAACGATCCGCGCGTTGTTGCGCCACGGTTCGTAGGCGAGCCCGCTCACGTCCTCGAGTTCGAGTCCCGCTTCGCGCAACCAGCCGGCGAGTTCCGACGGCTTGATGAAATCTCGGTATTGGTGCGTGCCCTTCGGCAGCAAGCGCGCGAGGTATTCGGCGCCGACGATCGCCACCGCGAACGCGGCCGGCGTGCGATTGAGCGTGGACAGGAACAGGCGACCGCCGGGCTTGAGCAGTTTCGCGCAGGCCTCGATCACCGACGCCGGCTCCGGCACGTGTTCCAGCATTTCCATGCAGGTGATCGCATCGAACGATGCCGGCATTTCGCCGGCGAGCGCTTCGACCGGGGATTCGCGGTAATCGACCTTCACGCCCGACTCCAGCCCATGCAGGCGCGCGACCTTGAGCAGGTTCGGCGCGAGGTCGATCGCGGTGACCTTCGCCCCGGCCTGCGCCAGCGCCTCGCTGAGCAGGCCCGCGCCGCAACCGACGTCGAGCACCGCGGCATCGCGCAACGCCACGCGTTCGGCCACGTAACCAAGTCGCGCGGGATTCAGCGCGTGCAGGGCCTTCTGCGGGCCTTGCGGATCCCACCACCGTTGCGCGAGTTCGTCGAACTTGTCGAGTTCGCTCTGGCGGAAGTTGCCGGGCGTTGTGTTCATGCATCGACTCCGAGCCATCCGTGGCGCATGGCACCGGCCTGCGCATCCACGCGCAGGCGCTCGACGTCGCGCGAACCAGTGGTTCGCGAACGCGACGCCTCGCCCCACCACCGTTGCGCGAGTTCGTCGAACTTGTCGAGTTCGCTCTGGCGGAAGTTGCCGGATGCTGCGGTCATCGGTGGATTCCTGCTTTTGTGGGAGGGGCTTCAGCCCCGAGCGACTTGGTGATCGCGGCTAAGCCGCTCCCACAGGATGTTCATCATCCAATCGCGGCGATGCGCTCCCGCCACTGCCGCGCATTGGCGACGATGGCGGCGGTGTCCATGTCCACCAGTTCGCGCTCGCGCAGCTTCCGCGCACCGGCGATCCACACATCGCTCACCTGCTGGCGGCCGGTGGCGTAGACCAGTTGTGAGACGACGTGGTGCAGCGGCTGCGTTTCCAGCGGCGACAGGTCGACGCAAACGAGGTCGGCCTGCTTGCCCGGTTCGATGCTGCCGACCAGGTGGTCGAAGCCCATCGCCTTCGCCCCGCCCAGCGTCGCCGCGCGCAAGGCGGAGAACGCATCGAAGCCGGCGGCGTCCTGCGCCACCGCCTTGGCGAGGATCGCGGCGGTGCGGGTCTCGCCGAACATGTCGAGGTCGTTATTCGAAGCGCAGCCATCGGTGCCGATGGCGAGGTTCGCGCCGGCGCGTTCCAGCACGCAGGCCGGACAGAAACCCGACGCGAGCTTGAGGTTGGATTCCGGGCAATGCACCACGCTCACCCCGCGCTCGGCGCAGAGGTGGATCTCGGCCTCGGTCAGCTGGGTCATGTGCACCGCGATCAGGCGGTCGTTGAACAGGCCGAGCCGGTCGATGCGCGCGATCGGCCGCTGGCCGTGCTTCTCGATGGACTGTTCGACTTCCTGCGCGGTCTCGTGCAGGTGCAGGTGCACCGGGATGTCGAGCTGGTCCGACAGCATGCGGATGCGCTCGAAGTTCGCGTCGCTGACCGTGTACGGCGCGTGCGGCGCGAACGCGGTCGTAACCAGCGCGTCGTCGCGCCACGCATCGTGCACCTCGCCGGCGCGGTCGAAATATTCGTCGTCGGACTGGGCCCACGCCGTGGGGAAATCGATCACCGGCAATCCGACCCGCGCGCGGAAGCCGAAGCGCTTGTAGGTGGCCGCCTGCACGTCGGGGAAGAAGTAGTTCTCGTTGGCGCAGGTGGTGCCGCCGCGCAGCATCTCGGCGATGGCGAGGGTGACGCCGTCGGCGACGAAATCGGGGCCGATCACCGCGGCCTCGATCGGCCAGATGTGCTGCTGCAGCCACACCTTCAGCGGCAGGTCGTCGGCGACGCCGCGCAGCAGGGTCATCGGGTTGTGGCAGTGGGTGTTGACCAGGCCGGGGATCAGCGCGCCATCCGGGCGCGACACGGTTTCCTTCGCGTCGAAACGCGCGCGCGCCTCGGGGATCGGCAGAACCGCAGCGATGCGGTTTCCGGAAACGGCAACGGCGTGATCCTCGAGGACCACGCCGTGCGGAACCACCGGCACCACCCAGCCGGCTTCGATGAGGACGTCGCAGGCTTCCCGGGCGGCGTCGGTCATCGGCTTATTTGACCCGGCTGACGTATTCGCCGCTGCGGGTATCGACCTTGATGGTCTCGTCCTGGCCGACGAACAGCGGCACGCGCACCACCGCGCCGGTTTCCAGCGTGGCCGGCTTGCCGCCGGTGCCGGCGGTGTCGCCCTTCACGCCGGGATCGGTCTCGACGATCTTCAGTTCGACGAAGTTCGGCGGCTGCACCATGATCGGGCTGCCGTTGAAGAGCGTGACGACGCATTCCTCCTCGCCCTTCAACCACTTCTCGGCGCCGCCCATGCCGTTCTTGTCGGACTGGACCTGCTCGAAGGTCTCCTGGTTCATGAAGTGCCAGTATTCGCCGTCGGCGTAGAGGTACTGCATGTCGGTATCGACCACGTCGGCGGCTTCCACCGAGTCGGTGGCCTTCATCGTGATTTCCTGCACGCGGCCGGAGCGGATCTGGCGGAACTTCACCCGGGTGAAGGCCTGGCCCTTGCCCGGCTTCACGTATTCGGTGTCGGTGATGACCGCCGGTTCGTTGTTGACCAGGATCTTCTGTCCGTTCTTGACGTCGTTCATGCCCAGGCTGGCCATGGGTGCTCCTGTCTCGCCATCGCAGGGACGGCTAAAATATTGATTCGGAAGTTCCGGCGATGCCGGGACACGCAGATTCCAAGCCGCAATGATACCCGCTGCCCCCATCCGACCGCATCCCGCGGCCGCGTCGTCCGACTGGCGACGGGCCTGGCGCGAGGCCGTGCGCGATCCGCGCGAACTGCTGGCCATGCTCGGGCTGGACCAGCTTGCGGCGGGCATCTCCGAGGCTGCGGCAGCGCAGTTCCCGCTGCGGGTGCCACGCGGCTTCGTCGCGCGCATGCGCCACGGCGATCCGAACGACCCGCTGCTGCGCCAAGTCCTGCCGCTGGTCGACGAGGACCGGGTCGTGCCCGGCTTCGACCTCGATGCGGTCGGCGATGCGGCGGCCCGGCGCGGAAACGGGCTGATCCACAAATACCGCGGCCGCGCCCTGCTGATCGCCACCGGCAGCTGCGCGGTGCATTGCCGCTACTGTTTCCGCCGCCATTACCCGTATGCCGAGGACAACGCCGCGGTGGCCGGATGGCGCGAGGCGGTCGCGGCGATCGCGGCCGATCCATCGATCGAGGAAGTCATCCTGTCCGGCGGCGATCCGCTCTCGCTCGCCGACCACAAGCTGGCCGAGCTCACCGACGCCCTGCGAGAGGTTCCGCAACTGCGCCGGCTGCGCATCCACACCCGCCTGCCGATCGTGCTGCCCGAACGCGTCGATACCGGCCTGCTCACCTGGCTGCGCGATCTGCCGTGGCCGGTGGTGCTCGTGGTCCACGCCAACCATGCCCGCGAGTTCGATGCGGACGTCGATGCCGCGATGGCCGCGTTGCGCGACACAGGCATGACCCTGCTCAACCAGGCGGTGTTGCTGCGCGGGGTGAACGATTCGGCCGAAGCCTTGGCTGAACTGTGCGAACGCGGCTTAGCCGCCGGCGTGCTGCCCTACTACCTGCACCAGCTCGACCGCGTGGCCGGCGCCGCGCATTTCGAGGTCGGCGACGCCGAGGCCTTGTCCCTGCATGCCGCACTGGCTGCGCGGGTGCCGGGCTACCTGCTGCCGCGACTGGTCCGCGAGGTCGCCGGCGATCCGGGCAAGCGCGCGCTGGCCACGGCGTGGACGCCGCCGCCGCCATCGTGTAATTAGGCGTTCCCCCCAACGGAGATCCGCATGTCGAAGGGAACCGACGCCGCATTGCGCCTGGTGGTGGTGGACGACAGCGTCGAGGACGCCGAGGCCATCGTCAGCGGCCTGCGCAACGCCGGCATCGCGATCCGCCCGCAGCGCCCGGCCTCGCCCGAGGAGCTTTCCGCGCTGCTGGCCGGCCAGGCCATCGACCTGATCCTCGCGGCCCGCCGTTCGCAGGCGATTTCCTTCGACGAAGCCACGCAACTGGTCGCCGGCAGCGGCAAGGACATCCCGGTGCTCGCCCTGTTCGACGACATCGACGCCGCCGGCGTCAGTGCCGCGATCGGTGCGGGCGCGCGCGCGATCGCCTTGCGCGACAACACCCAGCAGCTGCACCAGGTGATCCGCAGGGAATGGGAAGACCTCGACGCCCGCCGCGCCCTGCGCCGGCTCGAGGCCCGGGTGCGCGAAACCGAGCGCCGCTGCGATTCGCTGATCGAATCCTCGCGCGACCCCATCGCCTACGTGCACGAGGGCATGCACATCCGCGCCAACCAGGCCTACCTGGAGATGTTCGGCTTCGATTCCTTCGACGATGTCGAGGGCATGTCGCTGCTGGACCTGGTCGCGCCGCGCCATGTCGCCGACTTCAAGCAACTGCTGAAGCAGCTGAGCAAGGGCGAGGCGCCGCCGCCGAGCCACGAACTGCAGGCGCGCGGCCTCGACGGCGAGGAATTCCCGGCGGTGATGGAATTCACCCAGGCCAGCTACGAGGGCGAGCCCTGCGTGCAGGTGGTGTTCCGCAGGCAGGAACTCGCGCACGACCCGGAGCTGGCGCAAAAGCTCAAGGACCTGCAGGAACGCGACCCGGTCACCGGATTGCTCAATCGCCAGACTTTCCTGCGCATGCTCGAGGACGCGGTTTCCGACGCGGGGCGGAACCAGGCGCGGCACGGCCTGCTGCTGGTCGAACCCGACCATTACCAGCGCCTGCTGCACGACATCGGGCTGGATGGCGCCGACGCGGCGCTGGCGGCGATGGCCGAACGCCTGCGCGCGGTCCTCGACGACAAGGCCGTCGCGGCGCGTTTCGGCGAGCACAGCCTGGCGGTGCTGCTGCACGGCGGCGACCACGTCACCACGCCGGCGCTGGCCGAGCGCATCCGCGCCGCCTTCGCCGACGGAATCTTCGAAGTGGGCGACCATTCCAGCGCGATCACCGCCAGTATCGGCGGCGTGCAGATCGGCGAGAAGATCGCCAGCGTCTCGCAGGTATTGGCCAAGGCCAACCAGGGCGTGCAGTCGGCGCTCGGCGTGGGCGGCAACCGCTTCGAGATCTTCGACCCCGGCGCCACCGACCGCGCCGAGGAAGAACGCATCCAGGCCTGGGTGGCGCGCCTGCGCGATGCGCTGGACAAGGACCAGTTCCTGCTGCACTACCGCCCCGTGATCAGCCTCATGGGCGAACCCTTGCCGCTGTACGAGGCCTATCTGCGCCTCGATGCCGGCGATGGCGAGATGGTCGGCCCGTCCACCTTCCTGCAGATCGCCGAAGAGCACGGCTTGCTCGCGGAAATCGACCGCTGGGTGGTCGGGCATGCCGCCAGGGTGCTCGGCGAACGCGTGAAGGAAGGCAAGCCGGTCACCCTGCTGGTACGCATCAGCCAGGATTCCCTTGGCGACGACCGCTTCGAACGCCACGTCGCCGACAGCCTGCGCAACCATGGCGTTACCGGCGACAGGCTGGTCGTGCAATTGCCGGAATCGAAGGTGTTCACGCACATGCGCGACGTGCAGGCGCTGGTCGAATCGCTCGGCAAGCATGGCGTGCGCGTGGGACTGGAGCAGTTCGGCGCCGGCATCGATTCGATGCAGTTGCTGAACCACGTGACCCCGGCTTTCCTCAAGCTCGACCGCAGCTTCATGGAGGACCTGCCGAAGAACGCCGACAACCAGAAGCGCATCCAGGCCATCGCCGGCCACGCGCGCGCGCATGGCATGCGTTCCATCGCCGAGTTCGTGCAGGATGCGGCCAGCATGTCGACCTTGTTCTCCTGCGGCGTGGACTACGTCGAGGGCGACTTCCTCGCCCTGCCCAGCGCGGAGATGAATTACGAGTTCGAGTAGCCAGCGGTCTGGTGCCAGGAATCAGGCGTCAGGAAGAGCAAAAAAGCCCGCATTTCTGCGGGCTTTTTCATTAGCGGCGGACGCGGATGCTCAGCGGATCACGCCCTCGCGCACCGTGCTGCCACCGAGCGGCGCGTTGCGCAGCGCGGCGATGCGTTCTTCCAGCGGCGGATGGCTCATCAGCAGGCGACCGAGGCCGAGGCTGCCGCCGCTGATGCCGAACGCGGCCAGTTGTTTCGGCAGGGTGCTTTCGCCGTGGTTCTGGGCGAGACGCTCCAGCGCGGCGATCATCTTGTCGCGGCCGGCCAGGGTCGCGCCGCCGATGTCGGCGCGGAACTCGCGGTGGCGCGAGAACCACATCGCGATCACGCTGGCGAAGATGCCGAACACCAGCTGCAGCACGTTCACCACGATGAAGTAGCCGAATCCGCCGCCTTCGCGGTTACCGGAAATGTAGCCATCGACGACGCGGCCGACGATGCGCGCGAGCACGATGACGAAGGTGTTGAGCACGCCCTGCAGCAGCGCCATCGTCACCATGTCGCCATTGGCGACGTGGCTGACCTCGTGGCCGAGCACGGCTTCGGCTTCGTCGCGGTTCATCGCCCGCAGCAGGCCGGTCGAAACCGCGACGAGGGCGTGGTTGCGGTTGGCGCCGGTCGCGAAGGCGTTGATTTCCGGCGCGTCGTAGACCGCGACCTCGGGCATGCCGATGCCGGCCTTCTGCGCCTGCCGCTGCACGGTCGAGACCAGCCACTGCTCGGCCTCGTTGCGCGGCTGGGCGATGACTTGCGCGCCGGTGAAGTGCTTGGCCACCCACTTCGACATCAGCAACGAGATCAGCGAACCGCCGAAACCGAACACCGCGGCCATCACCAGCAGGCCGGTGAATTGCTGCGGATCCACCTTGAACACGGACATGACGATGCTGACCAGCATCAGCACCGCGAGGTTGGTGGCGAGGAACAGGCCGACGCGCTTCAACATGGATGGCTCTCGATTCCCGCGCGACCGGCGCGGACATGGGATTAGTGTGGCAGCCACGGGTTAAATTCAAGCCAAGCATGAACATGCCTTCAGCCAATCGCGGTTCGCCTTATCGAGGGAGATTCGCGCCCTCGCCCACCGGCGCCCTGCATTTCGGCTCGCTGGTCGCGGCCTTCGGCAGCTGGCTGGCGGCGCGCCGTGCCGGCGGCGAATGGCTGGTGCGGGTCGAGGACCTGGATCCGCCGCGCGAAGTCGCCGGTGCCGCCGAGGCGCAATTGCGGACGTTGGCAGGCTTCGGGTTCGAGGCCGACGGCACGATCTGGCGGCAATCCGACCGCAACGAGGCTTACCAAGCCGCGCTCGATCGCCTGCTCGCGGACGGACTTGCGTTCGAATGCCATTGCAGCCGCGGTGACCTCGCCGGCGAAGGCGGCATCCACCGGCAGTGCATTCCCGGCGCGCACAGGCCGGACCCGGCGATCCGCCTGCGCGTGGCCGACGGTTGCGAAATCGCGTTCGAGGACGCGGTACACGGCCGCATCGTGCAGCGCGTGGATCGCGAGGTCGGCGATTTCGTGCTGCGACGTACCGATGGGCTCTGGGCCTACCAGCTGGCAGTAGTGGTGGACGATGCCGCGCAGGGCATCACCGATGTCGTCCGCGGCGCCGACCTGCTCGATTCCGCCCCGCGCCAGATCCTGCTGCAGCGTGCGCTCGGCCTGCCGACGCCGAATTACCTGCACCTGCCGCTGGTGGTCGACGACAAAGGCCGCAAATTGTCGAAATCCCTGGCCGCGCTGCCGCTGGATCCGGTCGATCCGCTGCCGGCGCTGCACGCGGCCTGGGCCGTGCTCGGGCAGGACCACAACGCGCTGGCCGGCATCGCCGATCGCGATGGGCTGCTCGTGGCCGCGGTCCGTGCGTTCGACCCGGCACGCATCCCGCGCGGGCCGGTCGCGGTGTCCGCCGCGTTGCAACATGGGCATAACGGAACGCGCACTAGAATCGATCCGGAACCGCACACCGACAAGGACAGGAGCACGCCATGACCTCGAGAGTCGCATTCGTCACCGGTGGCACCGGCGGCATCGGTACCGCCATCGTCAAGCGCCTGGCCGACATGGGCCACAAGGTCGCGACCAACTACCGCAACGAGGACAAGGCGCGCGCCTGGCAGCAGCAGATGAAGGCCGACGGTTACGACGTGGCCATCGTCAAGGGCGATGTCACCTCGCCGGCCGAAGCCGAAGCGATGGTGCGCGAAGTCGAAACGAAGCTCGGCCCGATCGACATCCTGGTCAACAATGCCGGCATTACCCGCGACGGCACCTTCCACCGGATGAAGGCCGAGCAGTGGGGCGACGTGATCAACACCAACCTCAATTCCTGCTTCAACGTCACCCGCCCGGTGATCGAGGGCATGCGCGAGCGCAAGTGGGGACGCGTCATCCAGATCAGCTCGATCAACGGCCTCAAGGGCCAGTACGGCCAGGCCAACTACGCCGCGGCCAAGGCCGGCATGCACGGCTTCACCATTTCGCTGGCGCGCGAGAACGCGAGGAACGGCGTCACCGTGAACACGATTTCCCCCGGCTACATCGCCACCGACATGGTGATGGCGGTGCCGGAGGAAGTGCGCGCCAAGATCGTCGCCGACATCCCCACCGGCCGCCTCGGCACGCCGGAGGAGATCGCGTACGGCGTCGGCTTCCTCGCCGATGAACAGGCGGGCTGGATCACCGGCTCCAACCTCGACATCAACGGCGGGCACCACATGGGGTGGTGACGCCGCGCTCATGCGCTGCCCTATCGGCAGCGCATGCGGCGGCAACACGCGAGGCATGGATGCCGAGCCGGAGAGGAGCTCCAAGGACGGCTGCTCGCATATGTCCACTTACCCCTTACCCGGCGTTACTCGCGCCATCCATGGCGCTCGCCCTTCGGGCCAGCTTCGCTGTTCGCGGGCGCTCCGCGCCCGCAGTCAGGCATCCTCCCCCACGAGGGGGGAGGAAAAGCTGGTGCAGTTGCAAGCCGTGCTGCACTGCGCCATGCTCGGGCGAACGCCCGGGGGAAATCGCCGCATGGCAGTCCGCGTCATCAAGAAATACCCGAACCGCCGCCTCTACGACACCGAGATCTCCAGCTACATCACGGTCGAGGACGTCCGCCAGCTGATCGTCGATGGCGAGGACTTCGAGGTACGCGACGCCAAGACCGGCGAGGACCTCACCCGTTCGATCCTGCTGCAAATCATCGCCGAGCACGAACAGGACGGCCAGCCGGTGCTCACGACCCAGCTGCTGAGCCAGATCATCCGTTTCTACGGCGATTCGCTGCAGGGCTTCATGGGCAACTACCTCGAGCGTTCGATGCAGATGTTCCTCGAACAGCAGGGGCAGCTGCGCAACCAGCTCGGCGGCGCGCTCGGGCAATCGCCGTGGACGCTGATGAACCAGCTCACCGAGCGCAACCTGCAGTTCTGGAACGAGCTGCAGAAGAACGCGACCGGCGGCGAAGCGCCGTCGCCGCCCAAGGACAAGGCCGGCGCCAGGCGCCGCTGATCGCCCGCGACGGGCAGCAAGGGGAATCGAACCGATGGGCAAGCGCGTGGCCGTCGTCACCGGCGGCATCGGCGGGTTGGGCACCGAAATCTGCATTTCGCTGGCGAAAGCCGGCCGGCGCGTGGTCGCCGCCGACCTCGGCGGACGCGAGGAGCGCGTCGCCGCGTTCCGGCAGGCGATCAACGGCCACGACATCCATTTCGAGCCGGTCGACGTGTCCGACTTCGATGCCTGTGGCGCGCTCCTGCGCAAGGTCGAAGCCGACCACGGCGGCGTGGATATCCTGGTCAACGCCGCCGGCATCACCCGCGACGGCACCTTGCGCAAGATGGATCGCGTGCAGTGGGACGCGGTGATGAACGTGAACCTGGGCAGCGTGTTCCACATGTGCCGGCACGTAGTGGATGGCATGGTCGAACGCGGCTTCGGCCGGGTGGTGAACATCAGTTCGGTGAACGGCCAGACCGGCCAGTTCGGGCAGACCAATTACTCCGCGGCCAAGGCCGGCATGCACGGCTTCACCATGGCGCTGGCGCGCGAGGTCGCGCGCAAGGGCGTGACCGTGAACTCGGTGTCGCCGGGCTACTGCGAAACCGCGCTGGTGATGGCGATGCCCGATGAAATCCGCGCCGGGATCGTCGACAAGGTGCCGGTCGGCCGCCTCGGCCGCCCGGACGAAATCGCGCGCACCGTGGAATTCCTCACCGCCGACGATGCCGGCTTCATCACCGGCGCGAACATCCCGGTGAACGGCGGATTGTTCATGTCGTTCTGATCCGCCAGTTGCTGCTTTTGTGGGAGCGACGGAAGTCGCGACTCCTGGGCATCAACGCACATCCTGTCGCGACTCCCGTCGCTCCCACATCCGGCCCATGCTCCTGTAGGAGCGCACTTGGGCGCGACCGGTTGCCGCGCAATGTTTTTCGGAAGCGGCATCGCACGATCGACCTGCACGCCGTCGCGACTTCCGTCGCTCCCACATTGCGAAATGCTGGGTCTGAAGACCCAGCCTACGGTACTCACCCCAACCTATTCATCACACCATGGATCAGGACATAGGCGATCCAGAGGAAAAACATTGCGCCCATGAAATGGGCTGCGACTATTGCCCAATAGCCATGCGGGTTCTCCAATCGACGGGCTCGAATATTGTCTCGCGCAGGACCCCATGCCGCTTGCTGGGAATCGATCGCCTGATACACCCGGAAAAGAGCAATGAATGCAAAAGCGAGTGCTACAACTCCAAAAACAAGCGTGCGCAACGGCATAGGATTAACGCCCAAATCCATCACTGCTGACCCGTCGCCCCCGCCGCGCCGCAGAACTTCTGCCGATACTCCATCGCCTTCGGCATCAATCGCTGCAGATCCTGGATGCGCGTCCCCGCGCTCGGGTGGCTGGAGGCGAATTCCGGCGGGGCCTGGCCTCCGCTTTGCGAATCCATGCGCTGCCACAGCGGAATCGCCTCCTGCGGGTTGAAGCAGGCCGCGGCCGCGAGCATCAGCCCGAACTCGTCGGCCTGCGTTTCCTGCTTGCGCGCATACGGCAGCGAGTGGCCGTAGCCGTACACCGACATCACCGCCTGCATGCTCTGCTGGCTCATGCCGCTCATCGCGCCGGCCATCTGCCCGACCTGTTCGAGCTTTTGCTGGGTCATGCGCTGCGCGCCGTGACGCAACAATGCGTGCGAGATCTCGTGGCCGAGCACCACCGCCATCGCATCCGCGTTCTGCGCCACCGGCACCAGCCCGGTATAAACCGCGATCTTGCCACCCGGCAGGCAGAAGGCGTTGACCTGGTCGGACTGCAACACCGTCACGTCCCAGTCGAAGTAACGCTCGATGTGCGGCGCCTGCAGGCCGTGTTCGGCGGCGAGCGCGTCCTCGACCTGCGGGACCTTCGCGATCAGGCGCTGGGTGATCTCGCGCACCTGCCGCGAAATCTGCGAATTCGGATCGACCGGCTGTTCCTGCTGCAGGATCTCCTGGTAAGCCTGCAGCCCGAGCGCCTTTTCGTCCATGGGCGAGATGTTCTTGTCGATCGTCACCGTCTCGCCGGTGTACGGATCGGTGCTGCGGTTGGAGATCCAGTAGTACGCCCCGTAACCGGCGAACAACAGCAGGATCAGCAGGCGCGGGCTGATGCCGATGCCGCGTCGTTGCGGCTGACCACCGTAGGCCTGTCCGCCGAATGGGTCCTGTCGCATCACGTCTCTCCCCGGTCCGTCGTCGTCAGAGTTCGCGCACCAGCCTGAACCCGATGTGCGCATTCGTAGTATCCACCGGCGCGGGCGTGCGCCACGCGGAACGGCACTGCACCGGCCCGCTCGACCACGATCCGCCCCGCACCACCCGCGTGCGGCAACCCGGGTTCAGCCAGGCCTCGCCGTTCGCGGGGGCGCGGCGGTAGCCATCGTGCCAGCAATCGCCCACCCATTCGCTGACATTGCCGTCCATGTCGTGAAGGCCGTATGCATTCGCCCGGAAATGCCCGACCGGCGCCGGTCCCCAGTAGCCATCGGCGACGCCGGCGAAGGCATTGCTCCAGCGCCGTCCCTGCGGCGAAACATCAAGCCCGCCGGTGACGTTCGCGGTGGCCGGCGTCGGCAGGCCGTCGCCCCAGGGATAACGCGATTCCCGGCCGGCCCGCATTGCGTATTCGAATTCGGATTCGCTGGGCAGGCGGTAGTGCGCGCCGGTCTGCTGGCCGAGCCACTTCGCATAGGCCTCGGCATCGCCGGCGCTGACATGCACCACCGGCAGCTCGGGCGCGGCCGGATTGCCGGCGTAGTCCGAACGCCAGTCGACGTTGTTGCGGAAGGCGAAATTGCCGCTGTGCGCATCGTAGGCCAGCGACACGCCGCGCTTGTCGGCGCGGGTGCGGTAATTGGTCGCGGCGATGAACTGGCCGAACTGCGCGACCGTGATCTCGGTGCGCGCCACCGCGAAGCCACGGTCGAAGCGCACGTAATGCTGCGGCATCTCGCTGTCGCTAGCGTCCGCCTCGTTCGCTGGCGCGCCCATGCGGAAGCCGCCGTGCGGCACCACGATCATCTCCGGGCCGCGGCCGCCGCCTTGCATCGGATCCGAAATCGCCTGCCCCGGCCCGAATGCGCCGTAGTGCGAAACGCGCTCGATCTCCGCGCGCAGTTCGCCCGCCGCCGGATCGCCCGCTGGTGCGATGCGCAGGATTTCCGCAAGCAGGCCGCGCGCCTTGGCCACCCCGCCGGCCGTGGGCAGAACCGCCAGCGCCTGCTCGCGCAGGCGCGCGATGGTGTCGATCCGCATCTGTTCCAGCCGGGTGCGCGCCGCGGCGATCGCCGGGCTGTCCTTGCGCACGCTGGCCGCCAGTCCCAGCCAGCGCCAGGCGCCGGTGAAATCGCCGGTCGCGGCAGCGGCATCCGCGCGTCCGATCACGCCGCTTTCAACCGCGTCGATGCCACGCAGCGCGCGTGCCTGCCCCGGACGCAGGCGCAGCGCTTCGCGGAACCCGCCCAACGCGCCACCGCCCTGCACACCGAAGCGTCCAGCGACGAGGTCGGCTTCCGCTTGCCGGTTGAAATCCCAGGCCTGGTCGGCGATGTCCACGCGCGCGAGGTAGGCCCTGACCTGCTTCGTTTCCGGCGCGGCCACGCGCGCCACCGCCGCGACCTGGTGCGCGTCGCGCAGCGCATCGAAATCCTCGTCCGCCTTCGCCAGCGCGGCGTCGCCCTTGGCCAGCAGTTTCGCCACGGCGTGCGACAGGTTCGCCCTGGCCTTCGCATCGTCGGGTTCGAGTCGCAGGATCGCGAGATCGATCGGGATCGCCGCGTCGGCGTCTTCGTACAGATGGCCTTTCGCCAACGCGCGCTCGGCCTTGCGCTGCTGCGCGGCGAGACCGCTTTCGTCCACTTCGACTACGGGCGGTGCCCAGGTCAGCATCGCCGCGATGCTGTCGTCGCCACTGATGGTCACCTCGCCAGATCCGGGTTTCGTCCCCGTTGCCGGCGCGGACTCGTTTGCTTCCCCGGGCACGGGCGCCGCGGCGCGGCCGCAAGCGGCCACGGCCAGCGCGAAGACAAGGACGATAAGGGCGGGTTTCGCGCGCAAGCAGCCTCCTGCGATCCGTCCATGCACGGTAGGTCAGGCGACGAATCGCGGCAACCTCGGCGTTGCCGCCGCGACGGCGCATCGCTACCCTGCCACCGCATGGATGCGATGCACACGACCGAAGCGCACTGGATCGACGACCCCGCGGAACTGTCGCGGAGGCTCGCGTCCTGCAAGGGGCGCGTCGGCCTGGATACCGAATTCATCCGCGAACGCACTTACTGGCCACAACTCGCGCTGGTGCAGGTCGCGACCGGCGAGGACATCCTGCTCGTCGACATGTGCGTGCCCGGCATGAACGAAGCACTGGCGCCGCTGCTGCGCGACGCAGCGACGACCAAGGTCATGCACAGCGCGAGCGAGGACCTGGTTGCGTTCAAGTACGCCTGCGGCTGCGTGCCGAGGCCGCTGTTCGACACGCAAATCGCGACTGCACTATGCGGCATCGGCGCCGGCATCGGTTACCAGCGCCTGGTCGCGGACCTGCTCGGCGTCGCGCTGGACAAGGGCGAAACCCGTTCCGACTGGATGCGCCGACCGCTGTCGCCGCAACAGCTCGACTATGCGGCCGACGACGTGCGCCACCTGTTTGCGCTGCACGACAGGCTCGATGCGCAGCTTGAAGCGCTGGGCCGCGGCGACTGGGTGCGCGAGGACTGCGCGCGACTGGTCGATGCCGCGGACGCGGGCGGCGAGGATCCCTGGCCGCACCTGTCGCTGCGCGCCGCGCAATTCCTCGATGCCGACGCGCAACGGCGCCTGCTGCGACTGCTGCGCTGGCGCGAAGCCCAGGCGCGCGACAGCGACCGCCCGCGCAACTGGATCCTCGACGGCGAGCTCGCGGTGCTGCTGGCGAAACATCCGCCCGCCAATGCCGACGCGCTGAAGAAACTGCTCGAATCGCGCCCGAAGGCCCCGTTGCGCCTCGCGAACGCGATCTGGAATGCGCTTTCGACGCCGCTCGCGGACGAAGACCAGCTGCCGCTCGCGCGAGACGACGAGGGCGACCGCAAGACCCTGCGTCGCCTGCAGGATGCGGTGGCCGTGCGCAGCCGCGAACTCGCACTACCCGATGGCGTACTGGCTTCGCGCCGCTGGCTGCAGGCGCTGCTCGATCAGGGGCAATGGCCGCTCGCGCTCGCGGGCTGGCGACGTGGGCAACTGGAAACCGCGCTCGCGCCGCTGCTAGCGGGGGGAACGCCGGTCGAACCGGCCTGACGGCGGAAAAGAAAAAGCCAGCCCGGAGGCTGGCTTTGGAAGAGTGGCGCGCCCGGAGAGATTCGAACTCCCGACCCCCAAGTTCGTAGCCTGGTGCTCTATCCAACTGAGCTACGGGCGCGCATGGAACGTTTGAATCGTGGTGGAGCCAGGGAGGATCGAACTCCCGACCTCGTCATTGCGAACGACGCGCTCTCCCAGCTGAGCTATGGCCCCACGAGGTCGCGCATTATACGGATGCGCCCGAACCGGTGCCAACATCTGAAACGATTCGAACGGGAATCCAGTCAGCGAAACTGGCGGAGACTGAGGGGCGAGCGATGGGCCGCGCTCGCAAATCACTGATTTGCGGCCCATCCGAGCGCCCTCGCGTCCGACGCGAGGGCCGGCATCGCGAAGTCAAAGCCAGCGAAGCTGGCGGAGACTGAGGGATTCGAACCCTCGATGGAGCTTTTGACCCCATACTCCCTTAGCAGGGGAGCCCCTTCGGCCTCTCGGGCAAGTCTCCGTGACGCGTGCCGCTATTGTTGCCCTGCGGCAGGCGCGGAAGGATACCGGCTCACTCGGACTGCGGCAAATCCGTGGCGTCGCCGGGTGCGGCCGCGGACCCTCCCTCGCGATGGATGCGCTGGTAGATTTCCTCGCGGTGCACGGCGACATCCTTGGGCGCGGTGATGCCCACGCGCACCTGGTTGCCCTTCACCCCGAGCACGGTGACGGTGACCGAATCGCCGATCATGAGCGTCTCGCCGACGCGTCGGGTAAGGATCAACATCTTGCAACTCCCAGGCCGGTGGCCGAGTCCCTGCCGGGGCCGGCGCAGGCGACTGAACCCACATCGTCTTTACAAACGTGAACGATCATAGCGGCCGACCAATGCCAGCGGCAACCCGCCGGAAGTCAGGCCTCAGGCCGTGCGCGCGGCCACCCACTGCGACACGCCATCGAGCGCGGCCCGCAACGCCGGGCCATCCTCGCCCCCGCCCTGCGCCATGTCCGGCCGACCACCGCCCTTGCCGCCGGCCTGGCGGGCCACGTCCGCGAGCACGTCGCCGGCCTTGACCTTGCCCAGCGCCGCGCCGCTGACCCCGGCCACCAGCGCGGCCTTGCCGTCCTGCACGCCGGCGAGGACGATCACCGCGTCGCCGAGTTGCTGCTTGAACCGGTCCATGGCATCGCGCAGGGCCTTGGCGTCGAAGCCCTCGAGCCGCGCGGCCAGCACTTTGATCCCGCCAACATCGACCGCGTTCGCGGCGAGATCCGCGGTCGCGCCGGACGCGGCCTTGGCCTTGAGCGCATCGAGTTCGCGTTCCAGCTTCTTCTGCCGATCCAGCAAAGCGCGCAGCTTGTCGCCGACTTCGCCAACGTTGCCGCCGAGCAGCGCCGCCGCATCATCGAGCCGGCGTTCTTCCTCCGCAACGTAATCGAGTGCGCCCTGCCCGGTCAGCGCCTCGATCCGGCGCACGCCGGCGGAAACGCCACCCTCGGACACGATCTTGAACAGGCCGATGTCGCCGGTGCGGCCGACGTGGGTGCCGCCGCACAGTTCGGTCGAGGTCGGGCCGAAGCGCAGCACGCGCACTTCCTCGCCGTATTTCTCGCCGAACAGCGCCATCGCGCCGAAGTCGAGCGCTTCCTGCATCGCCATGTGCCGCACTTCGCCCTCGTGGTTGGCGCGCACTTCCGCGTTCACCCGGCGCTCGATCTCGGCGAGTTCGGCCGCGGTGACGGGCTGGAAATGCGAGAAGTCGAAACGCAGGCGGTCCGGCGCGACCAGCGAGCCCTTCTGCTGCACGTGCGTGCCGAGCACGCCACGCAGGGCCGCATGCAGCAGATGCGTCGCGCTGTGGTTGAGGATGGTGGCGCCACGGCGCGCCGCATCGACCGCGGCGACGAGATGGTCGCCCTTGCGCAGCGTTCCCGCTTGCAGCTTGCCGACGTGGCCGTGGAACTGGCCGGCGAGCTTGAGCGTGTCGTCGACGACGAAGCGCACGCCCTTCTCGTCGAGTTCGCCGGTGTCGCCGACCTGGCCGCCGGACTCGGCGTAGAACGGGGTCGAATCGAGGATGACGATGGCTTCGTCGCCCGCAGAAATCGCATCGACCGGCTTGCCGTCCTTCAGCAACGCGAGGACTTCCAGTCCGCCGGAAGTGAGCGATTCGTAGCCGAGGAATTTCGTCGGTACCAGTTGCGCGACCAGTTCCGCCGGCAACACGGTGCCGCCGCCGAACTTGCCGGCCGCGCGCGCGGTTTCCTTCTGTTTCGCCATCGCCGCGTCGAACCCGGCGAGGTCCACCGACAGGCCGCGTTCGCGTGCCATGTCCTGGGTCAGGTCGAGCGGGAAGCCGTAGGTGTCGTACAGGCGGAACGCATCGCTGCCAGGGATCGTGCCGTTCGACTTCGCGGCAACGTCGTCGAAGATGCGCATGCCGCTGTCGAGCGTTTCGGCGAAGCGTTCTTCCTCGGCCTTCAACGCACGCTCGGCGGTGGCGCGGCCTTCGCGCAGCACCGGATAGGCATCGCCCATCAGCGCGTCGAGCGTGGCGACCAGCTTGTGGAAGAAGGGTTCGCGCACACCCAGCATCCAGCCGTGGCGCAGGGCGCGGCGGATGATCCGGCGCAGCACGTAGCCGCGGCCTTCGTTCGAGGGCAGCACGCCATCGACGATCAGGAAGGCGCTGGCGCGGATGTGGTCGGCGATCACCCGCAGCGACTTGTTGTCGAGGTCGCTGGTGTCGGTCAGCTCCGCGGCGCGCTTGATCAGCGCCTGGAACAGGTCGATTTCATAATTGGAATGCACGTGCTGCAGCACCGCGGCGAGGCGTTCCAGGCCCATGCCGGTGTCCACGCACGGCGCCGGCAGTTTCGACAGCGTGCCGTCGGCGGCGCGGTCGAACTGCATGAACACCAGGTTCCAGATTTCGATGAAGCGGTCGCCGTCCTCGTCCGGCGAACCGGGCGGGCCACCGGCGATATGCGCGCCGTGATCGTAGAAGATCTCGGTGCACGGGCCGCAGGGGCCGGTGTCGGCCATCTGCCAGAAATTGTCCGAAGCGTAGGGCGCGCCCTTGTTGTCGCCGATGCGGACGATGCGCTCCTCGGGCAGGCCGACCATGTCGCGCCACAGCGCGTAAGCCTCGTCGTCGCTGTGGTAGACCGTGACCAGCAGGCGTTCGGCCGGCAGCTTCCACACCCCGGTCAGCAGTTCCCAAGCCCAGGCGATCGCGTCCTGCTTGAAATAGTCACCGAAGGACCAGTTGCCGAGCATCTCGAAGAAGGTGTGATGGCGCGCGGTGTAGCCGACCTGGTCGAGGTCGTTGTGCTTGCCGCCCGCGCGCAGGCAGCGCTGCACGTCGGCCGCGCGCACATAGCTGCGCTTCTCCGCGCCGAGGAACACGTCCTTGAACTGGACCATGCCGGAGTTGGTGAACAGCAGGGTCGGGTCGTTGCCCGGCACCAGCGGCGCCGAGGGCACGATGGTGTGGCCCTTGGAGGCGAAGAAATCGAGGAAATCCCGGCGGATGTCGGCTGTGGTTTTCATCTGTCGAATGCTGGTGTGAGGGGCGCAGTGCCGGCGCCCAGGGCCGCAAGATGCGGCCGCGGGATCGAGCAGGCAACCCAATCCGGCCAGTTTACAGGGCGCGCCGGCGACACGAACCTATACTGGCCCATCCCACAATTCCCGCTGCCCATGCCAACGGACGACCAGGACGACGTCATCGAACTGGCCCGGCGCCTGCGCGAAGCGCTGGCCGGGCAGCCGCAATTCGACGACGGGCAATTCGCCGGATTCATCCGCGAATGGCAGGGCTGCGTCGACGCGGTGAAAAAGACGGCCTTCAACCCGGACTGGCGCAACAAGGACGACGTGGAGTCCTTCGAGCACGGCTGGGGCGCCCAATCGACGCAGTTCATCATCGACCTGGTGCCGAGGATCCAGTCGGTCATGCGCCGGCATTACCGGCGCAAGGACGTGCTCAAGCTGATCGACGTGGGCGCCGGCTCCTGCACCGGCACGAACGTGCTGGCCATGCTGCATTCCAGCCATTACGTCTATTCCAGGCTGGAAATCGACGCGATCGATTACATCCCGCTGCGCCAGCGCTGGGCGCAGAGCCAGTACCCGCTGATCAACTACATGGTCGGCGACGCATTCGCGTTGCCCGACCGCGCGTGGGACCTGGCGATCTGCAGCCACGTGGTCGAACACATGGAGGATCCGCGCGCCTTCATCGACTGCATCCGGCGGATCTGCCGCGGATTCGCCTTCATCTACACGCCCTATCGCGAAATCGAGCGAATCCCGCACCACCTGGCGACGATCGACGAATCGACCTACGCGGACATCCCGGGCTGCACGCTGGAAGTCGTTTCCAGCATGGGCTGGCATCCGGACAAGCCCGAGGACAAGTGCCTGATCGCGACCATCGACTGCCGCGAGCCGATGTCGCCGGAATGATCGGCGCGATCAGTCGTCGAAATCGACACCGCCCAGCGCGGCCCTGACCTGCTCCATTGCGAATCCCCGCCGCAGCAACAGGTCCGCGGCCTTGCGCTGACCGGCCAGGGTCTTGATCGCCTTCGCTTCGAAACGGCGACGAACCAGGTCGCGGGCGATCGCGTTCCAATCGCCGCCGAAGCCGTCCATCGCCGCGGCGACGGCATCGGAATCGAGCCCGTGCGTGCGCAGCTCCGCGCGAACGTGCACCGGCCCGTAGCCGCTGGCCGCGCGGCTGCGCACCAGCAGTTCCGCGAAGCGCGCATCGTCCTGCCAGCCGGCCTCGCTCAACTTGTCGATCGCGGCTTCGGCCTCGTCCACCTCGACCCCGCGCGCGGCCAGCTTGCGCGAGAGTTCCTTGCGCGAATGCTCGCGCCGCACCAGCAGCCCCAACGCCCGCTGCGTCGCGGTCGGCGGCGGCTTGCGCGAGCGCGCGGAATCGCTCATTGCTTCTTCGCCTTCGCCGTCTTGCGCGGTTTCTTCGGCGCTTTTGGCTTGGGCACCGGCAAGGCATCGGCGGTCGCGCGGATCAGCTTTTGCAGCAACTCGGTATCGTCGAGGAATTCGTCCAGCACGAACCACGCCTTTGCCTCGGGCCAGGGCTGCGCCTCGACCACGTTCGGCAGCAACGCGCGACCGGCGTCGGTCGGCTTCAGGAACAGGCTGTTGTCCGCCGCGACGGCGACGATCTTCCCGTCGAAGTAGATCCCGTACTCGCCGAACATCTTCTTCGACGTCAGCGCGCCGCCGAACCCGGCCTGCTCATGGACGTATTCGATGAAGTCGGTGTCGGTGGACATGGCGATTCACTCGATCCTCGGGGATTTCATAGGTTGGGCTGAATGCAACGAAGCCCAACAATTCTCTCCCTCAATGTTGGGCATCGCTTCGCTCAGCCCAACCTATGAACTACTCGCTTAGATATTCAACAGTCTTGGAAAAATCGAAAACATGACCTTGTCGCTTGGCGGGTCATAAACATATTGATAGTCAGCAATCGGAGTGAGGTCATGGGGATCAATTGGATTAAGCGCGTAAGGATTGTGATATGCACTTAAATGCGTCTCGCGATGACCTCCCGTTTCAAGCACGCATAATGCACTAATCCCGCGACAGGAATTTCGCGTTAATTTTTGTCCGGGACCGAAACCCTCGCCTGCCAACGCGAAAACTCCTTGCGAATTCAAAGCCAGATAAATCTGCGGACTTCCGAACATTGCCTTGGTTGCAGTGAACCCGTCTATGTAATTCATGAGTCCGGCGTTGTTATAGACAACCACTATGCAAGCCATACCACGCGCCGAATGAGCTCGAATTTGCATATACGCTTCGGCCAGCTTTTGACGAACCCGCTTAACAGGCGCTAATCCCATGCCTGACTCAAGACACGAATCGAGCGTTTCTCGTAGACGGTCATTTGCGTTTGGATCGAGCTGCTTTACCTCAGCGATTATTGGTCTCCGACGAATCTGAACCCAATAGTCTGGAGACTTTTCTTCGCCTTCCGTGATTCGCCCAAATCCCGCGTTGCGCAATGTGCAATGCCGCTCGAATAGCGATTCTGAAATCGTCGGAATTGTCATCTAGAACGAATCACATGTTCACGGCAAGACTGCACAAAAACACAGGGCGACCACCTGCTGACGAACAGGCGGCCGCCCTGCGGGTTCCACACCCTGGTGGCTTCGACGCTCAGTCGTCGCCATCCTTGTCGTCTTCCTCGCCGCGCGGCGCTTCCGCCGGCACGAACTGCTCGCGCAATGCCGCTTCCAGCTTCTGCGCCACCGCCGGATTCTCCTTCAGGTACTGGCGCGCGTTCTCCTTGCCCTGGCCGATGCGCTCGCCGTCGTAGCCGTACCACGCGCCGGACTTGTCCACCAGCTTCGCGTCCACGCCCATGTCGATCAGCTCGCCCTCGCGGCTGATGCCCTCGCCGTACAGGATCTCGGTGATCACCTGCTTGAACGGCGGCGCCATCTTGTTCTTGACGACCTTGATCTTGGTCTGGTTGCCGATGATCTCGTCGCCCTTCTTGATCGAACCGATGCGGCGGATGTCCAGCCGCACCGAGGCGTAGAACTTCAGCGCATTGCCGCCGGTGGTGGTTTCCGGGCTCTGGCCCGGCATCATGATCCCGATCTTGTGCCGCAGCTGGTTGATGAAGATCACCATGCAGTTGCTGCGCTTGATGTTGCCGGTCAGCTTGCGCAGCGCCTGGCTCATCAGCCGCGCCTGCAGGCCGGGCAGCTGGTCGCCCATCTCGCCCTCGATCTCGGCCCTGGGCGTGAGCGCGGCGACCGAGTCGATGACCACGATGTCCACGGCGTTGGAACGCACCAGCATGTCGGCGATTTCCAGCGCCTGCTCACCGGTATCGGGCTGCGACAGCAGCAGCTCGTCGACGTTGACGCCGAGCTTGGCCGCATAGGTCGGGTCCAGCGCGTGCTCGGCGTCGATGAAGGCCGCCTGGCCGCCGGCCTTCTGGCATTCGGCGATGGCCTGCAGGGTGAGCGTGGTCTTGCCCGAGGACTCGGGGCCGTAGATCTCGACCACGCGGCCCTTGGGCAGGCCACCGATGCCGAGCGCGATGTCCAGCATCAGCGAGCCGGTGCCGATGACTTCGGTCGGCTCCACCGCGCGGTCGCCCATGCGCATCACCGAGCCCTTGCCGAACTGCTTGTCGATCTGGGTCAGTGCCGCGGCCAGTGCGCGCTTCTTGTTCTCGTCCATCATCGTGTCCTCGGAGGCAGTGGTATTTCGGAATGGGGTCAGGCTAGACCCGCGCCATCGCAAAACTTGCGACGCCGCGGCAGGAATCAGATTGGAGCTTCGGGAACCCCGCGACTGCCGGCCGATGCCGCAAGCGAGGCTCAGGCAAAGCCGCGTGCGCGATCACCGATTCGGCCTCACCAGGCCGCAGTACAGGCCCTCGATCGCGAAGTCCTGGCCCGGCTGTACCTCGATCGGCGCGTAATCCGGGTTGCGCGGCAGCAGGCGGATGCGTTCGCCGCCGGTCTTGAGCAGCTTCACCGTGATCTCGTCGTCCAGCCGCGCGACCACGATCTGCCCGTTGCGCGCGGTGGGCGTGCGGTGCACGCCGATCAGGTCGCCGTCGAAGATGCCTTCGTCGCGCATCGAATCGCCCTTCACTTTCAGCAGGTAATCCGGCGCTGGCGAGAACAGCACGCGGTCGAGGATCAGCACCTGCTCGGAACCAATGTCCGCGCCGATGGGCGCGCCGGCCGCGACCTGGCCGAGTACTGGCAATTCCATCGCGTTATCGGGAATCGCCGGTTCCAACGGCAGGTCGGCCTGGGCCGACGGCGGCGGCTGCAGCACCCGCAGGCTGCGCGCCAGGCCGGGCCGGCGTTCGATCGCGCCCGCGGCCTCCAGCGCCTCGAGGTGGTACTGCGCCCCGCGCACGCCCTTGAAGCCGAAGGCACGGGCGATTTCGGTCTGCGAGGGTGCGTAGCCGTCGGCCTCGATGCGCTCGGCAAGGAAGGCGAGGATGGCTTGCTGGGTATCGGTCAGGTCCATGTGAGTAGTAATACTACTCATGATTTGCCGAGCGCAAGCCTCTTGACACGATTCGAAATTATTTTATGTTTTACAAAAATTATTCGTCGAATTTCGGAAAATGAATCGAACCCTGATCTTGCCGGAAGCCAGTATCCGACGCAGCGGAAAACAGCTCGCGTGGCTGGCGATTCTTGGTCAAGTGTTGACCGTGATTTCGCTCGTTATGGTGCCCTTGGTGCTCTATTCGATCGCCAGGCTCAGTAATCCCGAACCGAGGTTCCTGCCCTTCCTCCTTCGGCTTGTCACCGATCCCGTCACGAACGGCCCGGCGAATCTGTATCAGTTGGTTCTCGCAAGCGGGATGCTGCTTGTACTGGAATGCGTGCGCCGCTGGGGAAATGCACTGGCCAGTTCCGAACCGATGGGCAAAGCCACGCTGACTGCAATTGGCTGGCTGCAACTGTCGGTCGTTCTGTTGGGCTTGCTTGATAGTTTCGACGTACGAATCGAACACGGCTTTCGGTACTGGCCATGCACTGTCGGGGACGCATGCATGACCCATGGCCTGGAATGGAGATGGTCGGTTACGCCGGTGTACGTGGCCGCACTGATTGTCATCGTGCTATCGATCGCGCGTCGCCTGATCAACCAGGCACAGGTACTGAAAGCCGAAAACGAGGGCTTCGTCTGATGGCCATCGTCGTCAACCTCGACGTGATGCTGGCGAAGCGCAAGATGAAGTCGAAGGATCTCGCCGACGCCATCGGCATCAGCGAAACGAACCTGTCGTTGCTCAAGCAGGGCCGGGTGAAGGGCGTGCGATTCAACACCCTCGACGCGATCTGCAAAGCGCTGGATTGCCAGCCGGGCGATTTGCTCGAATACCGCGCCAACAGTTGAGCCGCGTCAAAGGTGCTGCCCGATCCCCTCAAGCGCCGCGGCCACGGTCTGCCGGCGCACCGCCTCGCGGTCGCCATCGAAATGGAACAACTCCGCGCGCGGATAACCACCGCGCCGCTTCCACGCGATCCACACCGTGCCGACCGGCTTGTCCTCGGTGCCGCCGTCGGGGCCGGCGATGCCGGTGACCGCGACCGCGACGCCGGCGCCCGAATGCACCAGCGCGCCCGAGACCATCTCGATCGCGGTCTCGCGGCTGACCGCGCCGAAGTGCTCCAGCGTCTCCGGGCGCACGCCGAGCAGCGCCTGCTTGGCCTCGTAGCTGTACGCGGCCAGGCCGCAGTCGAACCAGGCGGAACTGCCGGCGATGTCGGTGACGGTCTTGGCGATCCAGCCGCCGGTGCAGCTTTCCGCGGTGCACAGGGTCAGCCGCTTCGCGACCATCCGCGCGCCGATGGACGAGGCCAGTTCGCGCAGGGCTGCGTCGGTGGTGTTCGTCATCGTCACGCCTGCCCCATCGTCGCGCCGTCGATGACGAAGCGGTACTTCACGTCGCTGTTCAACATGCGTTCGTAGCCGGTGTCGATGTCCTTGGCGGCGATCATCTCGATGTCGGCGACGATGCCGTGTTCGGCGCAGAAATCCAGCATCTCCTGCGTCTCGGCGATGCCACCGATCAGCGAACCGGCGATCGCCTTGCGGCCGAAGATCAGGCCCATCACGTTCGGGCTCGGGTGCGGCGTCGCCGGAGCGCCGACCAGGCACAGGGTGCCGTCGCGCTTGAGCAGGGCGGTGTAGGCATCCAGCACGTGCGGCGCGGCGACGGTGTTGAGGATGAAATCGAAGCTGCCGGCATGCGCCTGCATCTGCGAAGGATCCTTCGACACCACCACTTCGTCGGCGCCGAGCGTGTGCGCTTCGTCGCGCTTGGATTCGCTGGTGGTGAACGCGACCACGTGCGCGCCCATCGCATGCGCGATCTTGATGCCCATGTGCCCGAGCCCGCCGATGCCGACGATGCCGACTTTCCTGCCCGGTCCCGTGTTCCAGTGCCGCAGCGGCGAAAAGGTGGTGATGCCCGCGCACAGCAGCGGCGCGACTGCGGCGAGTTGTTCGGCGGGATGGTGGATCTTCAGCACGAAGCCCTGGTCGACCACGATCCGCTGCGAATAGCCGCCCAGCGTGTGCCCGGGCGCGTCCGCGGTCGCCCCGTTGTAGGTGCCGACGAAGCCGTTTTCGCAATACTGCTCCAGACCCGCGTCGCAGGCGGCGCAATGTTGGCAACTGCCGACCATGCAACCGACGCCGACCGCATCGCCGACGCGAAATCCTTGCACACCCTCGCCGACCGCGCTGATATGGCCGACGATCTCGTGCCCCGGCACGCAGGGGTATTTGGTGCCGGGCCATTCCGAACGCACGGTGTGCAGGTCCGAATGGCAGATGCCGCAGTAGGCGATCTCGATCTGCACGTCGCGCGGTCCCGGCGTGCGGCGCTCGATGTCCATCGCGACGACGGGTTGGTCGGCGGCGCGCGCGCCCCAGGCCTTGACGGTCATGCGGATGCTCCGTGTGTCGAATAACGGATTCTGCGCCGGAAACGCGCGGGCGGCGAGTCGGTTCGGGCACACTA
>Ga0209023_10001496_pt1 | contig 31221 bp, 26 predicted proteins | sample LakOneMetagenome_FD_187468 | JGI IMG/M metagenome (GOLD analysis project Ga0209023, IMG submission 187468) | Freshwater and sediment microbial communities from Lake Erie, Canada (SPAdes) (version 2) | ecosystem: Environmental > Aquatic > Freshwater > Lentic | place: Lake Erie, Canada...
GCACATACTCGCCTTTCTGCACCGGCCTGTCGCTGGTCCAGTACAGGCCCAGCGCGATGCTCTTGGTGGTGTTGACCCGGGCGCCAGCCAGGCCAAGCAGACCAACAGCGCCCAGCATGCACGCGGCGGCGGCAAGCGTTCGCGCCAGGTACCTGCTGGCGAGCCGGGGCAGGGCGTTTCGTCCGGAGGTGATCTTCATAGTGAAATCCGCGGGACATCCAGGCTTATCGCATTAGGCCGCAGAACGTCGCTGCATGCCGGTTCCGGAATCGCGGCGCGCGCGCTGAATATTTCGTCCTGGAAGAACAGCGGCTGTCTGCCGTAGATGGCGGGAAAACCGCTGACCGATACGATCATGTCGCCCGCTTCCACGATCAGGTCGCCTTCCTTCTTCGGCCCAGGCATGCGCAGGCATTCGTCCAGCGTCAGCAGGGGACGCTGCGTCTCCTGGTAGGTGCGCGATACCTGACCAAGCAGGGCGCTGGTGCGCCGACCGCTGGTCGTAATCTGTTCCTTGACGACGGTGGTGATGCCAGTGAGCTTCGATAAGTGTTCCGCGGTTTCCAGTCGATTCGGAGGGTAGGCGTTCTGGACGTGGCAGTTGGACGTGATGGTCTCGTCCGGACCGTAGCCGGTTTCTCGGCTTCGCAGCTGCGTGAGGTCCTGGCAGATGAGGTAGAACTTGATCCCGTAGGTGGCGACGAACGCAAGCGACTCCTGCAAGATCTCGAGTTTGCCGAGACTGGGAAATTCGTCGATCATGCCCAGCAGCCGGTGCTTGTACTTGCGCTTCGCGCGCACGTGGGCGTGCGCTGCCCGGAGCAGCCCGATCTTGGCCAACACACGGCGCCAGGGTGGCAGGTCCGGCACCAACCGCTCGTATTCCATCTTGTTGGCGAGGAGCCGCACGATCAGGTTCAAGACAATGCGCACCAGGGGGCGCAAGCGTGTCTTGTCATCCGGCTGGGTCACGATGTACAGGCTGACCGGATAGTCGTGGTTCGTCAGGTCCCTTGCGATCGAAAACGTCGACCGGCTTGTGTTAGCCGCGATGACCGGATCGCGCCACAGGGCGAGATAGGATTTCGCGGTCGACAGCACCGAACCTGCTTCCTCCTCGGGACGGTCCATCATGTCGCGCGCTGCGGCGCCGACCACGGGATGCGTTTTCCCGTCGATGTGCTGATAGGTCACCATCTCCATCCACAGCTCCGCCACACCGCGGTTCGGATCTGCCAGCATGAAGTCCACGTGGGCCAGGTTGGCGGGCGTACCCTCCATCCTGGTCTTGTACAGGCCATGCAGGATAACCCCGACAAGCAGGGCCTGGCTGGTCTTCTGCCAGTGGGTCTCCAGTCCACGGCCGTCCGGATCGACGATCAGCGTGGCCAGGTTCTGGACGTCCCCAACCTCGTACGCGGTCCCAAAACGGATTTCGTCCATTGGATTGATATGGACATCGCAGTCCGGATTCGCCGGTTCGAAGCGCAGCACCTTGTTGTTTGCATGGGCCTGACGCCATCCCGCCGTCATGGCCCACAGCTCTCCTTTCAGGTCGGTGATGACCGCGCTGTCGGGCCAGGACAGCAGGGTAGGCACGACCAGCCCGACGCCCTTGCCCGAGCGGGTCGGCGCGCAGGTCAGCACATGTTCGGGGCCGTCATGGCGCAGGTAATGCAGCTTGCCCCTGTCGTCCTGCCATGCCCCGACATACACTCCACGGCCGGCGACAGGCTGCAGTCCGCGCAGGATCTCATGCCATTTGCGCGGCCGTGGCAGCAGGCCGGCTTCCTCGATATCTTTCTTCTCGGCCCAGCGCGCCGAACCGTGCAGGTAGTCGCTCGGCTTGGCCGTGTTTGCCGCAACCATCTTGGATATGAGTACTCCAATGAGCCCGACACTGGCAACCGTGACGCCGAGTCCGCCGGCGCGCATGAGGGCATCCGGATAGGACGGGTACCACTTGAACGCCCACTCCACGATCGCCCATGGCGCGTAGAGATCGTGGCCAAGGTGGTTGCCGAGTACGGCTTGGTAGCGCATGTCCCTGGCGAAGAACTGCGTTGCCGCCTGCAGGCCGGCGCCCAGGGACAGTGCCGCAAGCGCAGGGAGAAGCTTGCGACAAGGCGCCTTGCGCTCGCGCACCTGTGGGCCGACTGCGTTGTTGAACCCGGCTTTCATCTGCTGCGTCCTTTCGCCTTGACTGCACCGCGGGCGTTCACCTCCACCCGCACCCCCAACGGCAGGCGTTTTAGGCGCTGCGCCGTCGCGTCATCGACCTCGAGAACCATTACCCGCTCGCCCTGCCTGAGCAATGCCAGCGCTTGGTCGTCCACCCGGCGGATGCCGGCATACGAGGCTGTGCCGGCGTCAAAAGGAGTATATCGAGCGTGCTTCGGTATATCGAACCCATTGAGCCTTTTTTGTTCTCGCTCAGCGATGTACTTGCCGCTCGGACTTTGAGTGATGCGATCGTCTCCGCACGTGGCGTTGCCGCGCCGACTTTCGGCAGGAGCGGAGATGTGCAGCGTCTGGTCGTGCCTTGTCGTAGAGGCGTGGAGGAGGTGTAAGCGGCGCTGGTCCAGTTCTGCGTCGGCGAAGGTGATGCGCAGATCAGCGGCAACTGCCGCCATGAGAATTCCCTCCCGGAAGGCGTCAGACCCGTTGACGGCAATGCGCTCGCCAAAGCGCGCGGTTGCCATCTGGAGCGCGGACAGCAACGCTGCCTGATCAGCCCCAAGCGAGACCTGCAGGCTGTCCCCGTCGTCACGGATTGCGCTGCCGCCAACGTGGTAAATGATCGTTCCCTTTCGGGTAACGCTGTCGTGGCCACTGGGCCGCGCCGGCCGTGGTGGCTGCGTGTCGCCGTTGACGGCATTGCCCATCTGGGCGCCCCCTTGACGCCTTTCTCGTAGTGCGGCCAGCGCCTCCAGGTCTCCCGTTCCCGCCTCGCGGCGCAGCCAGTCCGCCCATTGGCATCGCCGCTGCCGTTGATCGATCGCCTGGCGCTCGCGCCGGTACATCAACTTGATCGCCGCGATCTCCTCGCTGCGGGCACGTGAGAGGGCGGCGTACATCAGCTTCTTCGCAGGGCGCGGCATCGACACCAGCTTGAGCGCGGCACGTTTGAGGTTCACGGCGCGCTTCGCTGCGTCGATGCGCCGCTCCTTGCGTGCGCGTGCCTGGTTCCAGTCACGCACCCTGCGTTCCGCCGCTTCTATTTGGGTCGCCCGATAGCGCGCATACAGTTCGACGGTGTCCACGCTCGACGCGAGCGGCTTCTTCTCGTATCGCCGCGCCGGCCTGGGTCTCGCCTGATCGGGCCCGGCCTTAAAGGGCCCGAGACGCTGCTCCAGCTGTGGTTTTGAAAACCCGCGCCCCACCGAGCTTGCCTTGACGGTGGTCCCGTCGGCGGCAGTGATCACAAGACCGTTTCCCTGTGGGTGCAGGCGCAGGCCGTTGTCAAGCATCAGGGCGTGCAGTTCGTCCCACGATTGCGCACCGCGCATCCGTTCCTTGCACTCGCGCTTGATCCAGCCAAGCAGGCTCTCAGTACCCGTCTGGTGTTCCATGTCCGCAGCACGGTTTTCCGACGCTGTTTTCCCTGGCGTGTGATTGTCCTTCTGCAGGGCGTAATCATCCTCGAGCTTGTCGCACAGCTTTGCCAGGATCCGGTAGGCCTGGAACGGCTCGTGGATCGTGCAGCGCGTGGGATGGATCTTGTTGATGGCAACGTGCAGGTGCAGGTTGTCCGTGTCATCGTGCACGACGCTGACCCGTTGATGCCCCGCGAATCCGAGGGCATCGCACAGGCGGTCTTCGATTGCCGCCAGGGTGGCCACGCCAGGATCTTCGCCCGGACGGAAACTGACAATCAGATGATAGGTCTTGTCGGCCGCGGACCTGGTGTTCATCGCCTGGGTATTCAGGATCTCCAGCACCGCGACTTCCGCAGCGTCGTTCATGCAATTGGTGATCCGGACGGCAGCAATGCGTACTGCTTTTCCCTGCGAATCCGCCAGGTAGCGTACCAGCCTAGGGAAGCTGCTCTTGGTCGCAGCGTTCATGGCGATGTGCTTGGCGATCATGGCTGGGCGCATCCGCTTTAGCGGCTAAAATCCGTCGCGGTCGGCGCGCGGGATCAGCACCTCGCGCGCGACGGCGAGCAAGGTGTCCTGCGTCGCCTCGATCTTCGACAACAGAGCGCGGATAGTCGACGCACCGAAGGTGGCGGTCCGTTCGTCGTTGGTCAGCCAAAGCTTGAGCAGGCCGCCAAGACGGCCCAGGTCCGCATTGATGCGCAAGAGTTCTTCGACGCGCATGGCGTCCAGGACGCCACGCACCTCGTACCCCAGGCCGACATTTAGCAAATAGGTGGACACGGTCTTGCGGGCCGCCCGTGCGTTGGCCTGCAGCTGCGCACGCTCGTCCGGCAGACAGTACACCTTCACTGGTGGCGTGCCCTTGCGCGTGCACTTTTCGCTCATTGTCCACCTCCGAATTTGCCGGCGGCAGCCGGCTGGCCTCGCAGAGCAGGATTCCCGTTGAGCACGAAGTGCGAATAAGGGGAGTGAAGGAGGAACACACGCTACGCGGGTGGGCCTACTTCACCTATCCTGCCCGACTCTGCGAGTCGATTACGCCAGGGCAGGATACCGACCGGACTTTCGGTCGCACCTCGATTGGATCAATAAGACACATCGTTTATATCGAAACTGCACGCGGCTCTCCTATACTGGTTTCAGGCCGGCGGACAGGCGGCGCGACCATGATTTTTGACGGCAACCGTAACGTCGGACACAGACCAGCGCGATGGCCAAGTCCTATACCGAGCAGCTAGCCGAGTGGGTCAGGCAGAGGGGCCAAGCGGCCAGGCCTGACAGGAATCGTGTCGCATTTCTTGCAGTGAAAAACGACGTTAGGGAGGCGCTGGAGGAGGGCTGGCCGGTGAAAACGATTTGGTCTCACATGGTCGAGCAACAGCGTATCGGCTTTGGTTACGACACGTTTCTAGCCTACGTGAAACGCCATGTGAAAGGCGATGTAGACACTCCTCGCGCGGACAGGTCTAGCGTCCTCCCGCGACCATCGCTAGCTCGGAAAGCGCGTGCCTTGAACCCTCCGAAAGGAGAGAACACGCCAAGCAGACCGGATCAAAATGAGCATGCAACAGAACCGATGTCGGGCTTTACCTTCAACGCGGCACCCAACCGAGAGGAGTTAATATAATGGCAAGGGCACATTTAATCCTGCAGGGCAGGGGCGGCGTCGGCAAGACATTGGTTGCGGTGATGCTAACGCAAGCCCTTGCCAGCGTGGGGCGCGATCCGACCAACATCGACACCGACCCCGTCAACGCCACCTTCTCGGGCTACGCCGCGCTAAACGTGCAGCGCCTCGAAATCATGGAGGATGACGAGATCAATCCGCGCAGTTTCGACCGCCTGGTCGAGATGATCGACGGGGCCAAGGGCGATGTCGTCATCGACAACGGCGCCAGTTCCTTCGTCCCCCTGTCGCACTTCCTGATCAGTAACGCAGTGCCCGCGCTCCTCACGGAAATGGGTCACCAGCTGGTCGTGCACGTCGTGATTGCAGGAGCGCAGTCGCTGCTCGACACGATTCACGGCTTCGCCCAGCTGGCGAAGCAGTTTCCTCTCGATGCAGCCTTCGTCGTCTGGCTCAACCCCTACTACGGCCCGATCGAACACGAAGGCAAGGGCTTCGAGCAGATGAAGGCCTATGTCGCTAACAAGGACCGGGTGGCGGCCATCGTCAGGCTTCCCGTCCTGAAGCAGGAAACCTACGGACGCGACCTGGCGGACATGCTGCAGGCCCGCCTTACCTTCGACGAGGCGCTGGCGCGGGACTCCCTGACGATCATGACCCGGCAGCGCTTGAAGATCATCCGCGACCAGGTATTCGGGCAAATTGCCAGCGCCGCCGTGATCTGAGGGAGAAGTACATGAGCGACAGGCAGGGCGACCAAATCGAGGCGCTGATTCGCGAGATCGCCCAGAAACATGGCATTGTCGTCGGGCGCGACGATCCGATTTTAATCCTGCAGACGATCAATAACAGGCTGATGCAGGACAGTGCGAAGGCACAGCAGGCCCAGCTCGAGAAGTTGAAGGAAGAGCTGGAAGCGTTGGCCCAGCGCTGGAGTCTGGACGCCAAGGAAAAGGCCGAACGCATCCTCAACGCGTCGCTCAAAGCGGGAAAGCAGGCGATGGGCGAGCTGATGGAAGAGGGGACCAAGGCAACGGCACGCCTGCTGGCCGAAGAAACGGAATCATTGCTCACCAAGCTCGGGCAGCCGGTCCGCGACGCGCACCGACTGGCAGTCTTTAACACCGTCGCATCGTGTATGACACTGCTCGCCGCCGCAATCGCGTTGTGGGTAGCGTTGCGCTGACGGACCGCCTAGTGCACGACAGGCTGGATGACGAACGTCGATTCAGGGTTTCTCGAAGATGCGGCACACCGGAGAAATCAAGAAATTCCGTGCTTGTGGCGGCGGCCAGATGTCAGCTGAGTCGCGTGCGCAATGCCTGAAGCGTAACTGATGTTGGCATTGGTTCCGGTGTCGGGAACCTTGTCGAAATCGGCGACCGCGTACTTCACGAACGACTTGCCAACCTGTTGGTAGATGCGGCCCTGCTCTACATAAAGGATGATGCCCTCGTGCGCTTTGGCCTTGTCGGCATCCACTGCAAGGTAGATGTTGTAGATGCCAGGCTTGATGTTGGCCGCCTTCTCCACTTTCTCCGTCGCCCATTGACCGTCCCGCTCCACTTGAACAAGGCACTGCCCGTTCATTACAAGAAGACGCTGCTTCATAGAGACTCTCCTGTGATTGCCTCAAGCACGGTACGCGGTGGAGTATTCGCCAAAGTCGGCTATTTATTTTAACTGATCCGTTCAAGCAAGATTTCCAGCAGTCCTTCACTGGGCAGCCGTCCAGGCCAAGTCGGCAGAATACTGCAAGACCCACTTTGTCCACCACGATCCTCGTTTAGCCATTGAAGCGCCATTTTCAAGGATATGGTTTGCGCAGGAACTCGCGCTCGCGTTCTTCAGGTCGAGGAAGTGAAAGTATCGTCTAATGCTACCGGCCGGCTCACTCGGTGAACCCTGGGGCGACTAGACTGGGGAGCATGCGTGCTACGACCAAAAGGTTTTCCACTACCCAAAGTGTTCGATCACAAGCTGATGCTTATCCCGTAGCCCTATACCTCGCGGATGGCTACCAGTCGAACGTCAGCCAGGGCAACATCGCCTTCCTTCCCGTCGTCTTCGAACTTCAACCAAGCTCGTCCTTCAGACCGTGGACGTTTTGTCAGGAGCAAATATGCGATACGCCCCCCATGTTCCACCTGGATCCTAGCCTTCTTTAACCGTTGCGAATTTACCGGCCGCTCCGTCGCCGAGTCCGGCGCGGCATCCTGTTCGTCCGCCGCCACTGCGTCATCGAACTGTCGCTCCTCGTCGTCCTTCGAGGTAGCGGCGCGCCGCTTCTCGGCCAGGAATTCGCGCAGGTGCCTGATCTCGCCGCGCGTCATCTCCTGGCTCGGATTGTTCAACCAGTGGGCCACCTCGGCCGGGTTGGCCTTGAACGCAGACACAAGTTCGTTTAGTACCGTCACGTCCGTCACTCGTCCACTGCGGAAAACGGTAGCGACAGGCTCAGGAAGGTCGAGTAAGGTCACGTGTTGCGAAACGAAGGATGGCGACTTGCCGATGCGCGCTGCAATCTCTTTCTTTTTCCTGCCTTTGGCGAGCTCGCGCCCGATGTAGTCCGCGATTTCCCGCGGAGTCATGTTCTCACGCTGCAGATTCTCGATGACCTGGTCAGCATCGTCGTAATCGTTATCGATAAACGCCGGCAGCGCGCTCAGTCCCTTGACCTTCCCGGCGCGATAGCGCCGGTGCCCATGGTTGATGATGTAGCGACCGGGCGAGTCGGGGTTGAGGCGTAGGGAGAGGGGAGTCTTCGGGCCTTTCGGTCCGTAGCTCGCGGCAAGTTCGGCGATGCTATCCGGCCGAAAGCCAGGGTTGTTCCGGCTACGTGGTTGTGCCGGGTCCTCGTCGATGAGTCCTATGTCAATCATCAAGGGGCCGCCGTTACTCGTCGGCACGGACGGCACAGCCCCGACGGCCCCTGCCAGATTGCGTGTGGGTGTGGTGCCCCGATTTGCCGCTGCGTTGGCCTTCATCGCGACGTGACCCATTTCGCCGCGCTGCGCTTAACCACCAACATGTGTTTTGCTGGCGCAGTCCTACTAGCTCCTGACGAATTTTTTACTTGGGTGACCGAGCTGGCATCATTGCTCGCTGATTCCATGACATCGTCCCGTTGCGTATCGGATTGAACTCATGTGGCCAAAAAGTAGAGGTTTTCGTCAGCCAAGGTGAATGCGACACGACTTACGCGTGTCCATCGTTCTCGTAGTTTACGCGGAAACGGCTGCGTAGCGTTCGATATATCCCCTGCTTTACTTTTTTGTCACTGTGATTTGTCGCCGGTGTTTGAGCCGAACCACACTAAGGCACGAGCTCAACCATCATTGCGATCTTTCTCAAGTTGCTGACGGTGGTCGAGTGAGCAGACGCACCAAGAGCATGTCCTGCGGTGGCGGGCGAAGCAAACGATCGGCGCGGGCGCAGCTTTAAGAGTCGATCTAGCCTGCGAAGCAAGAGCGTTATCGAACGGCTACGAGCTCTGCGGTTCACAAGCGCGCGGACGTTGCCACGGTCTCGGTCGTGCCGTGCTCTCCGGCTTGAAACGGCGTCACGGGCTTGAACACACCCGTTGAGGTCATGGTGCGACGCAATTCGAAACGCGTGAATGCCTCTACCGGGTCGATCTGGTCGAGCGTCAGGAAGTTCAGTGCGCTCCATTGCTCTCGGCTGATTCGAGCCGAGTACAGGTACTCGTCGTTCACATGGCCGCTGGCACGGTCCAGTCGCTGGGAATAGCCTGAAAGCACAACGGTACGCACAGTTGGCAAGGCGGCGAAAGCCTCGCCGACAATGCGAAAGCCGAGCGCGTGGATGTGCCCTTGGTAGAGCTTGCGCGTGGCAACGTCTCCGGCGTCGCGTAGGGACAGGTCCCAGCTGCGCGCGCCAAGCATTGCCCGCTTGGTGGGCATGTGCTCGATCTCGGGGAGGTCGACGTCAATCGCCAGCGCACTTCCATCGTCTGGGCAATCTGCCGCCCAGCGTCTATGAACGCATAATGGCAGAGAAAGAACCTATCGCCGTGTCCGAAATTACTTGACCACTATACGGCCGTGGAAACCGTCAGGCGGCCAAATGTGACCTCACCACGTATTACGCCAAACAAAGGCCACCGTCGGGTATACTTACGGCTTCCGATAATTTCGATTTCTGTTGATTCGAAGTGGCACTCGGGCTTGCGTCCTCACTTGCATTGAACTCCTCTATAAACCACTATCCAAACGCCGCAGTTCAACTCATGCTTGCCGCTGAACGCCTGTTCGGGCTGCATAGCGTGGAAGGGGTGACGGTCAAAGAGCTGCTGAATGCCGCAGGGCAGGGCAACAAGTCAGCGGTTCAGCACTATTTCGGCTCCAAGGAAGGATTGCTTGAAGCGGTGCGCGACATGCGGCTGCCCGAACTGGAATTGGCTCGGGCGGGCTGGGCCGATCGATTGCCGAGTCCTGCCACGAGCGTGGTCACCGAATATCTGGCTGCGCTTTTTTTGCCTGTGCTGCAAGTCATGAGCGACGACGAGCTCGCCTCGTATTCGCAATTCAACCTGCGTTTGCTCTATACGGGCATCCCCGACCAATCGTTCAAGCGTATGGCTGCGAGATCGCCGGTCACGCGCCGCCTTGTCGCTGGATTGAATGAATGCGTGCCCGACTTGCCTGGTCCGGTTTTCAGCGAGCGCCTGCGGCTTGCGACCGCGGTATTGCTTGGCGCCGTGTCCGAGTGGCAGCGATTGAAAGGGGCATCGAGCCCGAATCCCTACCCGTCGGAAGCGGTATTCTGGACTGACATGCTCGCTGCTGCGTCGTCCATCTTGACAACACCGTTAGCTACCACTGTGCTGCCGTTCACCGCTGACCTGGTACGGCCACTACCCGGTCCGCCTCTGGACACCATGCCTGTTCAGCGAACCCGGGGTTCGCGTCGTTCATCCGCAGCGGAGTAGGGCGGGCGGCGGCGCGCCGATTGGCATTCTCTCCATTCCTATTTTCGCTCGCGCCGTGTGCGAGCGGCGCTGTCAAGCGTACAAAAATGCACAAAAAATAAATTAAGGAAGATTCCTTAAGGATGTTGACTTAATTTTCTTGGGTGGTTAGTCTACCTATTCCAGACAGCTTTTGCCGCCAGTAATTCGAGCTGACAGTCATAGCATCAAGAATAACCACAAGGAGACAAACCCATGGGTAAGCCCCAAGAAAATACCGTCAGTGCCGTCCTCACACTGTTTCACAGTGCCAAGGTGCCGAATATGGATCAGGTTGGTGCCCTATTTGCCGACGGCGCCGTTTATCAGCCCCTCGTGCCGCGCGGCACGCCGAAAAACGGCCGCGCCGCCATCGTCGCCGAGCTGAGCAGTCAGTTCAGTCGTTACAGTAGCTGCCGCTGTGAGGTTCTCGCGATGGCGTCCACCGACAAGCATGTGTTCACCGAACGCCGCGATCACGTGACCATGCGCAACGGGCGCACTTTGTTCTCCTCCGTTAATGCCGTATTCGAACTCGACAGCGAGGACCGCATCGTCGCGTGGCGCGAATATTGGGACGCTGCCGATGTGGCCCGTTTGCTCGACATCACCGCCGACCAGATCCATCAGCGCATGTCGGAAGGCCAATCATGATCCTGACCACACTCGCAATAGATCCGCTCAAGCTCGAGCAACGTACCGGCTGGACAATTAAGCCGCAAGGTGCTTGTAAGGGAGAAGCCTGCGTCCCCTTGCCCTCCGGCGCGCGTCATCCCAACGGCACGATCGATGCGCATATCCTTGCCGAGCGGCTCGGCATGCCCCTGGTCGCCGACGAAGCCAGCGGGTTGTGGGCGCTCGGACCGGAGAGCGGGCTGACCGGCCGCGCGCTGACTACGGCGATTGCACCCGAACTGGTGTTGCCCGATGTCGACGGCAAGGAGTTCAGGCTGTCCAGTCTGCGGGGCCAGAAAGTGCTGCTTACGACGTGGGCGTCATGGTGCGGCTGCCGCACCGACCTGATCCTGTGGCAGCAACTGCGCGAGCAGCTCCATCCTAAAGGGCTGGAAATTGTCACAGTAGCGCTCGATACGCAGGGTGCCAAGGCTGCACGGCAATATATCGAGGCGGCCAAACCCGAGCATCCATCGCTGATCGACACCGGCCACTTGGTCGATGAGCTGTTCGGCGTCGTCAATGTCCCGAATGGCGTCTGGATCAATGAAGAAGGCGTGATCGTGCGTCCGGCCGAACCGGCGTGGCCTGGCTACACCAAGGTCAGTGAATGGAAAGAGACGGGCATGAACGAGAACCAGCTGCAGATGCTGGCGCAGGTACGCAAGATCCGGTTCGAAACCGGCTTGTACAAGGACATGCTGCTCGATTGGGTCGAGCAGGGCAGCGCGAGCCGTTACGCGCTCTCGCCGGAGGAGGTCGTGAGCCGGTCGCAGCCGCGCTCGGCCGACAATGCACGCGCCGCCGCCCATTTCGAACTGGGCCAGCACCTCTTTGTCAACGGAAATCGCGATGCCGCCATTCCGCACTGGCGCCAAGCGCACCGTCTGCAGCCGGACAACTGGACCTATAAGCGCCAGGCCTGGAGCATCGAGGATCCGGACTCGCAGTGGAAAACCGACGCTTACGAGAGCAACTGGTTAAAGGACATCGAGCAGATTGGCGCGGATAACTACTATCCGAAAATAGTTGAATAAGACGTCGATCTGCCACACCCAACACCACTCTCTACTATCTACTATCTACTATAAAATATGCCATGAACAAAATACAGATTGCCGCGCTCGGCGCGGCGTCCATGTTCTGCTGCGCCGCTGCACTTCCAACGCACGCGGCCGTAACGGCCGAGGAGGCACAAGCGCTGGGCAAGACACTGACCCGTTTCGGCGCCATCAAGGCTGGAAACAAAGAGGGAACCATCCCTGAATACACGGGCCTGCCGATCAAGATACCGGCCTCGTTCAAACCCGGCAGCGGCTTTTACAGCGACCCCTTCGAAGGCGAAAAGGCGCTGTTCCGGATTGACGCGAAAAACGTTGACGAGCATGCCGACAAGCTGACCGAGGGTCAGAAACACTTGATCAGGAAATTTCCAGCCACCTACTATATCGACGTCTACCCAAGCCACCGTACGGCGCGGTATCCGGAAAAGGTGCTCAAGGCCACAGTGCGTAACGCCACGAGCTGCAACACGATGAAAGAGAATCTTGCGGTCAACCCGGTGTGCCGCGGCGGCATGCCGTTCCCGATTCCGCGCACCGGCTATGAGGTGATGTGGAACCAGCTGCTGCACTATATCGGTGACACCGATGTCGTGACGCCGGCGGGACGGACCTACGTGGTCGACGCTTCCGGTCATCCGAGCCTCACGGCGGAACAATACAGTCGCACCGAAACTCCGTACTACCAGGTGGACCTGGATGACCGCGATCCGCAACTCTACTGGCGCACCTATGCGGTGGCAAGTGCTCCATCGCGCAAGGCCGGGGAAGTGAGCGGACTGATGGACTTCCTCGACCCGACCGTGAAACCGCGTCGCGCCTGGAATTACACGCCTGGCCAGCGGAGGGTTCGCCTGGCCCCGGAATTTTCGTACGACGCGCCGGTTTCCTCGATCGGCGGCGCGCAGTTTTATGACGAGCTGTTCCTGTTTTCTGGAAAGATGGACCGCTTCGACTTCAAACTGGTAGGGAAGAAGGAAGTCTATCTGCCCTACAACAATTACAAGCATTACTTCGCGTGCCCGACCCAGGAACAGTTTTTGGGCAAGCACGGCAATCCGGCCTGCGAACGCTTCGAGTTGCACCGGGTATGGGTGGTCGAGGCGACACTCAAGCCGGGCATGCGCCACGCTTACTCCAAGCGGGTCTACTACCTGGACGAGGATATTTCCGGGGCCGGCATGTTCGACGCCTTCGACCAGCAGGGCAAGCTGTACCGCGCCGCCTTCAACATGATGGTGCAGATGTACGACGTAGGCTACGCCTACTCGGTAAAAAACCTTACCTACGATTTCAACAAAGGCATGTATGCCTTGGTGGGCGATTTGAACAAGGGCGGGCTGGTGGCTTCTCCCAAGGCGGCCGCCGAAGTCGACCAGAACCCGGATGCAATCGTCAGCAGGGTAAGCGCACGCTAGCCAGCCACATCCATCGTTGCACCTGCCAGGCGCCCACGCGATAAACACTGCGGCGCGCCTGCCGATTTGTCGCGCGGTATCGCCGCGCAATCTCAAGGTTACTTATGCTTAGCGAAGAAGCTCGTTTGACTAGTTACGTCGAAACATTAATGGGAGGGCGTGTATTGTCCCTTGAACGCCAGCCGCGCTGGCGCAAGGCATGGTTCGCCGAGGTCGAGTGCGACGGGAAGGTGGTACCGCTCTATATCCGCGGCGACAAGCAACTCGATGCCGAACCTTTCCCCGGCCTGGAACGCGAGGCGTCGATCCTGCGCGCCCTGGAAGCAGGTGGAATCATGGTTCCCCACATATTCGGATTTTGCCCCGATCCGGACTGTATCGTCATGCAACGCACGCCGGGCGCGCGCGACGTGTCCCAGGCCGCCAACGACCAGGAGCGACAGCAGATCGCCGAGCAATATGTCGAACAGCTGGCACGCATGCATTCCCTCGATCCGGCCCTGTTCTCCGCGGGCGGACTGAAGGTACCGGCGGATTCGCGCAGCAATGCACTGGCTTATATTGACGCGAATCAGCCGCTGTACGACCGTGGCAAGCGCCGGCCTCAGCCGTTCATCGAGTTCGCCTTGCGTTGGGCACGGCAATGCGCACCGATGAACCGCAAGCGCGCATCGTTCATCCAGTGCGACACCGGCCAGTTCCTGTTCGCCGACGGCCAGCTCACCGGACTGTACGACTTTGAAGCATCGCACATCGGCGATCCCCTGGCCGACCTCGCCGCGCTGCGCACGCGCGACGGCTTCGAACCGCTGGGCGCCGACGTATCGCACCTGTTGCGCTACTACGCGAAACTCACCGGCGAAGCCATCGACCCCTGGGTACTCAGTTTTTACACCGCCACTTTCTCGCTGACCTCGGTGATGGCGCTGTCCGGCCCGTTAAGCCAGCCGGAAGCCCAGCCGCTCGAGATGGAGTACCTGATCTGGGACTTCATGACGCGCCGCGCCACGATCTGGGCCATGGCCGAGTGCATGGAGCTGCGCATTCCCACCGGCGGGGTGCCGCCTGCGCAGGTCCCGCGCCAGGCGCTGGTGTACACCGTGCTCGAGCAGACCGTTTCGCGGCTGCCTGCCGAGACCGATATGGATCGCCACCATCGCGCGTCTGCCGTTGCGCTGGCGCGTTGGGCGGGCGAGCTGGCCGCAGCCGGCCAGCATGCCGCCGAGCGTGAAAGGGCGAGTCTTGCACGCTTGCTGGACAGCGTGCCGGGCAACTGGGCGGAGGCGGACCTGGCGCTGGAGCAGTTTGTCATGCAAGCGGGGCCGGAGCATGACGAGGCGCTGCTGCAGCACTTCGCACTTCAGCTCGAAGACCAGATCGCCCTGGCTGGATCACTGCGCGAAAGGCTGGCCGGCTATGCGTTGAAACCGGTGGTCCTGTGAGCGCCGCATCGGGGGCCCGCCATGCCCGGGTGCTGATCATCGGATCGGGCCCGGCCGGCTACACTGCGGCGGTGTATGCAGCGCGCGCCAACCTGAATCCGGTGATGGTCACCGGCGTGCAGCAGGGTGGGCAGCTGATGACCACCACCGATGTCGAAAACTGGCCCGCCGAGCCGATGGGTGTGCAGGGGCCGGAACTGATGCAGCGCCTGCTGGAGCATGCCAGCCGCTTTGGTACCGAGATCATCGCCGACCATATCCATACCGCGGCGCTCACCGAAACCCCGATACGCCTGGTCGGTGATGCCGCAAGTTACACCTGCGACGCGCTGATCGTCGCAACCGGCGCGTCGGCCAAGTATCTCGGCTTGCCGTCCGAGGCGGCATTCATGGGGCGCGGCGTGTCGGCATGCGCCACGTGCGACGGGTTTTTCTACCGCGGCCGCGAGGTCGCGGTGGTCGGCGGTGGCAACACCGCCGTCGAGGAAGCACTCTACCTGTCGAACATCGCCAGCAAAGTGACGCTGATCCACCGCCGAGCCAAGTTCAGCGCCGAACCGATCCTCGTCGACCGGCTGATGGCACGGGTTGCGGAGGGAAAGGTCGTATTGCAACGCGACCATACGGTGGAAGAAATCCTGGGCGACCACGGCGGCGTGACCGGCGTTGCGATCCGCTCGACCCAGACTGGCGCCCGCACCAGCCTGCCGGTACATGGCGTGTTTATCGCTATCGGTCACCAGCCGAACACGGACATCTTCGAAGGTCAACTCAGCCTGCGCAACGGCTACATCAGTACCAGGAGCGGCGTCGACGGCATGGCGACCGCCACCGGTGTTCCAGGGGTATTTGCGGCCGGCGATGCGCAGGACCATGTATATCGGCAGGCCATCACCAGCGCCGGCAGCGGCTGCATGGCGGCGCTGGACGCGCAGCGCTACCTGGAAAGCCTCAATTTGCTCGATCCAAAACAGCACTCCTAGGAAAAGAACATGAAAAATACGAATGCATTTTGCACTCCGGTGCCCCGTTTGCTGGCGATTGTAGCGGCGCTGGCGGCCTGCTGGACCTGCGACGCCGGCGCTGTCGATCTGCCTACAGGCAATGCGGACTGGACCGCGCGTTGGGACACCACGGTGCGCTACAACCTGGGTGTGCGGATGAACAGCCAGGACCGGCGCATCTTGAACAGTGCATCCTACGATGAATCCGACGCCAAGTTCGGCAAACACGATATCGTAACCAACCGGCTGGACCTGCTGAGCGAAATTGACGTTAACTACAAAGGCGCCGTAGGGGCACGCGTGAGCGCGGCAGCTTGGTACGATCGCGCATATGACGACCACAGCGTGCGTGCTCCAGCACCGGGTGGCGTGGCGACCAGCTACTTCAACGATCGCTATAACAGCACCGTGAGCCGGTATGTGAATGGTCCTTCGGGAGAAGTCCTGGATGCCTTCCTTTGGGCCAATTTTAAGCTCGGCAATGTGCCTTTGAATGTCAAAGCGGGACGCCACACGAACATCTGGGGCGAGGGCCTGTTGCTTGGCCAACATGCCATTTCCTATTCGCAGGCGCCGATCGATGGCGTCAAGGCGGTCACCAGCCCAGGAATCGAGACCAAAGAAGTGTTCCTGCCGATCGGGCAGATCGCGGTCAAAGCACAGTTGAATCCGCAGCTGGCGCTGGCCGCCCAATACTTCTATGAATGGAAAAGTACGCGGGCCCCGCACGGGGGAACCTACTTTGCAGGTGCGGACACAAGTTTCGAGGTCGACCGGCTTGGCCTGGCGCCAGGGCTGGCCGCCACGCGTGCACCGACCGTCCAGCCGCCCAAGCGGGGGAATTTCGGATTGAGCGCCAAGTACGCACTTGAGGCAATCGAGTCCACGATCGGTGTGCATTTCCGTCAGTTCGACGACTACACGCCCTGGACCGGGGTGCAGTTCCTGGGTGCGACCGGACCGTTCCGGTTTACCTATCCGACCGACGTCAAGCTCCTCGGCCTGAGCCTGGGCCGTGTGATCGGTCCGGTCAGCGTCGGCACCGAGCTGTCGTACCGTAAAAACGGCGCGCTGAGCGCAACCGGGATCAGCCCGGCCAGCGGCGAGGGACCACGAGGCAATACCTGGCATGCGGTCGCGAATGGCGTTTATCTGCTGCCGCAGAGCAAAGTGTGGGACACCGGGTCGCTGGTGGCCGAAATAGCCTACAGCCGGCTCGACAAGGTGACCTCGCACCCGGAGCTGTTCAAGGCGGTCGGGTTCAGATGCATCCAGGCCGGTACCGCGGCGACCGTGGGCGACAAATCGGATGGCTGTTCGACCCGCGACTACCTGGGCGTTGCGGTCAACTTTACACCGCAATTTCTCAATATTGCACCGTCCCTGAATCTGGATATTCCTCTATCAATCAATTATGGTTTGCACGGGAACGCGCCAAGTGGGGGCGGCGGCTTTGAAAACCAGCTGACCTGGTCGGTCGGCGCCCGCATGGTCTACCGCCAAGATCATGAGTTCTCGCTGCGCTACTCCGATTCACGGAGCGACACCAAATATAACCTTGCCGGTACCACGGTGATTGGTGGTAACGGACTTGGCAGCGGCCTGGGAACCACCGACAGAGGCTGGTTGGTCTTTACGTATAAGACCGGTTTTTGACCGGAGTAAGGCAGCGGTCGATCGCGAAAATGACCGCTGCCTTTCAGCTATCAATGATCGTTAGCCTTTTTCGAGTGGGAGATGCGCCAACCGCGCCGGGCCGCCTGGCGATGCGGGCTCGTACAGAAGCGTCACGGTCTTGAGACGTCGAAAATTCGGTTCACCGGCGACGGCCCGACCGAGGCATAAGGCAGCACCGGACTCTGGTTCACGCCCGCCTTGGCCCAGCCGCACACGCCGTTCATTTACCTCATGTCTGCGAGTGTCGATCCCCCTAGGCGTCCGTCCGGACCATCTTGCGCGTCAACGCAAACGGCTTCAACCCCGACCAGCACAGCCATATCGCCACCAGCGCCGTCGGCAGCACCGTCACGCTGATCGCATAATGCAGCTTCGAGCCGCCGTGGAAGATGTGATCCGACACCAGCGCAATCAGCGTCGGCCCCAGCCCGATACCGAGCAGCCCTGCGATCAACAGGTACACCGATATCGCCTGTCCGCGCATATTGTTCGGGCACACCTCCTGGATACACGCCGGCGCCGCGGCCTGCGAGATGCTCAGGCCAAACACGGAAATACCGAGCATGACGAATGCCGCAGTCGCGTTATCCGCCAGCGGCCAGAGCACGGCCATCGGCGCGCAGACCACGGTGCCGACCAGAGACACGCGAAAGCGCGCGGCGTCGACGTTCATGCGCAGCCAACGGTCGCTCAAGAATCCACTAAACAAGGTCCCGCTCAGGCCGGCCGCGGCAATGATCAGGCCGAGCATGATGCCTGCCCGGCTGATCGGCATGTCGAAGCGCCGCTCGAACAGCGCCGGCGCCCATGACAGCATGCCGTAGCCGATCATGGCGAGCAGCGCAGGGTAGGTCAGCAGGCGCGCAAAGGTCTGGCGATGCTGCTTCAGGAAAGCGATGAATTCGCCGACCGAACAGGCCTCGGCCTTTGCACTCAGTTCGCGGCGCATGGGCTCGCGCACGGTCATCAGCAATAGCGCAAGCCCGACACCTGGGGCCGCAGCGGCCAGGAAACAGATGCGCCAGGCCGGCAGCAGGCCCAGCAACGGCAGTTCCATCCCTTCCTTCGGAATGGCGCCCAGCAGCCAGCCGCCGAGCAGCATCGACGCCCCCGACCCCACCGCCAACGAGGTGTAATAAAAGGCAAGGGCCCGTCCACGGCGCTCGGGAGCGACGTAGTCCGCGATCATCGAATAGGCCGCCGGCGCCAGCACCGCCTCGCCAACGCCGACGCCCATGCGGGCAATGAAGAGCATCGTGTACGAACTGGCAAAGGCGGAGGCCGCCGTCATCGCGGTCCAGAACAGCATACCCCAGAAGATCAGGTTGCGCCGTGTCGCGCGATCGACCATGCGCCCAAGCGGCAGGCCCATGAGGGTATAGCAGATCGAGAACGCATAGCCCTGCAGCAGGCTGAAGGCCGTGTCCGAGATGGCGAACTGGGCGCGGATCGGCCGCACCAGCAAGGCCGGCAGCTGGCGGTCCAGTTGCGAGAACAGGGTAATCAGGAACAGTACGGCGATGACATAACCGGCATATTGCAGGCTCGGATAAGGGGCATCGAGCCGTTGCGGTGGGAGATTGTCCATGGTCTTGGTCGTCAGCGAAGTCGGGATCAGAAACGGTAGTCGACGTTGATGCCGAAAGTGCGCGGGTCGCCAGGCGTCTGGTTGTTATATCCCTGCAAGAAGAACGAATTCGAACGCGCCCAGTAATACTTCCCACCCAGGTTCTTGCCCCACAGCGAGACGCGGGTCCTGGTGTCCGGCAGGTTCAAGGTGAATAGCGCATTGAGCAAGCCATATCCCGCCTGGGTGTTCGAGGCGATCTGGCCCGAATTCAACGGACGGAAGGGCAGGGCATTCGTATTGACCGGCTGGAAGAACATGACCTCGGAACGCCAGTTATAGTCGAGGTGCAGATCGAGGCGTCCGAGCGGCGTTGCCAGCGGATAGTCGGCGCCGAGGGAGTAGGTCTCTTTGGCGGTGGTGACGAAGGCCAGGCCCTGGAACGGGCCGTTGTCGAATTCCGGATCGGTGAGCCCGATGCCGGCAGTCAGATTCAGCTGGCCGAGGCGCAGTTGCGCGTCCAGTTCCAGGCCCTTGACGGTCGCGTCGCCGGCGTTGATCACCGAACTGACGGTGGTGCTGCTGCCGGGCGGGAGGTGCGGTGCGATTTGCTGGATATCGCCGTATTTGGCGAGATAAGTGGCAAGGTTCAGGCGCAGCCTGCGCGCGAACAGCTCCATCTTCGATCCCGCCTCATAGGACACGACCTGTTCCTTGTCGAAGGGAGTATAGGCAAAGCGGCTAGTTCCGCCTGCGGGCTGGAAGCCGCCGGAGCGGAAGCCGCGCGACACCTTGCCATACACCAGGGTGCCATCCCCGAACTTGTAATCGAGGCCGAGCGTCCAGGGGGTATAGTTCGAACGGTTTGTCGGCGGCACGTAATGGCAGCCACCCTGGTCAAGGCCCGCCGCGGCCAGCGCGCAGCCACCGGTGCCGGCCAGCTGCGCACCGGTTTCCCTGATATAGCGCGGCGCGTAGTAGTCGACGTCGCGCTTGTCCTTCACCAGGCGTGCACCAGCCGTCGCGCGCAGGTTCGGCAGAATGGCATAGGTCAGCTGGCCGAAGATGCTGCTTGAAGTCTGCATCGAATCGAATTCGTTGAGGCGCCCGAGCGTCGCGGCGCCGGAAGGGGTCGTCACCAGGCTGCTGTCGCGCAGCGACTCGGTGAAGTAGTAGGCACCGGCGATCCAGTCGAGGCGATCGGAGAAGGCGCTGCCATACACCTGCAGCTCCTGCGTGAACTGGTGGCCGCTGACGCCGTAACGCTGCAACTGGTTGATGAAGGCGGGCGTCGCGTCCAGGTCGTAGCCACTTACCGTGTCCAGGTGGCGGTAGGCGCTGATCGACTTGAACGTGGCGGGGCCGGCGTTCCAGCGCAGCGTAGCGGTGGAGTTGTCGACATCGGTGGTGTTGGCCGGGTTGAACCCGGCATGGCTGGTATAGCTGCCGGTTTGCAGGTACTGCGCGATCGGGGCCAGCGAGGCCGCGGCGACCGCGGGATCGAAGTAATTGACGATCCAGACCTGGGAATTGGCGTCGCTGCGAAAGCGGTCCCAGGTCAGGTCCAGCAGGAGGTCGCGGGTGGGCCTGACTCGCAGCGAAGCACGCACGTACTGGCGGTCTTCGTCGCCCAATTGCTGGCCCAGCGTGGCGCTGCGTCCATAGCCGTCGTGCTTGAGGGCGTCGACCACGATCCGCGCAGCCGCCTTGTCGCCAAGCGGGACGTTCAGGACGCCGCCCAGCGAGCGCTGGTCGAAGTTGCCGGCGCCAATACGTACGCTTCCCTCGAACTCCTGCTTCGGCGCCCTGGTCGTCATGTTCAGTGCGCCACCGATGGTATTGCGCCCGAACAGCGTACCCTGCGGGCCGCGAATGACTTCGACCGACTCCATGTCGACCAGCGCCGCGTTGGCGCCGGCCGTGCGCGCATAGTAGACACCGTTGATATAGATCCCGACGGTCGGATCGTTGTTCGAGGAGATCGAGGTCGGGGTGATGCCCCGCATGCCGATGATCATGTTGTTCTTGCCGACCGGGGTGTCGACGATCAGCAGCGATGGCGCGTTCGCACTGAGCGCCTTGACGTCGACAATCTGCTTGTTCGCCAGTTCGGCCGCGCCAATGGCGGTGACTGCGGCCGGCACGTCCTGCAGCGCCTGTTCGCGCCGCTGGGCGGTGACCACCACCTTGGCCATCGGCGCCGGCGCCTCCGGCGGCATGGCGTCCAGTTGCTGCTCTACCGCTTCAGTGGGCGCGGCGGCGCAGGCTGCGCCGCCGATCATCGATATGGCGCAGCTGCCCGCAAGCAGTCCTGCCTTTGCAAAATGGGTCATGCATTGTCTCCGTATTTTTATGGGTAGGACGAAACTGCCCGGGCGAAGCACATGGCGTGCAGGCCGGGCTGGTGGGGCAGGCGATGCGATGGTGGCGGCGGGCGCGGCCGGGGATCGCGCCCGCCGCCCGGCTTATTCGGGAGTACGGCAGGAAGCGGCGACCTTGTTGCCGTCAGGGTCACGGATATACGCGGCGTAGGCGTTGGGAGCAACCGGGCGTGGCCCCGGGGCGCCTTCGTCGAGCGCACCCAGTTCGAGGGCCCGGCGGTGGAATTCATCGATCGCCGCGCGGCTCGGCGCGGCCAGGCCGATGGTAAAGCCGTTGCTCGCCGTGGCAGGCTCGCCGTTGCGCGGGTAGCCGACCATGAACTGCGCGGCGCCGATGCCCCAGCCGCAAATGCGGCCGCCGACGCCGAGCAGGCGCGCGTAACCGAGCGGCTCGAGCACGTAGTCGTAAAAGGTCTTGGCGCGCTCCAGGTCCGTCGTGCCCAGGGTAACGTGGGTCAGTATCGTCATGCCGGTGTCTCCAGGATGAATGAAAAAGGCGGTGCTATCAGCGCTTGCTGACCTTGATGTCGGTGCGCTCCAGGTCCCAGGTCGTGGCGGTGCAGCCTTCCTCGCGCAGCTGGTATTTCAGGACGCGGCCCTGCGGGTTTTTTGGCATCGCATCGCGAAATTCGATGTAGCGGGGCAGGGCGTAGTAGGGCACCGCATCGACCGCCCAGTGGAACAGGGCTTCAGGCTGCAGCATGCAGCCGGGTTTCAGGATGGCCGTGACCTTGACATCGTCCTCGCCGCGCTCGGACGGGACCGCGTGGACCGCGACCTCCTCGATGTCGGGATGGATGGCGAATGCCGACTCCATTTCGAAACTCGATATGTTCTCGCCGCGCCGGCGCAGGTAATCCTTCTTGCGGTCGACGAAGTAGAAGAAGCCGTCCTCGTCGAACTTGCCGATGTCGCCGCTGTGGAACCACATATTGCGCATCACCTTCATGGTGTCCGCGGGACGTCCCCAGTAGCCCATGAACATGATGTCGGGCCGCAGCGGGCGCACGACGATTTCGCCGGGTGTATTGGCAGGCAGTTCGCGGTCGAGGTCGTCCACGATACGCACGTCGAAGTCCGGGATACGCTTGCCGGACGAGCCGGGCGCCGCAAATTCTCCGCCTGCGAGCGAGGTGATGACGCTCGCTTCCGTCAGTCCGTAGCCGTTGCCGCCGACCTGGCGCGCGCCGAAGCGTTCGCGCCAGACCTGCTTGGTTTCTTCCGTAAATGGATTGCCGCGCACGGTATGGATCTGGCCGACGCAGCGCCGCATCGCCTCGCTGTCGAGCGCCTGCGCCAGCAGGCCGCCCATGCCGCCCAGGATCGAGGCGATGGTGGCGCCGCTGCGCTCCACCTCGGGCCAGAAATTCGAGACCGAGAAGCGCGGCACAATCGCCACCCGCGCGCCCACCATGATGTTCGACAGTACGCCCACGCACATGGCGTTCATGTGGAACAGCGGAAGCGGCGTGATCGTGACGTCGCTGCCGGTGGCCGGCCCGGCGCGCAGCTGCAGGCGCGCCAGGTTGCACATGTAGTTATAACTGAGCATGCAGCCCTTGGACGGGCCCGTGGTGCCCGAGGTGTAGACGATGCAGGCCAGGTCCGACGGCGCCGGCTTCACGGTGATCGGGTCGGTACACGCTCCGCGGTAGTCGTCGAGCGGGGCGAGGCGTACCGCGCAATCCGGGCGATTGGCCAGCGTGCCGCGGTACAGGATCAGGGTGACATCCGGCAGGCCTTCGGCCACCTGGGCGATGCGCTCGACATAGTCGGCTTCGCAGAGGACGATGCCGGCGCGCGCGTCGGCGATCTGGTGGCGCAGGAACTCGCCGCGCAGGGCGGTATTGACCGGCACGCTGACCGCGCACAGCTTGTTGGCGGCGATCCAGCCGGTGACGGCGTCGATATTATTGTCGAGCATGGTCAGGATAGTGTCCCCTGCCTTCAGCCCGAGCGCCGCCAGCGAATGCGACAGGCTGGTCGATAGTTGATCAAACTCGCCATAGGTGGTCAGTTCGCCGCCAAAATCGAACAGCACGCGCTCGGGATGGGCCGCGACGGCCCGATCGAGCGCAGCGATGACGGTATCCTGCTGTCCCAGCGACCAGGTCTCGGGATTGCCCATTCCAGCCATTTTGCCTCCTGTTGTCGGGCTCCGCCGAATGGCCCGGCAGGCTCCCATGCGTTTAATTGTGAGGTGAATATAAACAGAATCTCGAAAAGTGTCAAAGTATTGCGGTGTCCGTTGCGATTTGAACTGCTGCTGGCAGGGCCCTTGCGCTACAATCCGGATACGAAAAAAAATGCGATCAGGAGCAGATGAATGACGGCTGTCGTCAAACCAAAGAAGCCGGCGAGCGCCGCCAAGGCGAGTAGTCCACGCGCGGTCAGCGCCAGCGCCAGCGCAACGCCGGCCGTGCGGACCCGCGCCAAGCCGGCCGCGGCTCCCGTGGTGCACACCCAGGCCAAGTTGCCGCCGAAGGCAGTGAAGGAGACGAAGGCGACGAAGGTGACCAAAGCGGCGCCGGTCGCGGCGGCACGGCCTGCGAGCGCGCGTACGAAAGCGGCTGCGCCAGCGCCCGCACCTGCGCCTGTCGAAAAGGCGAAGAAGCCGCCCGCGGTGCGCGCCAGTACTGCGCCGGCCAAACTGAACAAGCGCTCCGGCGACACGATCGCCAAGATCCTCGCGACGACGGAAGAGATCATCCTGCAGTCGGGCGCCGAGCGCATTTCGATCCTCGATGTGTGCCACGACAGCGGCATCTCGCGCGGCACCTTTTACCGCTATTTTTCCTCGCAGGATGACCTGCTCGACGCGTTCTCCCGTCACAAGCGCGACCAGTTCCATACGCACCTGATCGAGGCAACGGCGAAATTCGAGGACCCCGACGAGCGCTTCCAGGCGGTGTTGGGTTTCATCGACGATTACCTCGAACGCAGCCGCGCCCGGCGCCTGCTGCTGGTGGCGCCCGAATACGCAACGCGCTGGTTCCAGCGCATCTTCCACGACTCGGTGCACCGCTTCCAGGACGTGCTGGCGCCCGTGTTCGACGCCTGGGAAGAACGCCGCGGCATCGTGCTCGACCGCGAACTGATCGGCGAACTGATGGTGCGTTTCATTCTGAGCGACGTGCTGGTGCCGTCCGGCGCCGATCGCCGCAACCTGATGCGGCGAATGGAGCGCTTCGTCGTCATGCTGCTGTCGGGCCGCGTCGCGCGCCGCTGAACGCCCGCGCTTTACCTCAGGTAAAACTGTTCTTCAGGCCGTAGGCGCGGCCTCGTGCTTCAATCCGGCGGACTTCAAAACAAAACCGGAGGAGACAGCATGCATCAGGAAAATCACTACGACGTGGCGATCGTCGGCGGCGGGCACAATGGCCTGGCCGCCGCCTGCTACCTCGCCGAAGCCGGAAAAAAGGTGGTCGTGATCGAGGCCCGCGAAAAAATCGGCGGCATGGCGTCCAGCGGCTACCTGATTCCCGAAGCGCCGCAGCACCTGATCCATCCCTGCGCGCTCGACCTGATGTCGCTGCGTGTACACCCGATGATGCCGCAGGAGCTGCAGCTGGAGCGGCATGGCTTTCGCCAGGTCGAGATGAACCCCGGCTACGTCTACCTCCATCCCGACGGCAATTCGCTGGTGTTCGGCCGCAGCGCCGAGGAGACGGCGGCCGAGATCCGGCGCTTTTCGGCGCGCGATGCCGACGAGTTCCTTTCCCTGATGATTCTGGTGAACGCCTTCATTGACGTCGCCATCCCGATGATGCGGGTCGACCCGGCGCAGCGCAACCTCGGCGCCAAATGGCAGGCATTCCGCACCATGTTCAAGAACCGCGCGCTCAAGCCCGAGCTGATGGCGCTGATCGGCAGCCCGGCCTACACCTCGATCATGGAGCGCTTCGAGCATCCCGTGACCCAGTCCGCGCTGTGCTGCCTGCTGGGTGCGGCCGGCCCGATCGCCGGCGAAGCCACCGGCATCTATTTTGCGCTGCTCGGCTTCATCCACCGTTTCGGCCTGGGCCGCGCGGTGGGCGGCATGCAGACGCTGTCGAATGCGCTGGCGGCGCGCTTGCGCGAACTGGGCGGCGAGATCATGGTCGACGCCCCGGTCGCGGAGATCCTCGCCCGGGATGGTGTCGCCAGGGGCGTACGCCTCAAGAGCGGCGCCGTGATCGGCGCCCGCGCCGTGATCGCCTCCATCCACCCGAAAATGGCGCTCGAGATGGTGACGCCCGGCGCGCTCGACCGCCGCACGCTGACGCGCGTGGCGCTGGCGCCGGCAAATGCGCACGGGGCTTCGCCTTTGAAAGTCGACGTTGCGCTCTCAGGACAGGTCGGGTACAGCCGCCATGAAGCGCTCCGGCCGGATGGCCTCAGCCTGCGCAAGAGCGTGCTCCTGATCGGCACCTCCGATGCGGTACTCGACAACTTCCGCGCCGCCGCCCGCGGCGAGGTCTCGCCCTTGCCCTATATGTGGATCACGGCGCCGAGCGCGGTCGACCCTGGCCAGGCGCCGCCGGGGCAGGATGTCGTCTACCTGTATCCGGTGGCGATGCCGGTCGAGCCGCGCGAGGGCTGGGACGCGATTCGCGCCAAGGTCGGCCAGCAGGTAGTCGAGCAGGCAGCGCAGTATATGGACAGGCTCGCAAACTACGAGATCGGACGCCGGATCGAAGCAGCGCCCGACCTGGCCGCGCGCCTGAACGTGCACCGCGGCTGTGTGGTGCACATCGACACCAGCCCGGCGCGCAGCGCGCTGATGCGTCCCGCCGCGGGGCTAGGCACCGACAAGCTGCCGGTGGCGGGCCTGTTCCTGGGCGGGGCCGGCACCCATCCGGGCGGCGGGATCAACGGCCTGCCGGGACGGATCGCCGCGCGCCGGGTCAGTCGCTTCCTGGCGCCTTGAGCGAAGCGGCTGCGCGCGTCAGCGGATGCTCGCCGCTGCGTTCGCGCTCGAGGGCGGAGAGCACGAAATCGACCGAAAAGCGCCCCCACGCCTCGGCGTCCGGGGCGCTTGCCATGTCCAGGCCGCACAGCGTCGATACCGTGTAGCGGTTGACCCAGGCGCTGGTCGTGGCCAGCGCGGCGGCGGCCAGCAGCATGTCGGGATCGACGTCGGCGCGGAAGTCGCCGCCGGCGATACCGCGTTCGAGCGTTTCCTTCAGTTTCAGCCTGAGACGCGGCGCCAGCTCGGTAAAACTGTTGCGCGGCGTCGCCCGGCTTTCATGAAAGCGGATGCCTTCCTGGGCCAGGGCGCCCAGTTCGCCCTCCTGGTAGGGCTGGACCATCCGCTGCAGCAGGGCGCGCAGCGCCGCGCGCGGCGCCAGGTGGTCCAGCTCCAGCGTGACCAGTTCGTTCATCGCCTGGGCCGACGATTCGTCCAGCACGCAGGCGAACAAGGCTTCCTTGCTGCGGTAGTAGTGATACACCAGCTGCTTCGTCACGCCCGCAGCCTGGGCGATGTCGTCAACGCGCGCGTCGGCCAGGCCCTTGCCGACGAATTCGCGGCGCGCCGCTTCAAGAATGCGCTTGAGCGTTTCACGCTTGTTAGGCAGTGCTCTGGTCGTTGCACAACTGTCCGGCAGCTCGCTCATGGGGTCGCCCCTGGTGGTATCGGTGACGCCATCTTAACCCGGACCACTTGACTCGCAGTCAAACAAAGTAAACGCCGGCAGTCGTGCCAACGCGCTCCGCTGCGCCTACTATGTGCACACCATTCAAAAATATGTTCAAGTTCACCGGAAGCCCGCCGGTGGGCCGCTGGACTGGAGGAGACAACCGTGAGCACAATGATCGACGACCAAGCCCTGGAACGCGCCTATTCCTCGGTTTCCGACACCTACAAGGGCACAGGCGACATCCATGCCGCCTGCCGCCTGGCGCGCGCCGAGTCGCCGATTTTCGTCGGCGATTTCGTCAAGCAGTTCGGCGTGCCGACGAACGCCGGCATGCAGCAGGGAACGCGTCCCACCTTCGCACTGTTTCGCCACCAGGACATCATGGCGGTGTTGCGCGACGCCGGCAACTATACGAGCGGCTTCATCGCCGAGGGCCTTGGCGCCTTTTTCGACGGCTTGATCGTGCTCGCGATGGACGGCGAGCAGCACCGCAAGGTGCGGGCACTGCTGCAGCCGGCATTCATGCCCGAAACGGTCAACAAATGGCGTGATCCGATCGACAGCGTGATCCGCAAGGACTTCCTCGAACAGATGATCCCTCTGAAGAAGGCCGACCTGATGGAGTTCGGCATCGGTGTGCCGGTCCGCGTGATGTACGCGTTGTTGGGCTTTCCGACCGATAACAAGGAACAATACCGGCAATACGCGGCCTGGGCCCTGGCGATGGTCGGCGGGAACCAGGTCGACCCCGCGCGTTTCGAGGAAGCGCGGCGCAGCGCCGGTGTCGCCGTCGCGCGCCTGTACGAAGTGATCCATGAGGTTGTCGTGGAGCGGCGTGCGCAGGGAAGCCAGGGCGATGACGTCGTCGGCAGGCTGCTGCGCGCCGAACATGAAGGCCGCATGCTCGACGACCACGAGGTGACCACCTTCGTGCGCTCGCTGCTGCCGGCGTCCGGCGAGACCACCACGCGCACTTTCAGTTCGGTGATGACGCTGTTGCTGACCACGCCCGGCCTGATCGATCGCGTGCGCGCCGACCGTTCGCTGGTGCCCAAACTGATCGACGAAACGGTGCGCTACGAACCAGTCGCCACTTTCAAGATACGCGAGACCGCAAAGGAGGTCGAGTTCCACGGTGTGACGATCCCCAAAGGTTCCTTCATCCAGTGCATGGTGGTGTCGGCCAACCGTGACGAGGAAGTCTTCGAGCACCCCGATGTGTTCGATATCGACCGCCGCACAAAGCTGTCCTTCGGCTTCGGCTTCGGACCGCATATGTGCATCGGCCAGTTCGTCGCCAAACTGGAACTCAATTGCGCCGTCAACGCATTGCTCGACTTGCTGCCGAATCTGCGGCTCGATCCGGACCATCCGGCGCCGGTGATCGAAGGCGCCCAACTGCGCGGCGCGCCGCATATCCACGTACTCTGGGACTGAGCCATGCGAACCTTTACGGCACTACCGCAGCGCGCCGATTTCGATTACCAGTGCCTGGTGGCGCCACAGCAGGTAACGGGCGCCGGGTTGGCCGACCTGCGCGACCACTACGGCCTGAAGCTGACCAAGCACATGCCCTTCGGCTGCGTGCGCGACGAAGAAGGCGAAATCTACGCTTTCGTGCGGGCCTTGAATGCGCCGGGCAGCAGTCCGAATCCGACCAAATTCATTTACCAGTCGACGCGGGTCGGCGACGGGCGCCATATCCGCATCGACAAGCAAAAGAGCGGGGCGCAGGCGCTGACGATGTTTCCCCATCGCTGGCTCAGTACGGAGAAGGACGGTGACACGGCGGGCTGGTCCAGCCTGGAGGGCGAGTCCGGCAATCCCTGGCGCCTGACTGCTTCCGGTACCCAGTTCAGCTGGAAGGAGGAAGGGCTGTTCGAGCTCACGGGCAAACTGCTCGGCAATGGCATGCAGTGGTACCTGCCGGGCCGCGACTGGGGCACTTTCTACGTCTCGCAACTTTACGACGTGGCCGGCACCTGCGAAGGGCGCGCCGTGAAAGGCATCATCACCCTCGACCAGGCCTGGATGGCGGAAGGCGGCTCGATCCACTTCCAGAAAGACCTGGTGGTGAACAATCAGATGCATGTCATCTGGTGGACTTTCGCCACCGTGTACACCGACGGCAGCTGGGACAGCGGCTCGTTCATGGTCGGTCACGGCAAGCTGGGCTACGCCATCTTCCAGAACGAAAAGGGAGAGATCCGCTGCACTACCGATATCGAAGGGCAGGTCGTGCACAAGCCGGGCTCGTATTTTGTCGAGAGCGCACACATCGTCCTCGACGGGGTGGAGCGCTGGGAGTTCGTCCCGGACCCGAAAGGCGAAATGGTCGACTTCGTCGGCGGCTTCCCGATCACTGCCCAGCAAGAAGGGCGCTGGCGCCGGGTCGGCGACACGCGCGTACCCGGCCGTTCGCTGGGCTGGGGCGAAACCGACCGCCGCAACGGCAGCGCGCGCGACGTGCGCGGCGCCGACCTGCCGCGCGCGACCGTTACCGATGGCGGAGAGAACGCATGAGCACGAGCACGAGCATGGACGCGGACAGCATTCGCCGCTTCCTTCACGCCCAGGTGGCATGCTGGAATGCGGGCGACAAGGCGGGATTCCTCGCCGCCTATCGCGAAGCCGCTCCCGGCGGCCTTACAGTCGAATACGTCGGGCGGCCGGCTTCCGACGGCTGGCCGGTGCTGGAAGCGATGTGGGAAAGACAGAATGCCGCCATCGCCATCGAGGAAGTCGCGGCCATCGTCAACGGCAATGAAGCCGCTTGCCATAACCGGAACAAGGTCAAGGGGACCGAGCGTGTGATCGAGACGATCGAACTGTACCGTTTCGACGAAGGCGGCAAGCTGCTGGTACGTTATTTCGTCGCACAGGCCTGAGGCGGTCGACATTTCTTTAATACGTGTATATATTAAACATAAACCGTAATACTGTTCACTCAATTCGTGGCCGCACCAGATCGTTGAAGCGACAGCGGCGAAGGAGACATGGATGACCGAAGTGCAAGCGTGCCGTAGCGGGAGGCCGGCGTGACGCGGCTGCCGACCGTTCCCCTGTCCGACCTGCCGCCCTCGCTCGGCAATGCGATCGAGCGCGGGCTTGCCACACGGATGCTCAGTTCGACGGTACCGGTCCAGGTCTGGGCGCACCGCCCGGAGGTGGCCGAAGCCTGGCTCGCCGCACTCGAAGCGATGCACCTGCGCGGCCTGCTCCCCGGTCGGCTCAAGGAACTGGTACGCCTGAAGATCGCTTCCATCACCACCTGCAAGGCTTGCCAGGTGGCGCGCAAGGACGATTCCGTCAGCGAGGACGATATCGCCTGCCTGGCGCACGACGATCCCCGTTTTTCGCCCGCGGAGCAGGCGGCACTGCATTACGCGACGCTCTTCGCCGCCGACTACATGGCGATCGACGACGGCTTGTTCGACAAGCTCAAGCTTCACTTCAGCACGCCCGCAATCGTCGAACTGAACATGTTCTGCGCCTTGATGCTGGCAGGCGGACGCATGACCTACGTGCAGCAGGCCTACGGGATCGATCGATAATGCAGAGTGCGGCGGCCCCCGCGCGCGCGGTGCACGGCGCGCTTGCGGCGATGGTCGCGTGCCAGGTCGGCCTGCACGCCTGCGCCCAGGGGGTACGGCTGGCGGCGCCGCTCGGCGTGCTCGCAACGGGCCGCTCGGCCTGGTCGGTCGGGCTCGTGATGACCATGTTCGCCGTGTTTCCAGCCTTGCTGGCACTGCCGGCAGGGCGCCTGGCGGACCGCTACGGCTACCACTTGCCCGTGCGCCTGGCCGCCTGCTGCGCGCTCGCCGGGAGCCTGCTCGCGGCTGCGACGCTGAACATGTTCACGCTGTGCGCCGCCGCGGCGCTCAGCGGGGCCGGGTCCGGCTTCGGCATGATCGCGATCCAGCGCAGCGCCGGCCGGCTTGCGTCCAGCGACAAGGAGCGGCTGCGCATATTCAGCGCAATCGCGCTGGCGCCGGCCATCGCCGGATTGTTTGGTCCAATGCTCGCAGGCGTACTGATCGACCACGCGGGTTTTTCCTTGGCCTTTCTTATCCTCGCACTATTGCCGGTCGCGACCCTGCTGGCGGCGCAGGCGGTCCCTCGTGAACCGCCGCGCCCGGCAACGGTGCAGGTGTCGCGCTCCAAGTCGACCTGGTCA
>Ga0209023_10001497_pt1 | contig 31201 bp, 27 predicted proteins | sample LakOneMetagenome_FD_187468 | JGI IMG/M metagenome (GOLD analysis project Ga0209023, IMG submission 187468) | Freshwater and sediment microbial communities from Lake Erie, Canada (SPAdes) (version 2) | ecosystem: Environmental > Aquatic > Freshwater > Lentic | place: Lake Erie, Canada...
CAGCGAATGAACCGTGAAGCTATCGGTCAGCGTCTCGCCTGCGCCTAGCTGCTGGATCGCGGCCTGATCGTTGTCCGCCGTGTAGGTCCAGTGGCCGCTCGCATCAAGCGTGAACGTGCCGTAGCCATTCGAACCGACCGTCGCATTTTGTGCGACGAAGCTCGACTGATCATGATCCGCATCGGCAATGGTCAGCGTGCCGTCGGTGATGAGGTTCCTGCCCACAAGAGCAGTGTCTTCGATCACATTACCAGTCGAGGTGCCCGCGATCACGGGCACGTCGTTCGTGCCGACAATATCGACAACGATATCTTTCGTAACCGTACTGGTGCCGTCGAAAACCGAAATCCTGAATGTTTCGTATTTATGCTCACCAGCAGCGAGATACTGGATATCGGCGTCTGAAACGCTGTAGTTCCATTGTACCGAGCCGCCTGCTCCGCCGCTCGTATCGGCCACCTTGGTTGCAGTCAGCGTTCCAAGTGTCGTCCCGACAGGAGCCGCGCTGATCGTGTGCGTATCGCTCAGGTCGACATCGCTGAATGACAAAGTGCCGCTGGTCGTTTCGCTGACCGCGTGATTATCTTCCGTAACGCTGCCGGTGTCGCTGTTTCCTGCGGCTACGCTGATAATGGCGTCGTCATTGGTGCCTTTGATCGTAACATCGAAGGTCTTGGAGGTGACGCCGCCATCACCGTCGCTCACGGTGATCGTGTAGGTCAGCTTGATACTCTCACCTGCGGCAAGATAATCGAAGTCTGTCGAAGCAGCGGAAAACCCGAGATCGACCGAACCGGCTGAAGAGCCCGCGGCTTTATCGATGGAAATCGGCGACACCAGATTGATCAACTGCTGTGGCGTCAGCGCCAGACCGGTCGTCACACCGTTCGTCGTTACGGCTGTGATGGACGCAGTATGGCCGACGTCATTCAGATCGACATCAGTAAAGGTGACATGGATCGGACTCGCCAACGTCAGCGCGCTGGTGTCTGTCGGTTCGTTCAGCGTCGTTGCAGCGATCGTATCGATAACCGGTGCGTCGTTGGTGCCCTTTACCGTGATCGTAACGGTTTGCGTATCCGACGCGCCATTCGAATCCTTCACGGCAATCACGTAGGTCAGCGTGACGACCTCGTCCGTCGCAAGATAATCGAATACGCCCGGACCGGCATCGAAGTTGAAAGTCGCGTGTCCTGTGCTGTCGCCAGAGTTCTTCACGACAGAAGCAACCGTCAGAAGGGCGAGGAAAGCATTTGCCGAAGTATAGACCTGTCCTGACGTCGTGCCCGGAGGTATCACGCCCGTTATGGCAACGCTCTTAACCGAGGCAGTGTGTCCCGTTTCCGTGAGATCGACATCGGTAAAGTTGGCTGTGATGGTATCGTGAAGCGCGGTCGGCAACTCGGTCAGCGCAAGGCCGGTAACGCTTGTGATCTCTGGCGTATCGTTAGAGCCGCCAACGATATTGATTGTCACTGTCGCGTTCGCAGTGCCGCCATGTCCATCGGCGACCTGCACGTTCGAAACCAGTTGAATCGTCTCGCCTTGCGACATGAAGTCGAGAACATCGTCGGGCAGATTGTAGGTCCAATGTACTACGCCGTTATTCGTATTTCCGATTTGATCGAGAACGAACGCGGCCTTGATCGCCGCGATCTGCGTGTCGGTGAGCGTGCTCGTTAAATCGTGGCCATCTGCGGACTTGTAGACAATCGTCTGACTGGTTGTCGTCGCCTCGGGTCGATCGGTGAGATCCACATCCGCGAAGCTGATGGTTCCGGCCGGAGTATGGCCGCTCGAATTCGTGTCAAAGCCCGTCTGACCGGTCTGGTTCGGAACTTCGTAAATGGTGTCGGTCTGACTTGCACCCGCCGTGATCGTCGGCACGTCATTCGAGCCAACAATCGTCACCGTGAACGTCTCGTAAACCGGAACGCCTTTGTCCTGCTCCGTCAGCGCGACGGTGTAGGTGATGACGAGCTTCTGGCCGTCAGCGAGGTAGTCGAATGCCTTGTCGTTGGCGCGGAATGTTCCGTTGATATAGCCGTCCGTCTGATTGATATCTTTCGTAACGGGCGTTGCTGCAAACGTGAAGAAACTCCGAAGCGTGCTGTCCAGCGTGCTGGCGCTGAATCCATCAGTGGAGCCTGACGTGCTAACCGAGGAGATTTGCACGGCGTAATTGCTGCCGTTCTCGCTGAAATCAGCATCGGTGAAGTGAAGCGCAATCGTATCTTGCAATACGCCGGTGCCGTTTGTCGGCGGCACCGTTGCAGGCGCTACGATCCCGATCTCATGAAGCTCGACCGAAACCGGAACCGGATTGCTGAATATCGGCGGATCGTTAGCGCCGGTGAACGTCACATGGATCAGGACGTATTCGGAATCCGGACCAGATGAGGCCTTGACCCGAATGATGTATTCAACAGTCTGGCCATCATCGAGGAAGTTGAAATCCTGCCGGTCGTAAGTGACCTGGCCTGTGGTCTGGTCGATGTGAAGCAGGTTTTTGAGCGCGTCAATGTTCGGAGCGCTGGTCGTGCTGATCGCACTGAGAATGGTTGCCGTGCCGGAAATAAAAGGCGTCGGGGTGTCATAGAACGGCGCGTTGCCGATGTCGGGATCGCTGATCTTGACGAAGTCCCCGAGCTTGAATGAATCGGGCTGCGAGCCGAACGACTGTGATGAATGCACAGCCTCCGTCGAGAAAGACGCTTTCGCGTTGTAAAAGACGCGGTTGGTCCCGTTGTTGCCACCCGCATTCGGATCGGCAGGCGCAAACCTCAGTTCGATCTGACTGATCGCGGTCTGCCCGTTGAACGTTGCGGTCCCGATAATGATCTCAGCGAGGTTGTTGCCGCTGCTCGATCCAAACTTGAGTGCTTTTGGATTCGCATCCGGATTATAATTCGGAAAATAGAGCTGAAAGACCTGCTGGATGATGGCCTTTTCAGCCTGCTGATCCTGCATCGTCTTCAGTTGCTCGACGGCCGATGGCGGCTGACCGAGGCCAAGGCTCGATACGAACGTCACCTGCCCGGCTTGCGAGACCGTTCCGATCAACAGCCCGGTGATCTTGTCGTACAGATTGTACGAGCCCGTATGACCGTCCGGCTCAACAAGCACCGAGAATTTCGTAGGACCGTCATTCGACGCAATCTCGACCAGCACCGCGGTTCCGCGAATGCCCATGGTGGCAACCGGGGTTTCCACCCGCATGTTGCCGTTCTTGGCCGTCTGTCCCGCAACGAATGTGATCGTGCCCTGAACGAGACTGATCAACGACGAGTTCGACGATCCGTTAGGATCGAAGATCATCTCGTTGAGAACCATGCGGGCGTTCGACGTCATGCCGAAGGCGCTGCCATCGACGAACGTCAAGCCGATCGATGAATCGCCCCCGGTTTGGATCACGTCGCCCTTTTGAACGGCGTCTCCAATCTTGAGTTCAATCGACACGCCGTTCCGGATCGCCGTGGCGGTGCCCGACAATTTCAGAACATGGCCGATGACCTGAGCCGCGACCGGCGCCCCCGCCTGCGCGTAATGGATGTGTCCAGTCAACGCATCGATGATGTGACCGGATAGCGTAGAGCCATCGGTCGTGGAGAGCGACGGCCGTGTCTCGCCTTTGAAGTAATTGCCGACGACGAATTTCTGGTCCTGACCCGAGATAATCAGGTCGTTGCCGATGCGTGTGTACTCACCGGAAAACAACAGATGCGCGTCAGGAACGATAACGGCCTTGGACAAGTCGCTGTGTACAAACACAGGCTTGGACTCAATGGAAAAACGCTCACCGCCGATAGACACCGGCGCGTCGTGAGACAGCTTTGCGTCAAAGCGTTCGGCGAAATTCAACTGGAGCCCGCCCCGAAAGTTATTCTTAAAAAATCCTGAATTAAGAATTCATAGCATCAAATAAGGCATCTCGGATAGCGGTTTGAACTAATCCGCATAGTTTTAGCCCGACTTCGCAAGTAAAATTGCGCAAAAGTAACTTTGAGGCCACAGGCCAAAGCCGCTAAATTCATGAGTTAAAGAGAGTTTTCGACCGAGCCGGTTCGGCTTGCTGTCGAATTTCGCCAGCGTTCACGGTCAGATAAGGCAATTTTCCATGTCCCACTGCTTCATTTCTCTAAACGCGGATAGCTTTAGTCAGGTTTATACTTTAAATATAGAAATCTATTCTTCTGATTACCTTTATTCCTGAGCTCCTCGCTATTACACGCTGGTGCATTATCCCTATTTCAAATTTTAGATAATTCACTCACATCCGGTTCCGCATATTTGAATCGAAATCGCGCGTTTCGCCCCATTTTAAGCCGCTGAAAAGGCCCTTCTCTCAAGCTGAGCCCAATGATCTGGCCACGAGCAAGCACTTCAGCCTGCCGATGTCCGGACACGGGGCGGCGTCATGTCTGCGATTTCTTCGGCCTGGAAAGGCGCAGCGGCTTTTGTGCTGCTGCTCAATGCTTTCTGTCAGCCGGTTCATGCGGCAGTTGAGGCGGCCGCAGGCCAGCCTGACGTGCTGCCAGCGGAGCGGATCGTCGCCTCCAGCGAGCCATTCAGCCTTTCCACGTCCCTGCTTCCGGACGGTCCTCTCCGGACGAAATGGCAGGGAGTAACGCGCGCCATCGAAGCCGAAACCAAAATCATCGCAGAATGCCGGACAAACCCGGCGACTTGCGGATCGCCTGCAGCACTTCGCTTTCTCGGTATTGTCCAAGCCGCCGCCGCTCGGTCAGGCTTGGCGCGGCTCGGTGAAGTTAACCGGGCCATCAATCTCGCGATTCGCCCGGTCAGTGATCTCACCCAGTACGGTACCGACGACTATTGGTCGTCCCCCTTGGCAACGCTGACATCGGGCGCTGGCGACTGCGAGGATTACGCGATTGCCAAGCTGGTCGCACTTCACGAGGCTGGCGTTGCACATGACGATCTCCGCCTAGTCATACTCCGCGACACCGCGACAAATGACGATCACGCAGTTCTCGCCGCCCGCTTTGATGGACGTTGGCGCATTCTCGACAATCGTACACTGGTCATGATCGAGGACTCAGAACCTCGCAAAGAGCAGCCTCTTATCGCAATCGACGCGGAAGGCGTGAAACGCTTTGAGCAATCAGTGCCCGCAATTGCATTGGCGCGGCAGGATATCATCCCGGCCATTCGCGCTACCGTCAGCGTCGAGACAAGCGGCTTTGACGCCCTCGCGCTGGCGCTCGTCCTGTAAACACCTACGCGGGCGCGTTACGTCTTCACCGCGAGACGAAGAGTTACAATCAACGTGAGCACGAAGGCGACAATCATCAGCGGAAGCGGATTATCGCAGAGCATCGCACCCTGAGCGCACAGTTGATCTGCGAGATACCATCCGTGGTTCCGGACAATTCCCGCGAGGAGAAACGTGCCCGTGACGACCGTGATCAAAAAAAGAAAAAGCTGCATCGATTTACTCCTTTCCATGCCTATGCTCAGGGCAAAGGTGTAAATCAATACTTGTCACAATCGTAGAAACACCGGGATTTCAGGCGTAATTTCTCGCGTGTGCTCGCCTTGCCGTCACACGAAAAACGCAAAATTTCTTAAATTGATAACGGTTCCGGAATTCCGCGCCGCCGGAACACTCAATGCGCTCGCGCATTTGTGCGTGAAGGAGATCACCGATGGCAACACGTCTTCAGCGGCTCGCAGAATTCGATGGAAATGGCGAGCCTTCACCTAATGAATCGGTTCAGGTGCTGTGCGAGGACAAGAGCGGAACCTACCAATTGCCGTTTTCCTGCCGCCGTGTGAACGGCGAATGGCGCAACAGCGAGTCCGGCAGTCTCGTGGAAGCGGCGGTCGTCGGTTGGCGACGCCCCCGCTCCTGATTGCTTTTTATTTTTTCGTTTTAGATTCTGCGTAGCGAGCTTTCGTTTCGGCATTCATCGGATAAAGACCAGGCAGCGCAGCACCGTTATTCACTTCGTTGACGATCCAGCCTTCCATCGCCTCCTGCTCCGGTCCCTCGGTCAGGATCAGTTCGACAAACGCTTGCGGGATAACAACCGCACCATCCTGATCGGCGACGATCACGTCATCCGGGAAGATCGCGACGCCGCCGCAGCCGATCGGCTCACCCCAATTGACGAATGTGAGTCCCGCGACCGATGGCGGCGCGGCGGCGCCATCGCACCAGACCGGCAGCCCCGTGCCCAGCACGCCCTCGAGATCGCGGACGGCTCCGTCCGTCACCAATGCGGTGACGCCGCGCTTGGCCATACGGGCACAGAGGATATCTCCGAAGATGCCCGCATCCGTAATCCCCATCGCATCGACCACGGCGATGCATCCATCAGGCATCGCCTCGATTGCCGTGCGGGTCGAAATCGGTTTCGACCATGATTCCGGCGTGGCGAGATCCTCACGCGCGGGCACAAAGCGCAGCGTAAAAGCCGGGCCAACTAGACGCTCCTGCCCCGGGCGCAACGGACGCGAGCCGCGCAGCCAGACATTCCGAAGTCCCTTTTTCAGGAGGATGGTCGTGATGGTCGCCGTCGTGATTTTTTTCAATGTTGCGACGGCTTCGGGCGAGAGCGGCATGAGTGCGGTCTCCTGTGCGGGTTGTAACGCTTTTTGCGAAAGCGCGGCGGCGCGTCAAGACAGCAATCCGTTGACCGGTAATGCGCATTTATATGTTGTAATAACGCGCGCTTATTTGCCATTTCGGCCCGTTTATCGGACAAATGAAGGTGCGCGCTCCCGCGAAACCGTCGGCAGAATGATGATTGCTGAAAAGCCCAGTGTCTCGCCGCGCATCCTCCCGTCGGGCGACACGGCGTTGACGGTCGAGTTCGGCCGTATCATCGACGCGGCCATCAACCGGCAGGTTCTGGCGCTGGATCGAAATCTCACAGCGGCTGCGATTACCGGCGTCGTGGAATCCGTGCCGACCTATCGCTCCCTGCTCGTGCATTACGATCCGGTGCAGATCGGCTTCGCAGAACTATCGCAAAGATTGCTGGCGCTCGCGCAACTTCCCGTTCCGCCCGAATCGTCCGTCCGGCGATGGCGTGTGCCTGTCGTGTATGGCGGCGAACATGGCGTCGATCTCGACGATGTCGCGCGCGCACATCACATCTCGACGTCCGAAGTCATCGCAAAGCACACCGGTAGCGAATATCGCGTCGCGATGATCGGCTTCACGCCGGGCTTTGCTTACTTGAGCGGCCTTGATCCTGCGATTGCAACACCACGCCGCGAAAATCCCCGAACGCAGACGCCGCCCGGCACGATCTCGATCGGCGGTGTACAGGCCTGCGTGCAATGTCTTGCCGCGCCGAGCGGCTGGCATCTGCTTGGCCGCACGCCTGTGCGTACATTCCATCCGCATCGCGATCCGGTGTTTCTCATGGAGCCAGGAGATGCAGTGAACTTGTACGCCATCGACGCGAAAGAATTCGATGGGCTGGATCGCGCTGCGGAACGCGGCGACACAATCGCCGAGTTGGTTGCGTCATGAGCCAGCTTGTTGTCATCACAGCCGGACCTGCGACATCGATTCAGGATGCCGGGCGCTTTGGTGCGCAACGTTATGGACTAACAAGCAGCGGCGCGATGGATCGGGTGTCGCTTGCTGTCGCAAATACATTGGCCGGAAATTCCGCATTCGCTGCCGCCATCGAGATAGGGCCACTCCCCGCCTCCTTCACCGCACACGACGGGGCGATACGCATTGCGCTATCGGGCGCAGCGCGAACCGCCGACATTGCCGGAACGCCACTGTCTCTCAACGAGACCGCGCTTGTCGCGGAAGGCGAGACACTGAAACTCGGACCCGCGCGCAACGGCATGTTCGGCTATCTCGCCATCGAAGGCGGCGTCAAAGGCGCGCCGGTTTTCGGAAGCCTGTCTGTGAATGCGCGCGCCGGTCTCGGCAGCCCCTTCCCGCGCCCGCTACAGGCCGGCGATAAACTCGATGTCGGCACGGCAAAACTCGCAGCCCACGAACGTGCGCTGGATATTCACGAGTGGCCGAAGTCACCAATCCGTGTCGTGATGGGTCCGCAAGACGATGAATTCGGCGCGGCGTGCGAGACGTTTCTCAATAGCGAGTGGCGCGTCTCCGCGACCAGCGACCGCATGGGTTATCGGCTTGAAGGCGAACGGATCGTGCATTCCGGCGGCCACAACATCGTCTCCGATGGCGCGGTGCGCGGGAGCATTCAGGTGCCCGGCAACGGCCAGCCCATCGTGCTGATGGCAGACCACGGCACAACAGGCGGCTATCCAAAAATCGCAACTGTCATCAGTGCCGATCTCGGCCGCTTTGCACAGATGCAAGCTGGCTCCGCCATTCGCTTCAAGGCAATCAGCGTAGAGGATGCGCAGACCGAAGCGCGGAGGCTGATGGAATTTTTACAGGCGCTGCCCGCTCAGGTTCATACAGCTGGAGGCTCCAGTCTCAACCTTCTGGAACTGCAACAGGCGAACGTAGCTGGCGCGGCCGTGAATGCAGTCGATACCGTGACGTGGCAAACTCAGATCGTCGGAGAACCGCAATCCAAATGACCATCGATCTCAACAGCGATCTCGGCGAAGGCTTCGGCGCATGGGACATGGGCAACGATGACGCCATGCTGAATGTTGCGAGTAGCGTCAACATCGCGTGCGGCTTTCATGCTGGCGATTCCGACATCATGCTCAAGACCGCGAAACTCGCCAAGGAGCGCGGCGTCAGCATCGGCGCTCATCCGGGATATCGCGACCTGCATGGATTCGGAAGGAGGCCTGTCCCCGGCCTGACCTCTTCCGAGATCGAAACAATGGTCGCCTACCAGATCGGCGCGTTGCAGGCGGTCGCAGCTCTCGCCGGTCATCAGGTCACGCACGTCAAGGCGCATGGCGCGTTGTCGAACGTGGGATGTGTGGATGACATGACGGCGCGCGCCATCGCCGCGGCCATCAAGGCCGTCGATCCCAATCTTTATTTCGTCGTGCTTCCGAATTCGGCGCTTGTCCGCGCCGGAGAGGCTGCAGGTTTGAAACTGATCTATGAGGTGTTCGCCGACCGTGCCTATGAAGACGATGCACAATTGATGGCGCGCAGCAAACAGGGTTCGGTGTTGCATGACGCCGCACAGATCGCGCAGCGCGTCGTCCGCATGGTGCAGGACAACGCCATCACCGCAGCGTCGGGCAAGGTCATTCCGGTGAAAATCGATACGGTCTGCATCCACGGCGATACGCCCGGCGCGGTGGATATCGCTCGTCAGGTCCGCGCAGCGCTCGAGCAGAGCGGTATTGCGATTGTGCCGTTTAGCTCGCGGCGCTAGCCACCAGCGGCTCCGGCACGCTTGTTTGCGCGATCAGGCGTTTCAGCTCCGGAATGCACGAACCGCAGTTCGTGCCCGCTTTCAGTTTTGCGCCGATCTCGGGAGCCGTTCGTGCGCCCTCGGCAATAGCACCGCAGATCGTCGTGCGCCCAACACCGAAGCACGCACAGACCACAGGACCGTCGCTCGCAAGCCCGTCGGCAGACTTGCCCGAGAGCAACATTCGCCGCTGCTCGTCTGTCACGCTATCCGCTGCGAACAGTGCCTTGACGGCATCCCAACCCGGCGCATCCGCTGCTGGTCCCATGAACAGGCAGGCGTCGATCTTGTCGCCGGAAAACTGCGCGACGCGATAAACGCCGCGTGCGGTATCTTCGTATTCAGCGAAGTGCCCGGCCTCGCCCTGCGGCGCGAGATATGATTTCCATGACGCAAGCTCGCGATTGCTGGCCAGAAGATACCCGTATCCGCCGGTCACCGCGACGCGCGACCACCAGACGCCCTTTGGAAACGTCATTAGCTCGCGCGACAGCACGAAACCGCGTTGCGCAAATGCAAACGCCTCGATAGCGACCGGCGTGGCTTTGTTCTCTGGCTGCCCCGAGAACGGATCGGTGAAAGGTGCAACCAAAGCGCCGACGCGGCCCGACGCCGAGTTCTCCTCGCTCCAGTGGATCGGCGCGAACAACATGCCCCGCTGCTGACGTTCACTGACGACGACTTTCAGGATGCACTGACCCAGATCGGTCGCCAGCCGCGCAAATCCGCCGTCGACGATATCGGCTTCAGTCGCATCGGCGGGATGAATCTCGACATAAGGCTCCGGCAAATGCTGTCCGAGACGCTGGCTCATACCTGTGCGCGTCATCGTGTGCCACTGATCGCGGATGCGCCCGGTATTCAGCCGCAATGGTCGTGCGGCAGACGTCTCTCCGCGCAGCCTCGGCATGTCCGGCGCAATAAAACGCGCCTTGCGGTCGTTGGTGTAGAACGCGCCCTGCTCGAAGAACCGCGATTGCGATTCTGTTGCGCCCGACGGCATCGGCCAAAGGAATGGTTTCAAGTCATCGAAACCATTTTCCGATATCGACGACGCGATACCGATGTCGAAATCGCGGCTGCCGTTATTCTCAAATTCCGATAGCTGCGCATGCTCGCGAAAAATATCCGCTGCCGACGTATAGGAAAACGCCGCGCCGTAGCCGAGGCGCTTGGCAACTTCGCTGACGATCCACCAATCGGATTTTGCTTCTCCCGGTGGCGGTAGAAATGCACGTTGCCGCGAAATCCGGCGCTCGGAGTTGGTCACAGTGCCGGACTTCTCGCCCCAGGCATGCGCAGGCAGCAGCACATGCGCGCCGGAATGAATGCTGTCGTTCGACTTCACGTTTTCGGAAATGACCAGCAGGTCTAATTTCTTCATGGCGGCACGCACGGCGTCCGCATTCGGCAGCGACACCGCAGGATTGGTGCCCATCACCCATAACGCCTTGATCTCGCCGCGTCCGATGGCCTGAAACATCTGCACGGCCTTCAGACCTTCATGAGTCGCGATCTGCGGCGCTTTCCAGAACCGGCGCACACGATCGATATCGGCTGGTGTGAAGCTCATATGCGCGGCGAGCTGATTGGAAAGTCCGCCGACTTCGCGCCCGCCCATCGCGTTCGGCTGGCCCGTCAGCGAGAATGGAGACGCACCAAGTTTGCCGATACGCCCTGTCGCGAGATGGCAATTGACGATGGCATTCACCTTGTCGGTGCCCTGCGCCGACTGATTGACTCCTTGCGAATAGAGCGTGACCACACGCGGCGTCTTCGCGAACATCTGGAAGAACGCAGCAACATCAGATTCAGACAGGCCGGTGGCGAGCGCGGTCGCGGTCACGCTTCCGGCCATGCTGCGCGATTTGGCGAGCGCGGCATCGAAGCCGCTGGTGTGTTCGTCAATATAGGACTGATCGAGAGCGCCGTTATCCGCGAGATAGGCCAGCAGGCCGCTGAACAACGCCGTGTCGGTGCCGGGCTTGAGGCCGAGAAACAGATCGGCGTCGCCGGAGGTTTCGGTCTCGCGCGGATCGATCACCACGATGCGCGCGCCGCGGTTCTGCTTGTTGGCGATCATCCGCTGAAACAGAATCGGATGACACCACGCCGCATTAGAGCCGACCAGCACCAGCAGGTCGGCTTCGTCGAGATCTTCGTAGCAGCCCGGCACTGTGTCCGCGCCGAATGCGCGCCGATGGCCCGCGACCGACGAGGCCATGCAGAGGCGCGAGTTGGTATCGACATTCGCTGTGCCGAGAAATCCCTTCATCAGCTTGTTGGCGACGTAATAATCCTCCGTCAGCAATTGGCCTGACAGATAGAATGCGACCGAGTCTGGCCCGTGCTTGGCGATGATGTGCTGCAACCTGTGGGCCACATGATCGAGCGCGTCGGTCCACGCTACCTGCTCGAACTTGCCATTCGAGCAGCGGATCATCGAATGCAGTAATCGTTCATCCAGCGCCAGCGTTTCGCCGAGCGCAGAACCCTTCGAGCACAATCGTCCGAAATTGGCGGGATGGTCCGTGTCGCCCGCAATGACCGCGCCACCCTTGCCGTCAGGCGTCGCAAGAACACCGCAACCGACGCCGCAATAAGGACAGGTGGTTTTGACAGGGGCGAGCGGATCGACGGAAGTCATGCGGTCCCCCGCATGACGATAGAATTGGTTATCAAAACGAGCGGGTGAGAACTGTTCCGAATACGATGGCTGCGATCAAACCGAACGCGCCGTAAATCGCCAGCAAGTCCCCGTATCGCGCTTTTGGCGACGACAATGTTTTGACTCTGGACTGCAACTGATCGTCGTACTGATAAGGCATTCTTGATCTCCAATAGATCACCGAATGCTATAATGATGGTGCGCTGCACGCAGACACAAGCCACGCGCAAAAAAGACGATAATCTTGCAGCGGCGATCTGGCCTGAAGAGGAAAATGCTTCCATCGAGGCTCGATGGAAACGAATTGCCTCCCGCAAAAAGTCGGTCCTGCGCCCTTCGGCCATCAGTAAACGTCCTGCTGGAATCGGCCTTTTTTCTTCAGGTCGGCCACGAACGCGATCGCTTCGTCGGTCGTCCGCGCGCCGAACTGCGCAACGATATCCACCAGCGCGCGCTCGACATCCTTGGCCATACGCTTGGCGTCGCCGCAGATATAGAGGTGCGCGCCGTCGGCTAGCCAACTCCACAGGTCGCGACCGACTTCCCGCATGCGGTCCTGTACATAGAACTTCTGATCGCCGTCGCGTGACCACGCCAGCGAAAGCCGCGTCAACACACCCGACGCCTTCATGGCCTTGAGTTCATCGGCATAGAAGAAGTCGTAATCGCTGCGCTGATGACCGAAGAACAGCCAGTTGCGGCCCGGTGCCTTGGTGGCGTTGCGGTCTTCGAGGAACGCGCGGAATGGCGCGACGCCCGTGCCCGGCCCGATCATGATGACCGGCGTATTCGGATCCTGCGGCAAGCCGAAGCCGTGCGCCTTCTGCACATAGACGCCGAGCTGATCGCCGGGATTGATCCGCTCCGCAAGGAACGTCGAGGCAAGACCGAGACGCTTGCGCTTGCCGATAACATACCGCACCGAGTCAACGGTCAACGATAGTCGACCCGGCGTGGCATTATGCGACGAGGAGATCGAATAGAGACGCGGCTGCAAAGGCTCGAGCGCCTCGATAAACGCTTCCGGATGCGGACGTGCGCCGGGGAATTTCTGCAGCGCCGCCAGCACGTCGAGATTGGCGGCGTCGCCGTCCGGATCTTCGCCAGTCGCCAACGCGCGCGCCTTCTCGCGCACCGCGCCGCCCGTGATGAAAGACAGCAGTTCGAACAACGTATCCGGCGCTGGTGAAAGCGAGACGTCAGAAAGCAGCACCTCGCGCAATGGCTTGCCGTTGACTTCGGTCATGTGCGACGCGCCGAGCATCGCAATAATCTGGTCCACCAGGCCAAGTTCGTTGCGCGCGAACACGCCAAACGAATCCCCGACCACATAGTCGAGACCGGCCTTTTCGAGATCGAACTCGATATGCCAAGTCTCCTTGTCCGAGCCGGGCTTGTTGAGCAGACGGCGCGAAAGGAACGATGCTTCCACGGGATTATCGCGCGAGCGTCCCGGCTCTGCTGGTGCGGCCGCGACAGCACTCACTGCCACGGGCTGCGCGGCCGGCTTGGCCGCGGCTGGCGCTTTCTCAAGCTCCTCGTAAAGAGACTTGAGCATCCGCGCGGTTTCCTTGCCTCCCGGAACGCAGAGATTGAGCCGCGCTTCGGCCTTGCTCGCAATCACTTCGGAATAGTCATTGCAGTTATATCCGCACTGGCCGCAATCCTGCTGTGCCATTGCAGCCATCATCTTGCGGCGAACGGGGCGGCCTTCAGCAAGTTTCATGCGCTCGGCAATCGGCATGGTCTGGTCGTGCCAGGGCGCTTCACCATCGTCGCCGTCGCCGCCGGCTTCCTTCATCACCGCCGCGCCCTGCTCCGGGGACAGCGGCGTGATGCCGGAATTGTCGGTCGAAATAAGGCCCGCGAAGAATCCGTTCAGCCATGTGCGCTGCTCAATCGAGAACGGCGCATTCTCCGGAATGATCTGAAGCTGTGTTGGAGGTGACATCTGATTCATCCTGCGACCTCCATATCGGCCATGCGGCGGAGCGCCTCGATCTCCGTGCGCTTCGCAAAGGTAACGAAGGTTTCATCACCGGAAGCGCGATTGGCGACGAATGCCTTCAGCAGACGCTCAATGGTCTTTGGCGCATCTTCCGCCTTCACGTTCTGATAAAGCTCGCGCGCAATAGCCGCGTCCGTGCCGTACCCGCCGCCGACATGGACGTGATAGCCCGCGACCGTATCGCCATCGTCGTTGATCGGCACGCGCGCGCCGATCAAGCCGATGTCGCCGATGTAATGCTGCGCGCAGGAATGATGGCAGCCGGTCACATGAATGTTCACAGGCGTCTCGATAGGCACGCGCGTCTCGCACCATTCGGTGATCTCATCCGCGCTCTCCTTGGTATGCGCAGCGGCGAACCGGCAACCCGTCGCGCCGGTGCAGGCGACCACACCCGCGCGGAGGGACGAGGCTGTCGTTGTCAAACCAAGAGAACCGATGGCCGCGATCACCGTTGCAACATTGGCGTCATTCACGCCGGAAATCAGCAGGTTCTGCCACACGGTCAGCCGAATATCGCCGTCGCCGAAATCAGTGGACAGCTTTGCAAGGCCGCGCATCTGCTCAGGTGAGAGATGGCCGAGCTTCAGCACCACGCCGATCCAGTTCAGGCCCGCCTGCTTCTGCGGATGCACGCCAATATGCGCGAGGCGATCAAAGGCCGGACGCGGCGCAACCGCCTCTGCGGGCACGCGCAATAGCTTACGGCCGAGACGTTCCTCGACGGTGGCGAGAAACTTGTCGAAGCCCCAGGAGTCGAGCACGTATTTCAGCCGCGCTTTGTTGCGGTTGGTGCGGTCGCCGTTCTCGATGAACACGCGCACGATGGCATCGGAAATTCCGATCGCTTCCTCGGGTTTGAGAATGACGCCGGTATCGCGCGCGAAATCCTTGTGGCCGGTGATGCCGCCCAACGACAGTCGAAAATAGATGCCCGGATCGACGCCGTGACCCTCGAGCACTTCGACAGCCTGAAAGGCGATGTCGTTGGTGTCTTCCAGCGTGGCGATGCGCCCTGCTCCGTCGAATGCAACGTTGAATTTACGCGGCAAGCCGTAAAGCGCGCGCTCGTTGAGAATATGATAGTGCCACGCCTTTGCGTAAGGCCGGGTGTCGAGCAATTCCTGCGGATCGATACCCGCCGTCGACGTGCCGGTGACATTTCGAATGTTGTCCGCACCGGAGCCGCGCGAGCACAGGCCGATGTCCTGAAGCCCCTCGATGATGTTGATCGCGTTCTTCGGCTCGATCTCGCGCAACTGCAAGTTCGCGCGCGTTGTCACATGGGCATACGGCCCCGCAAAATTCTCGGCGAAGTCGGCGACGCCTGCAAGCTGCCAGTGCTTCATGATGCCGTTCGGAATCCGCATGCGGCACATGTAGGACGACTGCGTCGGCGCGACATAGAAAATGCCGTAATAGCGCCAGCGGAAATTGTCCGCAGGCTTCGGTGCTTCGTTTGTCTCAGCCTGCTTTACGAGGCGCGGGTAAGCGTCGAACGGATGCTCGTCGCGCTTGATCTTTTCCTGATCGTTGAGCTTGCCGCCGGCTGCGACAGTCCGGTTCTGCGCCTTGATGTGAATTGCGTCCGGCCCGGTCGGCTCGCTCGGCGCGGAGCTGCCGCCGCCGCGCCCGGTGCGCGCGATCTGAAGTCCCGACGCGAAGCCCTCGAGATAGCGCTTCTGTTCGGCGCTGAAATCGCTGCTAAGGGGCGTATTGACTGTCATGACTTGCCTCTGCGATGTCCGATGAGCGGATCGCGAACGATCCGCGAACTGATCCGAAGCAGCGATGCAACCCGGACTCAGCGATGTGAGAATTGCCCATCGGTGGGCAGAAGCGCGCCGTCGTCATTGACGGACAAAAAATTGAGTTCCTGGTTGCGGCGGCGCTCATGCGGCCCTCCGCTCTGCAAGGGCGCGGCCGAACATCATGTCGGCGCGCATGTCGGGGCCAATTGGAGTCTGCGAACGGATCAGTTCGAGGTACCAAAGCGCATCCTGCGTATCGCCGACCAGTACTGCTCCCGCGAGTAGCCCATTGCGAAGAACGAGCTTCTTGTATGTGCCGCGCCGCGCATCGTTGAACACGAGCGCTTCAGCATTTTCCTCGCCGAGAAAATCGCCTGCGGAAAAGACGCTAACGCCGGACACCTTCAAATTCGTCGCGACCACGCTGCCCGGGTAGATTCGCGATCCATCGGCCAAATGATCGGCCAACACTTTTGCCTGCTCGTAGGCGGGTTCGACGAGGCCGTAGCAACTACCGCGATGTTCGGCGCACTCGCCAAGTGAGTAAACGCCCTCAACTCCGGTGCGCAACTGATCGTCCACCACGATCCCGCGATTGACCGGCACGCCGGCATCTTTCGCCAACGCCACGTTCGGACGGATACCTGCTGCAAAGATCACCGCATCCGCATCAATTATCCGGCCGTCGGCCAGTTCAACGCCCTGCACGCGGCCTTCGCCAAAAATCTGTTTGGTGTTCGCGCCGAGGATGACCTCGACTCCTTTCTGCTCGACCAACCGCTTGAGCAATGCACCCGCCGGTGCATCGAGCTGACGTTCCATCAGCCTGTCCATCAGGTGCAGCAACGTGACTTTCGATCCCGCCTTGGCGAGACCATAGGCCGCCTCAAGGCCGAGCAAGCCTCCGCCGACAACTACGGTGCGCTTTTTCGCGCTGGCGAGACTTATCAGTTGATCCACATCGCGGCTGTCGCGGAATGTGTGAACACCGGAAAGATCTGCCCCCGTCACCGGCAGACGCAGCGCCGAGGAGCCGGTCGCGATCACCAGCTTTGAGAATGGCACGGTGGTGCCGTTTGCAAGATGAACAACGCGTTCGGCTAAATCGATACTGCTGGCGGCACAGCCGTAAGTGACCGTCACGCCGCGATCTCGCCACCACGCGGCGGATTTCAACTCGATCTCCTGCGAGGTCGCCTCACCGGCCAGCACCGACGACAACAGCACGCGGTTGTAAGCCAACCGGGGCTCGTCGCCGATCACCGCGATGGCGTAACGGCCCAGCGCACGCTTTGCCATTTCCTCGACAAAGCGCGCGGCGGCCATTCCGTTTCCGATGACGACAAGAGGCTCGCTCACGTCAGTCTCCCATTCCGGTCTTGCTTAAGCAGCCTCGACAAAGCGATGACGTTCGTAGAGGAACTCAAGCACGCGCTGGCGGCACTTCAGGTAGACCGGGTTCGTTGCCATATCGAGCCGCTTACGCGGATGCGGTAGGTTGACTTCGAGCACCTCGCCGATGCGCGCGCTCGGTCCGTTCGTCATCATCACGATACGGTCAGACAGCAGCACGGCTTCGTCCACGTCGTGCGTGATCATCATCACGGTGTTGTTGAGCTTCTGATGTAACGCCATCACCGAGTCCTGAAGATGCGCGCGGGTCAATGCGTCGAGCGCGCCGAACGGCTCGTCGAGCAACAGCACCTTCGGCTCCATCGCCAACGCGCGGGCGATTCCGACACGCTGTTTCATGCCGCCGGAGATTTCCGACGGGCGTTTATCCTTGGCGTGGGCCATCTGCACGAGGTTGAGATTATGCATCGTCCACTCGTCACGCTCGGTGCGGCTTTTGGTCGAACCGAATACTTTGTCGACGCCGAGGCGGACATTGTCGTAAACCGTGAGCCAAGGCAGCAGCGAGTGGTTCTGGAACACGACGGCGCGATCTGGTCCGGGCGAATTTACTTCACGCCCTTCGAGCAGCACGCATCCCTGCGTCACCTTGGTTAGGCCAGCCACGATATTGAGCAACGTGGACTTGCCACAACCGGAGTGCCCGATGATCGAGACGTAATCGCCCTGCTCCACAGTGAGGTTGATGTCTTTCAACACTTCGCTCTGGGTTGAACCGCGGGTGAAGACTTTGTCGACATGATCGATCTTGAGATAAGCCATCTTTGTTTTCCCTCAGCTTGCCTGTGCGCCGCGTGTCGCGAGTTTGCCAATCGTCGCCACGATGCGATCGAGGATAAAACCAACGACTCCGATGTAGGCGAGCGCTACGAAGATGTCCGGCAGGCGCGAAGAATTCCACGCATCCCAGATGAAGAAGCCGATGCCGACGCCGCCGGTGAGCATTTCCGCAGCAACAATTGCGAGCCATGACAGGCCGATGCCGATGCGCAGGCCCGTGAAGATGTACGGCGCCGCAGACGGGATCATGATCTTCCAGAAGAACTCCAAGTGATTCAGCCGGACCACCGAAGCGACATTTCGATAGTCCTGCGGAATGTTGCGGATGCCGACGGCGGTGTTGATGATAATCGGCCAGATCGACGTGATGAAGATCACGAAGATCGCCGATGGATTGCTGTCACGAAACGCAGCCAACGAGATCGGGAGCCATGCCAGCGGCGGCACCGTGCGCAAGACCTGGAAGATCGGATCGAGACCACGCATCGCCCAGACCGACTGGCCGATGATCGCACCGACCAGAATGCCGATGACACTCGCGAGACCGAAGCCGACAGCAACGCGCTGAAGCGATGTCAGCACACGCCAGCCAAGCCCGATGTCCTGCGGGCCGGTGATGAAAAACGGGCTTGTGATGAGGTCTCTGGACTCCGTCCAGATCCGCGACGGCGACGGAAGAGTCGCGCCCGGTTTCATGCAGAAAATTTGCCAGATACCGAAGATCAGCACGAGCATGATGATCGGAGGAACAACGCGAGCTGCGACCGCGCGCATATTCGGAAGGACTTTATCCATGAAACTGCGCGACGCTTTCGGAAGCGACACCACGGCGGCGGCTGCTGGCGTTGGTGACGACACGGGAGCCGGAATGGAGTTGTCTGTTTTTACGAGCGGCATATTCATGAGGGTGCCTCGTTTTGAATTTGTGCGGGCCGCCTCCGCGCGAAGCGGCCCGCAGGTTGTCAGGCTTCGATACGCTTGATCGACAAACTCTTGAGGTACGCCGACGGATTTTCGGGATCGAAAACCTTTCCGTCGAAGAAGGTTTCCTTGCCACGCGACGAACTCGCCGGAATGTCTGCTGCCGCAACCCCAAGCGCCTTAGCCGCCGATTTCCAGAGGTCTTCGCGGTTGACCTTGTTGACGAGCGCCTTGACGTCCGTTGTCGGCTCGAACTTGCCCCAACGGATATCTTCGGTGACGAACCACGAGTCATGGCTCTTGAATGGATAGGACGCCTGATCCCGCCAGAACTTCATGAACTGCTTGGTGCCCTTCTCCAGGCGACCATTGCCGTAGTTGATGTCACCGTTCGCGCGACCGATGATGTCGGCGACAGGCACGTTGAACCACTGGCGGCGTCCGACAATCTCGGACATTTCCGCGCGGTTCTCTGGCTTGTCGCACCACTGCTGCGCTTCCATCACAGCCATCAGAATGGCCTGCGTGGCTTTCGGATATTTGTCTGCGTATTCGGCGCGGATGCTGAGCGCCTTTTCCGGATGCTTCGACCAGATTTCGCCTGTCGAACATGCCGAGAAGCCGATGCCCTGATTGACAAGCTGCTCGCCCCACGGCTCACCGACGCAAAAAGCGTCCATGTTGCCGACCTTCATGTTGGCCACCATCTGCGGTGGCGGAACGACGATGGTCGAAACGTCCTTGTCGGGATCGATGCCACCGGCGGCGAGCCAGTAACGAACCCACAGATCGTGCGTCCCGCCGGGGAAGGTCATGGCGACCTTCACTTCTTTTCCTTCGGCTCTCTTCTTGGCGAAGGCTTCCTTGAGTGCAGAAGCGTCGGCCGTGACTTTCAAATCCTTGTAGTCGTTCGACACCGAGATCGCCTGCGCATCGAGATTGAGGCGCGCGAGGATGTACATCGGCGTCGGCACATTGTTCTGCGTCACCTTGCCGGCCGAGATCAGATACGGCATCGGCGTCAGGATATGCGCGCCATCGATGCCGTTCTTCTCGCCGCCGAGAACGAGGTTGTCGCGGGTAGCGCCCCATGAGGCCTGCTTGTTGACCTCGACGTCGCCCACGCCATACTTCGCAAAAAGTCCCTTTTCTTTCGCGATCACAAGAGGCGACGCGTCCATCAGCGCGATGTAGCCGAAGATCGCCTTGGTCACCTCCGGTCCGGCTGCTTGCGCAAATGCGCCGCCGGGAAAATTCATCTTGGCAGCGGCGAGTAGCGCCGCGGTGCCCGCGCCAGCCTTGAGCAGCGCACGGCGGCTCATCTTGCGGCCCATCAATCCTTTTTTGCCATCTGTTGTGGTCTTGCTCATCGTGTCTGTCGTCCTTTCAGTCGTCTGCCGTCCGGTCCCGTCGCCAACAAAAACGCCGCCCCCGAGGGGCGAAGGGTGCTCCTCGAGACAGCGGCGGTGCTGCTGGGTCATCTGCGGACCCGGTCGGCCTTCGTCGCGGCCTAGCTACAACTATTCAAGGATCGTGCCAGTCGCGTGCAGCGCAGCAACCTCTTATTTACCAATGATTTACAGGAATGCCTTCCCGCAAGGCAGGCTGCTTTGCGGCTTGTCCAAAGGGCATATGCACACTGAATGTGCGCAGCTTAAAATATAGGCAAATGTCGATGAACCGAGAATCGCTTGTTACAGCAGCCGGTGCTTGATCTCGACGGACGCAAGGTGTCCCGCGATGTCGGCGGCATCGAACGGCGTGCCGTCGAAAGCCCCCACTCCGGCGGCGGGGCTTGAGGACGCAGGCGGCAGTCCGTGCGCCGCATCGTAGAGATCGGGCCGGAAAACAGTCTTCGCCCGCGTCAGAGCGTCTGGAGCGTACCGAGCCTGGCCCCATCGGACCATCTGGGCATAGAGCCAGGCGGCCTGAATAGGATCGGGTCGCGCTGCGTGGTCTCTTCCCACCAGCAGATAGCGGTCGCTTTGCCTGAGAGTTCCGTCTGGTGAAATCTTCAGCCGCCCATCTAGAGTGCGCTGGACGACTTCGGGATCGACGCCGATGCGCTCCGGCGCGCCAAGAATCCGGCTGACCTCCGGGCGGTTTTCCGGGTTTTCGATGAACTCCGCCGCTTGAGCGTGCGCCCGCGTCAGTCTGGCCAGCACGTCTGAATTTTCAATCGACCATTTTTCGCGAACAGCCAGCACCTTCTCTGCTGCGCGCTGAAAAATGTCTGACACGAAATGCAGGATGTGACCGACGCCGAGATCGACCGCGACGGAATTCCACGGCGCGCCCACGCAAAACGCATCCACCTGTCCGTTCGCAAGACTGTCCACCATGTAAGGCGGCGGCAAGACGACCAGCCGCACGTCCTCGTCCGGATCGACTCCGCCAGCCGCCATCCAAAACCGCAATTGATAATTGTGCGTCGAGAAAGGAAACGTCATGCCGAACGTCAGCGGCTCGCCGCCGCTCTTGCGCCGCGCCGCAACGACCCGCGCCAGAGCCTTCGCCGTGACCATCGGGTCGAAGCGGTCGCCATCCACCTCAGACATGATCGCGGCATGTAGCGCCGGCGACACCGTGATCGCGTTGCCGTTCAGGCCTAAATTGAACGACGCAACGATTGGCACCTTGACCTGCGACAGGCCGAGCGTCGAAGCGATGGCGACTGGAGCCAGCAGATGCGCAGCGTCGAACAGGCCGATATTGAGCTTGTCGCGCACGTTGGACCACGACACTTCGCGCACCAGCGTCACGTCCAGCCCTTCGGCGGCGGCAAATCCCTTGTCCACGGCGACGATGAGCGAAGCCGCGTCCACCAGCGGAATGAATCCGATCCTGAGCGGTGTATCCGTCATTTCAGCAACTCCGCCGCGGTAATGATCGATTGGGCGATTTCGCCGATCTTCTTTTTCTCGCGCATCGCCGTGGAGCGGATCAGCACGTAGGCCTCCTCCTCCGTCAGGCCTTTCATTTTCATCAGCACGCCTTTGGCGCGGTCGAGGATTTTGCGGTCTTCCAGCGCCGACTTGGTGCGGTCGAGTTCATCCTGCAATTTCGCGAACGCATTGAATCGCGAAATGCAAAGATCCATGATCGGCTTGATGCGCTCTTTCTTCAGGCCGTCCACGATATAGGCAGATACGCCAGCTTCTACGGATTGCTGAATGGATGCGGCGTCGCTCTGATCCACGAACATGGCGATGGGACGGCGCACCGCGCGGCTGACCTGAAACATCTGCTCCAGAATGTCGCGGCTGGGGTTTTCGAGATCAATGAGAATGACATCCGGGTCCAGCGCGTAAATCCGCGCCAACAGGTTGTGCATTTCGGAAATGTGCTCAACGCTCGTAAAGCCCGCGTCCCGCAATCCTTCTTTCAGGATCGCCGTTCTGATCGGGCTTTCGTCGACGATGACTATCTTGAACGACGAATCCGCAGCCATTCCTACTCGCATTCCGGCAAAACAGTCCTAGCATGTCATCCTGCGACGCTTAAAGCCTTGAATTTGTAGGTAATCGGAGATAGCTCCTGCGTTCCCTCAACACGTGGATGGTATGGAACAGGGCGTCGCCCCAAAAGTCAGTTTTGTGTCTCTCGGATGTCCCAAGGCTTTGGTGGATTCCGAGCGCATCATCACGCGCTTGCGCGCCGAGGGCTATGAGCTTGCGCGCAAGCATGATGGCGCGGACCTTGTGATCGTCAACACCTGCGGGTTCCTCGACAGCGCCAAGCAAGAGTCGCTCAGTGCCATTGGCGAAGCGATGGCCGAGAACGGCAAGGTTATTGTCACCGGTTGCATGGGCGCGGAGCCTGAAGAGATCGAGAAGGCTTATCCGAACGTCTTGTCGATCACCGGCCCGCAGCAATATGCAAGCGTCATGGACGCGGTGCACCGCGCGCTGCCGCCGCTGCACAATCCGCATCTTGATCTGGTGCCGCCGCAGGGCATCAAGCTGACGCCGCGCCACTACGCCTATCTGAAGATTTCCGAAGGCTGTAACAACCGCTGCACGTTCTGCATCATTCCGAAGCTACGTGGCGATTTGGTCTCGCGTCCGGCGAAAGAAGTGCTGCTCGAAGCCGAGAAGCTCGTTGCAGCCGGTGTCAAGGAATTGCTTGTGGTGTCGCAGGATACGTCGGCCTACGGCATCGACATCAAGTACGCGACGAGCCTATGGAAGGACCGTGAGGTCCGCGCAAAGTTTTACGACCTGTCGAAAGAGCTTGGCGAACTCGGCGCATGGGTGCGCCTGCAATACGTGTACCCATACCCGCATGTCGATGAAGTCATCGGCCTGATGACCGAAGGCAAAGTGCTGCCTTATCTCGATATCCCGTTCCAGCATGCATCGCCGGATGTGCTGAAGCAGATGCGCCGCCCCGCCGCGCAGGACAAAACGCTCGCCCGCATCAAGAAATGGCGCGAGGAATGTCCGGACCTGACATTGCGCTCGACATTCATTGTCGGCTTCCCTGGCGAAACCGACTCCGATTTCCAGTATCTGCTCGACTGGCTCGATGAAGCACAGATCGATCGCCTCGGCTGCTTCAAGTATGAGCCCGTCGCAGGCGCGACCTCGAACACCATCGAGAACCCGGTGCCGGAAGAGATTAAGACAGCGCGCTGGAATGCGCTGATGGCGCGGCAGCAGAAGATTTCCGCGCAACGCCTCAAGCGCAAGGTCGGCACACGTCAACAGATTCTGATCGATGAAGTCGGCCCGACGGTTTCAAAGGGCCGCTCGAAGGCTGACGCACCGCAAATCGACGGATCGGTTTATGTATCGAGCCGCCGCCCGTTGAAAGTCGGCGAGATCGTCACCGCGAAGATTGACCGCGCGGATCAGTACGACCTGCACGGGACCGTCGCGGGATTCTAAGGCTTCAGGATTGACGACCCCGTCGTCGCGCGGCTTTCGAGATCGCGATGCGCCTTCTGCGCATCTTTCAGCGCATAAGCGTGATTGATCGGCACATGCAGCGTGCCACTGATGACGGCGGCGAACAGTGCGTCCGCGCCCTCGATCAACTCCTTGCGCGTGCCGACGTAATCATTGAGCTTCGGACGTGTCGCGAACAGCGAGCCATGATTATTCAACTCTGCAATTGAAAACGGCGGCACCGGACCAGACGCGTTGCCGAACGATACGAACAGTCCACGCTGCCTGAGCGACTTGAGCGATCCGGCGAACGTATCCTTGCCGACGCCGTCATAAACCACGTCGCATAGCTCACCGCGGCTGATTTGCTTCACGCGTTCGGCGAAGTCCTCCTGCTTGTAGAGAATGACGTGATCGCAGCCGTTGGATAGCGCGAGTTTCGCCTTCTCCTCAGTACCGACCGTGCCGATGACGTTCGCGCCAAGCGCCTTGGCCCACTGACAGGCCAAGAGACCGATGCCGCCTGCGGCCGCATGAATCAGAACGCGGTGCCCCGGCTCGACCTTGAATGTCTTGAACAGCAGATACCAAACCGTCAGCCCCTTGAGCATTAGCACCGCGGCTTGCTCGTGGGAAATGTGATCCGGCAGCTTTACGAGCCTGTCCGCGGGAATGTTTCGCTCCGTCGCATAGCCCCCAAGATTGTGGTAGTAGGCCACACGATCGCCGGGATGAAAATTCGTCACGCCCGGCCCAACCGACACCACTTCGCCCGAGGCTTCGTTGCCGACAACGAACGGCAGACCCGGCGCTTTGTAGAGGCCGGTGCGATAGTAAGTATCAATGAAATTCAGACCGATGGCGTGCTGCCGGATGCGGACCTCGCCGTTGCCCGGCGCGGGCACATCGACATCCTCATAAATCATCACTTCCGGACCACCCACCTGGTGGACGCGCACAGCCTTGGTCATGGTTTCTCCCGCATTCTCTTGAGGATCAAGCCAAGTCCATCAGCGGCGAATTGTCAACGCGCCAAGCCGCGCTGCCTCAACCGGTCTGCGAACGGACTCTCTTCTTTCGGTTACGCTTGGCCATGATGTTGAAAAACTCCACGGCGGCCGAAAAACAGATCGCGACGTAAATAAACGAGCGCGGAATATGAAACTGGAATCCATCCGCCACTAGCGCGACACCGATCAGCACAAGGAACGCGAGCGCCAGCATCTTCGTGGTCGGATGCTCCGCCACGAACTTGGCCACGGGTCCGGATGACACATACATGACGCCGACAGCGATGATGACCGCAGCGATCATGATTTCGAGTTCCTGCACCATGCCGATAGCGGTGATGATGGAGTCGATCGAGAACACGAGGTCGATCACGATGATCTGCACGATCACCCAGAAGAATGCACTCGGCGTCGCCTTCGCCTCCTCTTCTCCGTCGCGCGCCTCGACCTCCGCATGAATTTCGTGGGTCGCCTTCGCGATCAGGAACAGACCGCCGACAACAAGAATAATGTCGCGCCACGACAGCGCAAACTTGCCGACCGTAATGACAGGCTCAGTGAGACCGATCAGCCAGACCAGAATGCTGAGAAGCGCGATCCGGAATATCAACGCCAGTGCGAGGCCAATCTTGCGCGCTTTCTCCGCCTGTTCGGGCGGAATGCGCGATACGATCACCGACAGAAAGATCACGTTGTCGATGCCGAGAACGATTTCCAGCGCCGTCAGCGTGAGCAAGGCGGCCCAGGCTTCCGGGCTAGTCAGCAATTCCATCATGCGCGAGTCCACCCGGTCATTCGGATCAACAGATCACTAAAAAGAATATAGACGCCGATCACGCAAAGCATCACCGCGATCCACGGCGGAACAAGGAAGTTGACGAGGATTGAATAGAACGCCAGCGATGCCCAGACAATCAGCAATGCAATGTTGAATTTTCGCAGCCGCGTTGTGCGCAGCGGGTGCATGACATGAAACGGCACAAAGGTCAGCGCCACCAGAATCGCCAGCGCGATGCTGCCGACCGCGGCTGGCGGCTTCAGCAAAAACAGATAGAAGGCAGCCGCGTTCCACAGCGCGGGAAAGCCGCGAAAATGATTGTCGTCGGTCTTCATGCGCCGGTCTGAGAAATACAATGCACCGGAGATGACGATTGCGCCGCCCAGCAGTGGAGCCGCGAGTGGGATCAGCAGACCGCTGGCGGTGATAGCGTAAGCGGGAACGAATACGTAGGTCAGGAAATCGACCACGAGATCGAGCGTATCGCCGGACCAGTTCGGCAGCACCTCGCCGACATTCAGCCGACGCGCAATCGGTCCGTCCAGCCCGTCAATGAGCAGCGCCAGCCCGAGCCAGCCGAACATGGCGGCCCAATGTTCCCTCACTGCCTCCAGCATGGCGATCAGTGCGATGGCACCGCCAAGTGCTGTGAAAATGTGAACGCCAAAGGCGCGCACGCGCGTTTTCTTGGAATATGCCGATTGATCCTGCTGTCCGGGCTCGCTCATTAAGCCGTGACTATCAGGATTCCCGGCCCTTTGCATGCCTTGCGCGCACCAGATTTGCGTCAAATGCCGGTCACTTTGACAACGGAAAATCGATTGTGACGACGGGATTTTCCGGCGATAGATACCGACATGACTGACAACGCTTCGAACCGCTATCAGGCCGCCGTTGTGGGCGGCGGGCCCGCCGGGCTCGCAGCCGCCATCGCGCTGGCGCAGGCGGGCGTCAGCACCGCTTTAATCGCGCGTCGCATCCCTTATGCAGACAACCGCACCACCGCGCTACTCGGCGGATCGGTAGATTTCCTGCAATCGCTCGACGTTTGGCCGCGCTGCGCCGACGAATCCACACCGCTTCGCGTGATGCGGCTGGTGGACGATACGCGCCGTCTCATCCGATCACCCGAGGTAAAGTTCTCAGCGGACGAAATCGGCATGGATGCCTTCGGTTCCAACATCGAAAACCGGCTGCTGATGGTGGCAATGGAGGCACGCGCGGCTGAGCTGCCAAACCTCGTTCGCGTGGACGACGAAGCGCAAACCGTTGTTGCTGACGACGATGCTGTGACGATCACGACGAAACAGGGACAAACACTCACCGCCGCGCTGGCTGTCGGCGCGGACGGCAGACTCTCATTGTGTCGCGAGGCCGCTGGCATCGCCGTCAAGCGGCGAGAGCTTGGCCAATCGGCGCTAACGCTAAACATCACTCATGCACGCCCGCACGACAATTGCTCGACCGAGTTTCACACCGAAGCCGGTCCCTGCGTGTTCGTGCCCCTTCCCGGCAACCGATCCAGTGTCGTGTGGGTGCTTAAGCCCGCGGACGCCGCAAGGTTGAAAGCGCTCGACGACAACACCCTCTCACTCGAACTCGAAAAGCAATCGCATTCCATTCTCGGTAAACTGACCGTCACACCGGGGCGTCATGTTTTCCCGCTGGTGATCGAAAACCCGGACAGCATTGCTGCTAAGCGCATCGCGCTGGTGGGCGAAGCCGCCCATGTGTTGCCGCCCATCGGCGCGCAAGGTCTCAACATGGGTCTGCGCGATGCTGCCGATCTTGCGGAGACCACGAGTGGTGCGCTGTCATTGGGCGAAGATCCGGGCTCGGACACTGTTCTGCACCGCTACGCAAGCTCGCGCCGCGCTGATGTGTTCAGCCGCACGCTCGCGGTTGATATGGCGAACCGCACATTGCTGAGCGATTTTTTGCCGGTTCAATCGCTCCGCGCCGCCGGACTGAGTCTGCTGAAAAATGTCGGACCGATCCGCAGGCTCGCGATGCGCGAGGGCTTGTCGCCATCATGGCGTTGACGCGAACGCGCGGCCGCGCGTGCTGCTCAACATCCCTTGCAGATGCTTTTGACTTTCTTGTCGACGTCTCGGTCCTGCTTGTCGACCTGAGCATTGCCGGTGCCCGTTGCGGCTGATCCGGTTGTAGCACCACCGCCCGACGGCGCAGCCGTACCGGCTGAGTTCGTGCCGGGTGCGCCAGCGCTAGTGCCAAGCGATCCGCCGGTCGAGGCACCTGCCGAGCCACCGGACGTTCCGCCTGCTCCTCCAGATACCTGAGCGAGACCGGCTGTCGAACAAAAAATCTGCACAAGCGTCAGACCAATGGCGATAACTCTCATGGCGTCCTCCGATTATTCGAAAGACAATCGGTTGGCCTGCAAGATGTTCCGGAGCAGCGGAACTCAGCAATGTCAGGGAAACGTCACCGCGCCGGTTTTGATCAGCCACATCACGCTGGTGAGTGTGATGACCGATACGAATGTACCGACAAGCACCACCGTCGAGGCCGATTCGATCCACGTATCGTACTGTCGCGCGATCACGAACACATTGAGTGCGGGCGGCAATGACGCGAGCAGCAATGCGGACGCTCCCCAATATGGCGGGAACGGTCCCAGCATCGTCAACAGCGCGAACGCGATCAGCGGATGCAGGATCAACTTGATAAACACGACGCCGGGCACTTCCCACGGCACGCGATAAAACGGGCTGAGTGCAACGGTAACACCAAGCGCAAACAACGCGACCGGCGCGGCCGCGCCTTGCAAAAGCTGCAACATGCTGTCCAGCGCCACCGGCATCTGAATGTGAAATGCTGCGACCAAGGCTCCGCAATAGGACGCGATGATCAGCGGATGCAGCAGAATGTGTTTCGCGATCAGACCCACGGTCGGCAGCAGCGGTCGCCGCTCACCGTCAGTCACCACCATCAGCAGCGGTACAATCGAAAACAGGAAGATGGAGTCGAAGCAGAACACAAGCGCCACGGGCACCGCCGCCTGCGCACCGAGCGTCGAGAGCGCCAGTCCCGGCCCCATGTAGCCGATGTTCCCGTAACCGCCGCCAAGCCCTGCCATCGCGGATTCGCGCGTCGATAATTTCCCAATCAGTTTGGCGACGAACATCGACAAGAAAAACGCCGTTGCAGTCGCGGCAGTGGTCGCAATGACGAATGGCGGATTGTTGAGCTGCTCGAACGGCGTCTTTGCAAGAATTCTAAAGAACAGCGCGGGCAGCGAAACGTACAGCAGGAAAAAGTTCATCCATGCTAGCCCCGATTGGGGCAGCTTCTGATACTTGCCGCACGCATAGCCGATGAAGATCAGCCCGAAATACGGCAACGCGAGATTCAGAATATCTATCATCGGGATAGGCTTACCGCCTCTCGCGGCAGTGGAGAAGCGGCCGTCATGCAGGGGTGCCCCGCCGGGCCAAATCGGGCAGAACCCCTAGCATCGGCCACAATCATGGTCTATTCGACGAGGGATGATTAAAGCGCGTACCGCCAAATTTCAGATCGGCCAGATCGTCCGCCACCGGATTTTCTCTTTCCGTGGCGTGATTTACGACATCGATCCGGAATTTAACAACACCGAGGAATGGTGGCTGTCGATTCCTGAGGAAATGCGCCCGCACAAGGATCAGCCGTTTTATCACCTGCTGGCCGAGAATTCTGAATCTGAATACGTCGCCTACGTTTCAGAACAGAATTTGCTGCCCGACGATTCCGGTGAGCCGATCCGGCACTCGCAAGTCGCCGAGATTTTCATCAAAGACAAATCCGGCGGTTATCGTCAGCGCAATCCGTCGCTGAACTAAATCGGTTCGCTCATATCTTCCCGCGACCGTCCCGCTCCTTCACTAGCGATTCTAGTTCTTCGCTCTGCTGCGCTATACGATCGGCGTTGCGCTCCTCATTCTGAGCGCCGGTCGCCGCTGCGGCTTGCTCGATCAACTGCCGGATATTATCGCGCAGGATGGCGATGCGGTCCTCGAGTTCGGGAAGTGACAGCGAACTGTAATCGGCCATGATGCAATATCTCCTAAGGCGCGCAATCCTGCTGAGACGTTACGTTTCAGAGCAACGATCGTTCCCGATTTGAAATCCGCTACACAAAACAAAAAGGGCGCGCATCGCTGCACGCCCTTCGATATCTGGAAGATAAGCGAGTTTACTTCGCAGCCGGATTGGCCGGAGGTGCTGCGCTTTCGAGCTTCTGGCGGGCTTCTGCCGCGCGCTTCTGAAGTTCTTCCTGCAGCTTCTTCTGAGTTTCTTCGAATACCTTTGGATCGGTCGGCGGACCGTCATAGGCTTTCGCGAACTCGCCCAACGGCAGCGCCAGCGTCAGCGGAGCACCGTTGGCGTTGATTGCCTGCACCACCAGGTTCTGGCCCTTCTTGAGGCTGCCGAGCAATTCAGGCGTCACGTCGTAGTCCGACATACAACCGTTGGCGAAGCAGATCACGTAAGGGCTCTGCTGTGGGGCGTTCTGATCGACGATGAGACGGGTGCCGTGGACGAGCTGCATGCCGAGTGGCAGCGTCACGCGCAGCAGCTTCTTCGGTTCGCCTTCCGGCTCGATGATGACGGCGGCGACAACCGGCTGGCCGGATTCGATACGACCGTCCTTGCCAGTGAAGCAAACCTGCTTGGCGTTGGCGTCCTGGCCCTTCATGCAGAACTTGGTCCAGGGCTGATAGATCAACTGCACCTGCTGCTCGGCCGGGGCCTGCTGCTGAGCAGCCGGAGCCTGCTGCTGCGCCTGCGGCGCGGCGGCGGGAGCTTTCGGGGCTGCCTTCGGAGCCGCAGCCTTTTTCGGAGCTGGAGCGGGAGCACCGGGTGCTGGCGAAGGTGTCTGTGCGTGAGCGCCGGAAAGGGTCGCAGCAGTCAAAAATGCACCGGCGGCCAAGGCGGCAAACACCCGGCTGCGCGGCTGGGCCTGCGCGGCCAAGATACGGAAATTCATTGTGGAAAACCCTTTCTGAACCTGATCGTCCGCCTCCCGCGAAGGATGCGATCGCCTTTTTGTTCGGCGGCTGTCTCGGAGCCAATTGAGGCGGATGCGTGACAGACAGCGCAGCCCTCCCCGAATTGCCCGCCTTCAATACAACGGCGGACGGAAAGATCAATGCCGACAGCGGGATTTGCAGCGCGGAAGCCGCATTATCCTGAACCGGCGTGGTAACTTTTGGCGTGAACAGGGCCGAATCAAACAGCACGACCTTCCGATTACGCGGCCGCGGCGGACGCTGGCTGCGGTCGGCCTTGGCCTGGATGGGACTGGCTTGGGCAGGACTGATCTGGACAGGAGTGGCCGCGGTTCCGGCGAAAGCCCAAACCGCAATCGCCTCGCATGGCATCGCCATGCACGGCGCACCCGCCCTGCCCGCCGCCTTCGCCGCGATGCCCTATGCCAATCCTGACGCGCCCAAGGGAGGCCGTATCATCTTTGGGCTGCTGGGCACCTTCGACAGCCTCAATCCTTTCATCGTGAAAGGCATCGCGGTTCAGCAGGTGCGCGGCTACGTCACCGAAAGCCTGATGACACGCGGCAACGACGAGCCGTTCACGCTGTATGGCCTGCTCGTCGAGAGCGTCGA
>Ga0209023_10001498_pt1 | contig 31199 bp, 37 predicted proteins | sample LakOneMetagenome_FD_187468 | JGI IMG/M metagenome (GOLD analysis project Ga0209023, IMG submission 187468) | Freshwater and sediment microbial communities from Lake Erie, Canada (SPAdes) (version 2) | ecosystem: Environmental > Aquatic > Freshwater > Lentic | place: Lake Erie, Canada...
GGCAGCACGCCGCCGGCCAGCAGGCCCTCGGCGGCGGCGCGGCCCAGGGTGGCCACCTGCTCGGGGGTGTCGCCATAGGCGCGGTCGCCGATGATCTCGTGGCCCAGCGGATCGGGCACGTCCAGCACCGGCACGCAGTCGACATTGACGCCGATGGCCCGCAGGTCATGGGCGATCAGGCGCGCGCCCAGACGGGTGATCTCGCGAGCGACCAGCGGGTCGTTGGCCACAAGCTCGCCATAGGCGCGGCCGGGCGGATAGGTCTTCCAGTGCGGCGGCTGCAGGCGGGCGACGCGGCCGCCCTCCTGGTCGATCAGGATCGGCGCATCGGGCCGGCCGACCATGTCGCGCAGGGCGGCGGTCAGGGCCCGCACCTGCTCGGGATCGGCGATGTTGCGCTTGAACAGGATGAAGCCCCAGGGCTTCACATCCCGGAAGAAGGCGACTTCTTCGGCCGACAGGGTGGTCCCGGCGCAGCCGAGGATCGCGGCGGAGGTGCTCAAGCGCTGGTTCCTACTTCACGAAGCAGGACTTGCCCGCGGCCGAGATCGCCTCGCAGAACGCCTTGGCGGACTCGCGGCTGGAAAAGCCCGTCACCGAGGTGCGGTAGAGCGTCGTGCCGTTCTTGTCGATCGCCTCGACCTTCTTGCCCTTGCCGGCGGCCAGGCCGGGAGCCAGGCGAGCGGCGTCGTTCCAGGCCTTGTCGGCCAGGGCCGGCGAAGACAGGGCGCCGATCTGCACCATGGCCGAGCCGCTGGCCGAGGCCACCGGCTTGGGCGCGGCGGTGTTGGTGGCGACCACGGTCGGCTTGGCGGCGACAGGCTTGGGCGCGGGCGCGATGGCGGCGGTGGCCAGGGCCTCGATGGTCGGGGGCGGAGCGGGCTTGGCGGCCGCCGGCAGGGCGGCGGTCGTGATCGGCTTGGCCTCGACCGGCGTGGTCGGACGCGGCAGCGGCGCCTCCGGCTGGGCGGCGTAGGTCGGCGAGGGCTGGTTTTCCTCGTTCTTGTAGATCTGCAGACCCGCGGCCGGATCGGCCGGCTGGCTGCCGGCCGGCGGCGGGGTCTTCATCTCGGCGACCTGAGAGCCGACCGTGCGCGGCGGCTCGTTGGGGCCGCGAACGCCGCCGCGATAGATCATCACCACCGCCACAACCAGCGTCATCAGCACCACGGCGCTGATGATCAGGGTCATGGGCAGCGGGCGGGAACCGCGCACCGGCTGACGCGCATCGAACGACAGCGGCGCATCGGTCGGCGGCGTATAGGCGCCGCGGTGGGGATCGGACATCGCGATTAGGCTCCAGACTACAACGCACGCGGTTCGGACCGCCGAATCACACGTGCGCGAACACAGCTTACCGAAGGGACACGCGCGTCATAAGCGTCCGCGCCATCACGGTTTCAGGAAGGCCCCTCTTCCCCGCCCAAAACGGGCAGAGACTCCCTTGACTGGACTCTAGTTCCAGACGTCGAGCTGGAACAGCTTCCTGTGTTCCTCGATGGCGAAGCGGTCGGTCATGCCCGCGATGTAGTCGCAGACCACCCGCGCGCGCCCGGCCTCGTCGCGGTTCTGCGACTTCTCGAACCAGACGCTCGGCAGAACATCGGGCTCGGCCAGAAACAGGCTGAACATCTCGGCCAGAATGCGGCGCGCCTGGCTGCGGGTGCGATTGACGCGCCAGTGGCGGTACATGCGGGCGTGCAGGAACTGGCGCAGGCGGGCCAGGTCCTCGGCCATGTCCGGCGAGAAGGCGACCAAGGCATGGTCCAGCGCCCTCACCGCGTCGGCCGACTGGACGCCGGTGGCGGCGGCGCGCTGCAGGGTCTCGCCCATCACGTCATCGACCATGGCCCCGATCATGCGGCGCACGGCCTCCAGGCGGGTCAGGCGCGCGTCCAGATCCGGACGCTCGCTCTTCACGGCGAACAGGATCGGCCCGATCAGCGGCACGTCCAGCAGTTCATCCAGGCTGAACAGGCCGGCCTCGACCCCGTCGTCGACGTCGTGGTTGTTGTAGGCGATGTCGTCGGCCAGGGCCGCGACCTGGGCCTCGGCCGAAGCCCAGGTGCCCAGGCCCAGATTGTATTCGTTGTCGTACTTGGAGATGGCCTTCCAGGACGGCTTGCCCAGCTTTTCGGTCACCGGGCCATTGTGCTTGATGATGCCTTCCAGGGTTTCCCAGGTCAGGTTCAGGCCCAGGAAATCGGGATAGCGGTGCTCCAGCTCGGTCACCACCCGGAAGGTCTGGACGTTGTGGTCGAAGCCGCCATACGGCTTCATCTTGTCCTGCAGCTCGTCTTCGCCGGCGTGGCCGAAGGGCGGGTGGCCGATGTCGTGGCCCAGGGCGATGGTCTCGGCCAGGTCGGAATCCAGCCCCAGGGCCGTGGCCAGGGAGCGCGCCACCTGGGCCACTTCCAGCGAATGGGTCAGACGGGTGCGGAAATTGTCGCCCTCGTGGGCCACGAAGACCTGGGTCTTTTCCTTCAGCCGGCGAAAGGCCGAGGTGTGGATGATCCGGTCGCGGTCGCGGGCGAAGGGCGTGCGGGTGCGGCTCTCCTCCTCCTTGAACCGGCGGCCGCGCGATTTGGCCGGATCCTCGGCATAGGGGGCGCGCGCGACAAGGTAAGGAGAAGACGTCATGAACCGCTCTTAGACCGCATGGGGGACCGCATCGGGATTTTCACCCCTTCCGTTGGGGCGTTGATATCCTCATATAGGTCAAGGATGAGTTTTCCACAGCCATGACCGACACAACCGTAACGCTTTCCCCCAACGCCGCGCGTCGCATTCACGCCATCGGACAGGCCGAGGGGCGTCCCGTCATGCTGCGCGTCGCTGTGGACGGCGGCGGATGCTCGGGCTTTCAGTACCGTTTCGACCTGGTCGAGGCGATCGAGCCCGACGACCTGAAGATCGAGCGCGACGGCGCCGCGGCCCTTGTCGACGTGATCTCGCTGGCCCTGCTGAAGGGTTCGGAGATCGATTTCGTCGACGAACTGGCCGGCGCGGAGTTCAAGGTGCGCAACCCCAACGCCAAGTCCAGCTGCGGCTGCGGCGTCAGCTTCTCGATCTAGACCCTAGCTCGGCACGAACTGCAGAACCGTCACGGTCAGCGCCCCCCAGGCCGCCGGCGCGGCCATGGCCGCCCAGGCCTCGGTGTGCCTGCCCTTGCGCCACTGCATCCATCCGACCAGCGGCGCCAGCATGCAGACGGCCCAGAACAGCGCGCCCAGCACGAAGCCCAGCCACGCCACCGGGTTCTTCAGATTGCCCGGACCATCGAAGACAAGCGGCGAGAACACCGCCAGTATGGCCCCGATCACCGCCGCCACACCCCAGACAAGCGAAACCAGGACCAGCAGCGCCTGCTGTCCCTTGTCTGAAATCTTGAAGCCCGGCTTGAGCGTGGTCGTCATGCGCCCTAGCCTCCGCGCGCCTCTTGGAGCCGTCAATGCGTATCGCCACCTGGAACGTGAATTCCGTCAATGCTCGCCTGGAAGGGGTGCTGGCCTGGTTCGAGGCGCAGGCCCCGGACGTCGCCGTTCTGCAGGAAATCAAGTGCATCGACGAGAAATTTCCGACGGAAGCCTTTGAAAGGCTTGGCTATAATGTCGCCGTCCATGGCCAGAACACCTATAATGGCGTCGCCCTGTTGTCGAAGTTCCCGCTGGAGGACGTCCGGCGCGGCCTGCCGTTCCTGAGCGCCGACGAGACCGACGAACAGTCGCGCTATATCGAGGCCGTCATCGCCGCGCCCACGCCGGTGCGGGTCTGCGGCATCTATCTGCCCAACGGCAATCCGATCGGCACCGAGAAGTTCGACTACAAGCTGGCCTGGATGCGCCGCCTGCACAGCCATGCCAAAGCCCTGCTGGCGCTGGAAGAGCCGCTGGTCATCCTGGGCGACTACAACGTCATTCCCGAGGCCGAGGACGTGGCCAATCCCGACGCCTGGACCGGCGACGCCCTGTTCCAGCCCGAAAGCCGCGCCGCGTTCCGGGCCCTGAAGAACCTGGGTTTCACCGACGCCTACATGCAGGTCGACGGCGCGCCGGGGGGCTACACCTTCTGGGACTATCAGGCCGGCGCCTGGCCGCGAAACCTGGGCATTCGCATCGACCACTTGCTGCTGTCGCCCCAGGCCGCCGACCGGCTGGCAGATGTGGTCATCCATCGCGACGAGCGCGACAAGGAAAAGCCGTCGGATCACGTTCCGGTGGTGGCCGAGCTTAACCTCTAGGCCCTGTCGCGAATCCGGAACTCCCGCTAGCCTTGCCCCCCATGAGCGAACTCGCCCGCCTTCTGCTGTTTGTCGCCATCGCCGGCTCGGCCGTGACGTTCATGGGCAGCGCGGCCATCTGGTTCATGGACGAGGACCGGCGCATCCGCCGGGCCCTGCGCCATGTGCTGCGGGGCGAACCCGAGGTGCTGATCCTGGCGCGCGGTCGCGGACGCGGGGCGGGTTTCTCGTTCGCCACCGGCCTGGCCGCCGTGGCCTGGGACAGCGGCGCCTGGTGCCTGATCTATCGCATCGACGAACTGATGGGCGCGGAACTTCTGGTCGACGGCCAGGTGGTGGGCCGGGTGTTCCGGGGCGAGAACCGCCGCGCGGTCGACCAGGTCGCGCCGCAGTCGGTGCACACCGTCACCCTGCGCCTGGTGTTCGACGATCCGCGCCACCCCGACTTTGACCTGGACCTGTGGATCCCGGGCGACGAGCAGCGCCGCGAAAGCCGCTCGCCGGCCGACGCCATGCAGGAAGCCAACCGCTGGCTGGCCCGCTGCGAGGCCATCGTACGCCGCCCGCAGGCGCCGCGCCCCCAGCCGCGTCCGCCCCCTGCCCCCGCGCCCTCTACACAGCCAGAGGCGGCGCCGGTCGCCAGAACGCCTGCCGCCGCAGTTGCGCCGGAACCGCCACCGCAAAGGCCGGAGCCGCCCAGACGCGCGCCGCCGCCGCCGCCTCCACCCGTGCTCGCCAGCGACGATGATTTCGAGGATGAGGACGAGGACGACGAGCCCCGCTTCGATCTGGACGAGCCGCCGTGGGAGATCGATCCCTCGCCGCCCCTGACCCAGACCTACAAGCCGGTCTCAAAGGCCAAGCGCGAGCCCCGAACCCAGCAGAACGAACTGCCGTTCGATCTGGACGAGGACTAGAGCTCGGTCCCGGCCGTGTCAGCACGGCGATCTAGACCTCTGTTTTAACACGTCTTTTCGCGAGAACCGGAATCTGCGTCGATCGAGAAACCTCCAGCGGCCGGCTTGCGGGCTCAACGCAGAGGCGTAAGCTCGAAAGGGTTCCTGGAGATCGTCGCATGAAACGGATCGTAATCGCGTCGCTGGCCCTGGTCCTGACCGCGCCCATCGCCGCTTCGGCGGGGGAGACGCCACGCCCCTTGAGGCTTTCCCTGGCCGACTCCAATCGCGATGGTGTCGTCAGCGAGGAAGAGGCCGCCGCCGTGCTGGTCCGGGCCTCCAGCGTCGCCGATTTCCAGATGGTTCGCCCTCGCGCCGCAGCGCCGGAACCCGAGCCTTTTGTGCCCGAGCCGGGGCCGCTGGATCTGGAACGCCGCATCGTGCCGGCCACCGAATTCGAATACGCCAACGAACAGGCGTTCCGGATCGAGAAGCGCAAGCGGAACTGACTGGAGGGCCGCTGCCCTCCAGTCGTCGCGCCCTACAGGTCGGCGTAGATGTGGGTCTCGCCGTCCGCGCCTGGATGGGTGGTCGCGCCCAGGTGGGCCGGGCCCACCAGCTGGGCGAACTTCCAGATGGCGCCGCTGTTGTAGTTGGTCTTGCGCGGGGACCAGGCGGCCTTGCGGCGGGCCAGTTCCTCAGGCGCGACTTCCAGATCGATGGTGCCGGCGTCGGCGTCGATATTGATGATGTCGCCGTCTTCAACGAGCGCGATCGGACCGCCGGCCTGGGCTTCCGGACCGATGTGGCCGATGCACAGGCCGCGCGTGCCGCCCGAGAAGCGGCCGTCGGTGACCAGGGCCACCTTGTCGCCGCGCCCCTGGCCGGCCAGGGCCGCCGTGGTCGACAGCATCTCGCGCATGCCGGGGCCGCCCTTGGGGCCTTCATAGCGGATGACCAGGACGTCGCCGTCCTGATAGTCGCCGGCCGCGACGGCGTCGAAACAGGCGTCCTCACCCTCGAAGCAGCGGGCCGGGCCGCGATGGCTGCGATGCGAGGTCATGCCCGCCACCTTGACGATGGCGCCGTCCGGAGCCAGCGAGCCCCACAGGCCCACGACGCCGCCAGTCGGCGACAGCGGGTTGGAGACAGGGCGGATCACCACCTGGTCGTCACGCCATTTCACGTCCTTCAGGTTCTCGGCCATGGTCTTGCCGGTCACCGTCATGCAGTCGCCGTGGATGAAGCCGCCTTCCAGCAGGGTCTTGAGCAGCACCGGCATGCCGCCGGCCTCGCCCATGTCCTTGGCCACGAACTGGCCGCCGGGCTTCAGGTCGGCCAGATACGGCGTGCGATGGAAGATCTCGGCGACGTCGCGCAGGGTGAACGAGATGCCGCACTCATGGGCCATGGCGGGCAGGTGCAGGCCGCCATTGGTCGAGCCGCCGGTGGCCGCCACGACGACGGCGGCGTTCTCGAACGCCTTGCGGGTGCAGATGTCGCGCGGACGCAGATTGGTCTCGATCAGCCGCATCACCGCCTCGCCCGAGGCCACGGCGTATTCATCGCGGCTCAGATACGGCGCCGGCAGCGAGGCCGACAGCGGCAGGGCCAGGCCGATGGCCTCGGAGACGCAGGCCATGGTGTTGGCGGTGAACTGGCCGCCGCAGGCGCCGTCCGACGGACAGGCGTGGGTTTCCAGGTCACACAGGTCTTCCAGGGTCATCTTGCCGGCCGAGTGCATGCCGACACCTTCGAAGACGTCGACCACGGTGACATCCTTGCCGCCCCAGCGGCCGGGCAGGATGGAGCCGCCATAGAGGAACACCGACGGCACGTTCAGGCGCAGCATGGCCATCATCATGCCCGGCAGGCTCTTGTCGCAGCCGGCCACGCCGACCAGGGCGTCATAGCCATGGCCGCGCATGGTCAGCTCCACCGAGTCGGCGATGCAGTCGCGGCTGACCAGCGAGGAGCGCATGCCCTCGTGGCCCATGGCGATGCCGTCGGTCACGGTGATAGTGCAGAACTCGCGCGGGGTGCCGCCGGCCGCCTTGACGCCCTTGGACACCGCATGCGCCTGGCGCATCAGGGCGGTGTTGCAGGGCGCCGCCTCGTTCCAGCACGAGGCCACGCCCACGAAGGGCTGGGCGATCTCGCGGGTGCCAAGACCCATGGCGTAATAATAGGAGCGGTGCGGCGCGCGCGACGGACCTTCGGTCACGTGCCGGCTCGGCAGTTTGGACTTGTCCCAGCTTCCGTCGGGTTTCCTGGTCATGACGCGCGCCCTTTAGAATGAAGAGCGGTGGGATTAGCCCACGCAGCGGCCTGACGGAAGGGTTTGACGCTCAGTTTTTGCCGGAAATCAGGGTCTGATCGCGCATTTCATTGCGAGCGGTTCGCGATGAGAACCGCACTGGCGCATGATCAGACCCCTGTCCGCATCGCCTACACGGCGACCGGCGCTTCCATCGGGCTTGCGCCCTTGTGGATGATCGAGACCTTGGTGCCCGGCTGGTTGTCCGTGACCTCGACCACGCTCTTCAGCTGCTTGGCCAGGGCCTGGACGATGCTGGTGCCAAGACCCGCCTTCGCCTTGCCCTTGTGGGCCTGCATGCCGATGCCGTTGTCGCGCACGCACAGCGTCCAGCCCGCGCCCTCGCGCCGATAGGCGACGATGATCCTGCCCTTCCGCCCCTCGGGGAAGGCGTGCTTGAGACAGTTGATCACCAGCTCTGTGACCAGCAGGCCCAGGCTGATCGATATGTTGGCCTCGACCACGCTGTCATCGATATCCACTTCCAGGGTCAGCTGGTCATGGTTCTGGATCATCGAGGCGCCCACACTGTCGCAGAGCTGCTCGAAATAGGGACGCAGCTCCACGTCACCCACACGGGACGTAGCCAGTTGCTGCTGAAGCGCGGCGACCGACATCACCCGGTTGTGGGCGTCGCGAAGATGGCCCCGGCTCTCCTCCGACTGCACGTTGCGCGCGCTTTGCAGGATGACGCTGGCGATGATCTGCAGGCTGTTGGCGACGCGGTGCTGCACTTCCTGCAAGGTGATGGCCTTATCGCGCAGCAGTTCATCCTTGAGCTTTTCCACGCCGCGCGCGGTCGTGACATCGGTCACGGTCAGCAGGATCCGCATGGGCGCGCCGGCGACGCCGTATTCCAGCTTCTGCGCATGGACCACCAGGCGACGCATGCCGCTGCCCTGGCTCTTGAGATCCATCTCGTAGGCGTCGATCGCGGCGGCTCCGGACGCGGTCGCCCTCAACAGCGAGCGCAGTTGCGGCACGGCCCACTCGCCCCCGCCAAGTTCCAGGATCGGGCGACCGACCACAGACGCCAGATCCAGCTTGAAGGCGCGCAGAAACGACATGCTCGCCGCCACGACGGTCAAGCTTTCATCGAGCAACAACGCCGCTGCCTGAGACGATTCAATCAGGGCAAAGGCCAGTTCTGACCCTGTCGGAAAGGCAAGGGGTAGATTGTCGGCCATCAAGGGCCTTTCAGGCACGCCAAGAGGCTCGCGAAGCGAAAGCCATATTGGTCGAAAGCGCGTACTGTCGACCACGACAATGTCTGTACGCACAATGGGTATTGTACGACGCATCATCAAAAAGATCGCGGTCTACTTTGCGTCGAAGACGCTCAACCCTCCGCCGCCTGCTCCACCGCCAGCGCCAGGTCCAGGGCCCGGGCGGCCTCTTCCCCCGTCACCACGGGTCGCGGGCTCTCGCCGCGCACCGCCGCCAGGAAGCCGGCGACGCTCTGCCCCAGGGGATCCTTGCCGGCCGGGGTCTCGGTGAAGTCCTCGATCAGGGGGAAAGGCGTGGTGTTGCGGAAGGTGCGGGCCAGGAAGTCGATCTCGACCTCGCCGGAAGGGTAGACGACCTTCATCGTCCGCTCGCGGGCCTGCGCGACACGCGAGCTGTCAAACACGGCGGTGAAGCCGTTCTCGAACATGGCTTCGACCTTCACCCAGTCTAGGGACTTCGAGCGGGTGATGGCCCCCTCGCCGTCCACGGTCATCGGCTGGGCTTCGCACAGGGCCAGGGCCAGGTCGATGTCGTGGATCATCAGGTCCAGCACCACCGAGACGTCGAGGTTGCGGTCCGACGGCGTCCCGCGCCGCACGGCTTCCAGGCGTAGCGGCTGCTCGGGAATGTCCAGCAGGCCCATGGCCTGGAACACCACCCGCTCCTGATGCCCGCAGGCCAGCGGCACGCCCGCCTTCAGCGCCGCGGCGACCAGGGCGTCGGCGTCCTCGGGCGTCACAGCCAGGGGCTTTTCGCAATAGACCGGCTTGCCCGCCTTCAGCGCCGCCAGCGCCGCCTTGGCGTGGTGGACGGCTGGGGTGGCGACCGTGACCACGTCGACCGCGGCCAGAAAGGCGTCCATGTCGTCATAGGCCGCCGCGCCCAGTGGCTCGGCCAGGGCCTTTGCCCGCGCCAGGTCGACGTCGAAAACGGCGACCAGTTCTACGCCGGGCAGCTCGACATACTTCTTGGCGTGATAGCCGCCGAACACGCCGGCGCCGACGACGCCTGCCTTGAGGGGGCCTGCTTTGAGGATCGCTTGGGTCATGGCCGGGTGTCTACTCCGGTTCGGTGACGCTCGAAAGCGCTAGAGCCGCGCCCCGCGACGCGCTAAACAAGCGTTTAAATTAGAAACTCACGGGAGGTCCCCATGACCACATCGCGCGAAATTCGCCTGAAGAACCGCCCTGTCGGCGTTCCCACCCATGCCGACTTTGACCTGGCGACCGTCGATGTGGCCGCGCCCGGCCCCGGCGAGGTGCAGGTCAAGAACCTGTGGATGTCGGTCGATCCCTACATGCGCGGCCGCATGTACGACCGCAAAAGCTATTCGCCGCCGTTCGAGCTGGGCAAGGCCATGCAGGGCGGCGCGATCGGTCAGGTCACGGCCTCCAACGATCCCGACTATGCGGTCGGCGACATCGTCAACTCGATGTTCGGCTGGCGCGAGGTGTTTAACTGCTCGCCCAAGGCCCTGGTCGCCGCCGGCATGGGCGCCCTGACCAAGATCGATACGCACGGCCTGCCGCCCCAGACCTTCCTGGGCGTTCTGGGCATGACCGGCATGACCGCCTATGTCGGCCTGCTGCGCATCGCGGCCCTGAAGGACGGCGACGTGGTGTTCGTCTCGGCCGCCGCCGGCGCCGTGGGCTCGATCGTCTGCCAGATCGCCAAGTTGAAGGGCCACACCGTAATCGGCTCGGCCGGCGGACCCGAGAAGGTGGCGTTCCTGAAGTCGATCGGCGTCGATCACGTGATCGACTACAAGGCCACGCCCGACGTGGTCGCCGAGCTGGCCAAGGCCGCGCCCAAGGGCATCGACGTCTATTTCGAAAATGTCGGCGGGGTTCATCTGGAGGCCGCCATCAACTCGGCCCGCCCCTTCGCCCGCATGGCGCTGTGCGGCATGATCTCGCAATATAACGAGACCGGAACGCCGACCGGCCCGTCCAACATCATCCAGGCGGTCGGCAAGAGCCTGCGGCTGGAGGGCTTCATCGTCTCCAACCACTATGACCTCTATCCGGCCTTCGCCAAGGACATGGCCGAATGGATCAAGGCCGGCAAGATCACCTGGAAGGAGACCGTCGAGGACGGCATCGAGCGCGCGCCCGACGCCTTCATCAAGCTGTTCGCCGGCGAGAACATGGGCAAGATGCTCGTCAAGCTGGGCTAACCATCACGTCATTTGCCCCCTCCGCGCCAGCGCGGAGGGGGCAAGTTCTGATCAGCGAGCCTTCAGCTCGGAAAGCTCCAGCGCCTCGCCGTTCTTGCGGAATTTGAACGCAACCCGCGATCCCGGCGTCAGGGGCGCCCCCGACAGCACATCGGCAAAGCCGACGAACGCATTGCGCCCGGCCGGAACCCCGGCGGCGCTCGCGCCGTCGTGATCGATCGTGAGAGTCAGGCCATCAACGGCCGAAATCACGCCCGTTGAGTCGTACTCCGGCAGGGTTTGAGCCGCCTGTGGGGCCGTGGCGGCCGACTTGTCCGGGGTCGCACCCTGTGGCGCGGGGCCGCAGGCGGCGACCAAAAGCAGGCCGCAAATAGTCAGAAAAATCTTATTTTTCATGATTTTACGAAAATTCCCTATTTTGGCGACCGCAGCTCGCCCAACGCGGATTCCAAGTTTTTTGCCGCACCTGCGAAATAAGCGTGATTTCCGGTAGCGAATTCGTGATCGAAGTTTTACTCTAAAGGCGCCGGCGGCTCTCCACGTCGGAAATCGACCGTCATGACAACGTCACACGCCGCGACAACCGACCCCTAGCGGACGGTCGCTTCAGCGCAAAGGGCGAACCTCATGCGGCGATGCGCCGGAGAGAGCCCGGCCCTCGCCGGACAGATCGAGACGATGACGACATGAGCGACCGCTCTTCCCTCTTCGACCTCCGCTCGTCCACGAGCGTGTCCCTCGATCAGGTCGTCCAGCGCCGCGACACGGTGGAAATCCCCGCCGAGGCGCCGCTGGCCATGCCGGTGCAACATCTGTCGATCTGGCAGGGCGGCGCGCGCCGCGCCACCGAGGTCGTCAACACCATGAACGCCCGCCGCTGGATGGTGTTCCTGGCCACCGCCTTCATGGGCGTCGCCGGCTGGAAGGCCACCTTCGACACCATCGCCCTGGGCGGCGTCACCCGCCTGGAATTCATCTGTCTGGTCCTGCTGGCCCCGCTGTTCACGGCCCTGTCGCTGTGGTTCTGCACCGCCGTCGCCGGCTTCGTGATCCTGCTGGGCAAGCCCAGGGATCCGCTGGGCATCGACAGCGCCAAGCCCATGCCCAAGCTGCGCGCCCGCACCGCCATTCTGATGCCCGTGCATAACGAGGACGCCACCGCCGTCTTCGCCCGCCTGCGCGCCATGGACGCCTCGCTGGCCGAGACGGGCAACAGCCGCGCCTTCGACATCTTCATCCTCAGCGACACGCGCGACGCGGCCGTGGCCCTGGCCGAGCAGGCCTGCTTCGCCCGCTTCCGCCGTGAGGCCAACAGCGCCGTCTATTATCGCGTCCGCCAGGAAAACAAGGGCCGCAAGGCCGGCAACATCGCCGACTGGGTCGCCCGTTGGGGCAGCGCCTACGAGCATATGCTGGTGCTGGACGCCGACAGCCTGATGACCGGCGACGCCATGGTGCGTCTGGCCGACGCCATGGAACGCCACCCCGGCGCCGGTCTGATCCAGACCATGCCGATGCTGATCAACGGCCAGACGATCTTCGCCCGCACCCTGCAGTTCGCCACGCGCCTGTATGGCCGCGTCGCCTGGACGGGTCTGGCCTGGTGGTCGGGTTCGGAAAGCTCCTTCTGGGGCCACAACGCCATCGTCCGCACCCGCGCCTTCGCCGAGACCTGCGGCCTACCCTCGCTGGACGGCCCCAAGCCGTTCGGCGGCGAGGTGATGAGCCACGACGCCCTGGAAAGCGCCCTGCTGCGCCGCGGCGGCTGGAGCGTTCACCTGGCTCCGTATCTGGAAGGCTCCTACGAAGAGAGCCCCTCCAACCTGCTCGACTTCGCCACCCGCGACCGCCGCTGGTGCCGGGGCAATGTCCAGCACATCCCGCTGGTCGCCCTGCCCGGCCTGCACTGGCTGAGCCGCATGCACCTGGTGATCGGCGTGCTGAGCTATGTGCTGTCGCCCCTGTGGTTCATGGCCCTGTCGGCCGGCGTGGTTTCGCGCCTGCTGATGCCGTCGCTGAAGAAGGCGGCCTTCACCATGGCCGACCTGCAGGCCGCGGCTCACGCCCTGATCGACTGGAGCGAGATCCAGGCCACCGCCTGGGCGATGATCATCACCTTCGTGCTGCTGTTCGGCCCCAAGATCCTGGGCTCGATCCTGGTGTTCTCGCGTCCGCACGAGATCAAGGGCTTCGGCGGCCGTCGCCGGATCATGGCCGGTCTGGGCGTCGAGATGCTGCTGTCGGCCCTCGTCGCGCCGATGCTGATGTTCACCCAGACCCGGGCCCTGCTCGAGATCCTCGCCGGCAAGGTCGGCGGCTGGGCCACCCAGCGCCGCGACGCCGACAAGGTGACCGGCCAGGAAGCCTTCCGCGCCATGGGCTGGATCACCGTCACCGGCTGCGTTCTGGCCGGCCTGTTCTGGTTCACGCCCGACCTGCTGACCGGCACCGCGCCGATCCTGGCCGGTCTGATCCTGGCCGTGCCGCTGACCATGCTGGGCGCCCACAAGGTGGCCGGCCTCAAGGTCAAGGCCAACGGCCTGTTCATGACGCCGGAAGAGCGCCGCCCGCCGGCCATCGTCCGCGCGGCCCTGGGTCCGGTCTGCGAGCCCCCCGCCCGCTGGTTCGCCCGCGACGGTCGCATCGCCCCGCCGGTCGAGGCCGCCGAGCAAACCGCAGCCTAATACGCTCTATAGGCGAACGCCCGCTGGCCCTTGCGGCCCGGGCGGAGTAGAAGCGCGGCTTCGTTCGTTTCCGACGGAGCCTGCCGTGTCGCGCCTTTTCAGCGCCTATGTGATCGTCGACTGGAGCGCGGCGGCCAAGCCGACCACCGGCGCGGACTCCGTCTGGATCGGCGTGCTCAAGCGCGACGTGCGGTTCCGGCTGACCTTCGAGTCCTTCAATCCGGCCACCCGGCACGAAGCCGAGATCAAGCTGGCGGCCATCCTCGACGACTTCAAGAAGCGCGGCGAACGGGCCCTGGTGGGCTTCGACTTCCCGCTGGGCTTCCCGCAAGGCTTCGCCAAGGCGCTCAGCCTGCCGGGCGAGCATCCCTGGCGCGCGGTCTGGGACCAGCTGAACAAGATGGTCAAGGACAAGGCCGACAACACCAACAACCGCTTCGGCGTGGGCTCGGAGATCAACCGCCGCCTGACGGGCGGGCCCTTCCCGTTCTGGGGCTGCCCGCCCAAGGACGCCCTGACCACCCTGCAGCCCAAGCGCACCCGCGAGCACGGCCCGGACGATCTGGCCGAGTTCCGCCACGCCGACAAGGCCGCCAAGGGCGCGCACTCGATCTGGAAGCTCTATTATAACGGCTCGGTCGGCGGTCAGGCGATCGTCGGCATCCCGGCCGCGCGCCGGCTGAAGGACGCGCGGGGCGACGCCGTGCGGGTCTGGCCATTCGAGACGGGCTTCAAGGCCCTGACCGAGGCCGATCTGGAAGGCGTCGCCGTGGTGATTGCCGAGGTCTATCCCTCGCTGATCAAGCCCACCCCGGGCCCCGGCGAGGTCAAGGACCTGGCCCAGGTGCGCGCCCTGGCCGAGCACTTCGCCAAGCTGGACGAAGCCGGCAAGCTGGCGGCGCTGTTCGCGGCGCCGAAAGCGGCCGATGAAGTGGTCGAGGCGGCCGCGACTGAAGAAGGCTGGATCCTGGGGGCTTAGGATAGATGCTCCCCCTCCGGGGGAGCTGTCGCGGAGCGACTGAGGGGGCCTTCTGGGCTTAGGCCGCGCTAGCCCCCTCCGACCCTGCGGGCCACCTCCCCCAAAGGGGGAGGATCTAGAGGCTCCGGTCCTTCACATCCAGAATCCGGAACCGCCCCAGCAGGAACGCCATCGAGATGAAGCTGGTCACGATCACCGACCAGACGATGCCGTCGACGCCCAGTTTCATCGGAATGGCCAGCCACCAGGCCAGCGGCCCCATGATCACGCCATAGCTGATCAGGTGGGTGATGGTCGGGATCCACACCTCGCCGCGCGCCCGCAGGGCCTGGGCCGCCACCACCTGCACGGCGTCGGGGGCCAGGAACAGGCAGGTCAGGGCCAGGGCTGGCGCGATCAGGGCCAGGGCGTGGGGGTCGGCGGTATAGGCCGAGGCCACCCACGCGCGCAGGGGGAACAGCAGCAGCGCCGCGGCGATCCCGACCAGGGCGGTGAAGCCGAACGACACCCAGCCCGCCCGCGTCATGCCGGCCGGATCGCGGGCGCCATGGGCTCGCCCGACCTGCACCGAGGTCGCCGTGGCGATGCCTAGCGGCAGCATGAAGATCACGCCGGCGACATTCAGCACCACCGCCCAGGCGGCCACCGACAGTCCGCCGATCCAGCCGGCGACCAGGCTCATGCCGGCAAAGGCCGCGACCTCGAAGAAGTTCGATGCGCCCGCGCCATAGCCGATGCGCCGCTGCTCGATCGACGCGGGCAGATCGCGCGCCGGCTTGTCGAACACGCCCAGGGTCCGCGCATCCTTCAGGCGCAGCACATAGATCCCCAGCATCACCAGCAGCGCCGCCCGCGCCACGAAGGTGGCCCAGGCGCCGCCGACCGCGCCCAGGGCCGGCAGGCCGAAGGTTCCCGGCACCAGCACCAGGTTGACCGCCAGATTGACGGCGTTGGCCACCCACATGGCGATGGTCACCGGACCGGGCCGCGACAGCCCCTCCAGCCAGAAGCTGATCACCACGGTCAGCGCATAGAGCGGCAGCGACAGCGAGAAGACGATCATCGGCGCGGTCGCCCCATCGGCCAGGGCCTTGGGCAGGTGCACGGCGTGAAGCAGCAGCGGCCCCAGCAGCGCCAGGGACACCGCCGAGGCCATGCCGATCCAGAAGGCGTAGACGAGGCCTCGGCGCAGCACCGCGCCGGTGTCATGCGGCCGGCCCGCCCCGATGGCCCGCGAGGTCATGACCTGGGCGCCGACCAGCAGGCCGACGGTCATGGTCACGAACACCGAGGACGGCGCCCAGGCCATGGCGTGGAAGCCCAGCTGCTCGGCCGAGAACCGCCCGACGACGATGGCGTCGGTCAGGCCCATGACCATGATGCCCAGGCGCGACAGCACCACCGGCCCCGACAGGCGCAGCAGTTCGATCAGGTCGGACATCACGGCGCCGCGGGGCGCCGAAGCAGCCGCGTCGCGGGGCATGGGCAGAGCCTTTCAAAAAGGGCCGGCAACGTCGCTCAAGGGACCCCTTGGGGCAAGGCCGCTTGTGACCCGCCGGGAACATCCCTTCCGCCCGTGGTTTTCGGGTCGCAGCGCTAAGGCCGGCGCGGCGGCGGATACAGCGACCCGCGCCAGATTTTCTTGTCGATGCGAACGACGCGCTAACGCTGTTGGTGTAACCCTGCTGTCCAGACGCAAAACGCGTCTCCGGTCCTCGCGGCCGGGCCCTGGAAAAAGCACGGACCATGTCGCTCAACAGCGTCAACACCAATGCCGGCGCCATGATCGCCCTGCAGTCGCTGTCGGCGATCAACCGCGATCTGGCCACGACGCTGCGACGCATCTCGACAGGTCTGGCCGTCTCCAGCGCCAAGGACAATCCCGCCGTCTGGGTCATCGCCCAGACCCAACGCGCTGAGTCGCGCTCACTGGACGCCGTGCGCGATTCCCTGCAGCGCGGCCGCTCGATCACCGACGTGGCCCTGTCGGCCGGCGAGACCGTCGTCGACCTGCTGGGCAAGATGAAGGAAAAGATGCTGGCGGCGGCCGACACCAGCCTGTCCACATCCAGCCGCGTCGCGCTCAACAACGATTACCTGACGCTAAAGCGCCAGATCGACCGCACGGTGAGCAATGCCGAGTTCGGCGGCGTGAACCTGATCTCGTCGGGAACGGTCGGACAGGTCCGCGCCCTGGCCAATGCCGACGCCAGCGACACGGTTGATATCGATCACGTCGACCTGTCGACCACGGGCGCGGCGCTGTCGGGCATGCCCGCCGACCTGCTGGCCGCGCCGATCACCGGCGTCGAGATCAAGGCCATGAGCACGGCGATGGAGACGGTCACCTCCGCCCTCGCCCGCCTGGGCACCGGCTCCTTCGCCCTGGAGAGCCACCAGACCTTCATCGACAAGCTGCAGGATACGCTGGACACCTCGATCGGCCGCCTGGTCGACGCCGACATGGCCCGCGAGTCGACCAAGCTTCAGGCGCTGCAGATCAAGCAGCAGCTGGCCATGAAGTCGCTGGCCATCGCCAATTCCGGAACCTCGTACCTGCTGACCCTGTTCGGCAGGTAGCAGGGCCCATGGCTCGCAGTCCAAATTCGTTGTCATCCCGGACAAGCGCGTAGCGCGCAGATCCGGGACCGACGCCTGAGCGCCGCGCTTCGGGTCGGTCCCGGCTCTACAGGCCGCTACGCGACCTTCCGGCCGGGATGACAATCCGGGGGGCGGCCCAATTGGGTCCGATCTCTAGTGCGGCCAGGTCTCGGCCAGCACCTTGACCACGCCGTCCTTCAGGCTGACCTCTAGGGCCGGCGTCTTGGGCTGGCCGGCGGCGAACAGCTCGTAGATCACCATGCCGTCGTTCTGGGTGCTCTCGATCACCCGCACGGGGTTGGCCTTGCCGGCGGCGGTCCGCACCGCGGCGGGCGCATCGGCCCAGGCGATGTCGCGCTGGGTTTCGACGATTTCCCAGGCGCCGTTCTTTTCCAGCAGGTCGAACTCGATCTCGGCGCCGCCGGGCAGCACGCCCTCGACGTCGAAATAGCGGCGATCCTCGCGCTCCTTCAGCTCCGCCTCGGTGACCTTCAGCCCCGGCGCGGCCTTGATCACCACGGCCAGGACGGCGGGCGGCAGGTCGGCCGCCGCGACGGGCGTGATCTTTGTTTCGGGCGCGCCGGCCATCGCGGCCGAGCCAGCGAGGATCAGGGCCAGGGTCGAGGGAAGGATGATGCGGGTCGGCATGACAATCTCCAGCGGGTCGCGACCAGCATAACCGAGGGGCTCAGAGTCAGCGATGCTAAGGCTGGATCGCCGATGCTATGACAGCGCCTCTTCCAGGAGTCGCCCATGGCCCGCCATCTCGCCCTGATCTCCCTGCTCGTCGCCGACTATGACGAGGCGTTGGAGTTCTATGTCGGCAAGCTGGGCTTCGACCTGATCGAGGACACAGACATGGGCGCGGGCAAGCGCTGGGTCGTCGTCTCGCCGGGCCCGGGCGGCTCGCGCTTCGTGCTGGCCAGGGCCGCCGACGCGCATCAGGCCGCCCGGGTCGGAGACCAGGGCGGCGGCCGGGTCTGGCTGTTCCTGCACACCGACGACTTCGCCGGCGACCACGCCCGGATGAGCGCCGCCGGAATCCGCTTCCTCGAAGCGCCGCGTCACGAAGCCTATGGCAGCGTCGCGGTGTTCGAAGACCTGTACGGCAACCGCTGGGATCTGCTGGAACCCAAGGGCTGAGGCGCTTCAGACCGCCGCCGTGTCCGCCCCGAACGCCTCGGCCGCGAAGCTGCGAAGCTGGGCGGCGATATCGGCCGGCCAGGCCTGTATCCGTTCTTCGAACGCCGCATCGTCCCCCGCGAACAGGGCGCGCATCGCCGCTTCGAAGCCTTCGCGATCTCCGGCCATCACCGTGGCGAAGCGATAGGCCGCCTCGCGGGAGCGGCGGATGCGGTCGGGGCCTTCGCTCTCGCGCCGCGCCGCCTCGACCAGCTTGCGCAGCGCCACCGAAGCGCCGCCCGGCTGGCTGGCCAGCCAGTCCCAGTGACGGGGCAGTAGCGTAACCTCGCGCGGCGTGACGCCCAGCTTGGGCCGGCCCCGACCGCGCGGCGCGACGACGTCGGCGGCGGGCGCGAGCCGGGCGGTCAGGTCCTCGGGCCCGCCGCTGAGGTCGAAATCCACCTGCCGGCCCTGGTCGTCGAAGATCAGCACCCCGGCGTCCGAAGGCTCGGCCGCCAGGCGCTGAGCGGCCAGGGCCGCGTCAAGGGACGATCCCGCCGCGACGCGCTCGGCGCCCCTGAAGACCACGTGGTTCATCGGTTCAGCCCCCGGGCGCTCAGAGCCTCTATCCACGCGGCGCGGCGTTCCTTCAGAAGGGAGGACTTGCCCAGCGGGCCCAGATTTTCGTCGTCGATGGCTTCCAGGGCCTCGAAGCTGAACGCCGCCTCGCCATGGGTCGTCCACGCCGCCTGAAGAGACCTCTCCCGGTGCCCGCCATGTCGCAGGGAAAACCAGATCCCGTTCTGACGGGTCGCCAGATCGGGCGTGGCGCCGACCCAGGCTTCGCCGCTGGCCGCGCAGCGCACGGCATAGATCCCAGATTCGACCTTGCGGTCACGATAGTCGCGCACCAGCGCCTTGCGTCCGTTCATGGGACCCTCCTGCGGCGCGCTTTTTACCCGGACAGAATATAAAGTCAATATTACCCGGATATATATTTCAAAGCGTCTAGCCCGGTCCCGGCGCGGAGCGGAACATCACATAGCCCCGCTCGACCATCCGCCGCATGGCCTCATAGGCCTCGGCCAGTTCGTCATAGGCCGTGCGCATCTGGGCCAGCTTCTGGATCTGCTCCGGCGAGGGCGTGTGGGACGTCTCGGTCATGGCCACTGCGGCCGCCACCCATTGGGCGCGGGCCTGGGCGGCGGCGACGGCCATGTGCTGGAAGTGGCTGGCGTCGACATGGCCAAGCGCCTGGCCGATCAGCGCCTTGTTCGAGGCGAAGGCTGTGTAGTCGATATGCTCGAGAATTCCGCGCATGCGGCGCTGGACCTGGGGATCGACATCCTCGGGTTCGAAATGATCCGGGCCTCGACGACGAGAACTGGATGTGACGGTCGACGACATGGCGTCCTCCCGCCCGGCCATGAGGTGCGAGAAGAGCCGGGTTCGGAGAACAGCCTGCGCCCGACAACTTAAAAGGTCATTGCCAACCGGCCCGCGCCAGGTTGACGCAGGGCGTCGCATGAATATAACTTACCGGTTATGTAACTGATGAGTTATCCTCTATGAACACCGCCACCCTCGACGCCACCTTCGCCGCCCTCGCCGACCCCACTCGGCGGGCGATCCTGGCCCGACTGGCCACGGGCGAGGCGTCGGTCATGGATCTGGCCCAACCGTTCGCCATGAGCCAGCCGGCGATCTCCAAGCATCTGAAGGTGCTGGAGCGCGCGGGCCTGGTCACGCGCGGCCGCGACGCCCAGCGCCGACCGGTGCGGGCCGAACCCGGGCCGATGGCCGAGGCCGTCGCCTGGCTGCAAGACTACCGGCAGGTCTATCAGGCCCGGTTCGCGGCCATGGACGCCCTGCTCGAAGACCTGAAAGCAACGCAACCCCAGGACCAGAAAGGCCCGTCCCATGAGCAAGCTTGAGATCACCACCCCGACCGACCGCGAACTGGTCGTCACCCGCGCCTTCAGCGCCCCGCGCGATCTGGTCTTCGACTGCCTGGGCAAGGCCGAACTGGTGCGGCGCTGGCTGCTGGGTCCGCCGGGCTGGACCCTGCCGGTCTGCGAGATCGACTTCCGGGTCGGCGGCAGGTTTCGCTATGTCTGGCGCAACGCCGACGGCCGCGACATGAGCATGGGCGGCGAGTTCGTCGCCATCGCGGCGCCCACGCGGATCGTGCACGAAGAGATGTTCGACGACGACTGGACCGGCGGCCGCACGCGCGTGACCACCGATCTGGCGGAGAGCGGCGGCAAGACCACCATGATCATGACCATCCTCTATGCCAGCCAGGAGGCCCGCGACGGCGCCCGAGCCAGCGGCATGGCCGACGGCATGGAATACGGCTACGCCAACCTCGACGCCCTGCTGGGCGAGCTGGTCTGAGCGCGGGGCCCGTTCCCTAGGGCCGCAGCGCCTTCCAGCCGAAGTCCAGCAGCGGCCGGGCGTCGGCGGCGAAGCCGGCGATGATCCCCGGCAGGTCCGGTCCGCCGATCTCAGCGCCGGTCAGGTCGCGGCGCACCAGCCAGCGGGTGCGCTTGATCGCCGCCTCCAGCGGGCCGCCGGCCTCGCTCTCGAAGCCCTTGGGCATGCGCTTGGTCGGCTCGCCCGGCTCCAGCGGCAGGCCCCTGGCGGCCAGCGCCTTCTCGACCGCCGCCCAGCCCTTGGGATCGGCGACGATGGCGCGCCGGAAGGCGTCGATCTGCGGCCGCTCGGACAGATAGAAGCCGGCCGCCGCGAAGGGGCCGTTGCCGGAATAGCCCGCGTCGCCGACGTCCGCCGACGGGAAGGTGGAGGGGTCCATCGGGTCGATGGTCTCGGGATCGAAGGCCGGCCGGCTGCCGCCCTCCGGCTCGATGTGCACGTACAGCATGCCCGGCGACATCTTCTGACCGTCGCGGGTCAGGGTGGCCGACACGTGGGTCTTGTAGGGCTTCTTGTCCTTGGAGAACCGCACGTCGCGATGGATGCGGAAGACGGTGTTCTTCGGATGCCCCGCCAGCGGCACGTCCCGGGCTTCCAGCGTGTCGTTCAGGGCCAGGATCAGCTGCACCAGCGTGGGCTTGAGGCCCTCGTCAAAGGGCGCGCGGTGGGCAGTGAACCACGCGCGGTCATTGTTGGCGGCCAGGGCGGTCAGGAAGGCGAGATCGGCGGCGGCGAAACCGGGGAACGGGGCGTGAGTCATGGCGTGATCCTAGCGTGGATCGTCATCGCGCGCCCCTGCTGCCAGGGGCTGTCAGCAACCTGATCGGATGGGAACATAATGGGAACAATTGGGCTTGTGCGCCGCCTAACCCGGGTCGATGGTCGCCGTCTCGAAACCCCTCAAAGGACACCTCCCATGACCATCCAGGACATCGCCGCCGATCTCGTCGCGCTCTGCAAGGCTGGAGACTTCACCACGCCCGGCGAAAAATACTGGGCTGACGACGTCGTCAGCATCGAAGCCGCGCCGGGCGACATGGCCCGCATCCAGGGCAAGGCCGCCGTGCGCGGCAAGGGCGAATGGTGGTCCGCCAACCACGAGGTCCACGGCGCCGAGGTGACCGGCCCCTATCTCAACGGCGATCAGTTCGCGGTCGGATTCCGGATGGACGTCACGCCCAAAGCCACCGGCGAGCGCATCACCATGGACGAGGTCGGCCTCTACACGATCAAGGACGGCAAGATCGTCGAGGAGCGGTTCTTCTACTGAGGCGGAATTAGGCGGGGCGCTTCGGCGCCTTGCCGGGCCCCTCCAGAGGCTTGGGATCGAAGCGTCCGGCGCGCAGATGCGCCGGACCCTTGGTTGCGTCCCAGGTCGCCTGGCGCAGCGCGGTTTCGATCAGGTCGATCATCGACGCGGGCTTAGCGGAGGCTTTCGCTGCTTTTGACAAGTTCAGGACCTCGCTCATCAACGCGGTAATGGTACCACATATCCACCGAAGGCCGGTAGACTGCGTTGAAGAGCTCAACGCCTCGCGCCCAGCGTCGGCGGATGTCCTTTTCCGGGATATCGTGACCGCCTCCAGCGACGCGTCGGGCCACTCGAGCAACGGCGAAGTCGGCGGATACGACTTCGAGATAGTGCAGAACGATCTCGTATCCCCTCGCCCGCCAATCCGCGAACTGCCTTGCGTAGCTGGATGACGACAGGGTCGTTTCGACCACGAAGCTTTCGCCCTGGTCCAGGCTTGCCCGCACCTGCCGGATCAATTCGCGCCCCGCCGCTGCGGGCGTGGAGAAGACGGTCGCGCGCTGGATCTCGTCAGCGTTCAGAAACAGGGCGTCGGGATAGACCAGAGGCAAAAGTCGACGCGCCAAGGTCGTCTTGCCGGCGCCGTTGGCCCCCGCGATCAGAACCGCTGCTGGCATCACCCCCTCAACGCGAAACGAGATAAAACTCTCGCAGAGCATTAGTGGTTCGTGAAGGGCCTACAACTCCAGGAACGTCTCAAACCCGCCGAAGATCATGCGCTTGCCGTCGAAGGGCATGTTGGCCATGTCCCACCTCATGCGCTCGTCGGCCATCACCTTGGCGTTGACCGCGTCGCGCGCGGCGCGGTCGGCATAGGTGATCCAGGAGAGGACAACGATCTCGTCGTCGGTCGCTTGGACCGCGCGCGGGAAAGAGGTCAGCTGGCCATAGGGCACATCGTCGCCGAAGCATTCGACATAGGACAGGGCCCCGTGTTCCATCCAGACCTTGGCGCCCAACCGGACCATGTCTTTGTAGGCCTCGATATTGGCCTTCGGGACCGCGAGTACGAAACCATCGACATAGGCCATGGGGATTCCTCCGTATCCTTATCCAGATACTAGGACGTTCAGCGGCCAGGCGTTCCGACAACCTTCGTCAGAAAGCGTGAAACGGCCCGCGTTCAGGCCGAGAGCACCGCGGAAACCGGCCGGCGCAAAGAGCGCGGCATGGCGGGTCCCTCGCCAAAGCGAACGACAAGATCGGGCCGCCGGTCGGGCGCGCCCAGCCAGGCGGCGAGGCGCGCGCGGGTGGGCCGGTCCTCGACGGGCTGGTTGAGGAAGGCCAGCTTCAGGCCGCGCGCCGTGGCGGTCAGGGCGAAACGGGTGAAGGCGCGGCCGACCGCGACCCAGCCGGCCGGATCGTCGGAAGGTCCCGTGAACACCGCCGCCCCGGCGGTATTGGCCATCTGACGGGCGATCTTGTCCGCCTCGCCCTTGACGGTGAACACCAGATCGAACATCCGCGAGCCCAGCCAGCGCGGCAGGGCCGGGCTGCCGGAACTGCGCGAGAACAGCCCGTCGCGGCGAGCCAGGGCCTCGGCGGCGTCGAAACGGATCCAGTCCGTCAGTTCGCGGCGAAAGGCCGGATCGGCCACCTGAACGTCATCGCCGGCCACGATCAGCGCGGTCAGCGCGTCAAGGCGCGCGCGATCAGTGATCAGGCTCAGCGCCACGTCAGGTCCGGCGGAGGCCGCCAGGGCGCGCAAGCTCGGGGTCGCCACCGGACGCGGGTCGTAGTCGGCCCGGGTGGAGGCGCGATGGGCGATCGCCGCGCACAGGGGATCAGCCGCCTGACGCCCCGGTGACAGGCTGACGGCCACCCCCTCGGCGGCCCCCAGGAACCTCGCCTCGCCAGACCAGCCATGGCCGGTGGCGGCCAGCAGAAGAGTCTCGGCCGCGCAGCCCAGGCTGACGAACAGGTGGTGGTCGTCGGGATCGACAACCGGCGTGCGCCGCGACAGGTCCGGCTGAATGATCAGCTCCCGCCCGCGCGAGACGAAGCGCCAGGGCTGGGTGTTATGGCCGCTCGCCGCCAGGGTCGCGGCATGGACCAGCGCCTGGACAGGCAGCCCCGCCGCCGCCGAAGCCGGCGGCAGGGCCCAGGTCGCCGCCACCGCCTTGGCATAGGCGTCGCCGCCCTCCCCGCAACCGGCGACGCCGATCAGCGGAAGCGCGGACAGCAAGACGCGGCGGGTGGTCATCAGAGGGCTCCTTCAGAGATCCTGTGATGAGGTCAACGCTTCAGCCTGGCCTTGAGATGGGTCAAGGCCAGGCCAGAGTCCCCTACTCGGTCTTCAGATAGATCTCCGAGCCCTGCTCGCGGAACTTCTCGCTCATCTCGGCCATGCCCAGCGCCGCCGCTTCGTTCGGGGCCTGAGCCGCCGCGAATTCGCGGACCTCGTGGCTGATCTTCATCGAGCAGAACTTGGGCCCGCACATCGAGCAGAAGTGCGCGGTCTTGTGCGCCTCCTTGGGCAGGGTCTCGTCGTGGAACTTGCGGGCGGTTTCCGGATCGAGGGCGAGGTTGAACTGGTCTTCCCAGCGGAACTCGAACCGCGCCCGGCTGATGGCGTCGTCCCACATGGCGGCGCCCGGGTGACCCTTGGCCAGATCCGCCGCGTGGGCGGCCAGCTTGTAGGTGATGACGCCGGTCTTGACGTCGTCGCGGTCGGGCAGGCCCAGGTGCTCCTTGGGCGTGACGTAGCAGAGCATCGCCGTGCCGAACCAGCCGATCATCGCCGCGCCGATCGCCGAGGTGATGTGGTCGTAGCCAGGGGCGATGTCCGTGGTCAACGGGCCCAAGGTGTAGAAGGGGGCCTCGTGGCAGTGCTTGAGCTGCTCATCCATGTTGGCCTTGATCTTGTGCATGGCCACGTGGCCCGGCCCTTCGATCATCACCTGAACGCCCTTGCCCCAGGCCACCTTGGTCAGCTCGCCCAGGGTGCGCAGCTCCGAGAACTGGGCCTCGTCATTGGCGTCGGCGGTCGAGCCGGGACGCAGGCCGTCGCCCAGCGAGAACGACACGTCATACTCGCGCATGATCTCGCAGATCTCGTCGAAGCGCTCGTAGAGGAAGTTCTCCTTGTGGTGCGCCAGGCACCACTTGGCCATGATCGAGCCGCCGCGCGAGACGATGCCGGTGACGCGCTTGGCGGTCATCGGGATGAACGGCAGGCGGACGCCGGCGTGGATGGTGAAGTAGTCCACGCCCTGCTCGGCCTGCTCGATCAGGGTGTCGCGGAAGACCTCCCAGTTCAGGTCCTCGGCCACGCCGTTGACCTTCTCCAGCGCCTGGTAGATCGGCACGGTGCCGATGGGGACGCTGCTGTTGCGGATGATCCAGTCGCGGATGTTGTGGATGTTGCGGCCGGTCGACAGGTCCATGACCGTGTCGGCGCCCCAGCGGGTGGCCCAAACCAGCTTGTCGACCTCGTCGGCGACGGTGCTGAGCACCGCCGAATTGCCGATATTGGCGTTGATCTTGACCAGGAAGTTGCGGCCGATCGCCATCGGCTCCAGCTCGCCGTGGTTGATGTTGGCCGGGATGATGGCGCGGCCGCGGGCCACTTCCTGGCGCACGAATTCGGGCGTCACGAAGTCGGGGATCGAGGCGCCGAAGTCGTCGCCGTCGCGCACGCACGGGGCGTTCTGCTCGCGGCGCAGGTTCTCGCGGATGGCCACATATTCCATCTCGGCGGTGATCTTGCCGGCGTTGGCGTATTCGTACTGGGTGATCAGGTGGCCCGGCTTGCCGCGATAGATGGTGCGGCCCACGGCGGGGAACTGCGGGGCCAGGTGCTTGCCCTGGGCGAAGCCGTTGTCCTCGGGCTTCACCGCGCGCGGCTCGGCCACCACGTCCACATCACCGCGCGCCACGACGAAGGCTTCGCGCGTGCGCTCCAGCCCCTTCTCGATGTCGATGGTCGCGGTCGGGTCGCTGTAGGGACCCGACGGATCATAGACCGTCACCGGCGGCTCGTTGGCCGACGGGTGGACGGCCACCTCGCGGAACGGCACGCGGATATCGGGGAACAGCTCGCCGGCCTGATAGACCTTGCGCGAGCCGGGGATGGGGCCGGTCGAGATGGTCTCGGCGACGGCCTTGATGGTGGTCTGGACGTTCATTCTTCGGGCGCTCCTCAAGCGATAAGGAGACCCGGACGTGCGTGCTAAGTCGGTTCTAACGGACGGACTGTAAGCCCCGACCGCGTTCCCTCCCTTCGCCGGCATGACCCGGATCAGGTTCGACGGGTCAGGGCGAAAAGCCCAATCTCAGCCGCGCAAGCGACCCCCCGGTGAACAGGGGGACACTAGGCCGACTGACGTATGGGTCAAGGTGACAGTTATTTCACTTGCTGGCTCATGCGCATCGCGGCATCGGAAACCAACGTTATCCGGAGATCCGCATGGCTTTTCGTCGCTGGGCCCTGCCCGCGCTCTGCGCCCTGATCGCCACGCCAGCCTTCGCCCAGCAGGCGTATCCGAAGCGGATCCCCGCGCCGGGCGGTGAAGTGATCATCCCGTCGGAGGGTCACCAGAAATCCTATGACGGGATCATGTACGCCCCCGCGCGCCGGGTCGGCGACATGCTGTACGTCTCCGGTGTGATCGTCGGCCGCGCCAAGGACGAGGGCACGGACCCGGAATCCTTCAAGGCGCAGGTTCGCCGCGCCTTCGTCAGCCTCGACACCGTGCTCAAGGCCTCTGGCGCCAGTTTCGACGACGTCGTGATGATCAACAGCTTTCACGTCTGGGAAGGCCCCGACCAGCCCGCGCCGCGCTGGGAGCAGCTCAACATGATCAACGCCGTGAAGAGCGAGTTCATGAAGGCCCCCTATCCGGCCTGGACGGCGGTCGGGACCACGGGCCTGCTGTCGCCCGGCGGGATCGTCGAGATCCAGCTGATCGCCAGGGTTCCTCCCAAATAGACCCCGGCCGCTGGTCACCCTACCCCTCACGCCTGAGCCGTCGCCCTACAGCCGCGACGCCCCGAACGTGTCGCACACCGCCGGATCGCCGCGCTCATAGCCACGCGTGAACCACCGCACGCGCTGGGCGCTGGTGCCGTGGGTGAAGCTGTCGGGCACGACCTGACCCTGGCTCCTGGACTGGATCGTATCATCCCCGACCGCCGCGGCCGCGCCCAGGCCGTCCTCGATATCGGCGCTGTTGATGACGATCTGGCCGTTCGAGGTCTCGCCGGCATGGGCGGCCCAGACCCCGGCATAGCAGTCGGCCTGCAGCTCCAGCCGCACCGAGCCGCTTTCGGCGCCGCGCGCGCCCATCCGCCGGGCGGCGTCGGAGGCGCCCAGCAGGGTCTGCACATGGTGGCCGACCTCGTGGCTGATCACATAGGCGCGGGCGAACTCGCCCCTGGCCCCGAACTTGGCCTCCAGGTCGTTCCAGAAGGTCAGGTCCAGATAGACCTTGCGATCGGCCGGGCAATAGAACGGCCCCATCGCCGACTGGCCCGTACCGCAGCCCGTGGGTACGGCGTTGTCGTACAGAACCACCGCCTCCGGCGGCGTATAGCGCGCGCCCTGCCGGGCGAAGATCGGACCCCAGACGTCGGTGTTCGAGGTCTCGATGGCGTCGACGAACTGGCCGTTCTCGTCCTTGGTCTGTCCCTCGGCGACCTGCTGCTGGGTCTGGCCCTGCAACTGCTGGGTCGCCTGCAGGGTGGTCTGCGGATCGATGCCGAACACGAAATAGCCGATGGCCGCCAGGACCACCGCCCCGATGCCGCCGCCGGCGATGCCGACCCCGCCCATGCCCCGCCGGTCCTCGATATTGCCCGAGCGGCGCGCGCCTCTCCATTCCATGCGGTGTTCCTGTGTTCAGCGGTGTTTTGATCAGCGGTCGCTGGCCGGACGCACGGCCCGGACACGCGCATTGCTGCGCGCCAGCGCATCCTGGGTCAGACGCTCCATGCGGTCCATCTGCCCCTGAAAGGAGTCCGGCCCGCTGGCGGGCGCCGGCGCGGGCGCGGGTGGCGGAATGACCAGGCCGTTCGAGCCCGGCGGCGTGGTCCGCGCCGCGTCCAGCTCGCGCAGCACCAGGGCCGTCCGCAGCTGGTCCTGGCGGGCGGTGATCTCGCGCTGGGCGGCCAGCGCATCCTGACGCGCGATCTCCGCGCCCTGCTGGGCGGCGTTCAGGGCGCGCAGTTCACGCAGGGTGTCCTGGGCCGACGCGCCACTGGCGGCCGCGAGAGCCGCCAGGCCGCCCCCGGCGATCCATCTGATCCTGCGCATCGGCGCTCCGTGTTTCATGGCGGGGTACTGCTCAAAGCCGCCCGGAGCGCCCGCCGCGCTCAGGGCCGTTTGACGGTGAAACGCATCAGCTCCCGTTTCGGCGCATCCCATTCGGGATCAAGTTTGGCCGCCTTGGAATAGTCCTGATAGGCCGATTTCAGGTCACCCAGGCCCTCATTGGCCAGGGCGCGGTTGAACCAGGCCTTTTCAGGATCCTGGACCCCAAGGGACAGCCCCTTGTCGATCTGGCCGAGGGCGTCGCCATAGCGCTCTTCGCCGACATAGGCGGCCCCGCGATTGACCCAGGCTTCACCCAGGTCGGGATCGATCTTCGAGGCGGCGTCGAAGTCGGCGCGGGCGGTCGGAAAATCGCGCTGGCGCATCTGCAGGACGCCCCGGTTCACAAAGGTGCGGGCCCGGTCGCGGAAATTCAGGTTCTCGGTTTCCAGCGCGACGGTACAGGTCAGCACCGACCTCTGGTCAGAGCGGCCGTCGATTGCGGCGATCGAACAGTCCTTGGCGGCGCCGCCGCCCAGCACCAGGGTCGAGGCCAGCGCTCCGCTGCCTGCAAAAAGGGTCGCGGTCCAAACACCAGCGACCAGAAGGTTTCTTGGCGTCATGTCTTCCTCCCTGACGTCGCGGTCTCTCCGACAGCGTCCGGCGGGAGATGACTGGAAAGTCCGCCAGGGCGCGCGGGGCCGCGCTTCACGATGGCCCAGCATGCTCCGGCCAGGCTTCATCGTCGATATGGATAATACGCCCCTCTGCCGCCGCGTGCTAACAGAACCGCGAGTCATTTCAGGGACCGCTTCGATGCACCTCGCCCGTTTCCCCCGCGCCCGCTTCGCCCACCTTCCCACGCCGCTGGAGCCCCTGCCCCGCCTGGGCGCCGCGCTCGGGATCGACCTGTGGGTCAAGCGCGACGACTGCACCGGCCTGGCCGGGGGCGGCAACAAGACCCGCAAGCTGGAATTCCTGCTCGGCGAGGCCCTGGCCCAGGGCGCCGACACCCTGGTGACGCAGGGCGCCGTCCAGTCCAACCACGTGCGCCAGACCATCGCCGCCGGCGCGCGCCTTGGCCTGGCCAGCGAGATCATCCTGGAAGAGCGCACAGGCTCGAAGGCCCAGGACTATGTCGGCAACGGCAACGTGCTGCTGGACCGGCTGATGGGCGCTTCGATCCGCTTCGTTCCGGGCGGGGCCGACATGGTCGCCGAGCTGGAAGCCTCGGCCGACGCCGTGCGCCAGCGCGGCGGCAAGCCCTATGTGATCCCCGGCGGCGGCTCCAACACGGTCGGCGCCCTGGGCTATGTGGACTGCGCCCGCGAGCTGATCGTCCAGGCCGACGAGCGCGACCTGAAGATCGACCGCCTGGTCACCGCCACCGGCAGCGCCGGCACCCATGCGGGTCTGGTGGCGGGCTTCGCCGCCCTGTCGGTCGACGTGCCGATCCTGGGCTTTGGCGTCCGCGCGCCCAAGGCCAAGCAGGAAGAGAACGTCTTCAACCTGGCCGTCGCCACCGCCGAGACCATCGGCGCGGCCGGCCGTGTGACTCGCGAGATGGTCGTGGCCGACTGCGACTATGTCGGCGAAGGCTATGGCCTGATCGACCAGGGCGTGATCGACGCCCTGACCCTGGCGGCCCGCACCGAGGGCCTGCTGCTGGACCCGGTCTATTCGGGCAAGGCGATGAAGGGTCTGATCGACCAGGCGCGCAAGGGCGCGTTCAAGGGCGAACGCGTGGTGTTCCTGCACACCGGCGGCGCGCAGGGCCTGTTCGGCTACCATACCCAGCTGGAAGCGGCGCTTCTCTAAGGATTCCGACCATGACCAAGACCCTCGGCGTGCTGGGCGGCATGGGACCTGCCGCCACCCTGGACTTCCTGGCCAAGCTGCAGGCCGCGACTCCGGCAAAGCGCGAGCAGGACCATCTGCGGGTGCTGGTCGACATCAATCCCAAGGTTCCGGACCGCAATGTCAGCGACTCCGATCCCGGCCCCGTTCTGGCGGCCATGGCGGCGGGCCTGAGGGACGGCGGCGCCCAGGTGCTGGCCATCGCCTGCAACACCGCCCACGCCTATGCCGACGCGGTGCGCGCCAGCGGCCTGCCGCTGGTCGACATGCTGGAGGTCGCCGGACAGGCGGCCCGCACGGCCGGCGCCACGCGCGTCGGGGTGCTGGGCACCGGGCTGGCCCTGGGCCTCTACCGCAATCGCCTCGCGCATCAGGGCCTGGAGGTCATCACCCTGGATGACCACGAACAGGTCGAGTTCATGGCCCTGCTCTACCGGATCAAGCTGGGCGCGCTGGGTCCGGACACCCGCGAGACCATGGCCGCCCTGGCCCATCGCCTGATCGGCAAGGGCGCGGAGGCCATCATCGCCGGCTGCACGGAGGTTCCGCTGGTGCTGGGCGCCGAGGACCTCGCGGTCCCGTTCATCGACGCCACCGAGGCCCTGGCCCGGGCCTGCGTCGCGGCTTGCGCGGCGCAGGACGACAGATCCTAAAGCCGAGCGCCGGCCCGCTTTTCGTCGCAGGCCTCGATCATGCCCACCAGCGCGGCCGCGCCGCGCGAAGCCTGGGCCATGCGGCGCAGGGCTGCGCGGGCATGGGCGTTGTCGGCGATCTCCGCCTGACGTTCCAGCCGCTCGGCTTCATGCAGATGTTCGGTGCGTGTGGGCATGGGAAGAATGTTTACAGAATGTAAATTTCCTCGCCATGCGACCGCTGGACGCACGTCGTTCGCCAGAGCTTCAGAGTGTCATTGAAAACGCCCCCGAACCGGTCCCGGTTCGGGGGCGTTGTCCTGTTCCCCAACAGGACGGCGTCGCGCGCGGCCAGGACCGGCGCGGCGGCGTCGCCTCAAAGGCTGTCACCGGTAGTCGCCGAACCCGGATCATGGCGCAAGACGACGCCCTGTCGCACCCGCCATTGCGCCGAACGCTGTTAGATCGGA
>Ga0209023_10001499_pt1 | contig 31199 bp, 16 predicted proteins | sample LakOneMetagenome_FD_187468 | JGI IMG/M metagenome (GOLD analysis project Ga0209023, IMG submission 187468) | Freshwater and sediment microbial communities from Lake Erie, Canada (SPAdes) (version 2) | ecosystem: Environmental > Aquatic > Freshwater > Lentic | place: Lake Erie, Canada...
GTCGGTCATGCAGTCATCGTTTCGGTTCGGCTTTTAGTAAAGGCGGTACATGGAAATCCAGGTTGACATACGCAAGGCCGTGTGGAGCCGTTATTGGTCCCACGGTATTGCGCATTCTTGCGGCGGTAGTTACGGGAATCGCTACGAAGGTTCCCTGGCCCGGTTCTGGCGTACGGTGGCGGGCGGCTTGCCCGCCGGGGCGCGTGTCCTCGACATCGCGACCGGCAACGGCGCCGTTCCCCAACTCCTGCTCGATGGCGCCGTCAGCCCGATTGCCTGCGACGCCATTGACCTGGCCCAGCCCGACCCGCCATGGCTGGCCGGACTCCCCGAACACAAGCGGCGCCAGCTGCACTTCCATGGCCAGCAGGTCGCCGAAGCGCTGCCTTTCCCCGACACCCATTTCGACCTCGTCACCAGCCAATACGGGCTGGAATACACCGATCTGCAGCGCAGCCTGCCCGAAATCCGGCGCGTGCTGCGTCCGGGCGGCAAAGTACGCTTGATTACCCACCACACCGATGCGCGTCCGGTACGCCTGGCGCGGACCGAGCTCGGCCACCTGGACTGGATGATGGCGCCCGGCGGCCTGCTTGAACTCGGCCAGGCAATGATTGCACCAATGGCACGCGCCGCCACCGAGGCGGGACGCGCCGCCTTGATGGCCGACGCCGGCGCCAATGCCTTGCGTGCACATTTCAACGTGCTGCAGGGCGAAGCCACCCAGCTGGCGGCCGGCAGCGATTGCCCGGACGTGCTGGGCGATGCCCGCGTCGAGCTGGGCGGCATTCTGAACCTGGCGCTGGCGCATGGCGCCGCCGTGGCACACGAAGCCTTTGGCCGCATGCGCCGGGATCTGGACGATTCGCGGGTGCGTTTGCAGGAACTGGTCGATTACGCACTGGACGACGCGGGTGCGCAAGCACTGGCCGGCGCGCTTGCCCGCGGTGGTAAACAACAGGTCGAAGCGCTATTCGACGATGCCGTGTTGATGGGTTGGCGCATTGCCGCCGACCCTGTCTGAATCCGCGATTTCGGCGTTTTTCGGCCGGTTTTTCCAGATGCACCGACATGGTGCATTTGTCGCTGAATTGTATCTTCCTGAAAATGTCAAGTGCACTGCCATTGGGCACAGTGCGCGTGACGCGCTGCACCATCCCGGCTCCCCGGCCAGTCATCCCGTCATGATTTTGCCCCTTTGCGGTGCATGCACTCCATGGCAATTTCCCATAACTGATGCTGGACTCCGCCAAACTTTGTGCGGAGCACAATGCCATTTTCGCGGCTTTTGCTGCGTTGCGGAAAAATCTGCGTACATATGTTCCATACCAGCTGGTATTTTTTGTCAAGCATTTTCTTGCTGATTTTTTACTATTTCTATCGTCAAAAACGCAACAGTCAAGGGGCATTTTTTCTTGCGATATGTCAACGCATCATGCAATACTGCCCCGTCGTTTTGTTAGCTTTTTCCAACTTTTCAGGGTAAAGCGCATCGTCTCGCACAGCCTGCGCGCTGGCGAAAACGTGCGGTTGCCGTGACGAGGAGCTGCTGCAGGACGCGAGTCAACTGGAGTTGCCCTGCCGCGTATTGCGCGGTTGGTTTTCCGGGCGAAAGACCCTACCCCACAAGGAGATCTATGTTTAAGAAGTCCAAAGTCAGCACCGCCGTCGCTATCGCGTTCGGTGGCAGCGTCGGCCTGATCGCCATGCCAGCATTCGCGCAAGAGACTGCGCCTGTTGCGCAGAAAATTGAACGCGTTGAAGTGACCGGTACCCGTATCAAGCGTGCGGACGCTGAAGGCGCGCTGCCAGTTACCGTGATCAAACGTGAAGAGCTGGAAGCTTCCGGTTCGACCACCGTCGCTGAATTCATGCGCACCTCGACCTTCTCGTCGACCGGTAACTTCCGTCCTCAGTCGGGTAGCTCCGCCCAGTCGTACGCCGGTATCGACCTGCGTGGCCTGGGTTCGGCACGTACGCTGGTCCTGCTGGACGGCCGCCGCCTGCCGAAGGCGCCTAACGTCGGCGACTCCGTCGACCTGAACACCGTGCCGATGGCAGCGGTCGAGCGCATCGAGATCCTGACCGACGGCGCGTCGGCAGTCTACGGCTCGGACGCAATCGGCGGCGTGGTCAACATCATCACCCGCAAGGACTTCGAAGGCATCGCCGCCTCGGTCGGCTACACCGACCCGAAAGTCAAGGGCGGCGCCCGTAAGGAAGCGTCGGTCCTGGTCGGCGTGCAGGGTGAAAAAGGCCGTATCGTCATGGGCGCGTCGAAGACCGGCCGTGGCATGGTCTACACCCGCGACCGGCCTTGGGGCCAGGACATGGGCGTGAGCTCGTACGGTAACAACTACCGTCTGCCGAGCGGCGCCTATACCGCGATCGGTAACCTGCGCGGCAATCCGTCGATCGGTTGCACGGACGAAAACTTCTACCTGACCGAGGGTGGCCAGTGCTCGTACAACTTCAACGCCGTTGCAGCTGACGAAGCACAGATCGACAGCCAGGCCTTCTTCGCCCGCGGCGAAACCCAGATCAACGACGACTGGAAAGCCTACGTCAACGCGTCGACCACCAACACCAGCAGCTTCGGCCGCTACGCGCCGACCCCGGCCCAGCTGACGCTGAATCCGAACACCCCGAACAACCCGACCAGCTCGGCAGTCGTCGTGCGTCACCGTACCGCTGCCGCCGGCAACCGCGACACCACCACCGATGCATGGCTGTCGAACGTCGCTGCTGGCTTCCAGGGCAAGATCGCCAAGAACATCGACCTGGACGTGGGCGCCGCCTACACCCGTTCGGTGTACAAGGAACTGGGCCGCAACTACATCGTCCGTCCGATCCTGGAACAGTACGCCAACGAAACCCGTCCTGGCCAGCCTGTCTACGACCTGTACAACCCAAGCGCCAACTCGGATGAAGTGCTGAGCGCGATCAAGGCTACCACCAGCCGCGACGGCCTGTTCAAGCAGACCGACCTGTATGCAGTCGGCACCTTCTACGACCTGTTCCAACTGCCTGGCGGCGGCGTCTCGCTGCTGGCTTCGGTGGAAACCCGCGAAGAACAGTACGCCGACATCTACGACTCGCTGTCGGAAGCCGGCGTGATCGAAGGTTCGGCCGGTAACTCCGCAGCCGGCAAGCGCCGCGTCAGCGGCGCCGCCCTGGAAATGGTGTTCCCGATCACCAAGACCCTGGAAGCCAGCGCTGCAGGCCGCTTCGACAAGTACAGCGACTACGGCAACGACTTCTCGCCGAAAGTCTCGCTGCGTTGGCAGCCGCTGAAGACCCTGACCCTGCGTACCTCGTACGGCGAAGGCTTCCGCGCACCGAGCCTGCCGCAGCTGCACCAGAAGGAATCGTTCTCGGCTGAATCGGTCTTCGACCCGGCAACCTGCCTGGCACTCGGCGGCCGTACCGGCGGCGGCATCCCTGCATCGCAGGATTGCAACCGCGCAGCAACTGTCCAGATCGATACCTACACCCTGGCCAACTCGGCACTGGAATCGGAACAGTCGAAGCAGTTCTCGGCAGGCGCAGTCTGGGACGTGACCCCGGCAATCAGCCTGAAGGCCGACTACGCACGCATCAAGATCGACAACCGTATCACCCAGATCGGCGCGCAAGACCTGATCGACCGTTCGAACGGCACCGATCCGCGTCCGATTCCGGCCGGCCTGGGCGTCATCCGCAGCGCTAACGGTGCGATCGAGCGCGTGCAGATGGGTTACGCCAACGAAGGTACGCTGGAAGGCCACTACCTCGACGTGAGCGCAACCGGTCGCTGGCGTAGTGCAGCGTGGGGCAACTTCGACCACGAACTGCGTTACTCCAACACCCTGAAGTACGACGACAACGGTGACGAGTTCCGCGGCACCCTGGGCCTGCCGCACTACCGCGCCACCCTGTCGAACAACTGGAAGCGCGGCGCCTTCGGCGTGTCGTACAACCTGAACGTGACCGGCCGTAACTACGACGATCCGGACACCGCAGCCGGCACCTACACCACCCACGACATCCAGGGTACCTGGACCGCACCGTGGGGCGGCAAGCTGATCGTCGGCGTGGTGAACGCCTTCGACAAGATGCCTTCGCTGGTTCCGTACGACGGTCGTAACTTCAACTTCTACCTGTACGACGCGTACGGCCGCCAGGCATACGTCCGTCTGGAACAGAAGTTCTGATTCGGCAGCTTCTTAACTGAAGCACATGGCTGAACGATAGAGGAGGGGGTCCTGGACCCCCTCCTTTTTTTTGATGTAAAGCAACATACATATATAGAAGCTGCTTAAGCTCTTCGCTATTTCCGTCCGTAAAGGTGTCCGAAACATATGAAGATCACTCCTCCCCTGGCCAGTAAACTGGCCGTGCTGCTGGTCGCGGCCGGCCTTGGACTGAACGCCGCGGCTGCCGGCGTGCCCGCGCCGGCTGCCGCGGCCAAGCCGCTTCCCACTTCCGCCTTCTTCAAGAAGCCGGTGCTCGGTTCGCCGACCCTGTCGCCCTCGGGCAAGAAGATCGCCATGCTGGTGCCGACTGACTCCGGCCGCATGGGCTTGGCGGTGGCCGATATCGCCACGCCGGACAAATTCAAGGGCATCGCCCAGTTCCCCGATGCCGACCTGCGCAGCGTCAGCTGGGTCAACGACGAGCGCCTGGTCTTCGACGTCACCGACCGCCAGGCTGCGGCCGGCGAGCAGCTGGGCAGCGGCCTGTATGCGGTGAATGCCGACGGCAGCGACTTCGTCTGGCTGATCGAACGTACCGGCAATTACCGTGCAAACGGTGCGTCGATGCGCCGTCCACTTCCTTCTCGCTACCAGTACAGAGGCCCGATCCACGATGGCGGCGAAGAGGTCATGGTCGAACGCTGGATTCCGCCGAACGGTCAGGGATTGCCGGCATCGAGCATGCTGATGCGCCTGAATACGCGCACCATGGCCACCCGTAGTCTGTTCACCGACGCGGTGCCGAACGGCGTGCAGGGCTGGGTGCTCGACCGCAACCGCCAGCCGCGCGTGGCCCTTACCACCGACGGCAAGAAGCACGGCGCCGTTTACTGGCGCGAGCCGGGCGTGTCGGGCTGGACCGAGCTTTACCACTTCGACACGGTCGACGCCGAACACGCCATCGTCCCGATCGCCGTGGACCGCGACGGCCAGCTGTACGTGCGTGCGCCGAACAGCGAAAGCCAGGATGGCACCACCGCCTTGTACCGCTACGACGTCAAGACCCGCAAGATCGAGGACAAGCCTTTGCTGAGCCTGCCGGGCTTCGATTTCAGCGGCGGCATGATCTTCGATACCGATACCAAGGCGCTGCTGGGCGTGAGCTACATGCAGGAAGCGGAAGGCGTAAGCTGGTTCGATCCGACCATGCGCGCCACCCAGGAAGCGGTCGACAAGCTGCTGCCTTCGACCAATAATGAGATTTCGTGCAGCCGTTGCCTGGACGCACGCCACGTGGTCGTGACCGCCTCCTCGGACATCCAGGCGCCGGTGTATTTCCTGTTCGAACGCGCCACCGGCAAGCTGAGCCTGTTGGGTGCCTCGCGCCCCTGGCTGGATTCGGCGGCCATGGCCGGCACCCAGGACTTCCAGCGCATCAAGACGCGCGATGGCATGTCGATGCCGGTGTACGTGACCAAGCCGCGCGGCAAGGGCCCGTTCCCGACCGTCGTGCTGGTGCACGGCGGTCCGTACGTGCGCGGCGTCGAATGGGGTTTCAACCCGACCAACCAGTTCCTCGCCTCGCGCGGCTACGTCGTGGTCGAGCCGGAATTCCGCGGCAGCACCGGCTATGGCAGCAAGCTGTTCAAGGCCGGATGGAAGCAGTGGGGCCTGGCGATGCAGGACGACATCACCGACGCCACGAAATGGGCCATCGACCAGGGCCTGGCCGATCCGGACCGCGTTGCCATCGTCGGCGCCAGCTACGGCGGCTATGCCACCATGATGGGGTTGGTAAAGGAGCCGAAGCTGTACAAGGCCGGCATCAATTTTGTGGGCGTCACCGACATCGAACTGATGTATACGATCGGCTGGAGCGACTTCATGGATGGCGACAATCCATGGATGCGCTATGGCATGCCGGTCATGATCGGCGATCCGGACAAGGATGCGGCCCAGCTGACCGCCACCTCGCCGCTGAAGCAGGCCGCGCGCATCAAGCAGCCGGTGCTGATGGCCTATGGCGAGGAGGATTACCGCGTGCCGCTGCCGCACGGTACCAAGATGCGCGATGCCCTGATCGCGGCGGGCAACAAGAACGTCGAGTGGATCCAGTACGAAGGCGAAGGCCACGGCTGGAACCTGGAGAAGAACAACGTCGACTTCTGGAACCGGGTCGAACGCTTCCTCGACAAGAACTTGAAGTAATTTTTTTCAGGTAATACGGAAAACGCCCCGCAAGGGGCGTTTTTTTATGGCGCTGTGCCGAACAGCGCTTCCCACAGCCGCGTCACCTCAACTGCCTGCGCCGCTACTTGCGCATGCTCGACGCGCGCCTCCTGCCCCTGCAGGCGGCGCTGGTGCTGCAGCCTGCGCATCAAACGGTAGGCCGCGCCGACCGCGGCGGCGCGCTCCGTATCGATCAGCCCGAGCTCGCCGGCAATGCGCAGCAGCGTGATATTGCCGAGATTTGCCGTCAGTTGCGGGTAGTTCGCCGCATGGCGCAGCACCAGGTACTGGACCATGAACTCGATGTCGATCATCCCGCCGGCGTCCTGCTTCAGGTCGAACAGCGGCGTGCGGTTCGGGCTGGCGTCGTGCATGCGGCGCCGCATCTTGAGCACCTCGTCCTTCAGCTCGGCCTCGCGGCCGGTGCGGTCCTGGCGCAGCACCTCGTCCCGGATCGCCTCGAAGCGCGCGCCGATGGCCGCGTCGCCGGCGCAGAAGCGCGCCCGCGTCAGGGCCTGGTGTTCCCAGACCCAGGCCGACTGGCGCTGGTAGCGCTCGAAGGCCGCCACCGAGCTGACCAGCATGCCGCTGGCGCCGTCCGGACGCAGGGCGGTGTCGATGTCGAACAGGATGCCGGCCGGCGTGTGCGCCGTCATCCAGGTAATGAAGCGCTGCGCCAGCTTGGCGTAGTTCGAGGGCGCCATGTCGTCCTCGTCGTCGAACAGGAAGATGACGTCGAGGTCCGACACATAGCCCAGCTCCTTGCCGCCCAGCTTGCCGTAGGCGATCACGGCGAAGCGCGGCTCCTCGCGGTGGCGCGTGGCGACCGTCTTCCAGGCCCAGCGCACCGTGGCCGCCACCATCACGTCGGCCAGCGCCGACAAATGGTCGGCCAGGCGCTCGACCGAGAGTTCCCCGGCCAGGTCCAGGGCCAGCAGGCGGAACTGCTGGGCGTGGTGGGTTTCGCGCAGGATGTCGAGCTGGCGCTCGGTGTCGCCCTCGGCTTCCCCCAGCCTGGCGTCGAGGCTGGCGGCCAGCTGCTCGGGCGAATCGATGCCGCCGCGGTCGTCCAGCAGTTCGTCCAGCAGGATCGGGTGCAGGGTCAGGAAGGTGGCGGCCCAGCCGCTCGCATGCATCATGCGGATCACCCGCACCAATGTGTGCGGGTATTCCGTCAACAGCGACAAATAGGCCGAGCGGCGCGCCACCGCTTCCAGGAAGTCGAGCAGGCGCCCGAGGGTGGCACCATGGCTGCCGACGCCGGCTTCCCTGACGGTGGCCGCCACCTGGGGCAGGGCCAGGTTGACCAGGGCCAGCAGGCGCGCGCGGCTGGCGTCGGGCAGGCTTTGCATGCGCGGGGCCTGCCAGGTCGCCACCAGGCGCTGCGCCGCGCCGCCCGGATCGGCATAGCCGAGGCCAGTCAGGTGCGCCTCGATGGCGGCCACCTGCTCGGGATCGGCGGCAATCGCTTCCAGCTCGGCGCGCTCCTCGGTGGCCGGGGCGCTCTTGTCGGCGAACATGTCGTCGAACTCGGCGGCGACAAAGGCGCGCTGCTCGTCCAGGCGCGCCAGCAGCGCCGGCACGTCGGGCAGGTTCATCATGCGCGCCACGGTCTCGCGGTCGGCGTCGATCGGGGGCAGGGTGTGGGTCTGGGCATCGTCCAGGTATTGCAGGCGGTGTTCCAGGTTGCGCAGGAAGGTATAGGCGTCGAGCAGGCGCTCGACCGTGCCGGCCGGCATCAGCTCGCGCTCGGCCAGCAGGCGCAGGGTCTGGCGCGTGGAGCGCTCGCGCAGGGCCGGGTCGCGTCCGCCGCGGATCAGTTGGAACACCTGGGCCAGGAATTCGATCTCGCGGATGCCGCCGCGCCCGAGCTTGACGTTGTTGCTGCGGTCCGGGTGCAGGCGCTCCTGGCGCTTGACCTCGGCGCGGATCTGGGCATGCATGTTGCGGATCGCGTCGATCACGCCGAAGTCGAGGTAGCGCCGGAACACGAAGGGCCGCACGATCGCGTCCAGCGCGGCGATGTCTTCCTCGTTGCCGGTGACGGCGCGCGCCTTGACCCAGGCATAGCGTTCCCATTCGCGGCCCTGCACGATCAGGTATTCCTCGACCATGTTCAGGCTGGCCGCGAGCGGCCCGGACTTGCCGTTCGGGCGCAGCGCCATGTCGACCCGGAAGGTGAAGCCGTCCTCGATGACTTCCGACAGGGCGCCGATCAGCTTGCGGCCCAGGCGCACGAAGAATTCGTGGTTCGACAGGGACCGCTGGCCCGGGCCGGCCAGGGTGTCGCCATCTTCCGGGTAGACGAAGATCAGGTCGATGTCCGACGACACATTCAGTTCGCCGCCGCCCTGTTTTCCCATCGCCAGCACCATCATGTCCTGGGGGCGCCCGGATTCGGCGCCGATCGGCGTGCCGTGGGCCGCGACCAGTTCCGCCATCAAATCCTGCACGTGGGTGCGGATCGCGAAGTCGGCCAGGGCGGTCATAGCGGTGACGACTTCGTCCAGGTCGGCCAGGCCATCCAGGTCGCGCCGGATCAAGCCGGCAAGCAAGAGGTTGCGCAGGCGGCGCATGGCGCGCGGCAAGGGAATCCCGGCGGCCAGCTCGCTGTCCAATAACGCGCCGAAATCCGGCCGGGCCAGCGATAATTGGGCCAGCCGGGCCACGCGCGCGGGACGGTCGGGCGCGGCGTCGACCCAGCGTTGGTACCAGCGCGAAGCGCAGGCTTTGGTCATGGATGTCATTCGGCAGTCCTGCACATGAGTAAAAGCGTTCCGGGAGGCGTGCTTGCGGTAGAATTGCCCGCCGTGCTGCCAGGGTCTTGGGCGTGCGAAAAAGTCGCCATGGCCGCGTTGCATCGTCTCGCCGTACTCACGTACTGTCTTCGACGCTGCGTCGGATGGCCGCAACCCTTGCCCTGACGATTTTTTCGTACGCCCTGTGGTAAGGCAGCACGATGGTAAGGTAGACGCCGCGATCGTAGCAAGCGCTCTGATATTGAAGAACCAACGGACGGCGAGCCTTTGAGCACATTGATGCACAACCCGGAACCGCAGGTGCCCCAGGCGCCTCAGGAGCACACGCCGCTGGCCGAGCGCTGGCGGCGGCTGCGTGCCGCCTACCGGTATGCCAACCTGGCGTCGCATCATGTGCTCGGTTTCACGGTCAAGCTGGTGCTGGCCGTGTACTTCGGCCTCGGGCTGCTGTTCCTGGCGCTGCGCTACGCGATCCTGCCCAATATAGATATGTACAAGGGCGACATCGAGCGCCTGGCCAGCCGCGCGCTCGGCAACCAGGTGGCGATCGCCCGCATCTATGCGTCCTGGAGCGGCCTGCATCCCTCGCTGTTCCTGGGCGACGTCACCCTCAAGGACAAGGCCGGGCGCCAGGTGCTGGCCCTGCCGTCGGTCTCGGCCACGTTTTCCTGGTGGAGCGTGTTTGCCGCCGAGCCGCGCTTCGAAACCCTGGAGCTGATCCGGCCCCAGCTGGACGTGCGGCGCGCCGGCGACGGCGTGTTCTACGTGGCCGGGGTGCGCATCGACCCGAAGGACGACAAGGGCGGCACGGGCGGCGACTGGGTCTTCCGCCAGCGCGAGATCGTGATCCGCGAAGGACAGGTCGTCTGGACCGACGGCGTGCGCGGCGCGGCGCCGCTGGCCCTGCGCGACGTCTCGCTGGTGCTGCACAACCGCTGGCGCACGCACCGCGTCGCCCTGAAAGCCACGCCGCCGGGCGCGCTGTCGCAGCCGCTCGACGTGCGCGCGCGCTTCACCCACCCGCGCTTCGGCGGGCGTGCCTCCGACATCGCACGCTGGAAGGGCGAACTGTATGCCGACCTGCGCGAAGCCGACCTGGCGGCCTGGAAACAGTACATCGATTATCCCTTCCAGCTATCCCAGGGCAAGGGTTCGCTGCGCGCCTGGATCAGCCTCGACCGCGCGCGCCTGGCCGGCTTCACCGCCGACCTGGCCCTGGCCGGCGTGGCCGCGCGCATGGGGCCGGAACTGCCGCCCCTGAACCTGGCGCGCGTGTCGGGCCGCCTGTCGGCGCACGAGGAACTGCTGCCGGACGCGCAAGAAGGCAAGCCGACCTTCGGCGCCAACGGCCATACGGTGGCCATCGAACATTTCACGGTCGCCCTGGCCGACGGCCGCGTGCTGCCGCCGAGTACCGTCAGCGAAACCTACACCCCGGCGCGCGCCGGCAAGCCGCAGCGCGTGGCGGTGGAGGCAACCCAGGTCGACCTGGCGGCCCTGGCCCAGCTGGCGGCGCAGTTGCCGCTGTCTCCCTTGCAGCGCCAGCTGCTGGCCGACTTCGCGCCGCGCGGCCAGCTGACCGATTTTTCCGCGTCCTGGGACGGCGCCTATCCGCGCCTGGCCGGCTACCGCGTCAAGGGCCAGGTGGCCGGCCTCGGTTTGCAGCCGCAGGCGGCGCGCGCGGCCAGCGCCACGGCGCCGGCGCGGCCGGCCTTGCCGGGCGTCGATAACCTGAGCGGCAGCATCGACGCCACCCAGGATGGCGGCAGCGTCAGCGTCGATTCCAGCGACCTGGCGCTGCGCATGCCGGCCTGGTTCCCGGAACCGGCCATGCCGCTCGACAGCCTGGCGCTGCAGGCGCGCTGGCGCTACGAGCCGCAGGAGCAGCTGCTGGTCGAGGTCGACAAGCTGTCCTTCGCCCAAGGCAGTCTGCGCGGCAACCTGTCCGGGCGCCACCAGTTGCCGCTGGGGCCGGGCCATGGCCCCGGCGTGGCCGATATCAGCGGCAGCCTGGATGGCTTCCGCATCGCCGAGGTCGGCCGCTTCCTGCCGAACGCCACGCCGGAACACCTGCGCGAGTGGCTGGCCACGGCCTTGCAGGGCGGCATGCTGGAAGACGTGCGCCTGCGCCTGCGCGGCGACTTGTCTCAGTTCCCTTTCCGCGCCGCGAACGCGGCCGAACGCGCGCGCGGCGAATTCCGCGTGGCCGGGCGCCTGGCCGGGGCCGTGCTCGAATACGCGCCCGGCCACCGCACGCCGGACAACAAGCCGGCCTGGCCGCTCGCGGAGGCCATCAACGGCAGCATCGTGTTCGACCGCGACCGCATGGAAATCCGCGGCGATACCCTGCGCAGCTTCGGCCTCGACCTGCGCAACGTGCGCGCCGTACTGCCGAATCTCGGCGCCCACGATTCCGTCCTCGACATCGACGGCAGCGCCAGCGGATCGCTGCAGGGCTTCCTCGGCTACGTGGCGGCCAGCCCGGTGCTGGGCTGGATCGGCCATTTCACCGAAGACACGCGCGGCAGCGGCAACGCTGGCCTCAGCCTGAAACTCCAGATGCCGCTGGCCGATCTGCACCAGACGAAGGTGCAGGGCGCCCTGCAGCTGCAGAACAACGACGTCAACCTGATCCCCGATCTGCCGCCGCTGCAGGCGGCGCTCGGCAAGGTCGAGTTCAACGAACACGGTTTCAACCTGAACGGCGTGGGCGCCAGCTTCCTTGGCGGGCCGCTGGCGCTGTCCGGCGGCACCCAGAAGGACGGCGCGATCACGATCCGCCTGTCCGGCACCCTGTCGGCCGACGGCATGCGCCGCAGCGCCCCGGCGCCGGCGGTGGCGCGCCTGGCCACGCGCCTGTCGGGCAGCACCCGCTACAGCGGCAGCATCGGCGTGCGCGAGCATCGCCTGAACGTGACGCTCGACTCCAGCCTGGAGGGCCTGGGCCTGCAATTCCCGGCGCCGCTGAACAAGGCCGCGGAGACCGAACTGCCGCTGCGCTTCGTGCTCGACGGCGAACCGACGGTGGAAGGCGTGGGCCGCGACGCGCTGCGCCTGACCCTCGGCAATGCCGTGTCCGCCCGCTACCAGCGCAGCCACCAGCCGCGCGGGCCGTGGACGGTGGAGCGCGGCGGCATCGGCGTCAACCTGCCGGCGCCCGAACCCGACGAGGGCATGATGATCAATGTCGACATGAAGTCGGTGAACGTCGATGCCTGGCTGGCGGCGGCGCGCGCGATTGCCGGCGACGACGAAGGCGAGGGCAGCGGCGGCAAGGCCGGACCGAATTTCTCCCAGTACGTGGTGCCGACCACGATCGCGGCGCGTGCCACCGAGCTCTTCGTGGCCGACCGCCGCATGGCCGACGTGGTGGTCGGCGCCACCCACCGCGGCAATGTCTGGCAAGCGAACCTGCAGTCGCGCCAGGCCTCGGGGCATGTCAGCTGGAGCGAGCAGCCGGGGCAGGGCGTGGGCAAGGTCACGGCGCGCCTGGCTTTCCTCGACATTCCCGAATCCTCGGCGGCCGAGGTCAAGGACTTGCTGGAATCGAATACCGGCGCGGCCAGCATCCCGGCGCTCGACATCGTGGCCGAGCGCTTCGAACTCTTCAACAAGCAGTTCGGACGCCTCGACCTGCAGGCAAGCAATGTCCCCGCGCTGGCCGGCAAGGAATGGCGCATCGACCGCCTGAGCCTCGCCAACCCCGACGGTCAGCTGCGCGCCACCGGACGCTGGCTGACCAAGGACGGCAAGAGCAATACCGGCATGAACTTCACGCTCGACATCATCGATGCCGGGCGCCTGCTGGACCGCCTGGGCTTCCCGGAAACCCTGCGCCGCGGCAAGGGCAAGATCTCGGGCGACCTGTCCTGGAGCGGGCTGCCGTATGCGCTGGACATCCCCTCGCTGTCGGGCCAGATCGAGATGAACGTGGGCGGCGGCCAGTTCCTGAAGCAGGACCCGGGTGCGGCCAAGCTGCTCGGCGTGCTCAGCCTGCAAGCCCTGCCGCGCCTGCTGAAGCTCGACTTCCACGACGTGTTCTCGGAAGGCCTGGCCTTCGACGGCATCACGGCCAACGCCATGATCTCGAAAGGCGTGGTGCGTACCGACAACCTCAAGATGCACGGCGTCGCCGCCACGGTGCTGATGGACGGCACGGCCGACATCGCCAACGAATCGACCAATCTGCGCGTGGTGGTGATCCCGGAATTCAATCTCGGCACCGGACCGCTGGTGTACGGCCTGGCGGTGAACCCGGTGATCGGCCTCGGCTCCTACCTGGCGCAACTCTTCCTGCGCGCGCCGGTGATGAAGGCCCTGACTTACCAGATGCAGGTGACAGGACCGTGGAAATCGCCGACGATTACCAAGATCGACAATCCGCCGGACCGTCCGCCGGGACGTCCGCAGTCCCCGACCGCGAAAAAAGAGTGACCCGAGAGGAGTGACATGAGGAGCAACTTGAAACCCGGTGTAGCCGCAGTCCAGATGGTGTCCACGCCCGACGTGGCGCAGAATCTGGCCACCGCCCGCCGCCTGGTCGGCGAAGCCGCCGCTGGCGGCGCGTCCCTCGTGACCCTGCCCGAGTACTGGCCGATCATGGGCATGAGCGATGCGGACAAGGTCGCGCACGCCGAGCAGGCAGGCGTCGGCCCGATCCAGGAATGCATGGCGGCCATGGCGCGCGAGCACGGCATCTGGCTGATCGGCGGCACGCTGCCGCTGGTGTCGCCGGACGCCGGCAAGGTCATGAACACGACCCTGGTGTATGGGCCGCAGGGCGATGCACTCAGCCGTTACGACAAGATCCACCTGTTTGGCTTTACCAGGGGCAGCGAATCCTACGACGAGGCCCGCACCATCGTGCCGGGCCAGGCCGTGGGCAGCTTCGAGGCGCCGTTCGGGCGCGTCGGCCTCTCGGTCTGCTACGACCTGCGCTTCCCCGAGCTCTACCGCGCGATGGGCGAGTGCGCACTGATCGTGGTGCCGGCGGCATTTACCCACACCACCGGCAGCGCCCACTGGGAAGTGCTGCTGCGCGCCCGCGCCATCGAGAACCAGTGCTATGTGCTGGCCTCGGCCCAGGGCGGCGTGCACCGGAACGGCCGCCGCACCTTCGGCCACAGCATGCTGGTCGACCCCTGGGGGGAGGTCAAGGCGGTGCTGCGCGAAGGCGAAGGCGTGGTGGCGGGCGATCTCGATCCGGCCTTCCTGTCGGGCGTGCGCGAGAGCCTGCCGGCACTGCGCCACCGCAAGCTGTGATCGATTGATGACGTGCTGCGGCGCGGGCCGCGGCGCTGCCGGCTTCACAGGCGACTTGTGCGGCAACTCAAGCGGCAACTCAAGCGGCAACTCAAGCGGCAATTCACGCAGCGGTTCATGGGGCGCTTCCTGCGGCGGCGCCCGTGTCGCTTCCGGTGCCGCTGCACGCCGATGCAAACCCGGCGGATATGGCACAATGCCCCAATCCACACGAGAAACCGACGCAAAATGATCCCATTCGAACCGAATCTTTCCTCCCTGGCCGTGGCACGCGATGTGCTGCTGACGCCTTTCGGCCTCGACGAAGCCAAGCTGCTGCGCACGCTGGGAACGATGTTCACCCACAAGGTCGACTATGCCGACCTCTACTTCCAGTTCACCAAGAGCGAGGGCTGGAGCCTGGAAGAGGGCATCGTCAAGACCGGCAGCTTCTCGATCGACCAGGGCGTGGGCGTACGCGCCATCTCCGGCGAGAAGACCGCCTTTTCCTATTCCGACGAGATTTCCGAAGCCGCCCTGATGGACGCGGCGGCCGCCACGCGCACCATCGCGCGCGCCGGCGCCGGCCGCGTGAAGGTGGCCTCGATGACGCAGCCCACCGGCGGCCGTTCGCTGTACCTGCCGAACGATCCGCTGGCCTCGCTCGACGCCACCGCCAAGGTGAAACTGCTCGAGCGCGTGGAAAAGATGGCGCGCGCGAAAGATCCGCGCGTGGTGCAGGTGATGGCGGGCCTGGCCGGCGAATACGACGTGGTGCTGGTGGTGCGCAGCGACGGCGTGCTGGCGGCCGACATCCGCCCGCTGGTACGCGTCTCGGTCACCGTGATTGCCGAGCAGAACGGCCGCCGCGAAACCGGTTCCTCGGGCGGCGGCGGACGCTTCGACTATGGCTACTTCGACGATGAGATCCTGGAACGCTATGCCGACGAGGCGGTGAAGTCGGCGCTGGTCAACCTGGAAGCGCGTCCGGCCCCGGCCGGCCCGATGACCATCGTGCTCGGACCGGGCTGGCCCGGCGTGCTGCTGCACGAAGCCGTCGGCCACGGCCTGGAAGGCGACTTCAACCGCAAGGGTTCGTCCTCGTATGCCGGCATGATCGGCCAGCGCGTGGCGGCCAAGGGCGTGACCGTGGTCGACGACGGCACCCTGAAGGACCGCCGCGGCTCGCTGAACATGGACGACGAGGGCAATCCAACCCAGTGCACCACGCTGATCGAGGATGGCATCCTGAAGGGCTATATCCAGGACACCATGAACGCGCGCCTGATGAAGATGCCGATCACCGGCAACGCACGCCGCGAATCCTTTGCCCACCTGCCGATGCCGCGCATGACCAATACCTACATGCTGGCCGGCGACAAGGACCCGGCCGAGATCCTGGCCTCGGTGAAGAACGGCCTGTTCGCGGCCAACTTCGGCGGCGGCCAGGTCGACATCACGAACGGCAAGTTCGTGTTCTCGGCCAGCGAAGCCTACATGATCGAGGACGGCAAGATCACCTACCCGGTGAAGGGCGCGACCCTGATCGGCAATGGCCCGGACGTGATGAACCGCATTTCCATGATCGGCAACGACATGCGCCTGGATTCGGGCGTGGGCGTGTGCGGCAAGGAAGGCCAGAGCGTACCGGTGGGCGTGGGCCAGCCGACCCTGCGTATCGATGGCGTGACGGTGGGCGGGACGGCTTGATCGTTCGCTTCGCTCTTTGCTGAAAAATGCCCGGTTAGCCCGGGCATTTTTTATGGACGAAACAGTGAATGCGTAGGGTGGGCGCCCCGTGCCCACGCGTGAACTGTGATCATGGTTGGCCTGGTCTTGGCTAACACCGCTCAAGCGTCACGCGTGGGCACGGGGCGCCCACCCTACGGCCTCATGCGTTGACGCCATTAAAATTTGTACGTCAGGCGCATATAAGGGGTAATTCCTAACGGGTCGGTGTAGCGCGGGTCGTAGCCCAGCTGGAAGTTCGTGACCTGGTTGGTGAACGGCGGCGTCTCGTCGAACAGGTTTTTCACGCCGGCCGTCAGCTCGAATTTCGGGTTGCCGGTATACGTCGCCGACACCGACCAGGTCGAATAATGCCCCACCTTGTTGTAGAACTCGGGCGCCACCGCGGTGTTCTGGTCCTCGTAGTGCGACATGTAGCGGTTCGACAAATTGAAGGTGTAGTCGCCGCGGATCAGGGTGAACAGCAGGTTGTGGCGCCAGCGGAAGACCGGGGTGGCGTCGGCGTAGCGGCCGGCGTTCTGGGTGAAGGGGCCGCCGCGTTCGTTCTGGTACTCGTACTTGTTGACGTAAGTGCCGTCGACGCTGACGCTCAGGTTGCCGATCGGGCTGCGCGGCATGCGGTACAGCAGCGACACGTCCAGGCCGCGCGTCTGCACTTCGCCCAGGTTGTCGGTGATGTCGAGTACGTAGTCGAGGCGGTTGCCGGCCGCGTTGTAGACGAACAGGTTCTGGTAGCGCGGGAAGTTGCTGAAGATGGTCTGCTCGGCCAGGGCGCTGATCTGGTCCTTCAGCTTGATGTGCCAGTAGTCGAGCGACACGGTCAGCGCACGCACCGGCTCGAACACGACGCCGGCACTGTAGGTGCGCGAGCGTTCCGGGCTGAGGTCGGGGTTGCCGCCCTGGCGGATGTTCTGTTGCTGCCCGCAGACGACGTTCGGATTCGCGCCCGCCACCGGCACCCCGCCCGGGCACAGCACCGGGTCGTCATAGGTGTCGGAACTGTTGGTGGTCGATTGCGGCCCGAACAGGTCGAACAGGGTCGGCGCGCGGAAGCCCTTGTTGAACGAGCCGCGCACCAGCACCTGGGGCATTGGCTGCCAGCGCAGCGACACCTTGGGGTTGAAGCTGCCGCCGACGTCGCTGTAGTGGTCGTAGCGGCCGGCGAAGTTCAGTTCCAGGTCCTGGATGACCGGCACGTTGAGTTCGGTGAACACGGCGTAGATGCTGCGCTGGCCCGACTGGTTCTGGGCGTCGGCATAGCCCGAGCTGGAGGCTTGCCCGGCGAGATCGCGGTTGACGAAGTACTTGGCGCGGTCGCGCCGGAATTCGGCGCCGAGGGCGAAGCCGAGCGGGCCGCCGGGCAGGGTCGTCAGTTCGCGGCTGACGCGGCCGTCGACCGCGCTGCTGTTGATGCGGGCGTGCACGTATTCGCCCAGCAGCAGCGAATTGACCAGGAAATCGGCCCCGGCCGGGCTTTGCGGGCCGAAGGGGTTCAGGATGCCGGCGCCGACGCCGTCGATGATGCGCTGGTCGACCAGGTAGCCCCCGCGGAAGGTGCTCTTCGCGCGCCCGACCGAATGCGAGATGGCCGTGTTGTAGTCCCAGCCGGCGATGGTGCCTTCAAGGCTGGCCTGCAGGCGCGCGGTGGTGCTGCTGTCGTAGTTTTCGCGCGGGCCGCTTTCCACCGGGCGCCAGCTGATGTCGAGGTTTTCGCCGCTCAGGCCGGGGAAGGCCGGCACCGCGCCGTTGCCGGGATAATAGGGGCTGGCGGCGGTCATGACGATGCCGATGTTCGACATCGGCGGCGGCGCCACGCGCGACTCGTTGGTGCTGCGGCCCCAGACGAATTCCAGGCTGCCCAGGTGGTCGGGCGTGAACTGGCGGTTGATCTTGCCCATGGCGCTGTACTGGCGCGTCTTCGGGATGTTGTCGTTGTACTGGGTGTAGTCGAATTCGCAGACCGGGGCGTCGGCCGCCGGCAGCGAGTCGGGCGGGCGGCAGCCGGCGGCGTAGCCGGGGTTGCCGGTCACGCCGAGGTCGGAAAAGAAGTTGGCCGGGAAGGGCGTGCCGCTGACCTCGTTCAAGCCGCGATCCGGCCGCACGCCGGTGCGCGAGAAGGCGCGGTCGGTGCCGCGCAGGGCGCTCTGCTGGTGGTAGTCGAGCACGCCGAACATGCTGATGCCGTCGCGCGCCAGGTTGCCCCAGCCGCCAGACAGATTGATGCGCTGCTCGTTGCCGCCGCCGTTGCGCCAGGGCTCGTAGCCTTCGAAGGTGATGGCGCCGCCCTCGACCGAGCGCTTGGTGATGAAGTTGATCACGCCGCCGATGGCGTCGGTGCCGTAGATGGCCGAGGCGCCGTCGCGCAGCACCTCGACCCGCTCCAGCGCCGCCACCGGGATGATGTTCAGGTCGACCGTGTCGGCGAAATAGGGGTGGTTGGCCAGGCGCCGGCCGTTCAGCAGCACCAGGGTCTTGTCGCCGCCCAGGCCGCGCAGGTCGGCCACGGCGCGCCCGCCGGTACCCGAGCCGACCGAGGACGAGCCGACCGTCGAGGTCTGGTTCATCGGGATCGTGTTCAGCACTTCCTGCACCGTGGTCAGGCCCTGCTTGGCGAAGTCGGCCGCGCGGATGGTGGTGATCGGCAGCGAGCTTTCGGCGGCGATGCGCCGGATCGAGGAACCGGTGACTTCGACGCGCTGGATCGGCTGCGCCGGCGACTGCTCGGGCGACTGCGGGGGCGTCTGCGCTTCCTGCGGCGGGGAGGCGGGAGGCTGCTGCGCTTCCTGCGCGCCGGCGGGAAGGCCGGCCAGCAAGCTCAGGCCGGCGGCGCCGAAGATGCGTCGCAGCGAGCGGGACAATACGGTTTCGTGCATGGATGCGTACATGAGTCGGCTCCCGGAATGTCGTTGTCTGCCCGCTGCGCATCTATCTTGAAAACAATTGTTTAACTGAATAAACAAATGTGGCGTCGGGGTCGTAGGAACCGAGTCTTGCACCGCCTTCCCTGCGGCGGGTGATCTCGATCAAACGGCACGGGGAGCCGTGGCATGCGCGACAGCTTGCGGCATCGGCGCATGCACGAAGAAATAGCGAAAGGCCAGCCGCTGCGCCCCGTAGCGGCTGGCTTGAACCGTTCATCGACTCAGAACGTGTAGCGCGCCCCGAGCGAGAAGGTGCGTCCCACCGCGCCCAGGTAGTCGAGCGGGTTGTAGGCCTGTGCGCCATAGGTGAGCGGATCGAGCGGCGCCACCTTGTCGAACAGGTTTTCCACGGTGCCGAACACTTCCCATTGCGGCTGCGGCTTCCAGCGCACCACCAGGTCGAAGGTGGTGAAGGAGGCCAGTTCGCAATTGCGCGGTGCGTCGTCGCCATTCGCGAAGTGGCTGGCGCAGCCGTCCGGGTCGCCCTTGAACAGCACATTGTCGATCGGCCCGCGGTAGTTGGCGTTCAGCGACACGCGCCAGTCCGCACGGTCCCAGGTCGCGCGCAGGTTGGCGCGGTAGTCCGGGGTGCCGACGCAGTTGGTGACGTCGCAGTTGCCGTGGGTGCCGGCGAAGTCGCGCGAGCTGCCGTCCTGTTCGGTGCGCACCCATTCGTCGAGATAGGTCAGCTTGCCGTCGAGCAGCAGGTTGCCCCAGTCGCCGGGCAGGCGCAGGGTGTGGCGGGCGTCGAGGTCGATGCCGCGCACTTTGGTTTGCGCCGAGTTCACGTAATTAGCCAGCACCGCCGTGATGGCGCCGGGGTCGCCCGGGATGCCGGTGGCCGTGCTCGGGTCGCGCGCCACGTTACCGGCGGCAATTGCGGCATCGGTCAGCTCCTGGTTGATCTCGTTCTTGCGCTTGATCTTCCAGAAGTCGACCGAGATGCTGGTGCGCGGCAGCGGGTCCCAGATCACGCCGATGTTGTAGCTGCGCGAGCGTTCCGGCGACAGGTCGGGATTCGGCGAGGTGATCACCGCGATGTTGGCCGGGTCGCAGGCCGCCTCCACGCCCAGGGCGCAGCGCAGCGGGTCCTCGGCGGTGGCGAACGCGGCCAGGCCGCCGACGCCGTTCTCGGCCGCGCTCGGCGCGCGGAAGCCTTTCGCAAAGGTGCCGCGCAAGGCCAACTGGCGCGACGGCGTCCACTTGACGCCGACCTTCGGCGTCCAGGAACGGCCGACGTCGGTAAAGTCGTCGAAGCGCAGCGCGCCGGTGACCTCGACCCCCGGCAAGACCGGCGCCAGCGCCTCGCCGTACAGCGCGAAGACGTTGCGCGCGCCGCGGTAGGCCGAGTAGCCGAGGCCGATCACGTTGCCGCGCTCGGTGCCGGTGCTCGGGCCGAGCTCGGTTTCCTCGCGCCGCCACTCGGCGCCGACCGCCACCCCGATCGGCCCGCCGGCCAGCTGTCCGACCTCGGTCGTGGCCTTGAAGTCGCCCTGGATGATCTTGGTCTCGGCGCTGTTGCGGATCATCGGCGACAGGGCCGCGTACACGCCCGGGTCGTTCAGGCCGGCATTCTCGCCGATGCGCCAGAAGGTGCCGGGCGGCAGCGCGGCATAGGCCGGGCTGGTGGCCAGGGCCGAGGCGACGTTGATGGCGTCGTCCGGGTTCAGCAGGGCAAAGGTGACGTCGCGCTGGAGCTGGCCATGGCGCTCGTTGGTGACGGTGCTGCGCGAGAACAGCAGGGAAGTGTCATAGTCCCAGCCGGCGAATTCCCCCTTCACGCCGGCCAGCAGGCGCGAGAAGAAGGAATCGATGTTCGACACCCGCGGCCCGACGTCGCCGGCCAGGTAGCGCAGGCGCGCGGCCGTGCCGAAGTAGGGGTTGTCGGGGTGGCTGGCGCCGAGCAGCGAGGCGGCATTGCTGACCGGCCCGCCCGGATAGCCGACCGAGGCGCTGACGGTGGACGGCGTGGTCGAGGACGAGGACTTGCTGCTGTACAAATTGACCTCGCCATAGCCCTCGATGCCAGGCGTCAGGCGGTAGGTGCCGCGGCCGAACAGGCTGTAGTTTTCCTGCTCGGGCTGGATCTGGTTGTAGACCAGGGTCGAGTCGATCAGGCAGCCGCCGCCGGGGTCGCCCTGCGGGTGGTTTGTGAAGTTGCTGCAGGCCGCACCCGGGAAGAAACGGGTAAAGCCGGTGGCCGGGTCGAGGTTGCCGCGGTTGTAGTAGTCGAGCGTCGTCGGGTTGCGCACGTTGCCGTTGATGGCGTTGCCGGCCGCGTTGTTGGTGGTGATGGCGCCGGTGCCGCCGAGGTTCTGCAAGGCCGAATAGCCCCAGCGGCGCAGGTCGATGCGGCCGATATGGTCGCGGCCGGCGCGCTCGCGCAGGTAGATGTCGTTGCTGCGCTTGAACTCGAAGTTCAGTAGCATGTTGTAGCGGTCCTTGTCGGGGTCGCCGAAGCCGTGGGTGATGGCGAAGTTCTGCTCTTCGCCGTCCCATTCCTCGCTGATCCCGAGCGAGCCGCGCACCGTGGTGCCGGTGAAGTTGCGGCGCAGGATGATGTTGACCACACCGGCGATCGCATCGGAGCCGTAGATGGCCGAGGCGCCGTCCTTCAGGATCTCGATGCGGTCGACGGCGTCGGTGGGGATCACGTTCAGGTCGCTGAAGACCTTCTGGCCATCGTCGGCCAGGCCATAGGGCGCCATGCGCCGGCCGTTGAGCAGCACCAGGGTCGACGCCGTGCCGAGGCCGCGCAGCGAGATGCCGGAAGCGCCGGCCGCGAAGCCGTTGCCGAAGCTGGTCGGCACCGAACCCTGGTTGTCGACCGCCAGGGTCTGCAGCAGTTCCGAGACGCTGCTTTTGCCAGAGCGTTCGATGTCGGCGCGGTTCACGGTGATCACCGACGAGGCGGTTTCGGCTTCGGCGCGGCGGATGTTACTGCCGGTGATCTCGACGCGCGCGATCGGCCGTTGCGCCGCTTCCTGTGCTTGCGCCTGGACGACGGGCAGCGCCAGCAGGACCAGGCCGGCCGCGCCGCCGCCGGCAAAGATGCGGCGCACGGAACGGGATATCAGGGTTTCAGTCATGTCCGGACTCCAGAGTCATGTGGAAATTCCCGTTCATGAGGCCGGCATTTGTTTGCCGTCAGATCACTAACACACAGCAATTGATCTGACGCGAGGACAGACGCGACCGGACCGGGGCTTGTCCCGACTTTTGCATTCCCGGCAATGACATGTCTGATATCTCTCAAACGTCATTCTCGCGTTGGCGCGGCTGTCCGTTTGTCGCAACCACTTGCCACTTGTTCGCCAGTTCGGCCATGTTTACGCTACGGACAAAAGGCTTGCCAATATTCACGCATTGGCGTTATAGTCGATTCGACCTCTTTCGGATCCCGTCCAATGCGCAACGCTGTTTTCTTTACCCGCTGGTTTTATTTTGGCTTTCCAGCCTTCAGGCGGTGGAGTAGCGGCGGGTACACGCAACAGTAAGAGACCCAGGACCGAACACCAGAAACCGCCAGCGATGGCGGTTTTTTATTTCCAGACCAGAAAACGGAGTACAGCATGCCTCGCACCGACGACCTACGCATCCGCGAAATGAAGGAACTGACGCCGCCCTCGCACCTCATCCGCGAGTTTCCGGTGACGCCGGCGGCCGAACAGACCGCAGCCGATGCGCGCGTGGCGCTGCACCGCATCCTGCACGGCCAGGACGACCGCCTGATGGTGGTGATCGGCCCCTGCTCGATCCACGACCCGAAGGCCGCGCTCGAATATGCGCGCGGCCTGCTCGAACAGCGCCGTCGCTTCAAGGGCGACCTCGAGATCGTGATGCGCGTGTATTTCGAAAAGCCGCGCACCACCGTGGGCTGGAAGGGCATGATCAACGACCCCTACATGGACAACAGCTTCCGCATCAACGACGGCCTGCGCATGGCGCGCGAGCTGCTGCGCGACGTCAACGAGATGGGCCTGCCGGCCGGTACCGAGTTTCTCGACGTGATCAGCCCGCAGTACATCGCCGACCTGATCAGCTGGGGCGCGATCGGGGCGCGCACCACCGAATCGCAGGTGCACCGCGAACTGGCCTCCGGCCTGTCATGCCCGGTAGGCTTCAAGAACGGTACCGACGGCAACATCAAGATCGCGACCGAGGCGATCAAGGCGGCCTCGCAGCCGCACCACTTCCTGTCGGTAACCAAGGGCGGGCACTCGGCCATCGTCTCGACCGCCGGCAACGAGGATTGCCACATCATCCTGCGCGGCGGCAAGAAGCCGAATTACGATGCGGCGAGCGTGGACGAGGCCTGCAAACAAATTGCCGCGCTCGGCCTGGCGTCGCGCCTGATGATCGACGCCTCGCACGCGAACAGCTCGAAGAAGCCGGAGAACCAGGTGCCGGTGTGCGCCGATATCGCCGGGCAGATCGCGGCGGGGGACGAGCGGATTGTCGGCGTGATGATCGAATCGCACTTGGTCGCCGGGCGCCAGGACCTGGTGCCGGGCAAGGAGCTGACCTATGGGCAGTCGGTGACGGATGGCTGCATCGACTGGGAGACCAGCGTCAAGGTGCTGGAAGGGCTGGCGGCGGCGGTGCGCCAGCGGCGGCTGCGCGAAGACCTTTGATGGGTGTAGGGTGGGTACTCGTACCCACCGGCACAACGCCGGCGCATCGCATTGGATTGTATAGGTGCAGTTCTGTAGGGTGGGCACCTGTGCCCACGCGGTCGAACGCTGGCGTGTCGAAACACATCCCGCTAGGGTCCGTTTGGTGGAGCATTGGCCCCACCGCAAATGATCAACGGATGAGACAGCGTGGACACAGGTGTCCACCCTACGGTTATCGCCGTACCAAATAAGTTCATGGCCTGGCGGCACTGATTTGCGCTATCGTGAGCGTTTTTCCACGGCTGGGCACACTCAATAACGATGGCAGCTTACTTACTGCGGCGCCTCTGGCAAATGCTGCCGACCATGGCCGGCGTGATCGTGCTCGTGTTCGTGCTGTTCAACTGGGTGGGCGGCGATCCGGCCTATCTGCTCGCGGGCAAGATGGCCGATGAAGCGGCGATCGCCAACATCCGCGCCCAGCTCGGCATCGACCAGCCGGTGTGGGTGCAGCTCGGCATCTTCCTGAAGCAAATCCTCACCTTCGATTTCGGCAACGCCTGGAGCACCGGCGAGCCGGTGGCGCACATCATCGCCAGCCGCCTCGGGCCTTCGCTCACCGTGCTGGCGCCGCTCACCATCCTCGAAACGGTCTTCGGCATCGCGCTGGCGCTGGCCATCGCTTTCGTGCGCGGCTCGCTGACCGACCGCGCCGTGATGGTCGCCTGCACGGTCGGCATGTCGATCTCGATCCTGGTCTACATCATCGTGTTCCAGTACTTCTTTGCCTACAAACTGGGCCTGTTCCCGGTACAGGGCTGGGGCAACAGCCTGGGCGAAAACCTGCTGCATTACGCACTGCTGCCCATCATCATTGGCCTGGCGGTATCGATCGCGCCGACCCTGCGCCTGTACCGCAGCTTTGTGCTGGACGAAGTGGGCCAGGACTATGTGCGCACCGCGCGCGCCAAGGGCCTGAAGGAGCGCCGCATCGTCTGGGTCCACGTGCTGAGAAATGCGGCGATCCCGATCATCACCCACGTGATGGCCAATTTGCCGGCCCTGCTGATCGGCGCCTTCCTGCTGGAGCGTTTCTTCGGCATTCCGGGGATCGGACGCGAAGTCATCCTGGCCGTGGAACGCAGCGATTTCCCGGTCATCAAGGCGATCACTGTCTACGTGGCCGCCGCGACCATGGTGTTCAATTTGCTGGCCGACTTGCTGTACCAGGCCGTCGATCCGCGCGTGCAGCTGAAATGAATGTCATGAACGATCACGCCGTCTCGCCCGGACTGTGGGCGCTTGCCTGGCGCCGCCTGCGCGCCGACCGCATCGCGATGGCGGCGCTGGCCGTGGTCGGGCTGTTCCTGCTGATGCTGGTGCTGTCGGCCACGGGCCTGATCGCGGCCGACTGGGAAGAAGAGGTCGCAGTCAATTACGCGCCACCGACATTTGTCGGCGCCAATCCCGCCCTGGACGCCCTGGCCCAGCCGCAGCGGCCCACGCCGCCGAATGCCTTCGACCCGCTGGCCGAAGAACTCGCCGCCCTGAAGCGCGAAGTGCAGGCCACGCATCCGCCGGTGGCCAAGGCGTTGACGCTGCCATTCGGCGCCGATAAATGGGGCCACGATATCCTCAAGAAAACGGTGAAGGGCGGCGAAACCTCGATTGTGGTGGGCCTGGTCGCCGCCTTTGTCGCGGTGGCCCTGGGCACCCTGTTCGGCGCCATCTCCGGTTTTTATGGTGGCTTCGTCGACGACTTCTTCAACTGGTTCTACAGCATTTTCACCTCGATCCCCTCGATCCTGATGATCCTGACGGTGGCCGCCGTGCTCCAGCAAAAGGGCGTGACCACCATCGTGCTGATCCTGGGCCTGACCGGCTGGACCGGCCCCTACCGCCTGATCCGCGCCGAGTACATCAAGCACAAGGCGCGCGAATACGTGATGGCGGCCGATGCCATCGGGGCCTCAAACTGGCGCAAGATGTTCTCGCACATTTTCCCGAACGTCTCGCACGTGGCCCTGGTGCAGGTGTCGATCCTGGTGGTCGGCTTCATCAAGGCCGAAGTCATCCTGTCCTTCCTGGGCTTCGGGGTGCCGGTCGGCACTGTGTCCTGGGGCAGCATGCTGAACGAAGCGCAGAATGAACTGATCCTCGGCAAGTGGTGGCAGCTGGCCGCGGCGGCCGGGGCGATGGCGCTGCTGGTGACGGCCTTTTCGCTGTTCACCGACGCGCTGCGCGATGCGCTCGACCCGAAGTTGAAATGAGCCAGCCATGACCGATACCGACAACATGCTGCTGCGGGTGCGCGACCTGCGCATTGCCTTCCGCGTCGACAGGAAGACCACGGTCGAGGCGATCAAGGGCATTTCCTTTGACGTGCCGGCGAACGCCACCGTGGCGCTGGTGGGCGAATCCGGCAGCGGCAAGTCGGTCAGCTCGCTGGCGGTGATGGGCTTGCTGCCGCCGGACACCACCGTCGTGGACCCGGCCTCCAGCGTGCAATTCGACGGCCGCGAGATCCTGCGGCTGCCGACGGCCGAACGTCGGCGCCTGTGCGGCAAGGACATTGCCATGATTTTCCAGGAACCGATGTCCTCGCTGAACCCGGTGTTCACGGTCGGCTTCCAGATCGGTGAGGTCCTGCGCCTGCACCTGGGCATGAACGCAAAGCAGGCGCGTGCCCGTACGCTGGAATTGCTGGAAGAAGTCGGCATCCCCGACCCGGTGCGCAAGATCGACGCCTACCCGAGCCAGATGTCCGGCGGCCAGCAGCAGCGCGTCATGATCGCCATGGCCATTGCCTGCGAGCCCAAGCTGCTCATTGCCGACGAGCCGACCACGGCGCTCGACGTGACCATCCAGAAGCAGATCATGGAGCTGATCACCAGGCTGCAAAAGAAGCACCGTATGGCGGTGCTGTTCATCACCCACGACCTCGGCCTGGTAGCGGAGATTGCCGACCGCGTGATCGTGATGCGCCACGGCGTGGTGCGCGAGGAGGGCAGGGCGGCGCAAGTCTTCGGCGCCCCGCGCGACCTGTACACGCAAGCCTTGCTGCATTGCCGCCCGAAGCTGGACGAACGCCCGCTGCGCCTGCCGACCATCGACGACTTCATGGACGGGAAAGAAGCCTCTCCGATCCTGCTGCCCGGGCGCACCCGCGGCTATGCGGCGGACGATGAGAACGTGCTGATCGTCAAGAACCTGCAGAAAAGCTTCTGGTCGCGCGAAGGCTTGTTCGGCAAGCGCGAATTTCGCGCCGTGAAGGATGTCTCCTTCACCCTCCCGCGCGGGAAAACCCTGGGCGTGGTCGGCGAATCCGGTTCCGGCAAGACCACGGTCGGCCTCACGCTCCTGCGCCTGCACCGCGCCACCGGCGGCAGCGCCCTGTTCGACGGCAAGGACCTGGTCAGCATGTCCGACCGCGAGTACGGGGCGTATAAACGCCGCATCCAGATCATTTTCCAGAATCCATATGCCTCGCTGAATCCGCGCTTTACGGTCGGCCAGATCCTGCTGGAACCCATGCGCATCCACCGCATTGGCGCGGACGACAGGGAACGCACCCGGACCGTGATGGCGCTGCTGGAGCGGGTCGGGTTGCCGGCTGCGGCCTACTACCGCTATCCGCACGAGTTTTCCGGCGGCCAGCGCCAGCGCATCGCCATCGCGCGTTGCCTGACCATGAAGCCGGAGATCCTGGTCTGCGACGAATCCGTGTCCGCGCTCGACGTCTCGGTCCAGGCCCAGGTATTGAACCTGCTGCAAGGCCTGCAGGACGAGTACAAGATGAGCTACATCTTTATTTCGCACGACTTGTCGGTGGTGCGCTACATCGCCGACCGCGTGATGGTAATGCACCATGGCAGCGTGGTCGAAATGGCCGATTCCGACGAGCTCTACCGCAATCCGCAGCACGACTATACGAAGAGTTTGCTGGCTGCGATTCCGCGCGGCGCCTGACTGTTGTATCGGCGTCGCCAGAAACCGGGCGCTGCCAGCTGAGCAGGATGATTTCCGCTACCATGGCGAGATGTCCGAACTTATTCTCCTGATCCAGCAATACGGCGTCCTGCTCGTCTTCGCGACCGTGCTGCTGGAGCAGTTCGGCCTGCCGATTCCCGCCTTTCCGGTACTGATCGTGGCCGGGGCGATGGCGGTGGACGGGGGCGCCAGCTGGCAGTTGTGCCTGCTGGCGGTCTTGCTGGCGTGCCTGATCTGCGACTATTTCTGGTTCCGCGCCGGCCGCTACTACGGCAAGCGCGTGCTGCGCCTGCTGTGCCGTATTTCCCTGTCGCCCGATTCCTGCGTCAACCAGACCGAGGACCGCTTCCGCCGCTATGGGCCGAAGTCGCTGCTGGTCTCGAAGTTCATCCCCGGCTTCAACGCCATCGCAGCGCCGATGTCGGGCGCCCTCGGCACCCGCACCCGCCATTTCCTCGGCTTCGCGTCCACCGGCGCGCTGCTCTGGGGCGGCAGCGGCATCGCGGTCGGCATGGTCTTTCACGACAGCGTCGACCGTGTGCTCGACAGCCTGGAAACCATGGGCAGCACGGCGCTGATGGTGGTGGGTACATTGCTGGCGCTGTTCGTCGCCTATAAATATGTGGAGCGGCGGCGCCACCGCGCCAGCATGGCCGTGCCGCGCATCGGCATCCTGGAGTTGAAGGCGCTGATCGACGGCGGGCATGATCCCTTGATCGTCGACGCGCGCAGCGTGACCGCGCAGGCGCTGGAACACGCGATTCCCGGCGCGCTGCTGTATGCGGACTGCGAGCCAGGCCAGCTGATGGCCGGGCTCGACCGCGACAGGCATATCGTCGTGTACTGCAGCTGCCCGAATGATGTCACCGCCGCCCAGGTTGCCAAGGCCTTCCTGGAAAACGGCTTCCACCGCGCCCGGCCCTTGCTGGGCGGGCTGGATGCCTGGCATGCCCACCATGCCGCACCGCCGCCCGAGCTGACGCCGTTACCGACGTAGGGTGGATGGCTGCGCCATCCACGCGTTCAATCCGTGCTGGCTGGCTTGCGCCCTGAAACGGCGCCGTTTCGCCGTTTCGCCGTTTTGGCGAAACTGAATTGCCCCTTCGCTTCATGGTCCGATCATTGGGCTGGCGGCTGAACTGCCCCTCCGCTTCCTGGCATGTCCTCGCAGCCTGTAGCTGAACGCGTGGGCGGCGCATACGCAGACGTGGTGCACACGTACAGGTGGAGCCGACCACCCTACGTAACTGTACTACGCCTAAGCTTATGCATTCTTTCAGGCGTGTGTAGTTTGCTTTGTACCTAAACTACAAAATAAACTTGTGCTCCCGTAAAGAAATCCAGTAAGCTTGGGACATCACCCGTAACCTGTGCCGCAATGACCGCTTTCTCCCCCGAGACCTCCGTTTCCGCCGCTACCCGTTTCGACACCCCGCGCCTGCTGGCCGATGTCGGCGGCACCAATGCCCGCTTTGCCCTCGAAACGGCGCCTGGACAGTTCGAAGCGGTGCAGGTACTGGCCGGCGGCGACTACGCCACCCTGGCCGATGCGATCCGCACCTACTTGGCCGGATCCGAAGTGGCCGCCCTGGGCGAGGTGGAGCACGCGTCGATCGCGATCGCCAATCCGGTCGATGGCGACCAGATCCGCATGACCAACCACCACTGGCATTTCTCGATCGACGGCATGCGCCGGGAACTCGGTTTCGCGACCCTGCTGGTGGTGAACGATTTCTACGCGCTGGCGCGTTCGCTGCCGCATTTGCAGGATGGCGACAAGGTGCAGGTCGGCGGCGGCACCGCGCACCCGAACGCGCCGCTGGGGCTGATCGGCGCCGGCACCGGCCTGGGTGTGTCGGGCCTGATCCCGGCAGGCAATAGCTGGACCGCCTTGTCCGGCGAAGGCGGCCACGTCGGCTTCTCGCCGGCCAATGAACTCGAGGTCGCCGTCTTGCAATTCGCCTGGCGCGAGTTCGAGCACGTCTCGGCCGAGCGCTTCCTGTCCGGCGCCGGCGTGGAACTGATCTACCGTGCACTGGCCGCGTATCGCGGCCAGCAGCCGGAGGCGATCGATGCGCCGGAAATCTCGCGCCGCGCCCTGTCGGGCGAATGCCCGCTGGCAACCGAGGTGCTGGAAGTCTTCTGCGGCATGCTCGGCTGCGCAGCCGGTAACCTGGCGCTGACACTGGGCGCCCGGGGCGGCGTGTACATCGGCGGCGGCATCGTGCCGCGCCTGGGCGAGCGCTTCGCGCAATCCTGCTTCCGTGCGCGCTTCGAGCGCAAGGGCCGCTTCTCCTCCTACCTGTCCGATGTGCCGACCTACGTGATCACGGCGCAATATCCGGCTTTCCTTGGCGTGTCGGCGATTCTGGCGGAAAAACTGTCGGCATGAACCGAAAGCGGTCTGCGCACCCTTGCGCAAATGGCCCTTCCCGTGTTTTATCGGTTACAATGGCCCGCAGTTGGAAGAAACGATGGGTTCGCGCCCCGCTAACGCCCTTGGCGTACGCGGCGTTTCGCTAAATCACCAACCCGTTGCCCGCCTGGCAAGTGTGCAACCCGTGGCCGGGTCCTGTCCCGCCACCGTACCGAGCCCGCCGCGTTCGAGCGCGGGCCACGCATTCCAGTTTCGACGAGCAGTACTGTGAACCGCGTTCCGTTCGCGATGGCCACCGGCATGCGTTAGCCGGCGCGGTCGCGGCGGCGTCCGCCGGCACGCGCTGGGCGGTATTTATTTGATTTGTAGCATACAAGCCTGACGACATCGAGAATGAAGACTGACGAGGCCAAGCGGATCCTCGAAACCGCCTTGCTGTGTGCGCGCGAGCCGATGTCGATCCATGGCATGAAAAAGCTGTTCGCGGACGTCGACGCGAACGGCAAGCAGCTCGGCATCGGCGTCGGTTCCGACACGATCAAGCTGCTGCTTGAGGAATTGCGCCACGACTGGCAGGACCGCGGCATCGAGATCGTCAGCCTGGCCTCGGGCTGGCGCTTCCAGAGCCGCCCGGAAATGAAGCCTTACCTGGACCGCATTTCGCCGGAAAAGCCGCCGAAGTATTCGCGCGCAACGCTGGAAACGCTGGCGATCATCGCCTACCGCCAGCCGGTCACGCGCGGCGACATCGAGGAAATCCGCGGCGTCGCGGTGAACTCGCAGACGATCAAGATGCTCGAAGACCGCGGCTGGATCGACGTCGTCGGCCACCGCGAAGTGGTGGGGCGGCCAGCCCTGCTGGGTACGACCAAGCAATTTCTTGACGACCTGGGCCTGGCGTCGCTGGGCGGGCTGCCGCCGCTGGAAGCGATTGCCGATGCGTCCGACGGGCGCTCGCTGGAAGCGCTGGAAGCGGCGCTGAACGACAATTTTGACAGGGCAACCGCGGGAGCGGCGGCCGAAGACGAACAAGGGGCTTCCCCAGTGGAAGTGCCGATTCATGACCCGCAACCGGCCGCCGGCTCGGTACCAGGTCAGCAAAACAATGACACGAATGATGAATCCAACTGACACCACCGAGA
>Ga0209023_10001500_pt1 | contig 31185 bp, 29 predicted proteins | sample LakOneMetagenome_FD_187468 | JGI IMG/M metagenome (GOLD analysis project Ga0209023, IMG submission 187468) | Freshwater and sediment microbial communities from Lake Erie, Canada (SPAdes) (version 2) | ecosystem: Environmental > Aquatic > Freshwater > Lentic | place: Lake Erie, Canada...
GCCTCGCTCCCGGGCGGACAACTCCCCGCCGACGGTCGCGCCGTCGCACTGAAAGGCCTGCCTGCCACCGGCTTCATGGCCTACAACGTGATCAACGCGAACGCGCAACCCGGCAAGCTCGCCAACTACAGCGGCGTGTACGCGCACCGCTCGATCTTCGCCTGCGTCACGGTGCCGGACGGTTCTGCGTGTGAGTAACAAATGGGGTCGGGTTCGTTTGTCAAAATAAATGGATAAATGAACCTGACAACGTTTCCGGGCCTGCACGAGGGGTCAGATCAGCGGCATCGCGCACGCAAGCACGATCGCCGCGTAGAAACCCGCGACGACATCGTCGAGCATGACGCCCAGGCCGCCCTTGATGCGGCGGTCGGCCCATGACACCGGCCAGGGTTTCCAGATGTCGAACAGGCGGAACAGCGCGAAGCCGGCGAGCGTCCACGGCCACGCTCGCGGTGCGAGGACGAGCGGCAGCAACGCGATCCACTGGCCGACGAATTCGTCCCACACGACGACGCCGGGATCGTCGATGCGCAATCGCGCGATCGCGACATTCGATACCCATACGCCGAGCGCGAATGCGAGCGCAATGACCGCAACATAGGCCGGCCATTCGAGATCGCGCAGCACGAGCCATGGCAGCAGCGCGGCGAGCGAGCCGGCCGTGCCCGGCGCCCGCGGACTCAAGCCGCTGCCCAAGCCGCACGCGATCCAGCCAGCCGGATGGCCAAGCAGGGCACGCCGCTGCGCCGCGTCGAGCTTCATCCGAAATGATTCCAGCCGCCGCGCTCGAACACGAGCTCGCTGCCGTCGCGGTCGAACAGGCGTACGCGCTCGCCCTCGACCACCCTGCCGATGCGCGTCGCGCCGCAGCCGATGCGCGCGAGGTCGCGTTGCACCTCGGTCGCCCGTGCCGGCGCTGCGCAGAATGCGAGTTCGTAGTCGTCGCCGCCGGCCGCCTGCAGCACGAGGCGCTCGTCGCGCTCGAACAGTGCAAGCAGCGCCGACGAGGAAGGCAGCGCCTCGGCGTCGAGTTCGATGCCGACGCCACTGCGTTCGGCGATGTGGCCAAGGTCGGCCAGCAGGCCATCGGACACGTCGATGCACGCGCTCGCCAGGTCACGTAGCGCGGCACCCGCGCTGACTCGGGGCAAGGGTCGATTCAGGCGCGCCACGAGTGCCTCGCGCGTATCCGCGGGCGCATTGAACAGCTCCGGTGCGCGCGCATCGGCGCGATCGAGGCAGCGCAGGCCGGCCGCCGCATCGCCGAGCGTGCCGGTGACGAACACGAGGTCGCCGGGGCGCGCGCCATCACGACGCAGTGCGCGTCCGCTCGCAATGAAGCCGTGCACGGTCACACCGACGTTGAGCGGGCCACGCGTGGTATCGCCGCCGACCAGCGCGACGCCGTGTTGCGCGGCGAGTTCGGCGAAGCCGTCCGCGAACGCGGCGACGAAATCGCGGCTCGCATCCGGCAAGGTCAGGGCGAGCAACGCCCACGCCGGCGTCGCACCCATCGCAGCAAGATCGGACAGGTTGACCGCGAGTGCCTTCCAGCCCAGATCGCGCGCCGACACGGCGAACGGGAAATGGATCCCTGCAACCAGGGTATCGGTGCTGACCGCGAGGTCATGTCCGGCCGGCGGCGAGAGCACGGCGGCGTCGTCGCCGATGCCGAGCCGGACGTCGGCACGCGAAACGCTGCAGCGCGAACGGATCACTTCGATCAGGTCGAACTCCACGCACCCCCCTTGCGCAGCCGCGGCGCTACTTGCGCGCCGCGTACTCGGCGGAGCGCCAGGACGCCGCGAGCTTGTCGAGCACGCCGTTGACGTAGGTGTGGCCATGGTCGGCGCCGAAGCGCTTGGTCGTCTCGACCGCCTCGTTGATGACGACGCGGTACGGCACGTCGATGCGCTCGCGCAATTCATACGCGGCAATGCGCAGCGCGGCACGCTCGATCGGATCGACGCGCGCGATTTCGCGATCGAGATACGGCACGATCGCGGCGTCGAGTTCCGCTTGCAGGCGCACGACGCCGCGCACCAGCTCCTCGAAGTATTCGAGGTCGGCGATCTGCATGTCCTGCTCGTGGCGGAACTGGTCGATCACGCCTTCGATGCGATTGCCGCTCATCTGCCAGGCATACAGCGCCTGCAAGGCGCGGCGACGCGCGCGCGAGCGCGCGGCCGGGTCGATGCCCACGGGCGTGCTCGGGTTCGTCGGGTTCGTCACAGCTTCCTCCACAGATCGATCATTTCCAGCGCCGCCAGCGCGACTTCCTCGCCCTTGTTGCCGTGCGCGCCGCCAGCGCGCGCTTCGGCGTCGGCGTGAAGTTCGACCGCGAGCACGCCGTTCAGCACCGGAAGGCGGTGTTGGAGCGCAACGCGCATCAAACCTTCCGCGCAGCCGTCGGCGACCTGCTCGTAGTGGCGCGTGTCGCCGCGCACGACGCAGCCGAGCGCGAGGATCGCGCTCGCCCTGCCGTCCGCGGCGAGCTTCGCTGCCGCCTGCGGGATTTCCCACGCACCCGGTACGCGCACGACGTCGATCGCATCGTCGGCGACGCCATGCCCGCGCAGCGCCGCGAGCGCACCTTCGACGAGCGTATCGACGATGCGCGGGTTCCAGCGGCTCGCGACGATCGCGTAGCGCGCGTCCGCTACGGGGCGCAATTCACCGACAAGGGTGGGCATTCGAGCACTGGGGGCTGATGGCTGAGGGCCGGAGTTTACGCGGTTGCGCGGGCGCGCGATTGGATGGGCTTGTGGGAGCCACGCCGTCTCCTGCCTCTGCCTCCTGCCCTCAGCCGTCAGCGCTCAGCCCTCGCTCTTCCACATACCCTTCCACCTCGAGCCCGAAGCCGGCGAGGCCGACCAGCTTGCGCGGCGTTCCGAGCACGCGCAGGCGGCGCACGCCGAGGTCGGCGAGGATCTGCGCACCGAGCCCGAGCCGGCGCCATTGCGCGGGCGTCGCTGGCTCGGCGGCCGGCGCGCCGTGCAGGCGAGCGAGCAATCCGTCGGCCGCATTCTCGTCGGCCAGCACCACCACCACGCCGCGCGCTTCCGCGGCAATGCGCCGCAGCGCCGCCGTCACCGTCAAACCGAGGTCGTCGCGCTCAAGATGCAGCACGTCCGAGAGCGTGTTGCGCACATGCACGCGGGTCAGCACCGGCGAGCCATCGTCGATCTCGCCGCGCACCATCGCGAAATGCAACTCGCGCGCGAGCACGTCGCGGTAGGCGACCAGCCGGAAGCGACCGAATTCGGTTTCGACCACGGCATCGTGCACGCGCTCGACGGTCTTCTCGGTTTCGAGCCGGTAACGGATCAGGTCGGCGATCGTGCCGATCTTCAGGCCATGCCTGGCGGCGAAGCGTTCGAGTTCGGGGCGCCGCGCCATGGTGCCGTCCTCGCTGAGGATCTCGACCAGCACGCCGGCCGGCTCCAGCCCCGCGAGCGCGGCGAGGTCGCTTGCTGCCTCGGTGTGTCCCGCGCGCGCGAGCACGCCGCCGGGCTGCGCGGTCAGCGGAAAGATGTGGCCCGGCTGCACGATGTCGACCGGCGAGGCATCCGCGCGCACCGCGGTACGGATCGTGTGCGCGCGGTCGTGCGCGGAGATGCCGGTCGTCACGCCATCGGCCGCTTCGATCGATACCGTGAAATTCGTGTGGTGCGGCGAGGTGTTGGTCTCGACCATCGGCTTGAGGCCGAGCTGGCGGCAACGCGCGCGCGTCATCGACAGGCAGATGAGGCCCCTGCCCTCGCGCGCCATGAAGTTGATGTCCTCCGGGCGCACCTTCGCCGCGGCCATGATGAGGTCGCCCTCGTTCTCGCGGTCCTCGTCGTCGACGATGACGACCATGCGCCCGGCGCCGATGTCGGCGAGGAGTTCGGGAATCGTCGCGAAACTCATGCGTGCAACCTCTCCAGATAGCGTGCGACGAGATCGACCTCGATATTGACCGCGTCGCCGGCGCGACGCGCGCCGAAGGTCGTCGCGCCGAGCGTGTGCGGGATCAGCGTGACGCCGAAGCCGTCGTCGCCGGCCTCGTTCACGGTCAGGCTGGTGCCGTCGACGCAGATCGAGCCCTTGACCGCGACGTAGCGCGCGAGCTCGCGCGGCAGGCGGAACGTCCAGCGCTGCGAGGCGCCATCGTCATCGATGCGGGCGACCGTGCCGACGCCGTCGACATGCCCGGAAACCAGATGCCCGCCGAGGCGATCCGCCAGTCGCAGCGCCTTCTCGAGGTTGACGCCATCGCCGACGCGCAACGCGCCAAGCGTCGTGCGCGCCAGCGTCTCCGCGGAAATGTCGGCGGTCCAGTGCGCGCCATCGATCGCGACGACCGTGAGGCAGACGCCGGCGACCGCGATGCTGTCGCCGAGAGCGACGTCGGCGAGATCGAGCGCGCCGGCGTCGATGACGAGGCGCGCGTCGCCGCCGCGCGCCTCGCGCGATGCGATATGGCCTACGGCCTGGATGATTCCGGTGAACATCGATGCTCCAGTCAGTTCGCTTGCGGACGCAGCAGCAGACGCCAGTCTTCGCCGACGCGGCGGTCGTCGTGTACGTGCAGGCGCCAACGCCGAGCCATGTCGGCAAGCGACGGCAAGGCGAGCAGCGGCCGCGCGCAATCGCCAAGCAGCACCGGTGCCACGTACAGCAGCAATTCGTCGACGAGGCCCTCGGCGAACAGCGCACCGCACAAGGTCGGGCCGGCTTCCACCTGCACCTCGTTGATGCCGCGCGATGCCAGCATGCGCAGCACGGCGTGCAGATCGATAGCGTCGGTCGGGCCTTCGACCGGTGCGAGCTCCACGCGTGCAAACCGGTCGTCGCCCGCACGCGCGTCGTTCGCATGCAGTACCAGCGTCGGTGCCGCACCATCGAGCACGTGCGCGCCGCGCGGCGTGCGCAGCCGGCGATCCAGCACCACGCGCAACGGCGCGACTGCCCCGCCACCGTCCCCGCCGACCGCGGGTTCCCCGCTCTCCCAGTCGGGGAAAGGGTCGGAGCGGAGGGAACTGTGAGATTCCCCGCAACGTGTGCCCGCCGCCGGAGCGCGTACCGTCAACCGCGGATCATCCGCAAGCACGGTGCCGCTGCCGGTCAGGATCGCGCAGCTGCGCGCGCGCCAGCGCTGCACGTCGGCGCGCGCGGCCTCGCCCGTGATCCACTTCGAGTGGCCGTCGGCGAGCGCGGTGCGTCCATCGAGGCTCATCGCGAGCTTGAGCCGCAGCCACGGCCGGCCACGCTCGATGCGACTGAAGAAGCCGCGGTTGAGCTCGCGTGCGGCGTCGCGCATGAGGCCGACCTCCACCTCGATGCCGGCGCCACGCAGCCGATCGATGCCGCTGCCCGCACGCTGGAATGCATCCTCGCTCGCGACGACCACGCGCGCGATCCCGGCAGCGATCAGTGCATCCACGCAGGGCGGCGTGCGACCGTGCAGGCCGCAGGGTTCGAGCGTGGCGTACGCAGTCGCACCCTCAGCCTGCGCGCCCGCTTCGGCCAATGCCAGCACTTCCGCATGCGCACCGCCGGCTTTCGCGTGCCATCCCTCGCCGACCACGCGATCGCCGTGCGCGACCACGCAACCGACCCGCGGATTCGGGCGCGTCGTGGCGAGGCCACGCGCGGCCAGACGCAATGCGCGCGCCATCAGCGCGTGATCGATGGGGGAAAACGCGCTCACTTTTCCAGCGTCTTCGGCTTCGCTGCCGCTTCGTTGGCCGACGACTCCGCCGCCCGCTTGCGTTCCTTGCGCGGCGCGATGTCGCCGAGCAACGACAACTGCAGGCCTTCGAGCGAAGGCAGGTCGCGCTCGAGCCGCTCGATTTCCTCGCGGAACGCCTGCACGTCCTCGAAGCTGCGATAGACCGAGGCGAAACGGACGTAGGCGACGTGGTCGAGCTTCTTCAGCTCGCGCATGACCAGTTCGCCAACGCGCAGCGACGGGATTTCGCGCTCGCCGCTGCGACGCAGTTCCTCCACCACCGCGCGCACCGCCGCATCGACCTGTTCGCTGCCGACCGGTCGCTTCTGCAGCGCGCGCATGAAGCCGGTGCGCAGCTTCCCTTCGTCGAACGATTCGCGCCTGCCATCGCCCTTGACCACGTTCGGCAGCTTGATTTCCGCCGTCTCGAACGTGTTGAAGCGTTCACCGCACGCCTCGCACTCGCGCCGCCGCCGGATCGTGGCGCCGTCGTCGGACACACGTGAATCGATCACCCGGGTGTCTTCATGCTGGCAGAAGGGGCAATGCATCAGGCGGCCCGCTCGATGCGCGATTGCGCGGCGACCGCGTCGACGAATGCGCGCACCAGCGGCGGGCAGCGCCCGTCGAGCGCGGCGCGCTCGGGCTGGAACAGCGTCGCGACGAAGAACGGGTGGCCGTCGAGCTCGAGCGCACGTACGTCACCGGCGTCGTCGAGCGCGGCGATGCGCAGCGGACCGCCTTCGAGCGCGGCGCGGAATGCCGCACCGAGGCCGTAGCGGCAGTGGTAGCCTTCTTCGATGCGCGCAACGCCGTATGCGCGCGCGCAGCGCGAACCCGCAACCGGATGCACCGCATCGCGCACCTCGACCAGCGCGCAGCTGAGCGGCACGACCACCGCGCGCGCGGCTTCCGGGGCCGTCTCCGCATGATCGGCATCGGCCCAGCCGAGCACGTTGCGCGCGTACTCGACCACCGCGTGCTGGAAACCGCCGCAGGTGCCGAGGAACGGCCGCTGCGCTTCGCGCGCATGGCGGATCGCGCGCAGCGCACCGTCCATGTCACGGTAGGGGCTTGCCGGCACGCACCAGAGTCCGTCGAACGCCGCGAGGCGCGCCGCATCGTCAACCGTGTCGGTGGCGATCCATTCGACGTCGAGCGGCTGCGCTGCGGCTTCGCCCGCGAGCGCAAGCGCGCGTGGAATCGCGCGATGCGCGACGACCATGTCGTCGCGATCGCCGACCAAGCCGATGCGCAGCGCCCGCATCGCCCGCCTCAGCCGTACACCGGGTACTTGCGGCACTGCGCGGTGACCTGTTCGCGCACGCGCGCGATCACGCCGGCGTCGCCGGGCGCGTCGAGCACGTCGCAGATCCAGTTCGCGAGGTCGACGCAATCCTGTTCCTTGTAACCGCGAGTGGTCACCGCAGGCGTGCCGATGCGCAGGCCCGAGGTCACGAACGGCGAGCGCGGATCGTTCGGCACGGCGTTCTTGTTGACCGTGATGTGCGCCTCCCCGAGTGCGGCTTCCGCGTCCTTGCCGGTGACGTCGCGGCCGATCAGGTCGATCAGCATCAGATGGTTCTCGGTGCCGCCGGAAACGATCTTGTAGTCGCGTGCGATGAACGCTTTCGCCATCGCCTGCGCATTCTTCACGACCTGCGCCTGGTATTGCTTGAACGCCGGTTCCAGCGCTTCCTTGAACGCGACCGCCTTGGCCGCGATCACATGCATGAGCGGACCGCCCTGGATACCCGGGAACACCACGCTTTGCAGCTTCTTGACCAGATCTTCGGTGGCGTTCTTCGCGACGATGATGCCGCCGCGCGGACCGCGCAGGGTCTTGTGTGTGGTCGAGGTCACGACGTGTGCGTGCGGCAGCGGGCTCGGGTACACGCCGGCGGCGACGAGTCCGGCGACGTGCGCCATGTCGACGAAGAACAAGGCGCCGACCGAGTCGGCGATCGTGCGCATGCGCGCCCAGTCGACCACCTGAGAGTAGGCGCTGAAACCGCCGATCAGCATCTTCGGCTTGTGCTCGCTGGCGAGGCGCTGCACTTCGTCGTAGTCGATCATGCCGTTCGCGTCGACGCCGTACTGCACCGCGTTGAAGATCTTGCCGCTGAGATTGACCTTGGCGCCGTGGGTGAGATGGCCGCCGTGGGCGAGGCTCATGCCGAGGATCGTGTCGCCCGGTTGCAGCAGCGCGAAGTACACCGCCTGGTTCGCCTGCGAACCCGAATGCGGCTGCACGTTGGCGTAGTCGGCATCGAACAACTGCTTGACGCGTTCGAGCGCAAGCGATTCGGCGATGTCGACATATTCGCAACCGCCGTAATAGCGCTTCCCCGGATAGCCCTCGGCGTACTTGTTGGTGAGCAGCGAACCCTGTGCTTCGAGTACGCGCGGACTCGCGTAGTTTTCCGAGGCGATCAGTTCGACATGGTCTTCCTGGCGCCGGCCCTCGGCGGCAATCGCCTTGGCCAGTGCATCGTCGTAGCCGGCAATCGTGCAGTCCTTCGGGAACATCCTGACCTCGTGGGTGGCGAGCGGGAGCGGGACCGCCAAGTGTACCCGCCTGCCCGCGAATGCGGGGTCGAGGGGATATTGCCAAACGTTTGCGTACGACGTACGGTACAACGTACGCAATGCTAGGGGCCTACCATGCCGACCTCCATTCCCCCGCATCCGGGCGCGCTGCTGCTGCGCTGGGCGCTGTGCCTTATCGCGCTCGCGCCGACCGGATCGCACGCCGCCAGTGGTGTCGGCTTCGCCACGATCGAGGCGCGCGATCCGGTTGGTACAGGCGCCCTGCCCGGGATGGTGTTCTACCCGTCCGAGGTCGCCCCCGGAACCACCGTGATCGGCGCCTACACGGTTGCGGCAAACGCAGGCGCTCCGCCCACCTCTGGCGCGAAGCCGCTGATCGTGATCTCTCACGGGCACGGCGGTTCCATGCTCGGCCACCACGATCTCGCGACCGCGCTCGCCCGCGAAGGCTATGTCGTCACCACGCTCGAGCATCCGAAGGACAACTACCGCGATACGACCGGCGCAGGCACGCCCGAAGTGCTCGCCGGACGGCCGCGGCAGGTGTCGGCGATGATCAGCCATCTGCTTGCACAACCGCGCTGGAAGGCGCTGATCGACCCCTCGCGCATCGGCGTAGCGGGTTTTTCCGCGGGCGGCTACACCAGCCTGCTGCTCGTCGGCGCGGTGCCCGCGTTCGAACGCATCAACGGCTATTGCGAGCGCCATCCCGACGACCCGGAGATGTGCTGGTTCGCGCGCCTGTCCGCCGACGAACGCACGCAAAGCCTCGCTGATCTGCATGCGGGCCTGACGCGCTGGGGCGCTACCGCCGATCCACGCGTGCGTGCCGCATTCGTGATGGCGCCGCTCAGCCTGTTCTTCGACGGGCAAGGTCTGGCGACGACAACCCGGCCCGTGTTCCTCTACTACGCACAGGATGACCATGTGTTGCTGCCGGACGAGAACGCGCTGCACATTCGGCCGCTGCTGAAGAACCTCGTCGACGCCAAGGCCGTCGCAGACGCCGATCACTGGGTTTTCATGGCGCCGTGTACCGCCGCACTCGCCGCGCGCGTAAAGGACATCTGCAACGACCCGCCCGGAGTCGATCGCGCGAAGGCGCATGCGCAGATCGATGCGGATGCGCTCGCGTTCTTCGCCCGCACACTCGCGCCGAAGTCACGCTGATGCCGGCCGCACTCGGCGAACAGGAAATCGAGGCATTCCGCGAGCGCATCTGCGCCGCTGCCGCACGCCTGTTCGTCGACGAAGGCCCGGCCGCGGTGACCATGCGCCGTGTCGCCCGGCAACTCGGCTGCGGCACGATGACCGCGTACCGCTACTTCGCCGGCAAGGAGCAGATCATCACCGCGGTGCGCACGCGCGGCCTGCATCGTTTCTCCGACGCGCTCGAGCGCGCGCTCGATTCACCCGGCGACGGCCGCACCCGCAGCCGCGCGGTGCGCGATGCCTACATCGCGTTCGCGCGCGCAGACACGGCGACCTACCGGCTGATGTTCGAGTATCCGCACGCCGACCACGGCGACCCCGCCTGGCGCGCCGCGCATGCGCGCATGTGGCGCACGATCGCCGCACATGTCGACGTGCTGATCGCCGAAGGCGCGATCGAGGCCGACGCGCCGATCCTCGGCCACCAGATCTGGGCCTCCCTGCACGGCGCGGTGATGCTCGAGATCGCCGGCCTGCTGCCGGCCGGGTACGACGCCGCTTCGCTGCATACACGCACCGTCGCCGCCTTGTTCGAGACCGCGCGGACGAGCCGGGACTGACGCCCGCTGCCGAGCGTGCAGGCGACCAGCCGCAGAAGTCGCAAATCGGCGATAATGCGCGGCTAACCCCTCGATTCACCCCCGCTCGCGCCCTGCGGCGCCTGCGCGGTCCACGCCCGGAGCCAGGCATGCAATACATCTACACGATGATCGGCGTCAGCAAGGTCGTCCCGCCCAAGCGCCAGATCATCAAGGACATCTCGCTGTCGTTCTACCCCGGCGCGAAGATCGGCCTGCTCGGCCTGAACGGCGCCGGCAAGTCGACCGTGCTGCGCATCATGGCGGGCACCGACAAGGACTACCAGGGCGAAGCTCGCCCCGAGCCGGGCATCAAGATCGGTTTCCTCGAACAGGAACCGCAGCTCGATCCGGCCAAGACGGTGCGCGAGGTCGTCGAGGAAGGCGTCTCCGAGATCATCGGTGCGCAGCAGCGGCTGGACGAGATCTACGCCGCGTACGGCGAGGAAGGCGCGGACTTCGACAAGCTCGCGGCCGAACAGCAGCGCCTGGAAAACCTGCTGGCGGCAAACGATGCGCATGCGCTGGAGCGCCAGCTCGAAGTCGCCGCCGACGCGCTGCGCCTGCCGCCGTGGGACGCGAACGTGGCCAAGCTGTCCGGCGGCGAGAAGCGCCGCGTCGCGCTGTGCCGCCTGTTGCTGTCCAAGCCCGACATGCTGCTGCTCGACGAGCCGACCAACCATCTCGACGCCGAATCGGTCGAGTGGCTGGAGCACTACCTGCACGACTATCCCGGCACCGTCGTCGCGGTCACCCATGACCGCTACTTCCTCGACAACGCGGCCGAATGGATCCTTGAACTCGACCGCGGTCGCGGCATCCCCTGGAAGGGCAACTATTCGTCCTGGCTGGAGCAGAAGGACGAGCGCCTCAAACAGGAGGAATCGAGCGAGAAGGCGCGCCAGAAGGCGATCCAGCGCGAACTCGAATGGGCGCGCAGCAATGCCAAGGGCGGCCGCAGCAAGGGCAAGGCGCGTCTTGCGCGGATCGAGGAATTGCAGGCGGTCGACTACCAGAAGCGCAACGAGACCAACGAGATCTTCATTCCGCCGGGCGAGCGCCTCGGCAGCCAGGTGCTGGAATTCAAGGGCGTCACGAAATCGTTCGGCGATCGCCTGCTCATCGACGATCTCAGCTTCACCGTCCCGCCCGGCGCGATCGTCGGCATCATCGGCCCGAACGGCGCCGGCAAGTCGACCCTGTTCAAGATGATCATCGGCAAGGAAACGCCGGACAAGGGCGAGATCGTCAAGGGCCAGACCGTCAACATCGCCTACGTCGACCAGAGCCGCGAGAAGCTCGAAGGCAACCACAACGTCTTCCAGGAAATCTCCGGCGGTGCCGACATCCTCAACATCAATGGCATCGAGATCCAGTCGCGCGCGTATCTCGGTCGCTTCAACTTCCGCGGTCCGGACCAGCAGAAACTCGTCGGCACGCTGTCCGGCGGCGAGCGCGGACGCCTGCACCTGGCCAAGACCCTGCTGCAGGGCGGCAACGTGCTGCTGCTCGACGAACCATCGAACGACCTCGACATCGAAACGCTGCGCGCGCTCGAGGATGCCCTGCTCGAGTTCCCCGGCAACGTGTTCGTGATCTCGCACGATCGCTGGTTCCTCGACCGCATCGCCACCCACATCCTCGCGTTCGAGGGCGACTCGCACGTCGAGTTCTTCCCCGGCAACTACAAGGAATACGAGGAAGACAAGAAGCGTCGCCTCGGCGACGAGGCGGCGCAGCCGCATCGGCTGCGCTACAAAAAACTCGTCTGATCGCGGCATCGACCGAGGGGAATGTCGTGACGTTCGTGCAATCGCTGCAAGCTGCCTGGCGCCGCAACGACTCCCTCGTCTGCGTCGGGCTCGACCCCGAGCCGGCGAAGTTCCCGCAATGTTTCGCCGGCGATCCCGATGCGGTGTTCGGCTTCTGTCGCGCGATCGTCGATGCAACCGCCGATCTCGTCTGTGCGTTCAAGCCGCAGATCGCGCATTTCGCCGCGCTCGGCGCTGAGGACGCGCTGCGACGCCTGATAGCGCACATCCATGCGGCGCATCCGGGCGTGCCGGTGATCCTCGACGCGAAGCGCGGCGACATCGGTTCAACCGCACAGAACTACGTGATCGAAGCGTTCGACCGCTACGGCGCCGATGCCGTGACGGTGAATCCGTATCTCGGCCGCGATTCGTTGCAACCGTTCCTCGACCGCGCCGACAAGGGCGTGATCGTCCTTTGCCGCACCTCCAATGCGGGCGCCGGCGACCTGCAGGATCTCGTCGTCGAGGGGCGACCGCTGTACCAGCACGTCGCGGCGAAGGTCGCGAACGAATGGAACGCGAACGGCAACTGCGTGCTCGTCGTCGGCGCGACCTGGCCGCAGCAGTTGCGCGACGTGCGCACGCTCGTCGGTGACGTGCCATTCCTCGTACCCGGTGTCGGCGCGCAAGGCGGCGACGTCGAGGCAGTCGTGAAGAATGGCTGCACGAGCGACGGCACCGGCCTGCTCGTGAGTTCCTCGCGCGCGATCCTCTACGCAAGCGGCGGCGACGATTTCGCCGATGCGGCGCGCAACGCAGCGCGCGTCCTGCGCGACGCGATCAATTCCGTTCGCAAGACGTAGGGCGGTACGCGCGCAGCGCGTGCCGCCGTCGTTGGACGCCGCCGCGAGCCTGCGGCGGGACTCGCGCTTCGCGCTCGACCCGCCCTACGACATGCATCGCGCGCGATCCTCTACGCAAGCGGCGGCGACGATTTCGCCGATGCGGCACGCCGCGCGACACAGGCGCTGCGCGAGCAGATCAACGTCGCTAGCAGCCGCCCGGCGCAGCTTGTGGAAGCGAGCTCGAATCGCTCTTGTCCTAGTCGTCGGCGATTTCGAGTCCCGGGAACAGCGCTTCGGTGTAGCCGAACTTCGTGAAGTCGGTGATGCGCGAGGGGTACAGGCGGCCGACCAGGTGGTCGCACTCGTGCTGGACGACGCGGGCATGGAAGCCTTCGGCGACGCGATCGATCGCCGTGCCCGCGGGATCGATGCCGGTGTAGCGGATCTGCGTCCAGCGATTCACGACGCCGCGCAATCCGGGCACCGACAGGCAGCCTTCCCAGCCTTCCTCCTGCTCCTCCGACAACGCCATGATCGACGGGTTGAGCAGGATCGTGCGCGGCACTGCGGGCGCATCGGGATAGCGTTCGCTGCGCTCGAAGCCGAAGATCACCAGCTGCAGGTCGACACCGATCTGCGGCGCCGCGAGGCCGACCCCGCCGGCATCGTGCATGGTGTCGAACATGTCGGCGATCAGCGCGTCGAGGTCCGCGCTGGCGATCATTGCGGGCGGCACGGGCGGCGCCACGCGCAGAAGGCGCGGATCGCCCATCTTGAGGATTTCGCGAATCATCGGTGCAGAGCCTGGCCTTGTACGCGCGCAATTATCGCGCAGCCGAGCCATCCCGGCCTGCAGCGGCCCGGCGCGAATCCGCCTGCCGCGCCCTTCGATTTCGGCCTGGGGGTCCGCGCCCAGGGCGAACGGATTCTGCAACCCAAGGCTCGGCTCCGGACCAGGCTGGCGTGACGCCCGCCGGGGCTTGTGCTTTGATACCGGGCTGCGGCGCCTGCCGCGGTTTTCGACAAGGGGTAGTGCATGAGTTCCCAACCGGCTGCGGCCGCACCCGTCGCGCAGCTCACCGTCCGCGCCGTGATCCTCTCGGTGATCCTCGCGATGATCCTCGCCGCGGCGAATGCCTATCTAGGGCTGTTCGCCGGCCTGACCATCGCGACCGCGATTCCGGCTGCGGTGGTGTCGATGGCAGTGCTGCGCCTGCTCGGCGGCGGCACGATCCTCGAGAACAACATCGTGCAGACCGGCGCGTCGGCCGGTTCGTCGATCGCGGCCGGCGTGATCTTCACGATCCCGGCGCTGGTCATGCTCGGCGCCTGGCAGGACTTCAAGTATTCGTGGGTGCTCGCGATCGCCGGTCTCGGCGGCCTGCTCGGCGTGCTGTTCTCGGTGCCGCTGCGCCGCTCGATGATCGTCGAGGAACCGCTCGCGTTCCCGGAAGGCAAGGCCGCTGCGGAAGTGCTGCGCGCGGGCGAGAATCCGGGTCCGGGCGTGAAGATCCTTGCCGTCGCAGGCGCGATCGGCGCACTGGTCAAGCTCGCCGCCGAGAGCGGCCTGCGGATGATCCCGGACAACGCGGTCGGCTCCGGCTTCATCGGCAAGTACCTCGGCTACATGGGCACGAACCTGTCGCCGGCGCTGCTCGGCGTGGGCTACATCATCGGCCTCAACGTCAGCATCGTCGTCGTGTCGGGCAGCATCCTGTCCTACAACATCGCGATCCCGCTCTACCACGCGTTCTTCATGAACCACGATCCCGCGCTCGCGCTGCAACTGGCCGGCGCCAGCGCGGCGGACGCGGCGGCGATGATCCGTTCGGCGCAGGTGCGCTACCTCGGCGTCGGCGCAATGCTGATCGGTGGCGTGTGGACGCTGTTCTCGCTGCGCAAGTCGCTCGTCTCCGGGATCAAGAGTGGCATCGCCGCCGCGCGCAAGGGCAGCGGTGGCGCGACGATCGCCGAGACCGAGCGCGACCTGCCGATGAAGTGGATGCTGGTCGCGCTGGTCGCATTCACCCTGCCCCTGCTCGCGCTGTACCAGGCGATCGTCGGCATGTGGTGGGTGAGCATTCCGATGACGATCATCATGATCGTCGCCGGCTTCCTGTTCGTGTCGGTGTCGGGCTATCTCGCGGGGCTGGTGGGCTCGTCGAACAACCCGGTCTCCGGGATCACGATCGCGACGATCCTGTTCGCCTCGGTCGTGCTGATGCTGCTGCTCGGTCCCGATTCGAAGATCGGCCCGGTCGCCGCGATCATGATCGGCGCGGTGGTCTGCTGCGCGGCGGCCGTCGGTGGCGACAACCTGCAGGATCTCAAGGCCGGCTATCTGGTCGGCGCGACGCCGTGGAAGCAGCAGTTGATGCTCATGATCGGCGCGTTCTCGTGCTCGCTCGTGATGGCGCCGGTGCTGAACCTGCTCGCGACCGCCTACGGCATCGGCCCGAAGGATGCATTGCATCCGAACTCGCTCGAAGCGCCGCAGGCGATGCTGATGGCGTCGGTGGCCAAGGGCCTGTTCGGCGGCCACCTGCCGTGGGACATGATCGGCATCGGCGCGCTGATCGGCGCCGCGATCATCGCGCTGGACGAGTGGCTGAAGTCGCGCGGCTCGCACTTCCGCGTACCCGTGCTTGGCGCCGCGATCGGCATCTACCTCCCGCTCGAACTGATGGTGCCGATCTTCCTCGGCGGCCTGATCTCGTGGTTCGTGGAAAAGAAGCATGGCGTGCATCCGCACGACGAGGCCGAGCGCGATCGCGTGCACCGCCCGGGCACGCTGTTCTCGGCCGGCCTCATCACCGGCGAAGCGCTGACCGGCATCCTCATCGCAATCCCGATCGTCGTGTCCGGCAAGGCCGACGTGCTTGCCCTGCCGGAGAAGCTGCACTTCGGCCAGCTCGCCGGCCTCGCCGTACTCGCCATCGTCGGCTGGCTGCTCTACCGCAGCGCGACGCGGCGCACGGCATAGCCAGAGCCCACTCCGCGGAGGGCGCGGCCTCGCCGGGCCCTCGTGCATCGATTTCGCAGGAGCTTAAATGTTCGCCAGCGCTGCCTTCCTCGTTGCCGCCTCGGTTTTCGGGGCATCGGACATCATCTATTCCGACACGTTCGATCTGAGCGCGGATGGTTGCCCGGACAGTTCTTCACGCCTGTCGATCAGCCGTATCCGTTACCCGAACACCAACAATTCGGTACGGCTGTTCGGTGACCTCACGCGCTTCGAGGGCATCTGGGGTCACGCGACCAGCAGTGACGCGGAACTCGCCTGGCCTGGCGGGAACCAGTACACGTCGGCAATCCTCGACTTCGACAAGGACAAGTTCGTCGCCGCGCGCTTCCGCGTGCCACCGGATTTCCCGACCAGCGACTATGGCTTCTTTGTCTACGCGTCCTACTATTCGGGCCCGTTGCTGACGCTGTCGCTGAGCGAGCGCTGCGGCGATTTCGCGCCCGTGGACGCGCGCTGCGTCGCGACGCGCGGTACCGGCGAAATCTTCGAGAACAAGTGGCGCATCGCGCCGAGCGCGATCAATTGCCCTCTGACGCCGGGCGCGGACTATTTCGTCAACATCCGGCTCGCCGACCCGCAGGCGACGGACTGCGGCGGCAACCCGAGCTGCCAACTGGCGATAGGCAACGTGCTTGGCCACTGAAGCGCGCAACTCTTTAACATACGAAATTCGCCGCTTGTTACACTGTAAGGCGCCTGAAACAAGCGATGAGGTGACCCGTGTTCGCGACGAGTGCATTGCTACTCTCCGCCTCCCTGCTCGCTGCGGGCGATGTCGTCTTTAGCGACACCTTCGACCTTTCGTTGGACGGCTGTCCCGACAGCTCGATCCGCGCGTCGCGCGGCGACATCCGCTACCCGACGACCGGCTATTCGTTGCGCCAGGACGTCGACCTCACGCTGTTCGAAAATATCTGGGGCCACTCGAACAACAATGACAGCGTCGTGCCTTGGCCCGGCCGCAACGGCTCCTCGCCGGCGTTGTTGCATTTCGGCAAGAACCAATTCTTCGCGGCGCGATTCCATGTGCCGCCCGGCATCACGACGACGAGCTCAGGGTTCTACGGCTACTCGACCTATTTTTCCGGCCCTTTGATGGAGATCGCGATCAGCACCACGTGCGGCGACTTCCTGCCCACCAACACGGCATGCGTAAGTACGCGTGGCGCGGGCGAGTCGTTTGGCAAATGGCGTATCTCGCCGAACGTGCAGAACTGTCCGTTGACTCCCGACACCGACTACTTCGTGAACGGGCGTCTCGTCAACGCACAGCCACAGGACTGCATCGGTCAGCCCGAATGCTCGATCGGCTTGAACAGCACCTTCAACAACTGAGTCGCTTCATCGCCGCCGCGCCGACTTGAGCAGCCCGGCAGTGACGAAGTGTGACCAGATTCCCAGCCACACGGCCGCGCGCAGCAGCGGGTTGCGCGCGGCGGGATCGAACTTGGTGAAGTAGCGCCACATGCCCCGGTGCTTGTGGCGCGCGACGAACAGCGGTCGCGCTCGACTGGAGCTGCCCTGCGCATGTGCCACCCGGGTGCCCGGATCGATCGCGACGCGCCAACCGGCGTCGCGCACGCGCCGGCACAGGTCGAGGTCCTCGGCATGCAGGAAGTATCCTTCATCGAAACCGCCGACCCGCTCGAACGCGGCACGCGGCAGGATCATGCACGCGCCGGACACGGCCTCGACCGTTTCGACACCCGCCCCGTTCGCCGGCGGCATTTCGACGCCCTGCCACGCGGGCCAGCGCGCTTCCAGCCGCGCAAGGCCGGTCAGCGTCGCCAGCGCGCGGCGCAAGGTCGGATCGCGGCGCCGGTTGCCGCGCGCCGGACGGCCATCGGTATCGGTGACCTGCACGCCGAGCATGCCGATGCGCGGATCGCTCGACAACGCCGCGCGCACGCGCCCGATGAAGTCGTGCGGGGCGATGCAATCGGGATTGAGCAGCACGAACACGTCGCCGACTGCCTGCGCGGCACCGCGGTTGCATGCGGGGCCGAAGCCGAGATTGCCTGCATTGCGCAGTACCCGCAGGCGCGCATCGGCGCCGTGCGCCGCCTCGACCTGCTCCACCACGCCGTCGCCCGAGGCATTGTCGACCAGCAGCAGTTCGAGCGGATCGCGCGCTGCCAGGATCGATTCGATGCAGCCGCGCAGCAGGGGGCCACTGTCGGCCGCGACGACGATGACGCTGGTGAGTCCGGCGATCGACTCCGTACCCACGACGAAGGTCAGACCGCGCCGAGCAGGCGCGCGCCCTGGTCGCGCGCGCACGACCACAACGCGGGCCAGGCCTCGTACGCGCCGGCGAGTTCGGTCGTTTCCTTGCGCAGGCGCGTCGCGCACGCGGCTTCGTCGATGCCTTCCGGCCAGTCGCCGAGGCGCGGTGGCGCCTTCGCGATCAGCGCCTTGCCGTTCTCCTGGATGATCGTGCGCACATCGGCCTGCCAGTACACCGGCGCGTCGGGTGCGCCGTCGTACTGGTTCTGCAGACGCTCGATCAGGTCTGCGCGCGAATAGGCGAGGTAGTCCTGCAACTGGCGCAAGCAGCCGCGCTCGTTTGCTCCACCGATGTCACGCAAGTGTGCGGCAAGCAGGCGCAGGCGTTGCGCCGGGTCATCCGCGTTGAACTGCGGCAATTGCCTGCGCACGAAGTCGGTCACGAAATAATTGAAGCGCGGCGCGTGCGCCGCGAGCGTCTGCGTGGATCGTTTGCGCTGCGACTCCTGCACGTGGCCGATCGCGAGCGGCAGCTCGAGCATGAGCGCCCCGTCATGGCACAGCTCGGCCACGCTCGAGAACAAGGCGTCCTCGCCGCGACCGAGCGGATTCGTGCACGGCAACATGACGCTGTTGTCGAACGCAAACGGACTGAACGTGCCGGCGCCCGCCGCGCGAGCCTGCCGGTAGCCGTACCAGACGCTGCCGCCCTCGACATTGCGCAGGTAGCTGTCGCGATCGCGCGTGAATTCGGCGCGGTCTTCCGGCGACAGGTGATACAGCCACAGGCCCGATTCGGAGCGCGCGCTGCCATAGCTGCCATGATGGGTGGTGCGGATCGGTGCGCCGCCATGCAGATGGTCGAGGCGGCTCAGGGTCAGTCCGCGCAATGCAGCCGGCTCGATCGCGTAGCGCCGCGACGAGGTCAGCGCGCCGAGCGGCCGTCCCACCACGTCCAGATGCAATTCGAACGGATCCTCTTCGACCTCCTCGCCGGCACCGAGCGCGTTGTCGATGTTGCGGAAGAAGCGCGTGGTCGACGCCGCCGATGGATTCGGATCCAGGCCTTCGCGCATGTCCTCCAGCCGGCGCAGCGGCAGGCGATGGTCGTCGTCGAGCAGGATCGCGCGCGCGCCTGCCGACAGCAGCATCGCGACGTTCCACGAGCGTCCTCCACCGAAGCGGCCCGGCTCGCTGCCGCCGGCGAGCCACGCCAGGCTTTGCGCCGCCTGCGGCACGGCGCGCGCGAGCGAGTCGAGCAGGCGCTGGCGTTCGGCGGCGCCGATGTAGGTCAGCTTGCAGCCGGTCGCGCGGGCGAATTCGCGCAGCAGGTCGCGATGGCGATTCGCCGCGTCGCGCGAGGTGGAGTCGTCGAGCAACACGTAGTGGCGATTGGCGCGGAAACGCCGTTCATAATCGGCCAGCGTGGCAAGCAGCCGCTCGACGCGATCCGGACGTTCGCAGGCGCGGATGAACACGGCTCGCAGCGGCTCCGGCTCCGCCGCAGCGGCACCCGCCACACGCTTCAGGAACTCGCTGTCCGACACGAGCAGACCACGCCGGGTCAGGCTCTCGAGCACGCGCACGACGCCTTCGCGCTGCGAGGCAAGCCCGGGGATCGTCGCCATGATGCGCGCGACGTGCTCGTCGAGCGTGCGGAACTCGCGGCTCTGGTCGAGCGCCTGCAGCACCTGGAAGGTCATCACATGCGTCTCGCCGCTGCGCTTGACCTGGAAGATGCATTCGTTGTTCGACAGCGAGGCCACCACGCCGTCTTCGGACGCGTACAGCGGCGCCGCGGGGTCGATGCGCGGCGACGCACCGGGTGTCCCGGCACCGTAGTTGATCTGATAGTTGAATTGGCTGCTCATCGGTCTACCGGTTGCGGCGCCACCAGCGCCAGTCGCGTACAGGCGCGGATGCAGGCTGCGCACGCGACCGTTCGAGTTCGGCCTCGAGCTCGGCGATGCGGGCGCCAGCGCTGATGTTCTTGCGAATTTCGTGATTGTAGTGCGCGTAGACCGATTCCTGGTCGTCACCGAACACGGACAGGTCCGGCAGGTCCGCCGGACACTCGCGCCGGGCACACACCGCGACGTAGTACATCGGCGCATGGGCCAGGCCGGGCTGCACGGTCTCGTCGCTGCGCTGCGCGGTCAGCGCCTCGCTCGTCGCCGGCGCGCCATCCAGCGACCAGATGGCCGACTGGAACAGGAGCTTCTGTCCGTACAAGCGTATCGACGGAAAATGCGGACGCAGCAATGCAAGCAGTTCCTCGCGATACAGCTCGCGCACATGGAATTCGTTGCGAAAGCCGGCCAGTTCGCTGTAGGTGCGCTTGTCCGGCGAGGAAATGACCAGCACGCCGTCGTCGGCGAGCACGCGCGCGAAGCCCTGCAACAGCTGCTCCTGCGCGGCGAGATGCTCGAGCGTCTCGAACGAGACGACCAGATCGAACGAGCCGTCGGCGAATGGCAGGGAGGTCGCGTCGCCGCATTCGTAGCGCAGGCGCGGCAAGGCCGCGTAGCGCGAACGCGCATGCGCCACGGCCGCCGCGTCGATGTCGATGCCGACCACGTCCGCCGCAACGCTCGACAGCATCGCCGATCCGTAGCCTTCGCCGCACGCCGCGTCGAGCACGCGCCGGCCGACCGCGAGCCGGCGCGCGAATGCATAGCGGTGCCAGTGCTCGTACCAGATCTCGCGCACGCACTCGGGTGTGAAGCGCTCGCCGGTGAAGGGAAGCTGGTCGCTCATGGCCCATCCTCCCGGGCGGGGGAGTGCCAGCGATGCGCCAGTTGCACCAGGCCGAACTCACGCGTCGCGCCACGGATCGTCACGCTGCGCTCGAGCGTGTCGAAGACACGCACGCCTTCGGGGTCCATCGGATGCACGCGCACGGTATAGCTGCCCGGCAGCAACGGCAACGCCGGGAACTCGAGCTCGCAGGCATATTCGCCGGGCCCGAGCCGAACCGGCACATGCCCGTCCATCTCGCTGCTGACGCCATACACCGGCGTGCCATCGGCGCGCACGATGCCGACCGCGATGCATGGCACGCGATCCTCGCGCGAGCGGATGCGCGCCTGCAGACGCAACGCATCACCGCGCTCCAGCAACAGCGGCGCGGTTGCCGAGTTGCCGTTGAGTGCGACATCGAGCACGCTGAATTCGACGTTGTGCCGATCGGCGTTGTCGATGGCCATGTCAGGTGCCGCTTTGCGCTCGTGCCAGGCGAGATAGGCCTGGGTGACATCGAACACGTCGCCGGTCATCGCGACTTCTCCATCGCGCAGCCAGCACGCGTGCCGGCACAGCTTCTGGATGTGATACATGCTGTGCGAAACGAGGATCAGGGTGCCGCCATCGGCAAGGTAATCCTGCATCCACTTCACGCACTTCTTCTGGAATGACTCGTCGCCGACCGCGAGCACCTCGTCGGTGATGAGCAGGTCCGGCTTCAACGACGCGATCACCGCGAAGCCGAGGCGCACGACCATGCCGGAGGAATAGTGCTTCACCGGTTCGTCGATGTAACGGCCGATGTCGGCAAATTCGATGATCTCCGGCAGGCGTCGACGCAGTTCGGCCGCGCTGATTCCGTGCAGCGCTGCCGCCATCGTGATGTTGTCGCGCCCGCTGTATTCGGGATGGAACCCGGCGCCCAGTTCGAGCAAGGCGCCGACTTCACCGTTCACGCGCACGCGGCCGGTGGTCGGCGTGAGTACGCCGGTCAGCAACTTGAGCAGGGTCGATTTGCCGGCGCCGTTCGCGCCGATAAGGCCGAGCGATTCGCCGCGGCGAACCTCGAGGTCGACGTCGCGCAATACACTGATGCGATCCCGATCGGTTCCACTGAACAGCAACCGGCCGAGTGCGCGAATGCGGTCGCTGCTCCGATGCACCTTCGGATAGGCCTTGCCGAGGCCACGCGCTTCGATCAGCACGTTGCTCACAGAAAGTCCTCGAAGTGCGGATCGAGTCGACGAAACAGCCAGTGGCCCAGCAGCAGGAACAACACGGCGGTGGCGAGCGCGATGCCGACCTGCGCCAGTTCGATGCGACCATGGTGGAGCAGCAAGGCGCGGAACGATTCGGCGTAGAAAGTGAACGGGTTGAGGTCGAGCCAGCCCTGGAAGCGATCGGGCAACAGGGTTCGATCGTAGAAGACCGGCGCGGCGAACATCAGCAGCGGCAACAGCTGGCCCAGGGCCTGGATGAGGTCACGCACGAAGACCTGGATCGCGGCACACGCGAGCGCGAGTCCCAGAGCGAGCGCGAACAGCGGCAAGTACAGCAACAGCGCCAGCGGCAGCATCGAGAGGGAAATGCTCTCGCCCAGCAGCCCCATGACCACCACGATGGCGACGAAACCGGCCACATGGATCGCGAAACTCGAGCACACCGCCGCCACCACCAGCACCTCGCGCGGCAACGCGACTTTGCCGATCAGCGCCGCATTGTCCTGGATCGCGGTGGTCGAACGCAGGATCGCCTCGGCGAAGGCGGTCCACGGCCACAGTGCGGTGACGAGGAACGGCACGTAACCGGGCGCGTCCGCGCCGGGGACGCGCGCCTTGAAGATGTGCACGAACACGAGCGAGTAGACGGCCAGTTGCAGGAGCGGTTGCAGCACTGCCCACAGGCCACCGGAGAAGCTGCCGGCGAAACGGTTGCGCAGCTCGCGCTGCACGAAGCGCAGCGTCAGTGCGACCGGCATCACGGGCGCGAGAAACCGCTGGAACGTCGAGCGCGCGCACAGGATGGCTGCATGGCCATGCGCACGCCGCTGCTCACTTGCCCGCGGGTGAAGTCGCCTCGTCGGCGTAACGCTGGCGCAACGACGCTACCAGAGCCTCATTGGCATCCATCGGCTGGTTGCGCAGCGCGTCGGTGTGACCCTTGACCTGCTTGTCCACGAATTCGCTACGCAGGCGCGCGGCGATCTCGCCCTTGACCTCTTCGAAGCTGCGCTTTTTCGCTTCTTCGCGCTTGACCAGTTCGATCACGTGGTAGCCGAAGCCGGTCTTGACCACCGGCGAAATTTCGTTCGGCTTCATCAGCTCGCCCGAAGCTTGGGCGAACTCCGGCGCGTACTTGCCGCTGGCCGCATCGACGATGACGCCGTGGTTGTCGGCCTTGCTGGGATCGTCGGAATATTTCTCCACCAGGGCGTCGAAGCCGGCAGGATTGGCTTTCGCTTCGACGGCCACCTTGTCCGCCAGGGCCTTTGCTTCTTCGTCGCTGCGCTCCTTGGTGGAGATCAGCACATGCTTGACCGTCACCGTCACCGGCAGCAGGTACTTCTCCTTGTGCGCAATGTATTCCTCGCGCGCCAGCTCATCCAGGTTGGGCACTTTCACGTCGGTACGGAATTGCTGCATGCGGATCTTGGCCAGTTCGGTGTCGATGGCCAGCTCGATCTGCGACTGGGTTGCCGGCGACTTGTCGATTCCCGCGGCACGCGCCTCGGCAGCGAGCTGCTTTTGCAGCAGCAGGTTGGTCAGCAGCGACTCGATGCGATTGGGATTGTCGAAGAAGCCGCGCCGGTCCTTCGCCGGTACGCTCTTCGCGAACGCGTCCACGTCGGCCAGCGTGACACTGACGTCACCCTGCTTGACCACCACCGTGCTGGGTGCTCCGGTCGTCTGCGCGATGCACGGTGCGGAAAACAGCAGGGAAGCGATCACGGGCAGGCAAACGCGCAACGACGACATGGGGGAACTCCGTATCAGTGGATTCTGGATCGCATTGGAATCGCGACCGCACAAATAGTTTCGCGCCGGCATTGCTGCCGGCGCGAATGTCAGACCGTGTGGACGTCAGTTCGAGAACGTATTGTTCGTGGCCAGCGTGCAGACAGCGTTACCTCCGCAATCGGCCGTCTGCGGGTTTTCCATACGCATGTTCATGAAATAGTCCTGACCCGGCGTCAGCGGGCAGCCATTGAGATTCGGCACGATGCGCCATTTGCCGAACGACTCGCCTCCGTTGCGTGTGGTCACGCACAACGGATTGACCGGCGTGAAATCACCGCATTGCGTGCTGATCGCAAGCGTGATGGCAGGCCCGGAGAAATACGAGCCGTATCCCAACCAACCATTGGCCGTGGTCGACTGACCGGCGGGCACATGGAACTTGGCGGCGACGTACTGCGTCTTGCCCCAAGCAATGATCGCCGGCTGAGCGCCCGAGACGCCGGGCCACAAGGTCGCGTTGTCGACCGCGTTTATGTGACCCCAGATGTTTTCGAACTTGGTGACATCCATGTTGTTGCGCGTACCGGACGACGGCACGTTGGGGTATTTGATGCTCGCGACCGACAGACGCGACATCGGCGTAAGGGGGCAGTTGTCGGGATCGACACCGCCGCCGACGACAACGATCGCCTGCTGGCTGGTGGCATTGCCAGGGACGGCATTGGAGCAGATGAGCTGCAAGGTGTAGGCGCCGGCCACGGCCGCCGTCACGCTACGCGGGGAACTGGCCGAGGTCGTGTCCGTCCAGCCCGGCAGGTTGGCGGAGCTGCCGCTCAGCGAGGCCGTGCCGGTGCAGGAGGTGGCGCCGCTGACCGACCAGCTCACCGAGAACGGCGTACCCACCGTCGCGGTGGCCGGCGCCGTGAGCGCAAAACCGTTCGGCTGCGGCGGTTGCGGGGCGCCAGTGGCGGTGGTTGTGCCCGAGGCCGCGCCGGTGGCATTGGTGCAGATCATGCCGAAGGTATAGCTGCCCGCTGCGGCTACGGTTACCGACGTATTGTGCGAACCCGCACAGGCAGCACCCGTGCAGGCACTGTTACCAACCGGCCAACCTGCCGCCGATGAACCGCTGTAATAGCAGGCGGTGGCGGCCGCCGCCGCGGACCAGCTGACGTTGAATGCCGTACCCGCCGTCACATTGGCAGGGACCGAGGTAGCCACCTGATAGTCCGCCGCGTTGTTGCCACCGCAGCCGTTGCCCGACAGCGCCACGCCAGTTGCCAGCAGATTGACGCCGTCCGGAGCCAGGCGCAGGCCTTGCGAGTCGGTGAGGGCGGTGCAGTCTTGCGACTGCGTCGTGGTCAGCTTGATCTGCACCTGGGCGCTGGCCAGCGGTGCAACAAGTGCGCCGACGACGGCGACGAGGAGGCGGATCGGGCGTTGAAGCTGGAAGCGATGAAACATGGGTTCAAGTCCACGTGCTGCGAGCAGAATTCGTCGCGCCCATTCTACCTCTCCATGCCGACCGGGGGTATAAAATTGTTGTGAAATGTAGACGGTGCACGGAAGCACCGGGTACGTACAGCGGCGCTGTTCCTCCGCTCCGCGGGCGATTTGGGCATGACGCCTAGGCAGCGGTGGACAGGGCGCAACGGCACCCGTCGGTCTCGACCTGGCCAATTGCGCGCGCCTTGGCCGGACCGCCCGGAGAGTTGATCCAGCGTTGCGGCCTTCGGAGACGCCCGCCGCATCCTTCGATCCCGCATCGCTGGCACAGCCGGCGCACGCCCGGCGTCTCCATTGCAAATCACGTCGCTTGCCGGTGGTCGGCTGACGGGAGGGTCTGCCTCAAGGAACGTGCCCGTGCCGGGCGCACCAAAAAAAAGAGGGGGCCTTGCGGCCCCCTCCGGTGAAACACATCACGTCAAGCCATTACGAACAGGCGACACCACCGACGGTGCACGAACGGTTCGCACGGTGACGGAACAGGCTGCCGTAGTTGGCCAGCTTGCCCGGCTGCGCATTCGCATTGATGATGTTGTAGCTCATGAAGCCCGTTGCCGGCAGACCGTTGAACACCACGGCGCCCGTTGCCGGAGCCACGGCCACGCCCGTACCCAGCGCGTGCGGTTCGATCGCGTCGTTCAGGCCGAGATCCAACCAGCCAGCTTCGCCGAGCGGGGTGATGTTCGGACGCAGGTGCGAACCGAACACGCCCGACGGATCGCCAGCGGCGGTGTCGTTCAGGAAGCTGATGACGTTGACTTCGTACGGCAGCGAGGACGGACGCGAGCCGACAGGCGGCGAGAAGCCCTCTTCCGACGTCGTGAAGTACTCTTCCTGGTCGTACAGGCCAATGCCGACGGCGACGTTCGACTCACCCGGGGCGGCGAACTTCTCGACGAACGGAGCGCGCGGCGCAGTGGGGTAAGCCAGCTGGTCGACGTAGAAGCGCTTGGTCGGGAACGTGACAACCCAGTCGGTGTTCGCGCCGAGACCTTCGGAAACGAGGAACTCGTTGTACAGGTGGTCCGTCATGAACACGGCGGACACGGCGTCGACGCCGAGAGCGTAGTCAGCGGTGACCAGCGCGCCGTTCACGAACACGTACGCACGAGCGGCCAGGGCGGACTCGGCCGAGTTCGCGTTCTGCAGCGACGGCTCGAGGGCCGACGAACCGAAGAACAGCGTGGTGGAGGTGAAGCCGTCCACCGCGTCAGCGTTGTAGCCGTGGAACGTGCCTTCGTTGACGTTCACGATCGAGCCCGAGCCGAACAGGCCCGAGGTCGGCGGAACGAGCGCGCCAGCAGCGGCGAGCAGCGTCGGCTTGTCGCACTCCGGCGTGCCTTCGTTCGGGGTACCGGTCTGCGCATGCAGCGTGGTGTCGAACAGGGCGCTGGTCGGGACGATGTCGCCCATCGAGATCAGCTCGAGGTAACCTTCGCGCGTACGAGCGATGGTCTGCGGACCCGCATCCTTCACATTGAACGGAGCGATCGAGCCGCCCGTGTAGGCCGCGCTCGAGAACGGCTGGCCGCCGGCCGGGATGGCCGGGTAGGTGCAGCTGTGGTCGCTCGTGATGAGCTTGGCGCCGGAGGCATCGTCCGCGCCGGTGGCCGTCACGGCCGCCGTCCACACGTCGTGCGGGGACAGGAACAGGTTGAAGTCGAGCACTTCGCGGCTGTTGTAGCCTTCAAGGAAGCGCACCTTCACGGCCTTGCCTTGGTCCGTGGTGTTGACCACGGAGAACAGGCTGTCCTGGCCATTGTTGACCGTGTAGTACGGGTAGATCAGAACCTGGCCGAGACCATCGGGATTCAGGTCGACGGCATTCGCCAGGCCCGCGAAGCCAGCGACGCCGGCAATACCGGCGACGACGGCAGTCGTCAAGGTGTTCTTCTTCATCGCAACACTCCTAAATTTTGATCACAGGGCTTTTTGCTTTACCGCCGACCCCGCACGTGCAACAGGCATACCCCAGAGGGCATGGGCAGGGTCAGGCAACAGCGCCGCCATGTTAAGGCAAAGGAAAGGGCGGTGCAATCCCTTCGACCAACGCCTCAACATGCCAGCGAATTCAATCAGTTGGGAAGGAAATACCAGTTCCCCTGGGAGTATATCCAGATCTCCGCCTGGGTACTGGTGGTTTCGATCGCCTTGCCGCCCATGCCGGGCGTCATGAGCCTGTAGGTGACATCGACCTCGACCTGGCAACGCTCGCCGTCGCAGGTCTTCTGCTTGAACTTCGCACCCTTCCACTGCACCGGCCGATTGTTCATGGCGGCGGCATACGCTTCGCGCGTCTGGGTGGCGCGGTAGCCGGGCGTCAGGTAGTCGTAGGCCTTCTCCGCCTCATGCGCGATCAGGTAATTCCAGCGTTCGACCGAGCGCCGATCAACGCTGTCGGGATTCGAATGATCGGTGCAGCCCGCGGCGACCAGTGCGATAAGTGCGAGCGCCGCGATGCCGAAGATTTGCGGCAGTCTAGTTGTCATTCGGATGATCCTCTTGCGGCTTCGCGTCGTCATGGGTCGGATAAGTTTCCGCGGGTTCGGGTGGCGCCGGTTGCGGCACGACGCGCGGTGTCGTCGCAGTCGGGCGCAGGGGCTTCAACGATTCGAACTGGCGCGCATAGTCGGCGGTGACTTCGCGCGCCTCGTCCACGGTGGAAATCACTCGTGGCGTGATCAGGATGATGAGTTCAGTGCGGTCACGTGAGTTGTCGGTCGCGCCAAATAGATTGCGCACGACCGGCACACGGTTGAGGAACGGCACGCCACTATTGGTGGTTCCCTGATTCTCCTGAATCAAACCACCCAGCAGTAATGTTTCGCCGCTCTGTACGGCAACTTGCGTCTGCAATTGCCGCTGATTGATTTCGCGGTTCCCGTTTGCCGTCGACGCACCAGGAATGCTGACCTCCTGCTGCACGTCCAGATACACCAGGCCACCCGGATTCACACGCGGTGTCACTGCAAGCGTCACACCAGTATTGAGGTACTGCACGCTGCCAACGCTCGGCGTGACCGTGGAACCGTTGCTCGTGCCGCTGATGCCGAGACCCGTGACATATTGCTGCACGACCGGAATCTGCGTTCCGACATTGATCTGCGCTTCCTGGTTATTCGCCACCAGCAGCGAGGGAGCGGCCAATGCCCTTGCCTGCCCCTGAGACTCGAGCGCGCTCAGCGCCACCTCGAAATTCTTGTTCAGGTACGACCAGAACAAGTTCGGCGTGCCCGCGATCGGGGAGCCAAAACTGGATTGATGCCGATCGTAACTGCGCCGATACGGATCACCGTTGGCATATCGCGGCGATTGTCCCTGCAATCCGGCAAACCACCACTGCACACCGTACTTGAGGTCTCCGGTCAGGCGAACTTCGAGCACACGCGCTTCGATATGAACCTGCAACGGCACGACATCGAGTTTCTTGATCGCCGCCTCGATCTGATCCCATTCGATCGGCGTCGCCTGGATCATCAGCTGGTTGTTTTCCTCGATCGCGGAGATGCGGATGTCGGAATCCTTGTTGCCGCCGCCTGCAGCGGGCGCAGCAGCGGCCGGCGCCGCTTTCTCTTCTTTCGGCTGCGCCCGATTGTTGTTGTAATTCATTCCGCCGGCGCCACCACTGCCGCCGCGACCGCCGATGCCGCCGATCGTGACCGGACGCAAGCCCTGCCCCACGCTGCCCGACGTGCTGCTGCGACGGCTGCCACCCGACGACGTGCCAAGGAAGATCTGGCTGAGGTAGTCGGCGAGGTCCGGCGCCTTCAGATTCTTCACATTGTAGACATAGAGTTGCACCGAATTCTCGGCGCCACCGCGATCGAGGCGACGCAGCCACTCTTCGGCCTGCTTGAGATATTCCGGCTGCGGCGTGATCACGATCATCGCGTTGGTCTGTTCGATCGGCATGAAGCGGAACATGCCGGCGAGCGGCGACTCGCCCTTGCTGCCGAACAGCGCATCAAGGTCGGGCATCAGCTTCGTCACGTCGACGTGCTGCATCGTGAACACGCCGACCGACATGCCCTTGAGCCAGTCGACGTCGAAGGTGTCGATCGTGCGCTGGTAGTTGTCGAGCTCGGACGGATTGCCGGCCATCACGATCAGGCTGCGGTTCGGGTCGAGGCTGACGAATGCATCCGGCTTCGCATACGGCTTGAGCAGTTTCGCCATCTCGCTCGCCGAGATGTAACTCAGCGGAAAGATGCGCAGCGAGTAGCCCGGCTGCTGGGTTGCGCCGACGCGCGGCGTCAACTTGCCGGCGATAGCATCCTTCGACTGCAACACCGTGTAGCGGCCGCCCTCGCGCACGAGCGCGTTGCCGGTCCATGACAGCAGCATCTCAAGCACCGGCATCGCGTCTTCGCGGCGGATCGGCTTGGAAGTGGAATAGGTGACGTTGCCGCCGACGTTCGGCGCGATCGTGTAGTTCTCCTGCAGCATGTCGCCGAGAATCGCCTTGACCACTGCCTGCACCGGCTGGTTTTCGAAATTGAACGTGACCTGGCCCTCGCCGCCGCCGCGCGAAGGTACCGGCTGCGGCTTGTAGAACTTGGCGGTGCCGACCTCGATCTCGGGTTTCGGCGGCGGACGGTTCGCATCCGTCTTCGGCGAGATCGAGATCCCGCTTGCGCCGTCTTCGGTCGCTAGCGGCGCGGCGGGCTTGAGGATGGTGTCGGCGGTCAGCACGTCGGCGTCGCGCGCGGGCGCTTTCACCCCCGGCGTCGCGCAGCCGGCCAGCAGCACAAGGCCGAGGCTCAGCAGGAGGGTCGTCAATCGGGATCGCACGTGGCTCACTCCATCACTCGGTCTATTTCGCGGGCTTCGCGCCATTGCGCAGGCGTTCGGCATCTTCGCGCATCTGCTTGCGACGTTCTTCGATGCGGCGCGCCAGGTCGCTGCTCGCATCCTCGGTTTTCTTCGGAGGCGCCGTGGCGTTGCGCGGCGTAGCGGCCGGCGCGGACGGTTTGCCGCCACGCGCCGGACTCGCGGCGCTCGGCTTCAGCGCGGTCTCCAGTTCCACTTCCGCGCTTTCGTTGGCCGCGTTCCTGAAAACGACCAGGCGTGGCTTGACCTCGACCAGCGTCCAGCTCGCCTGCTCGCCTTCCAGCGGCATTCCGACCTTGAGCGCAACCGCTTGGTTCCGCGCCTTGTCCTGCAACATGGCGACGCGCACGTGGTTCTCCTCGTCGAGGATGACGCCGGTCAGTGCGACGTTCAGCGGGCTCGGCGGCGGCGTGTCGGCACTGCCGGCGGCATCGACCGGCGTCGGCATGCGATCGTCGTTGAACAGCGGATGCTCGTCCACGGCGGCGAATGCGGACGCGGGCGGCATCTGCAATGCCTGCTTGTCGATGCTGCCCGGCACCGCATTGCCTTCGCCGCCGCCGTCGTCGCTGCTCCACGCATAGCCGCGGCCGAACCCGGCGTATTGCAGGATCGCGAGCAACACCAGCGCGGCACAGAGGCCGCCGAGGATGTTCGTGGTCAGGCGTGCAGTGCGGATGTTCATTTCGCCGCCTTGCCCGGTTCGCGCAGGTAGCCCGACACGTTGAAGCGCACGTCGAGCGGCACCGCTACGGTCTTCGCGCCCGGCGGCGTGTAGGTCTGCTGCTTGTAGATCATCACCTGGTCGACGAACAGGTACGGCTTGCCGTTCTCGAGGTCGTACAGGATCGCCGCGAGCGGTTCGAGGTCGCACTTCAGGCGCGCCTGCACCGTGACACGCTTGTACAGCTCATCCTCGCCGCCGTTGTAGCTCTGCGTGCTCACGTTCTGGCAGCGAGCTTCGTTCTTGGCGTGATCGCTCATAGCCGCCTTGAGGCGCTGGATCAGCGCCGCCGACGCCGCATTCGGATCCGTCTCCGACAGGAACGCCTGGTTGCCCTGCTCGTACGCCTTGACTTCGGCGACGCGCTTTTCGATCTCGGGCCGCTCGGCGATCGCGCGACTGAAGCGCGCCTGCTGCTCGCGCAACTCCTGCATCTGCCCGGCGATCTCCAGATGCGGCGCGACGAACCACCAGTGGATGCCGACCAGATAGATGAGCGCGAGGGTAATCAGCAGCA